>Ga0207734_100020_pt1 | contig 344565 bp, 317 predicted proteins | sample TtanPargueraPR_5_FD_187744 | JGI IMG/M metagenome (GOLD analysis project Ga0207734, IMG submission 187744) | Aerobic enrichment media microbial communities from Bioluminiscent Bay, La Parguera, Puerto Rico - Tt and P1 (3) (SPAdes) | ecosystem: Environmental > Aquatic > Marine > Unclassified ... | reverse complement strand
CGAGAGGACCGCGTTGGACATACCGCTAGTGTACCTGTTGTGGCGCCAGCTGCATTGCAGGGTAGCTATGTGTGGATGAGATAAGCGCTGAAAGCATCTAAGCGCGAAGCTCACCTCAAGATGAGATCTCCATTAAGGGCCGTAAGAGACGATTACGTTGATAGGCTGCAGGTGTAAAGTCAGCAATGGCAAAGCCGAGCAGTACTAATTGCCCGAAAACTTTCTACAAAAGATTGTCCTTGTATTGAAGAATTTGTGCCTCTTTCCCAACTGCCAAGCCTTATTTTGGTATTCTTAACCATAAGAGTTGAGAGACAAGCCATTCACTCCATCCTGGCAAGACCACGATGGATCAAAGACTTTAGGTGGCTATAGCGACGGGGTACCACCTCTTCCCATTCCGAACAGAGAAGTTAAGCCCGTCAGCGCCGATGGTACTGCGTAAAAGTGGGAGAGTAGGTCGCTGCCAATTTTATTGAAAACCTGATTCTGGGTACAGAGTCAGGTTTTTTTATGTTGTTAATATTCCTAAAAAGTAGCCAAGGGGTATCACTCACATCGATGCTTTTTTTAGTTTTGTGCTGAAATCTTTATGTACTTATGCAGAAGGTAATTTTCGGTTCGATTTTGTTCGTTTTTTCAGTGTTGGTGAGCACAAACACGCTGGCACAACCCGACAGAGACATGCGTCCATTAAACGAATCTGCAGAAACAGCGCAAAAAGATGTCAAAGAGATCAAACCTAAGATTGGGCTGTGGTACCTGAAAGATTATGGCGCTCTGCAGGATTCAACCAAACTGGACACACTTCAGGATTATGTACATATCTTTCACCCAATTTATAAGGAGGTAATCACAGCATCGTATGTTGGCAACTATGGTACACCGGCGCTCGATAACAACTTCCTGAATCGAAAAAATAATACCCACTACTTTTTTGCACAATCCCGAGACTGGTATATACTGACTCCCGGAAAACTGAAGTACTTCAATACGCGCACACCATATTCCAGGATGGATTTCAGCCAGAGTGAGAATAAATCGAAAAATAACGAAACCCGGTTTAATGTGATTCATTCGCAGAACGTTAATCCGTGGTGGAATTTTACATTCCGGGTTGATCTTGCAAAATCAGACGGGCAATACGTGGCGCAGGAAGCCCGAAATAATTCGGTTGCACTTTATAGCAGCTTTACCAAGGATTTCCTGAATATACACGCCGGATTCATAACTAATTCATTACGAAATTCGGAAAATGGCGGGCTTACTTCCGACAGTTTGCTATTTGAACAACGCGATGCACGTTACTGGAATGTAAATCTAAACTCGAGTCAGTCGCGTTTCAGTCAAAATTACTTTTTTGCCACTGGCGAGTATCGTTTCGGAAAGTTTATTGAAACAGGTGAATCGGAGGAAGACAAATTCCGACCGATAATGGGGATTCTTTATTCCGGAGAGGTGAACCTGAATAAACAGGATTTTCTTGAAGATGAAGACGATAATAACGACTTTTTTGCCAATACTTACTACCCTGATTTTTATAACCGTGATTCTATTCTGTATAACCATATTTCAAATGTCTTCCAACTAAAGCAATACGAGAATGCAGATAAAAAATACAGTTTCGGCAAGCGGGCTTTTATTGGTTTTGACATTGTCCGTGGATCGATGCCCGGAGAAGTGGAAGGCGACTCAATGGTTTTACGTACCGATATAAAATATGCAAACTCGTATATTGGCGGAGGAATTTTCCGCGAAACCGGTCGTTTCTGGAAGTGGAATTTTCAGGGTAAGTTTTATTTTGCCGGAAGAAATGCCGGACAAACTGAGTTATCAGGGTTAATTTACAAACCATTCCCGTTTTTTGGCGATTCGCTTGCATCGATCAGTTTTGATGGAAAAATTGAAAATATTGCACCCGACTATTTTCAGGAAAGGTTTAATTCAAATCATTACAAGTGGTGGAACAACCTTGACATGGAACAACGCATGACCGTTGGCGGTACGTTCAGGATGCCCGCAAGAAACTTCGAGATTGGAGCAAAATACGCCATCATTAATAATTTCATGTACAACGATACACTTGGCATTCCAAATCAGACTTCGGATGAGATACTGGTGCTTTCGGCCTATCTCGACAAAGATTTTAATTATCGGGGGTTGCACTTAAGAACACGCCTTTTGTGGCAAAAAGCATCAAACGACGAGTACCTGCACTTGCCCGAATGGTCGGCATTTGTTTCGGGCTATTTTCAGTTCACTATTTCAAAAGTTTTGCTGACTCAAATAGGATCTGATTTACGTTACAATACCAAATATTACGCTGATGCTTATGCGCCATCAACGGGCTTGTTTTATTTGCAGAATGAAAAGGAATACGGAAATTATCCGTACATCGATGTGTATGCAAGTTTGCGTCTGAAGCGTACGCGGGTGTTCTTTAAATACATGAACGTCGGAACGCATTTTCTAAATGGAGAATACATGACTGTCCCGCATTATCCTATGAACCGTGCAACATTCAGGCTGGGCGTTTCATGGGCATTCTACGATTAAAAAAATGTTATTCAGAAACATTCTGAAGCACGTCGTAAAATTCTGAGAGAATCATGGCAGTGGCCCCCCATATAATTTCATTTTCAAAACGGACACATGGCACTTCTAATTTGCCGGTAACGGTATCCAGTTGCTGTTCATCGTAAGGCGGTTTAAATTTTTCTATCGGGAAGAAAATGATCTTTTCCACTTCATCAGGGTTGATGCGAAAAACAGGTTTTGAGGGAAGCCATCCAACGATGGGTGTAATTTGAAAACGGCTTACTTCAACATAAAATTCGGAGAGCGTTCCCAAGATTTGAATATGTTCAGCATTGATTCCAATTTCTTCATACGTCTCGCGCAAGGCCGTTTCCTGCGCCGTTTCGTTCATTTCAACACGGCCGCCGGGCAATGCAATTTGACCCGCATGGTGTTTCATATGCGGGGGTCTTTTTATAAGCAATACTTTCAGATGTTCATTTTCTTCAAAAAGCAAAAGCAAAACACTGCTTTGTTTCACTTTTGATCGATCCTGCGGTGCAGCTTTCAGTATCCTTTTTGGGGGTAGCATTTTGGTGTGTGCACTTACACCCGGGAGTTTATGAAGCAATGCTTTGCGGATATTTTCTTTGCTCAAGATCATTCTTCAAAAATAAAAAATACAACATGAAATGCCGCAAGGCACATAAATTGTTATGCAATCATCAAAAAAATAGCATGAAAAATTCAAATCTGTTCTTAGTGGGCTTTTTAATTACCTTAAGCTCGTGTTACACAGGTATTCCGATTACGGCAGAAAAACCTGCCAACAACAAAACTTACGAGGTCGAGTACCTTTTTGAGCACGAAGGATGTAAGGTTTATCGCTTTCACGATCACGGAAATTACGTTTATTTTACCAACTGTGAGGGAACCGTCACGAGCATCGGACAGGATTCCACAGAAACGAGAGTCATAAACCCGCTTCGTGTTGAACTTCCGGGCGGAAAATAAACGGTTTGCTTACCTTTTCGATTCAATCGAACCGAATGGATTTATCGGGTGAAATTTTGCTGATAAACCAGCTGGGAATAATTAAAATAAGCGATGTGACGGTGATGGTGCCAAGATTGAGCAGAAGCAAATGCAGAACCGAGAAATTCATAGGAACAAATTCGACGTAATAGGTCGAAGGATCGAGCCGAATAAGATGTGTCAGGTTTTGGACACCGATAATGGCAATTCCAACAAGGTTGCCCCATAGCATTCCACGACCGGTTAGAAATACTGACAGGTAAATAAAGATCTTTCGGATGCTCCATCCGGGGCTTCCCATGGCTTTTAGCACTCCGATCATAGTTGCGCGCTCAAGAATCAGTACCAGTAATCCGGAAACCATGTTGAATGCGGCAACAATTACCATCAGCAACAAAATAATCCATACGTTCATATCGAGAATAGCAAGCCAATCGAAGATTTGTGGGTACATTCGTGTTATATTTTCGGTGCGCAAAACATCCGCATCCTTATCGCGGAACCGGATGACAAAACTTCGAATCTCCTGTTCAATATTGTCGATTTTATTGAAATCGTCGACCACTACTTCGAAGCCGGTGATTTGATCCGTCCGCCAGTCGTTTAATCGCTGAATCTGTTTTATATCGCCCAGGATAAATAGTTTGTCGAATTCTTCGAATCCTGTATGATAAATGCCGCAAACCGTTAGTTGAAGCATGCGTGGTATAACCTCATTTTCGTTGATGAAATAGAAAACAGCACGATCATTCAGTTTCAATCGCAACAATTTCGAAACCTCGTCCGAAAGAATGATCTCATTCACCCGCCCACTGTCAGAAATTGCCGGAAGCCGTCCATCTACCAGGTTTTTGCTGAAGAAATCCCAGTTGTAACTTTCATCGACTCCTTTAAAAACGATGCCCTGGATAAATTCATCGGTTTTAATCATACCGGGTTTCGTGGCAAAAGGCTGAATGTATTTAATTCCGGGGATCGATCTGATGTCGTCTAAAAAGGGTTGATCTTTTGAAACCGGCTGTGTTTCGTACGAACTGTTCGAGTCATAATTCACGATCTGAATATGAGATCCAAACCCGATTACTTTGTTTCGAACTTCTTTCTTAAAACCGGTAACCACCGATACCGAAATGATCATAACCATAAGTCCCAGCGCAATACCAATCAGTGCAATCCGAATAATTCGCTGCGAGAGGTGTTTTTTGTTTGCTTTATCGAAAAACAAACGCTTTGCTATGAAAAGTTCGGTGTTCATTCCGTTAATAATTCTACAAAAGTTTTATGTGGCAACCCGAAAATACACTAATTTGTTTGCACTTCCGCTTCCTTTCTCCGGTTAATAAACGGAAGGACCAAAACAGAAATTATTCCGATGATAATGATCATGCCGGTCATCGAAGTGTGTGCAACAAAAGCAAAGATAATTCCGTTTTCATTTGCCACACCATACAGCGATAGTGCTTCTTTGGCCATAAAATGCCATGCGCCAATTCCACCCTGCACCGGTGCCACCATGCCAAAACTGGCCAGCACAAAAGTGGTCAATCCGGCAATGGGCGAAAGGTCTTTGGTAAAATCGAAGGCAAAAAATATAACATACAACATCAGGTAATACATGGCCCAAATAAATACAGAGTGAAAATAAAACCAACCTTTCTTTTTAATGCTGCGAATAGAAATAAATCCTTCCTTGAAATTACGGATGATTTCCATGATCTTCCGGAAAAGTGTAGAGTGTTTAAACGAATTTCGAAGGAGATAGCTTAAAACCAGCAACAGTAAAACCCCGATGATCAGAATGGGAGACGACACCACACCGATTAGTTTTTCCTTGATTTCGGGATTGGCACTGATGAAGTTTAGCATTTCACCAAATTGTGAAAGGATGGTTATTCCCAATAATATCAACAGAGAGATCATATCGACCAGCCGCTCTGCAACCACCGTTCCAAGCAGTTTTGTAAACGAAATTTTTTCATATCTGGCCAGAACGCCACAACGCGAAACTTCACCCATTCGTGGTAAAGCAAGGTTCATCAAATAGCCTACCATTACTGCTAAAAAAGTATTAATAAACCGGGGCTTATGACTTACCGGCTCAATCATTAGTCCCCAGCGCAGGGTTCGGCTGATATGACTAAGCAAGCCAATGAAGAGTGAAAGCAACACCCACCAGTAATTTACATCGTTTCTCAGAACCGATTTTATGTGCTGAATGTCCTGGTCTTTATAAATTAGCCAAAAAATAAAGGCACCCACTGCGAAGAATGCCAAAAATTGCAGAATCTTAAGAACTGTTTTTTTCAAAACTCAGAATTTAGCTGCTTTCTGTTTGCCCCGGGTTATACTCCTTATTTTTTTACTACTTTTGAGGGGCAAAATACCATCGGTTTAAAGCCATTTGTGGTTAGCAAAAATAAAAATTTGTTTTATAATAGCATTAAAAAGACAAGTAAGTACATTTAGAAATGGACGACACGGACGATAATGAATTTTGTAAAGCCCAAAAAGAATTTAGGCCAACATTTTCTAACCGACCAAAATATTGCAAGGAAAATTGTTGACAGCCTGGGGGCCGAAGTTCCTGATATTCTGGAAATCGGACCCGGAATGGGAGTGCTGACAAAGTACCTGCTTGAACGTCCTGAATTAAATATCCACGTGGTGGAGATCGATACCGAATCGGTAGAATACCTCAAAATTACGTATCCTCAACTTGAACATATTTGGGCTGAAGATTTTCTGAAAGCAGATATTGGCGGGCGATTTAGTGGACCATTTGTTGTAATCGGTAATTTTCCGTACAACATTTCTTCGCAGATCTTCTTTCGTATACTTCAGTATCGCAATCGGATTCCACAGACCGTTGGCATGGTGCAGAAAGAGGTAGCCGAAAGAATTGCCGCACCTAGTGGAAGCAAAATTTATGGTATACTGAGTGTATTGCTGCAGGCTTTTTTTAATATCGAGTATTTATTTACCGTTTCGGAAAAGGTATTTAATCCGCCCCCAAAGGTAAAATCGGCAGTCGTGCGTTTGACAAGGAACGATATTGTTGATCTGCCATGCGACGAACAACTCTTTATTCGTGTCGTAAAAACGGCTTTTAACCAACGCCGCAAAATGCTGCGTAATTCCTTGAAAGAACTTTGCGTCAGTCTTCCTGAAGAGTATGCCGTAAAAAGACCGGAACAAATAACCGTTCATGAGTTTATTCAATTAACTTGTGCTATTGAAAACCTCAAAAAACATTGAGTTATGAGCTTCGAAACCATTGTGAAAAATATTGACGAGTTCAAAGAACTGATTGCCAATGACAATCAAAAAGAAGTTATTGCAATACTTGACGAGCTCCACCCGGCCGACATTGCCGAGATGATGGATGACCTTAACATTGAAGAAGCGAAGTACATATACCTGTTGCTTGAAGGCGAAAAGGCATCTGACGTATTGATAGAGATCGATGAAGACGACCGGAGAAAGTTTTTAAAGGTACTGCCACCCGAGGTGATTGCGAGTAAATTTATCGAGCACATGGATTCGGATGATGCTGCCGATGTGGTTGCTGAACTGGATGAAGAAGTGCAGCGAGAAGTTCTGAATGAGATCATCGATTCAGAGCAGGCTGGCGATATTGTGGATTTGCTCGAGTATGAAGAGGATTCGGCAGGGGGTATCATGGCCAAGGAATTAGTGAAAGTAAACGAAAACTGGAACGTAGCAACCTGTTTAAAAGAGATTAGCAGACAAGCCGAGGAGGTGGACGAAATTTTTTACATCTATGTGACCGATAACGATGACAAACTCAAAGGAGTCCTTTCACTCAAGAAACTCATTCTTAACCACACGAATACAAAAGTATCGAAATTGTACAACCCCGACATTAAGAAAGTAACCACCGGTGCACGACAGGAAGAAGTGGCTGAACTCATGGATAAATATGACCTTGTAGCGGTTCCCGTTGTCGATGAAATTGGAAGGTTGAAAGGGCGTATTACCTGGGATGATGTTATTGATATTGTTCGTGAAGAAGCCGAACGGGACTACCAAATGGTATCGGGTATTACCGGTGATGTGGAACCGGGTGACAAGGTATTTCAGCTGGTGAGAGTAAGATTTCCATGGCTTCTTATTGGATTACTGGGAGGTATCCTCAGTGCCACGGTGTTGCGCACCCATGAACATGCACTTACAAAAGTTACACAACTGGCCTTTTTTATTCCGTTGATTGCAGCTATGGCAGGGAATGTCGGAGTTCAGTCATCATCAATAGTGGTGCAGAGTATTGCCAGCGGAGTGAAGGACATTGAAACTCCGCTTCGAAAATTGCTCAAAGACGTATCAGTGGCTTTGTTAACGGCCATGGTTTTTTCCGTCTTGCTTTTCTTATACAACTTTTTCACCGCAGATAACATGAATCTTACGTATTCGGTATCGATTTCGCTATTTATTGTTATTCTTTTTGCGTCGCTGTTTGGTACAGTGATACCTTTGGTTTTGAATAAGTTTAAGATTGACCCGGCACTTGCAACAGGACCTTTTATAACAACGATGAACGATATTGTTGGATTGTTGATTTACCTGACAATTTCCAGCTTCTTTTTCGACTTGGTTTAAAGCGAATTGATTGCGATTACCGGATCGAGTCTTGCAGCCGCACGTGCCGGCATAAATCCGGCCAGGAATCCGATCACACTCGAAATGAGCAGTCCTTTTATGATGTTTCCTATTGTGAGTACAATCTCAAAATCAGCAGCGTAGGTTACGATCACTGTGCCAATGTAAATGAGCAGAAGCCCGATAATTCCACCCAGGACCGATAAAACGATAGCTTCGAAAATAAATTGCAAAAGAATGAAATAACGCTTGGCACCAAGCGATTTCTGAATACCTATAATTTTGGTGCGTTCTTTTACCGAAACAAACATGATGTTGGCGATACCAAAACCACCTACGATGATCGAGAATCCACCAATGATGGCTCCGGCCATATTGAAGACCACAAAGAACTGATCGAAATTATTCGACAGGACGCTGACTTCATTCAGGGCAAAGTCATTTTCTTCCATAGGTTTCAGACGCCGAAGGGTACGCATAATTCCTTCGAGCTCCGCTCTGAACTGGTCGCTGTCGACATTAGGTTTGGCTTTTACACAAATGTTTTGCCCCACATCGCGATTTCGGATATCGACCATGTACATTGATTTGGTAGCAGAAATGTGCACATTCTTATCCATGCTGGTTCCAAAAGCATCCTGCCCTTTTTTCTCATATACACCAATTATACGAAATTTGTGACCCTGTATTTTCAGTGTTCGATCGATGGGGTCCATTCCCGGGAAAAGTTCGTCTGCAATATCAGCTCCGATAACGGCTACCGGCGCGCCTGTTCGCATTTCCGATTCCGTAAAATACCGTCCCCTTTCCAATTCGAGGTTCCACACGTCATACATGCCGAAGGTACTGGCCATAATGGTGACGTTATCCATATTGTCGCTTCCTGATTGCACTGTGCGTGTAAAACCAAAAAGGAATGCAGCATCTTCAACAGTATTGGCCCGCCGTAAAATTTCATCTGTTTCCTCCAACTTGGGTGCCGGCCGGTTCAGATAGCGCCACCATGGGTATTCCGTTTCTCCTTCAGGCGGAGTCCATGGCCATTTTGCCACATAAATCATGTTTTCTCCCAGTCCCGACAACGACTCGCGAATTCCCCTTTCCAGCGAATCAATCACGGTAAAAACAGATATAATTGCAAAAATGCCGATTGTGATTCCCAGCAATGACAGGAAAGTTCGTAGTTTGTTCGCTCGCAAGGAATTGAAAGCAAACGAAAGACTCTCGTATATCAGTCGAATCAGCAACATTGTTTTAAATGTAAGGTAAAAATAGCACTAGTTTTTTAAGAATCGAATTATTCGCTCATTCTTATGCATTATTAGTGTAAATATTTCTGAGGGATTACAATCGGTTTGCGTATTTCTTGATGCCCTGATAATTTTATTTTTAAAGCACTGTTATAATAGTATGTTAACTGTTTTTTTTATCTTTGCCTGCAAATCCGAAAAATCCAATAAATGGCTGATAATAAAAAAATTAAGACTGCTCTGGTTTCGGTCTTTCACAAAGAAAATTTAGATAAGATCATCTATAAACTGAACGACTTGGGTGTGAAGATTTTAAGCACCGGCGGTACAAAAAGTTTTATTGAGTCGTTGAATGTCGAGGTAACTTCAGTGGAGAGTCTTACGGGGTATCCTTCGATTTTGGGTGGCCGCGTAAAAACGCTTCATCCCAAGGTTTTTGGTGGAATCTTATCGCGACGAGACAACCAGGGTGATGTCAGCCAGTTGACAGAATACGAAATTCCGGAAATTGATCTGGTGATCGTTGATCTTTACCCCTTTGAAAAAACGGTAGCTTCCGGTGCCGATGAACAGGATATTATTGAAAAGATTGATATTGGTGGTATTTCGCTGATCAGGGCTGCTGCCAAGAATTTTAAAGATGTTGTCATTGTTCCCTCACAAAACGAATACGGGCCATTGTTGAGCCACCTCGAAAAAAATAAAGGAGAATTTACAATGGCAGAACGCAAGTGGTTCGCCAGCCGTGCTTTTGGAGTTTCGTCACATTACGATGCCGCTATTTTCAGCTACTTCGATGGCGGGGTTGAAGACGAGGCCAAAGAACGCATTAGCTTGAATGACGGTCAGGTGCTGCGTTATGGAGAGAATCCACATCAATCGGCAACATTCTATAAATTCAACAATTCGGAAGCAGAAGTTACGTTGGCAAATGCACGGGTTCTGCAAGGGAAAGCGCTTTCATACAACAATATGCTCGATGCAGACGCAGCCTGGAAATCGGCCAGTGATGCTTATCACTCGGTCACGCATCTCGACAATAAGGTGGCTGTATCGGTGATAAAGCACCTTAATCCCTGCGGACTGGCAGTGACAGATAATATTCTGGAGTCGTTGGAACTGGCCTGGGCCGGTGATCCAATCAGCGCTTTTGGCAGTATTATATGTTTTACCGATACAGTAACGAAAGAAGTTGCAGAATGGTTTGGTAAAAAATTCGTGGAAATCTTGATAGCACCGGAGTATACTGATGAAGCACTTGAAGTACTGGGTAAAAAGAAAAATTTGAGAGTATTGGTTACTCCGATGCGTGAAACCGTTGCCGTCGAAAAACTTTACCGCTCGATCAGTGGAGGAATGTTGGTACAGGACGAAGATGAAGGACCGGATACCGAATTCAAAACAGTGACAAAAAAAGAATTTGAACCGTCGAAGATGAACCTGGCAAAATTTGGAACCATTGCATGTAAACATCTGAAAAGTAATGCCATTGCAGTAGTCACTGAAAACGATAACGGGGCCTTTTGGCTGACAGGTGCCGGAATGGGGCAGCCAAATCGTCTGGACAGTTTGCGTTACCTTACCATGCCACGATTCGAGTTAAAAGGTGGACTTGACATCGAGAACTCTGTTTTGATTTCGGATGCATTTTTTCCGTTTCGCGACAGCATTGAGGCCGCCAACGAATACGGGGTGAAATACATTATTGAACCGGGAGGAAGTATCCGTGATGAAGAGGTGATCGAGGCATGTAACGAGTTTGGCATTGCCATGGCCTTTACCGGAAGAAGACACTTCAGACATTAAAAATTATAATATATTTATATCTTTAACAGCAGGTTAAACAGGAACTTTAATGGGGTTATTTTCATTTTTAACACAGGAGATTGCCATTGACCTTGGCACGGCAAACACCATCATTATTCATAACGATAAGATTGTGGTAGATGAACCATCTATCGTTGCCATCGATATGAAAACCGAGAAAATGGTAGCTATTGGCGAAAAGGCAAGGCAGATGCAGGGGAAGACACATGCCAATCTGAAAACCATCCGTCCCTTGCGTGACGGTGTTATTGCGGATTTTAATGCGGCAGAACAAATGATCAGGGGGATGATTAAAATGATTAATCCTAAACCGAAAATGTTTTCACCGGCACTTAAGATGGTGATATGTATTCCTTCAGGAAGTACCGAAGTGGAGATTCGTGCAGTACGCGACTCGTCAGAGCATGCCGGAGGCCGTGAAGTGTATATGATTTATGAGCCACTTGCTGCGGCTATCGGTATTGGTCTTGATGTAGAAGCTCCGGAAGGAAACATGGTGGTGGATATTGGCGGTGGCACCACTGAAATTGCTGTGATTTCGCTGGGGGGTATCGTAACCAATAAATCGATTCGAATTGCCGGCGATGATCTGACTGCAGATATAATGGAATACATGCGTCACCAGCACAACATCAAAATAGGGGAGCGTACTGCTGAAGAAATCAAAATTCATGTTGGGTCGGCTCTTTCTCAGTTACAGGATCCGCCTCAGGATTATGTAGTACAAGGCCCCAATCAGATGACAGCATTGCCGATAGAGGTGCCGGTATCTTACCAGGAAATTGCCCATTGCCTTGAAAAATCGATATCGAAGATTGAAACAGCAGTGCTGAGTGCCCTGGAACAAACACCTCCTGAATTGTATGCCGATATCGTTGCCAAAGGAATTTGGCTGGCTGGCGGTGGTGCATTGTTAAAAGGTTTGGACAAGCGGCTTACAGATAAAATCGGAATCCCGTTCCACATTGCCGAAGATCCTTTAAGGGCAGTGGTGCGTGGAACCGGGATAGCGCTTAAAAATGCTGAGAATTTCTCATTCCTGATTCGATAAAAGAACACCTGAGTGATTAAATGCGAAGTTTATTTAGACTACTGATTAAGAATTATCCGTTTCTTCTATTCCTGGCGTTAGAAGTCATTTCAGTAGTTTTTATTATAAACTACAACAGTTTTCAACGCGCGAGTTTTCTGAATTCTTCCAATGCCGTTACAGCAACAATCTACAACTCGTACACGTCGGTGGTGCAGTATTTCCATTTGGCAAAAGTAAATGCGGATTTGTCAGCCGAAAATGCCCAGTTACGAAATATCCTCGATCTGTATCAGGATGTACCGCTCGATTCGACGCTGGATATAAACAAGCGTGATACCAGTTTTAATTTCATCTCAGCAAAAATCATCAATAACTCGGTTAACCGGCAACAAAATTACATTACACTCAACAAGGGCAGAAAAGATGGAATCAAACCCGACCAAGGTATTATTTCTTCGAATGGTATTGTTGGGATCGTAACCAATGTTTCAGAGTCTTATGCCATGGGGCTTTCGGTGCTGAATCCACGCTGGAGCGTTTCTGCCAAACTGAAAAAAAGCGGGTATTACGGTTCGCTAAACTGGAATGGGAAAGATTACAAACACGTTGACCTAAACGAGATTCCTTTTCACGTAGAACTGGAAGTTGGCGATACGATAGTCACCAGCGGTTATTCTTCTGTTTTCCCCGAAGGAATTCTGGTCGGAACCATTGCTTCATTTACGCGGCCCGAAGGTGAGAATTATTACACGATTGACGTACTACTGTCAGAAGATCTGAAATCGGTAGCCTATGTGGAAGTGATCGACAATACCGGTATAGAAGAGCTAAGAACATTGAAAAGCGAAACACAAAATGGAGCGACTGGGGATTAAGTATTTTCTGATGTTCATCGTTTTGGTGGCGGTGCAGGTGTTGTTTCTGAATCAGATTCAGTTCAGCGGCTATATCAACCCTTACATTTATGTGCTTTTTATAATGCTGCTGCCACTCAATGCACCACGTTATGCCGTTTTATTGTTGTCGTTTTTTGTGGGATTGGTAGTCGATATCTTTTCAAACACTCTCGGAATTCACTCATTTGCTTCGGTTTTCATCGCCTATGCCAGACCGGCAATTATCCGTGTAATAACCAATCGTGAAGAAGAATTAAGCGATTACCCGGGATTGGCACAAACCGGATTGGCCTGGTTCCTCAGCTACACGTCAATAATGGTGTTTATTCACCACATCGTTTTATTCTACATCGAAGTTTTCACTTTCGATAATTTCTTTAGTACCTTGTACCGGGTGCTTTTAAGTTCCGTTTTTTCGATTTTTGTGATAGTTTTGAGTCAGTTTATCATTTTTAGAGATTAGGTACAGCGAGTGAACGATTATTCCAAAAGAAGCTACATAATTGCCGTATTGTTTGTTCTGGTTGCGCTGGTGTATCTTGGCAAACTTTTTCGTTTGCAGGTGCTCGATCCAACCTATAAACAATACGCCACCAACAACGTATTGCGCGAAGTGGTTCAATACCCGGCAAGGGGACTAATTTACGATCGCGAAGGAAAACTACTGGTGTTTAACCGCACTGCCTATGATTTATTGATCACACCACGTGAAGTAAAGCAATTTGATACAACATTGCTTTGCAATTTGCTTGATATAACGCGTAAGGAACTTGAAAATGGAATTCAGAAGGCAAAAAAATATTCGTGGTATAAACCGTCTATCCTTGTAAAACAGATATCGCCTGAGAATTACGCCATATTACAGGAACAACTCTACAAGTTCGAAGGGTTTCATTCACAAACCAGGACACTCCGCGAATATTCAACTACTGCTGCCGCTCATGCTTTAGGATATGTAGGCGAGGTTACCGCAAGCGACATTGACAAAAATCCGTATTACAAACCCGGCGATTATATCGGTATCAGCGGAATTGAAAAAACATACGAAGCACAATTGCGCGGAACCAAAGGGGTGAAAAAGAACCTGGTGGATGTTCACAACAGGATTCAGGGCAGTTACCGCGATGGAAGGGAAGATGTTCCGGCACACATCGGGAAAAATCTGACCAGTACGTTGGATCTCGACCTTCAGCTTTATGCGGAAAAACTTTTTCAGAATAAAAAGGGTGCTTTGGTTGCTATCGAACCGGAAACAGGTGAAGTACTGGCCATTCTCAGTGCGCCCATTTATGATCCGGGTCTGCTGGTTGGTCGTGTTCGCGGATCGAATTATGCCAAGTTGCTTGGTGATACCCTAAAACCACTTTTCAATCGTGCTTTGCAGGCTAAATATCCACCGGGATCTACTTTCAAAACTGTGAACGCATTGATCGGCTTGCAGGAGCAAGCTATAAATATTAACACCAGGTTTACGTGTAACGGCCCGGCATCCTATCCGATTCGCTGTACCCATAACCATGTGAGTCCGGCCAATGTGATCGATGGTATACGTGAATCGTGCAACCCGTTTATGTGGAATACTTTCCGGAGCATAATCGGAAAGTACCCTACTGCGGCTGAGGGATTTAACGAATGGCGCCGCTATGTGATGAATTTTGGAATTGGGAAAAATATCAGCAAAGATTTTACCAATGCCCTGAAAAGTGATGTTCCGCCAGAGAGTCTTTATAACCGGATATACGGAGAAGGGCACTGGAATGCACTCACTATTCGTTCACTGGCCATTGGTCAGGGAGAACTGGGAGTTACGCCACTGCACATGGCCAATGCTGCTGCCGTAATTGCCAACCGAGGCTACTATTACGAGCCTCATGTCATTAAGGCGGTTGATAACGATACGGTCAGGAGTAGCATCAAAGTAAAACATGAAGTGGAGATCGAAGCACGTCATTTTGAGCCGGTAATTGAGGGGATGAATGAATCGATCAGGGGTTTATACTTGATCCCCAACCTGCAGTATTGCGGGAAAACGGGAACGATCCAGAATCCACAGGGAACCGAACATGGTGCTTTTGAAGCTTTCGCTCCGCGTAACGACCCCGAAATAGCCGTTTTTGTATATGTCGAGAACAGTGTTTGGGGAGCCAGTTATGCAGCGCCTATCGCAAGTTTGGTGATTGAAAAATATTTAAATGATACCATAGCGACAAGTCGCCGGTGGATAGAAGACAGAATGATGGAGGCGAACTTATTAGAGTCGGATAATTCGAATTAATATGCCGCAAAGAAGCAACATATGGGTAAATATTGATTGGATAACGGTTGGACTTTATCTGCTGCTCATTTTTATGGGTTGGCTTAATATTTACGCAGCAGTTTACGATCTCGAGCACCAGAGTATACTGGATGTTTCGCAACGGTATGGGAAACAATTGATCTGGATAGGAGCGGCATTGGCGATTGCAGTTGTAATCATGATTATTGAAACCAATTTTTATGTATTCTTTTCCTATATTTTATATGCAGTTACAATATTTTTGCTCATCCTGGTTCTTCTAATTGGTCGGGAAATTAATGGTGCACAATCCTGGTTTGTGATTGGAGGTGTACAGATTCAACCGGCAGAATTTGCAAAGTTTGCCACCGGTCTTGCATTGGCTCGTTATATGAGTACATTTGATTTTAACTTGCGTAAAATTAAATCGCTGATCATAATTGCCTCCATAATTTTTATACCTGCTATACTTATTCTTTTACAAAACGATACCGGGTCGGCCCTGGTTTATTTTTCTTTTGTGTTGGTCCTGTTCCGGGAAGGTCTGTCCGGCATTGTGTTGTTCCTCGGAACTTTGGTAGCCATTTTATTCGTACTTACGCTTATACTTCCCAATTTCACACTGATATTGCTGCTACTTGGTATCACTTTGTTTATGTACCTGATCCTGAATCCAAAGTTGATTCAGTTTTTGCGTGTTGCACTTGTCTTCGCGGTTGCCATTGGTCTCGCTTTTATACTGAATCTTATACTAGGTCTTGAGTTTGGGCAGGCCGAAATGATCACTGCCGGATCTTTGCTGGGAGTGCTGGTAGTTACTGTTTATTCCTTGCAGAAAAGGTTTCGAAATTACCTTATTATATCACTGTTTTTCATTGTGTCGGTTCTATTCACTTTTTCTGTAGATTATGCCTTCGATAATTTTCTGGAACCTCATCAGCAAGTCAGGATCAACGAATTACTGGGGATCGAGTCAAATCCATATGGAGCCGGATACCACGTTAACCAGAGTAAGATTGCCATTGGATCCGGGGGGATGTGGGGGAAAGGCTACCTGAATGGCACTCAGACCAAATATAATTTTGTTCCCGAACAGGATACTGACTTTATTTTCTGTACGGTTGGAGAAGAATGGGGTTTTGCAGGTACCTCTATCGTTATTGCACTTTTCATTTTTCTCTTCATTCGTTTGATTTATTTGGCTGAACGACAACGCTCAGTATTTTCGCGTATTTACGGTTACTCGGTGGCTGTGATCCTGTTTTTTCACTTTGCGGTTAACATCGGAATGACCATCGGGATCATGCCTGTAATTGGTATCCCATTGCCGTTTTTCAGTTACGGTGGATCTTCGCTATGGTCGTTCACCATATTACTATTTATTTTTATCCGGCTGGATGCCAGTCGACTTGAGAACTTCCGCGATAGCCGAAACACCTGAGCAGCGGGAGGTTGTTCTTGCCCGTTATTCTAATTTTTATTATCTTCGAGAGCTTTTAAAAAATCGTAAAGATTTTTTTATTTTTTAATAAGGGAAAATAAACAGACGAACAGAATAAAAGTAGTTCCTTAATTGTCCTGAGGGAAGATAACGAACCACTTTAGTTTTTATTAATCAGCGGATACTTTTAAAGTGTTCTAAACTTGAACGCTTATGGTTGTAGTATCCCATTGAACATTTATTGAGATGATATACAAACCTTATTCTCTCCACAACTTCAGGCAAATACCGCAAATGGAGTTTTTGACCGAGGAACAAAAACTTGAAATTGAAGTGGTTGGTACGGTTCTACCTTTCAAAACTGACAATTATGTTGTTGATGAATTGATCAACTGGTCAAATTTTGAGAAAGATCCATTTTTCATCCTTAATTTCCCGCAACGCGAAATGATAGATACGCGCGATTTCGGAAAAATTGCATCATTGATTAAAGGGAATGCTGACCGGTCCAGAATACAGGAAGAGGTCAAAAGAATTCGTTTAAAATTGAATCCCAATCCGGCAGGGCAGGAAAATAATGTGCCGGTTTTTAAAGGGAAGCGCCTAAACGGTATTCAGCACAAATACCGGGAGATCATGTTATTTTTTCCAACGCAGGGACAAACCTGTCATGCTTACTGCACCTTCTGTTTTCGCTGGCCTCAATTTGCGCTGAACGAATTTAAATTTGCAATGAAGGAGGCCGGTCAGATGGTCGAATACCTGAAGGCAAATCCGCACATTACAGATGTTTTATTTACCGGCGGCGATCCTGCTGTGATGAAAACCAAGTTCTTCGAACATTATTTTGATGCTTTGCTCGAAGCTGATATTCCTCACCTGAGAAATATCCGTATTGGCACCAAGTCGCTGGCTTACTGGCCTTATCGCTTTACAAGCGATCCCGATGCAGATGATCTGCTACGTCTTTTTGAAAAAGTGAAAAAACAAGGTATCAATATTGCATTGATGGCACATTTCAATCATCCGGGGGAGTTGAAAACGAAAGCGGTGCAGGAAGCTGTTCAGCGTTTGCTGAATGCAGGCGTTCAAATTCGCTCGCAATCACCGGTAATGCGCAACATAAACGATCGGGCCGATATTTGGGCCGAAAACTGGAAAGAACAGGTTAGACAGGGAATTATTCCCTACTACATGTTTGTAGCCCGGGATACCGGTGCACAGGATTATTTTGCTGTAACGCTGAATCGTACCTGGCAGATTTTCAGAAGCGCTTATAACCAGGTCAGTGGAATTCACCGCACCGTTAAAGGGCCAAGCATGTCGTGCAGCCCCGGGAAAGTGCAGATTGTTGGGGTGTCAGAAATCAACGGTGAAAAAGTGTTTGTATTGAATTTTCTTCAGGGACGTGATCCATCGTGGGTGGGCAAACCATTTTTTGCCAAATTCGATCCCAATGCCGTATGGTTCGATGAACTCGAGCCGGCTTTTGGAGAAGCACGTTTCTTTTACGAAAAGCAATACATCGAATTACTCGCATAAAAACATGGCCCGGTTATTCCGGGCTTTTTTGTTTTTTGGCTGGCAGCTTTAACGCTATATCGAATTCTGATTGAACATAATTGATCAGTTCTTTCATAAAGGCCTCAAAATTGTTTTCCAGATCGCGGTAGTTTTCAAGGAGAAGCTCTTGGGCGACATTAGCTTTCTGTGGCAGCGAAGAATATTTTGCCATAATCTGGATTGCCTGTGTAATGCCATCGACACTTGCATACGACTCAAGCCGGCGGTGCTGGATGAGAAAGGGCAGAAAACCCTGCACCCGCATTGGCAGGTGTTTAAAATTGGACAATAAAACAGAGTGCGATCGTTTAGCAAACCAGCTAAGCGAAATCTCGGCATAGTTATTCCAGTTTCTGGCCAGAAAATGATCGTAAATAAAATCTACCAGGATACCCGAGTAATGGCCGAATTCAGTTCTAAAAGGGGCTTTGGCTGCTTTGTGCAGATCGTGTTGGTCGGTGTAGCTATCGATATGACGATGCAGTATAATTCCCCTTGCAATTTCTTCAGGATAATTGAGGTACTTTCTACCCTTCACATAATCGCCAATAAAATTGCCAACCAGCAGTTCATCCGATTCGCCCGATAAATATAAATGAGCCAGATAATTCATCCTTAAGTGTTCAAACGCCGGGCGACTCAAATTGTTTTGCTGACCACTCAAATCAATATGATCTTCTTAGTTCCCTCTAAAGTATAGCTATTACCAACGAATATTTTAAATTAAAATGGAGCTTTGAATACGTTTTATTAATGTGTAATTTTGCGCGGTTATTTTTGAATTCATGGCAAAAAAGATCGTTGCCTTCGGAGAAATTGTTTGGGACATTCTTCCGGAAGGAAAACTTTTAGGCGGTACACCCTCGAACCTGGTGTTCAGGTGTAACTCATTTGGCGAGGAAGGTCATCTTTTATCGCGTGTAGGCGACGATGAACTTGGAAATGAAGCCCTAAAAAAGTTGGCGGAATTGCATATCTCAGACAGAAACGTGCAAATGGATTTTGAATTTCCCACAGGCGAAGTGCTGGTTACCTTCAACGAAAAAGGAGAGAGCCGTTACCAGGTGAAGGAAGAGGTGGCTTTTGATCATATCGAGTTTTCGGCGGAAGCACTAAAACTGGTAAGACAGGCTGACTGTCTGTTTTTTGGCTTGTTGCCGCAACGTTATGGCCTTTCGAAAAATACCATTCGTGAGCTGATTAAGGAATCGCCCGGTTCGCTGCATTTTTTTGACTTAAAACTATTCGAGCATTTTTTCGATGTTAAGGTAGTTGAGCAGTTGCTATTTTCAGCCAATGTAGTGCGCATCAAAGAAAAAGAAGTCGAATTTTTGGCCAATAAACTGAAGATCGCATATAAAAATCTGGATGAATTTCTTCAAAAAATGGCAGGTGCCTATAACATCGATTTGGTAATTGCCACGCTTGGCGAGAACGGGATCAAAGCTTTTCACTCGGAGCAAGGCATGTTTTCCGATCCAGGGTATACAATAAAAATGGAAGATAATGTAGGGTCGGGAATGGCTTTTTCAGCCGGATTTCTGCATTACTACCTCAATGATAAGCCGCTCTCGGAATCGCTCCGGTTTGGTAATGCAGCAGGCGCTTTAAATACAACCAGGAGGGGAGCAACGGCATTCTTTACAAAGGAAGACGTTCTGAATTTTATGAAACACACGCCTCAGTTTGCCTAATTTCTTACAAAGATTTTTTGTAACAAACAATACTCTTAAACATCTGTCTGAAGGTAACTTCCGACGGGTTTTTGGTGTTTAAGTGATATAGAATTTATTCGGTAACAGAGATCTGCTTGTTCCAGCAAAACCGGATAATAAACCTAAAATAGCAAACTATGAAAATGTCAGGCAAGGAAGTTGCAGTCCAGTTGCTCGATCAGTTATGGACACAGTATTTATACCGCGTTTCGTATGCACGGACCTATGTCGATCTGGTAAAGCAGAAAGGAGGGAAAGTGGTGAATGACCACATTGCTTTTCGCACATTCAATACACACACGGGCGAGCAACCCGAAGGCATTCGTGCGATAAAGCATCTACTGAATTTTCTGGATTACCGGCCTGCAGAGACATATATTTTCAAAAAGAAGAAACTGAAAGCTGTTCATTTTGAGCATCCCGATGAACTATTTCCCAAGATTTTTGTCAGTCAGCTCGAAGTTGAGCAATTTCCGCAATGGGCGCAAACCATTATAAACAATACAGTACGCGATACGCCGTATTTATTGTCTGACCGGAGTCTGGAACTGCTGTCAGTGCTGAAGGAGGAAGGACAAATCCCCAAAATAGCCGGTGAAGGTTTGGTCATCGATCTGGCACAGTATTTCAGACGACCCTGGCAGCCACCCCGAAAAGAAGATGTGCTTAAATTGAACGATGTCTCGCAATACGCGGCCTGGACTTTGCTACATGGAAACTCGGTGAATCATTTCACCGCTTTTATCAATCATCAGGACGTAAAAGAGTGGCCCGACCTGGAAGCTACCTGCAAAGGTTTGGAAGCTGCAGGAGTGCCTATGAAAGAAAGTATCGAGGGTCGGAAAGGAAGCAAATTGCAGCAGTCGGCCACACAGGCAGTGAAAACAGAAGTGGATGTAGTGGGAGAATATGGTCCTGAAAAAATTACCTGGACCTACGCCTATTACGAACTGGCTGAGCGAAATTACATCGAAGAAAACGGCGAAAGAAAATTATTTACAGGATTTTTGGGCGAACAGGCAATACATCTTTTCGATATGACCCGTACAAGGGACAACTAATTCAAAAAGCCTAATAAACCTCGGGCACAAACGTCATTTCTTCAATAGGTGGACGTACGTAACCCTTATTATCTTTTCTTTCGGGCAGCTGAATTTCTTTATGCTCCAGTTCTTTATAAGGGATCATCGATAACAGGTGGTGAATGCAATTCAGGCGTGCCCGTTTTTTATCATCGGCATCTACCACAAACCAAGGACTGATTTTCGTATCGGTATAGGCAAACATTTCGTCTTTGGCTTTGGAGTATTCCACAAACAATTCCATCGATTTCATGTCCATTGGGCTCAATTTCCAACGTTTTGTAGGATCGTTGATACGCGAACGAAATCTTTTTTCCTGTTCCTCCTGGCTTACCGAGAACCAGTATTTGATGAGGATAATACCCGAACGGATAAGCATTCGTTCGAAGTTGGGGCAAGAGCGTAAAAACTCCCAGTATTCGTCGTTGGTGCAAAAGCCCATTACCTTTTCAACGCCGGCGCGGTTATACCAACTTCGGTCGAACAGCACCATTTCGCCGGCTGCCGGCAAATGTGGTACATAACGCTGAAAATACCACTGTGCTTTTTCTCGTTCGGTGGGGGTGCCTAAAGCTACCACCTTGCATACACGCGGATTAAGGTACTGCGTAATACGTGCAATGGTTCCTCCTTTCCCGGCCGCATCACGACCCTCGAAGATCACCACTACCTTTAGCTTTTTTACTTTGATCCACTCCTGTAGTTTCACCAGTTCGATCTGTAGTTTGTTAAGTTCGCTCTCGTAAAATTTCTTGCCGAGCTTTTTCTTACGTCCGGGTTCAGTTGTTTCCATATTCGATTAATTTGCAATGTTTTAAAGTTACTAAAAATCGAATAAAACAGCACTCGGGCAGAAATTTAATATCTAATAACTGACACACTGTTAAACCAGGATATAGGCACCGAATTTGCTTTCCTTCCTGGCTTCGGTTAAGGCAAGAAAACCGCTAGAAATGCGGGAATTCTGAAGAATGAGTGGATGTTTTAGTTGCATTTGAACTTTGAATTCAAAAAAACTTTTACCGTTACCGTACCATGTTCTGAAAAGTCCTTTTTTCCCCGGAACCAAAAATTTTTCGAGTTGCAACGACAACAATCCCATGTTTTGACGGACATTAATTTCGAGGCAGGGATTGACGCGGAGTTCTCCACGTTTATCTCTAAAGACCAGCGCGTCTACGCCAAAGTTCCCCTCGTAATTTTTAGCCAGTTCGCTGCTTCCGAGAATATGCAACAGCGGCTCAACGATCTTTTGCGGAAGCTCTTCGGCAAATTGCCTGATTTCCGGATTGAGTGAATCAGGTAAGCCATTCAGATGATTCCCCTGGTATTGTCCTTTTTCGTCGGTAGAAAAATTGCTGATGCCCAAAAACGAAACCCGTCCGCTTTCCAGATAAAACTGAAAAGCAATGTCCAGTTGTTTATCCAGCAAGGGCTCAACTATGGCATAGCCCTGTTCATTAACTATCCCAAGAAGTTTTTCCCACACTTTCTCGTGAACCGGTGTTTTTGTTATACGTTGTAGTCCCCTGCCCGAACTGCTCCAGGGGGCTTTTATCATGAGTTGCCCCCAAATTTTTAGCCGCTCTTCTATTTCAGTTTTCGAAGTACAAACCGCAGCGATATGATTTTTTTCGATAAATGTTGAATCGGGGAATTCTTCAAGCATACGACGTAGAATTCCCAGGGCATATTTTTTTGAATAGTAATTTCGGTATTCCGACTTCCATTCAAATACCGGTGATCTTTTAAATTCAGCTGAGCAACTGTTTTTTAATGGTAGCAGTAATTTGTGTACCGCCGGACTCCATCCCCAGGGCATTAATCTGTTTTTTGGGACCTCAGCATATTTTTGCTGAGTTAGTACCTTCTTTTTTTCGATGAAATGAGGTGGCGTAAAATGCAATTGACAAATCTCCTCCAGGAAAGTAGCTCCGGGCAATTCATCCACAAGAACATGGTCCTTAGCATTTGCCAGGAACATAGGCAAAGTCGCAAGATCGGCCTCCATTTTTTGCAATAAGCTGTTGGGCTGCCATGATGCTGTTGAATTTGCTACCGCATATTCACAGGTAGGATTATACAGGTAAATGTCTGGAATATCTCTCAAATTTTTCCTTTTTTAACACGCTGCAAAATAAGTGCATATTTGTGAATATCAACATATCTATCAGAGCTGATTTTTCGATTTTTCACTTTTTGAAATAATGTTTCTTTGGAGTTGTAATTAATCGGTTTTGATTAATACCTATTTCATTAAAATTAAGAAAAGAATGCTGAAATGTTAAAAAGTGTTGATTTTTTAATTTCAATACATTATTTTAGCCGACGAAGGGTGATATTAATTAATCAAAACAGTTCGCAAAAAGCAATGAACTGTTGTTTAGATAATGTCTATTAATGGAAATAATCGTGAGTGTTTGATTTCTGGTTTTCAGGAAATTAATACTTGGAATGCACTCCGCTTAAATGAAATTTTTTTCTTTTAGTAAATACCAATTTAATCTTATTGTTTATGAAAAAACTTGCATTGCTGATTTTTTGTACTCTCTTAATTGGGGTGCAATTTACGTATGCACAGACTAAAAACGTTTCGGGTACGGTTACAAGTTCCGAAGACGGGACATCCATCCCGGGTGTTTCTGTGCTGGTGAAAGGAACAACCATTGGTACCATTACCAATATCGATGGTTACTATGAACTTCAGGTTCCTGAAGATGCAGAGGTGCTTACCTTTTCGTTTGTGGGACTTAAAACGTTGGAATTGCCGATCTCAGGTACCACCGTTAATGCTACGATGCAACCCGATGTGCTTGGCCTCGATGAGGTGATGGTTGTGGCCTATGGTACAGCCAAAAAGGAATCGTTAACCGGTTCTGCTGCTGTAATAGGAGAACAGGAAATCGAATCACGTTCAGTATCCAACGTTGCGCAGATCTTAACCGGTTCAACAACTGGGGTACAAACTACAGCAGGTTCCGGGCAACCCGGTAGTGGTCCTGCAATTCGCATACGAGGTGTCGGAACCCTGAATACATCAGCCGATCCGCTGATCATTCTGGACGGCATTCAGTACGAAGGAAACATTTCGAGCATTAATCCCGGAGATATTGCTTCGATGACTGTATTGAAAGATGCTTCGTCAACAGCCCTTTACGGTTCTCGTGCAGCAAACGGTGTAATTATCATTACCACTAAAAAAGGAACAAAAGGTGCTGAAAGCTTGAAAGTGAACCTTAAAGCTCAGGCCGGTATTATTAACCAGGCCCTTCCATACTACGAAGAGGTAGATGCCTATGATTACTACGAATTGCAGGCTGAGGCTTTTGCACAGTCAAGATTCAACTCGGGTAACGACAACACCATTGGCGAGGCCAGAGCTTACGCTTATGAGAACATTTACCAGCAGTTGAGGTACAATCCTTTTGTAGGTATTCCAAATGACCAGATCGTTGGATCGGACGGAAAAATCAATCCAAACGCAGTGGCAAGCTTCCCTGATGTGGATTGGTACGATGCTGCCAAACAACAGGGTTACCGTCAAAACTACGATTTGAGTTTGACCGGGGGTAGTGAAAAAACAAGTTACTTCTTTTCTGTGGGATACCTGGATGAAAGAGGTTATGTCATTAAATCGGATTATGAACGTTTTAATACACGTTTAGCCATTGATTTCGATGTAAACGATTGGTTACAAATCGGAACCAACCTTAGTGGTTCCATTATAAACAGCGATATTGGTTCGTCCAACTCAGCGACTTATGCTAACCCTTGGCGAAATGCCAGGATGACACCGCCTATTTATCCCGTTTATCTGGTTGACCAGACTACAGGAGATTATATTCTTGACGGGGCAGGTGAAAAACAATACGACGATGGTGGACTGTATTCCAGACCGATTAATGCTGGAAGGAATGCGATTGCTGAGTTGAATTGGAACAGTGATGAATACAAGAGAAACAATGTCGGCAACAGGTCCTTTGCCAGATTCACCTTAATGGATGGCCTGACAGCTACCATTAATGTTGGGGTGGACATTCAGAATTATCTTTACAAAGGTTTCGAGAATGCCGAAATTGGTGACGGTGCCCCAACCGGAAGGATGGATGTGTCTAGGTATACCAGAACAACCGTTAACCTGAACCAACTGGTTCAGTACGAAAGAACCTTTAATGACGTACATAATTTTAGTGTTTTGGTCGGTCACGAATCGTACTCAAGAGAATACACCTATCAAAGAGGTTTTAAGAACCAGTTTATCGTTAGTGGAATATACGAGCTGAATAACTTTGTAAATACGTCAACCAACACCAGTTATACTACCGATAAAACGGTTGAAGGTTACCTGGCACGGTTGAAATACAATTACATGGACAAATACTACATCGAAGGATCGTATCGTAGAGATGGTTCATCGGCTTTCCATAAAGATGTACGCTGGGGTAACTTCTACTCGATTGGTGGAAGCTGGAGAGTGGACCAGGAACAGTTTATGGCCGGTACCGATTGGGTAAACAGCTTAAAACTCAGAGCATCTTATGGTGAAGTAGGTAATGATAATATTGGTTCATACGGTTACCAGGCACTTTACGAAACCTATCCGAATGCCGAGGAACCTGGAATTCGCTGGTCTACTGTAGGAAATACTGCATTGACCTGGGAGGTGAATAAAACTTTTGATGTTGCGGTTGATTTTGCCTTATTCGACAGGGTTAGCGGTAGTATTGAGTGGTACAACCGCAAATCGGATGATTTGTTGTATAGTATGCCATTGCCACCTACGATGGGTCTTTTAGAACAACCAAGAAACATTGCAGCCATGGTTAACCAGGGATTGGAGATCAATCTTAGCGGAGATGTGGTTCGAACCACTGACTTCAGGTGGAACGTGAGCTTAATGGGATCGACCATTAAGAATGAAATTACCTCGATTCCGGAACCTTTTGTGAACGGTACTAAAAAATGGTCAGAAGGCCATTCGATCTATGATTTCTGGTTAAGAAAATATTATGATATCGATCCGGAGGACGGTGCTACTCGCTTCCATGTTTGGGAAGATGTGCTGGATGAGGACGGTGAGGCTACCGGAGAAACCCAGTTGGCTTATGACGATAATGGTGATCCTGTACTGACAAAAGATGCAGATGAAGCCCAGTATGGATATGTTGGTGCTTCCGCATTTCCAAAATTGCAGGGTTCTATCGGCAATGAATTTTCATTCAAAGGATTCACCCTGAGTGCCTTACTTACTTACTCTCTGGGTGGAGAAATGATCGACGGTGTTTACCAGGGGATGCTTAGCTCACTCAATGTTGGAGAATCATACCATCCTGATGTGAAAGATTCATGGATGAATCCGGGAGATGTTACGGAACTTCCAAGGTTGCAATATGCCAACTCTGATTTATATGCCACATCCGACTACTTCCTGATTTCTTCTAATTATTTGAATATCAGAAATGTGACACTAAGCTACGAATTCCCAAAACAAATGTTGGATAACACGGGGCTTGGGCGATTAAGTATATTTGTAACCGGAGAAAACCTGTACCTTTTTACAGCAAGAAAGGGAATGAACCCAACGTACAATTTTTCCGGAACGCAAAGCGAATTTGCATACAATCCAAGCAGGTCATTCATGTTAGGATTTAACTTGCAATTTTAATCATTAGAAAATGTATACTACAATGAAGACAAAATATAAAATTTTAACATTCGCATTAGTCTTTGCATTTGCACTGGGCCTGAGCTCGTGTAGTGAAGATTTTTTGGAAACCGTTCCAACGGATTCGGTTTCAACCGCAATAGCACTGGGTTCGACTGATAATATGATGCTGGCCGTTAATGGTATTCACCGTACCTTATATGCACAGAACCCGAACATTATTCGTTATTATGCAGGGCAGGAATATATGATTCCGGCAGCTGAATACGGAGCAAGCGATGCCTTGCATTCAAGCACCGGTAACGGTTGGTTTAGGAGTTTCTTACAATGGAATTCACATACACAGGCCACCTCCAATGATGTTACTTATCCGTGGTGGTTCTATTACAATGTAATCGGATCGGCTAACAACATTATTAATGCCGCAGCTGATCTGCAGGAGTCTGAAGACCTGAATAATATACTGGGACAGTGTTATACTTACCGGGCCTGGGCACATTTTAACCTGGTTCGCTTTTTTGCCAAACCGTATATGACTGGCAATCCTTCTTCCGATCCGGGTGTACCAATTATGCTGGCTACAGAACCTCCTTACGAAGGTTTGGCACGTAATACCGTACAGGAAGTTTACAATCAGATCACAGCGGATCTAACTACCGCTATTTCTCATTTTGCCAATGCTTCAGACAGGCCTAATATCTCGCATTTGAATGTGGATGTGGCCAAAGGGGTTGCTGCACGGGTTTATTTAACCATAGGCGACTGGTCGAATGCAGCAAAATTTGCAAACGAAGCACGCCAGGGTTATTCGCTAATGAGCGAAGCGCAATACAAATCAGGATTTAATTCAGTTGATAATCCCGAATGGATGTGGGGATCTAAAATGATACAGGATCAAACGGCCTATTACTGGTCATATTTCTACTATACTTCGAATAACTTTAATGGTTCGCAGAACAGGAGTAATCCTAAATTCATTAACCACGAGTTGTACGATATGATTTCGGATACGGATTATCGCAAGGATCTGTTTTTGAAAGATTGCCCGAGTACTTTCGACGACTGGGATAAAGGTGAAAATGCCGGAAGGTACACCAGCGAAGAGGAATATGATGCTGCTGTTGAAGAATACAGGGTAATTGTAAATAACTCTAGCAGACATAATATGGTTCCTTACTTACATATTAAACTGTCACAATCTGACGGACCAACCATTTCACCGATGGATGTATTGCACATGCGTGCCTCTGAAATGTATTTGATTGAGGCGGAAGCACTCGCCCGTCAGGGACAGGATGGATCTGCCCAGGATGTGTTGTATGCCCTTGTATCTGAAAGAGATGCAGGATATACAAAATCAACCAATACCGGTCAGGCACTCGTAGATGAGATTCTTGTTCAAAGAAGAATTGAACTCTTCCTGGAAGGACATCGTCGCTTCGATATGTTGAGAAACGATGAGGAACTTGACCTGACCAATTCAGGCGCCAATCCAGACCTTTACCTGGATGGTTTCAAACAGGCCAAACCAAGTGTCAATGATGACTGGTTGTTCCAGATCCCACAAAGGGAGATCGACGCCAATCCAAATATGGTTCAGAACTAATCTTAGTTAATTAATTAACAGCATAAATGAAGCGGGTTGAATTTTTCAGCCCGCTTTTTTTTGAATGTCTCTCAAAAGAATTGTTTAAGAAGTGCTACATCGAGTCTTGTTGATTCAACTTGACTGTGTCTTCGAAACAATCATCCCTGCCTACCGGCAGGCAGGCCTCCCTATGCATAGAAAGCCTTTGAGGGAGAGTAGAATAGAAAAGAGTTGGAGTTTCATCCCTGTTTGTGATTCGGTAAATCTTGAATTTTTATTCTGAATGCTTATTAAATTCCTTTAACATTGCCTGCATCTTCCTATTCGGAAGAGAAACGTATTCCTCCCCTTTGGGGAGGTGAGGAGGAGTAAGAGAATAGCAATCGAGACTTCAATTCATGTTACTGATACCAACGATCGTTGCAGGCTTGCTGGAGGTACTACCTCTGAATGAATCATTTTGTTAAATTTATTTGTGATGAGTACTTTTAACTATGTTTTTATCGCAAAGCCATGTAAAATGGAATATCCGCTGCATCGGCCGGAAGTGAGGTGTAAATTCTATCGTTTTCTTTCAGGCCAGATTCAATGGTTATTTCGGTGTCGTTATCAAAACCCGGAACCACTTCTTTTTTCCATATTTTCCCATCCTTTTTGATCAGGACATAATGCTCGCCTTCCGGGCCGAAAAGACATTCACGCGGAATTTTAACGACGTCATCCAGTTTTTGCAATACAATTTTGTTATCCGTGGTCATGGCCGGTTTAATTGCCGGATCTTTTTCGTGCAAGTCGATCAGCACCCGGAAAACTTTCATGTCGAATCCCGCCAGTTCCTGTCCGATGTTCGCAATTTTGGAGATGGTGCCCGTGTATGTTTTACCGGGCAGCGCATCGATGGTGATGATGGCCGAATCGCCAACGGCAATTTTGGTGATGTCGATTTCCTGCACATAAGTTTCTGATACCAGTACCGACATGTCGGGCAGCGTGGCAATGGCAGGACGCCAGATATTGATATTGTCTCCAACCCGAAGTTTTGAGCCATTCCACTGTTTGGCGTACATTACTATTCCGTCTTTTGGGGCAGTGATCCGGCAGGCAATTAGTCCCTGTTTCAACAACCGGTCATGTTCCGTGTATTCGTTGAATTTTTTTTCTATACGTTGGATCTTCGTTTTTAATTCGAGTCGTTTAAGTTCCAGATCGCGTCGTTTTTGCTCCATCATACGTACGGTTTGATCGTACTCGGCTCTTTTCTTGCGCTGGTATGCCGATGATTCATAAACCGACTGTTCCAATTCCAGTTTTTTATATTCCAGGTCATAGCTGAATTCTTCGAGTTCTTCCTGAAGCTTTGTGAGTTGAATGGTTGAATCGATCTGGGCATCATTCAGTTCGGCTCTGGACTGCGCCAGTTGTTGACTGTTGCTTTGAATTTGTTGATTGATGGTAGCTGCATCCAGTGTGGCAACCCAGTCGCCTTTTTTCACTTCTGTACCCTCGGCAATCAGGTCTTTAAGCTGCAACTGGTAGAGGCGCAACTCTCTTTTCCGAAGCACATCGGGCATGTTAATCACGACTGCATTTTTTCCCTGTATCTCACCTTTTGTGTTGAGCGAGAGTTCGAATGATCCCGAACGAACGGTATATACATTTTCGTTGGTGAATATTTTTTTAACTGCAACTACAGTTGCTAATGCCACTACGATCAACACAATGGAAATAATTACATATTTGTTTCTTAGGATTGCCATGTATCGGTTTTTAATAATTTTCCACGATCTGGTCGAAATTTTCCGACAAGGTGATTTCCTGTTCAAAATCGTATAAGGTAAGCGAACGGATACTGTAGTAGTAATTCCAGTACGACCGGAGTGCACTAATGTATGCTCTTCGAGCTTGTTCGCGGTCGGTTCGGGCAATGTTCAGCCGGGTAATATCTTGCTTCCCGATCAGGAAGCGTTGCTGGGTTACATCGTATTTCATTTGTGCAATGGTATCGGCTTTTGCCGAATTCAGTACCTGAGTTCCCTGCAGGTTGAATTCCATGACATTCATGATTACGTTCTGTTCAAAATCGATTTTTTCCTGGTTGATACTCAGGCGAACAGCTTCTCGGTTGGATTTAGCCATCGACAGTTGTCCTTTCCTTCTACCCCAGTCGAGGATGGGAATATTCACCCCGATCCTTAAGCGTTGCTGGTCCAGCGGATCTTTGTATACTCCCTCAAATTCTTCGGAATTCTGATTGAGTCCGTACAAAGCAAAAACATCTCCGCTGATTCCGGTTTCACTTTGTGCAATTTTAACTCGTTCGTCCTCGCTAAGTAACCGTTGCTGTTGGTTGATCATCTCGGGATTGTTGGTCATGGCCTTATCCACCGCTTTCATCGCATCAACCTGCAGTTCGGGTAGCTCGGCCGGTATCCGGCATTCGATTTTTGTATTTTTATCCTGCCCCAGAAATGAATTGAGCTGTGCTTCTGCGCGATCAAGCTGAAGTTTTGCCTTTGTGAGTGCCAGCTGCGCATTCATGTAGCTCAGTTCAAGATCGAGTAGTTCATCCTGCGTAACGGTACCTACCTGAAAACGGCCTTTGCCAATGTTGTACAGGGTGTCGGCATTCGCCAGGTTTGTTTCCGAAATGGTAACTTCAATCTGGGCATCCAGCAAATCGAAGAACAAACGCGTGGCTTTCAAGGCCAGGGCTTCCTGATCCTGTATGAACTGTTTTTTTGCCTGTTCAAATTTCAGGGGCTCAATTTTGGCTTGCCACTTTAGTTCGTTGTATCCGTTGATATTTTGCGAATATCCGATCATAAAAGGGGTAGATGAGAAGGAGGAAACCTTGTCGTCGCCCAGTTTCTGAGTAACACTCAGGTTCGATTGTGCAAAAATCTGACCACCGGTAAGTCCCACATTCTGGTTCAGCAGCAAAGACAGGTCCGAATCAAAAGATTGCCGTTCCACAAATTCATCGCGGTTTTCGTCAAAATTATATACTTTCTGCACCGAACGGTTGTAATTGAACGGCGTGGCATCGAGTGTGAGCGAAGGAAGCCGGTCGGCTTTGTAATACCTGAATTCCCAATAACTCGATAGATACATGTTTTTATTGATGAAAGCATCGAGCGATTGTTGGGATGCCAGTTCGATCACTTCCTCTAGTGTCATTGCTTTTTTCTCCGGTTCTTGTGCTAAACTGTCGGTGGAAGCTGCGGCAATCAGGAGAAGGGTGATTAGGATGTATTTTTTCATGCCAGATTGATTTTAATAACGTAATGAGTTTACCGGATCCTGCTCTGCTGCACGTTTGGCCGGGAGGTAACCAAAAACCACTCCCACAAGAACAGAAACGCCGAATGAAATGAAAATGGAAAAGACCGAAACAATGGTTTTTATATCGAATATGGCTGTTATGGTTTTCGAGAGTGCCACACCCAGCAGTATCCCGATAATTCCTCCTGAAACACTGATGATGGTCGATTCGGAAAGAAACTGCACAATGATATCTTTCTGGGAAGCCCCAATGGCCTGACGCACCCCGATCTCGCGGATGCGTTCCATCACAGAGGCCAGCATGATGTTCATAATTCCGATACCACCAACGATCAGTGAAATTCCCGCAATTACCCCCAATACAATATTGAAGATCTTTTTGGTGCGCTGTTGCTGTTTCAACAGTAATTCCGGGATGGTGACCTCGAAATCGTAGAGTCCGTTATGCCGACGGAGCATCATCCGACGAATTACCTCGGCTGTGCTACTCAGGTGTTCGGTTTCACTTACCTGGATGATAATTTTATCCAACTGATTCAGGTTTTCCTTGCTGTTTGTTCTGTTCTCGTTGTTTCTCGACGACATCAGTTCCTCCACCTCATCGGCGCGCACCAAAGAGCGATTCTTGAAACGCATAAGCATGGTTTTGGCCGGGATAAAGATTTTATTGTCGGTGCTCGAAATCCCCATCTCGTCGGATGCCGAAGCCGTAAAATCCCGGCGTTCAATTACCCCAATCACCTGTAACCAGGTTTGACCGCATTTTATATTTTTTCCGATCGGATCTTCCTGATTGAAAAATACTTTACGGATATTGTCACCGATGATACACACCGGAAATCCGTTATCACTTTGCTGGTCGGTAAAAAAATCTCCGCCGTTGAGGTTGATCTCAAATAGTTCGAAATATGAATTTGTAACGCCCTCCAGCACCACCGGTTTACTTTTACCGTTCAATATAGCTGAGTAGTTGAAGTCGATGACCGGACTTACTTTGCTAACCGTAGGCAATACTTCTTCAATCGCCTGTGCATCCATCAATGTAAGACCTTTCGAGAATTTTTTGGTGCTGATCTGGGCTCCTTCTGCCAAGGAACCTTCGTCCTGGTTTTCATCGATGCTGGTTTCTGTTGGTGAAATAATAATGTTATTCACGCCCACCATTTTTATCTGGTCGAGGATTTCCTTTTGCGCTCCGTTACCAATGGCCAACATGCTGATTACGGCAGCCACACCGAAGATAATACCCAAAGCCGTTAGAAACGATTTTACTTTGTTGGTAAAAATGGCTTCCAGCCCGGAAATCACATCATGGCCATAACGCTGAATGTATGCTTTCATTTGTAATTTTTTAGAGGTTAACCACTAATGATGATCATTCCGCCCGATGGATTTGTACTCTTGTTGTTACTCGGGACGTATGGCTTTTTCTTATCTTCTTCTATCCTTTTTTGTTCCTCTTCTGCTTCTTTGGCTTTGCGTTCCTTTATTTCCCGGTAAATATCGAGGCCAACCAGCTCAAGATCATCGGCTTCTTCAGGTATGTTGAGAAGGATCACGTCGCCTGGTTTAACTCCCTTTCTCACCAGTATCATGTTTTCATTCTGGTCGCCCAGATCGACCACCTGTTTAAACGTTTTGTTCTTTTTCAGGTAAACAAACTGTAGCGAGTCGTTCTCAAAAACGGCTTCGGCAGGAATGAACGTAGTGTCCTTATAGGTAGCTGTATAAATGGTGTTGCTGGTGGTCATGGCCGGCTTCAGGTCTGAAACATCGCCAAAAATCCTGATCTTAACTTCGAATACTTTGGCATCGCTTTTAGGCATTGGCTGGCCGATGTTCGCCACTGAAACCACTTCTCCCTCCAGCTCTTTTTCTGGAATGGCATCGATGCCCAGTGTTACTTTCTGTCCGGTTTTTACCCTTGAAATATCAATTTCGTTTACATAGGTCAGTGATAGCATTGAGGACATATCGGGGAGGGTAGCAATTACAGGCATCCAGGGACTGACGGTAGAGCCGACTTTGATTTTTTCACCGGAATTGTCTTTGCCGTAAATCACCATTCCGTGTTTTGGTGCCGAAATCACCAGCGAATGATAAATGTCTTCGAGTTTACTGACCCGTGTTTGCTTCTGCTGCATTTCCAGTTTTTTTCGCTCGACCTTCGCTTCTGCCTGCCTTTCTTTCAGCACGTAGCCGTTTTTTTCCTGTTCCAGTTTTCGGCGCGCTTTATCGAGGTCCATTTCAGCCTTACGTATTACTGAAGGTGATTCATAAACCGATTCATCCAGTACGATCTGGTATTCTTCCACCTCCTCACGTGCATTGATAATCTGATCGCGAACACCACTCAGGGTGAGGTTGGAATCCATCTTGGCATCCTCAAATTCGTTGATGGCTGTTTCGAGCTCCTCACGGGCGTTGCTCAGCACTTCTTCCACTGTTTTTTGGTCGAGTGTGGCCACATAATCACCTGAGTCAACCACGGTTCCTTCTTCAATCAGGTCGGTGATATTGATTTCGTATATACGCACATCGCGGTCCTGAAGCTGGTTGGGTACCATGATGTTTTCGGAGTTTTGTGCTTCCAGTTGGCCACTTGAATAAACCAGTATTTCAAAAGGGCCTTTTTGAACTTGAACTGAAATTTCGGAGGTATCGCTTTTCGAACTTGGGAATACAAGATAAACGACCAATAAGATTGCAACTACGATAATTGCAGTTAGCCAGGTTTTACGATTCATTGATTTTATTTTTCGAGTAATGTGTTCTGTTAAACAAAAACTATGCCTGTGAATGAATTATCCACACTAATTTCTAAAATCTTTTTGAATCTTTCCTTAAACAAAAAGAAAATTAACTACGATTATAGTTTTTTAACTGAAAATTTAGTTTTGTTTTGAACGCATAAAGAATCCGGCTTTTGCCACAGTCATCAAAAGCACACCGGCCACGGTGATCATACCGCCAATAAACTGGTGCCTGGCAGGGAAAGTATGAAAGAAAAGGTAAGCTCCGATCAATACAAAAATTCCTTTCAGGCTTTGAACGATGGCCGAACGTGAGGCTTCGATGTGGGTGTAGGAATAGTAAACAGCCACAATGGCCAGGAAAGGACCAAGAATCGCACCGATTGCAATATTTTTAAGTGCCGAAACCGGTATTGCAAAGGATTGGCCGTAAATGAAAAACATAATAAGGCTATAGATCAGCAGCCAGGTCGTCCGGTTCAGGCTCAGCAATTCGGGGCTTAAACGTTTCACATGGACTTTTACAACTAAAGTGGCCGAGGTGGCTAGAATAGCGTTGATAAAAACCACACCCGTTCCGCTGATAAAGAGGGTCTTAAGCGTAGTCCCGCCGGTATAGCTAATCATAAATGCCCCGATGAGCGCCAGTGCCACACCAATTGCCTCAACAAGGCCAAAACGTTCTTTTAAGATAAATACGCCGCCAAGCGTAACCATCACCGGGAACATATTGCCAAGAAAAGATGTGACCGAAGGATCGGGAATGATATTAATGGAAATAAAAAACGTGGTAGTCGTGAGAATTTCCAAAATACCTAGCGCGATCAGTATACGAACCTGCCGTTTGCTTAGCATGCGCAACTGTGCCAGTTTTTTGTTCTTGATGGCAAAGACGAGGCTAAAAAGTGTACCAATGGCAAACCAATAGACTCCAAACTGTGTCAGGTGAACTTCGTTCAGCGCAGCCTTGCTAAAAATATAAACATTCGAAAAGGCCAGCGTGGCAAGCAACGCAAAAAAATAGCCTTTGATGGTATTCGATCTCATGCCTTGAAAATTGATGCGGCAAAGATAGAAAAATTGGTTTGCAAGCGGCTTTCTTAAGACAGCATTAACCTTTTCATCCGAACGACTTTGCAATCATCAGATTCAATTATCTTTGTAAGGTTTAAATCAGAAACGAAACCTTTCGTTTCAACTAGAAATCAAATTAATATGTTACCAAAAATAAATCCTACGGAGACAAATGCCTGGAAAAAGCTCGAAGAAATGTATTTTGAGTTTGAAGGCACGCACATGAGAGATCTTTTTGAACAGGATGCCAGTCGTTTCGAAAAATACTCGTTAGGCTTTGAAGACATTTTGCTCGATTATTCAAAAAACATACTAAACGACCAGGTAAAAACCACTTTGCTTGAGTTGGCTGAAGAGTGCGGGTTGAACGATGCAATTGAAAGTATGTTTAACGGAGGTAAGATCAATGCCACTGAGAATCGTGCAGTTTTGCATGTTGCACTGCGCAATCGCAGCAACACCCCGATTTTGGTCGATGACAAAGATGTGATGCCGGAAGTGAATGCAGTGCTCAGCCAGATGAAAACTTTTTCGAAGAAAGTAATCTCCGGAGCATGGAAAGGCTATACCGGCAAAGCCATCACCGACGTGGTGAATATCGGGATTGGCGGTTCCGATCTGGGCCCGCTGATGGTGACAGAGGCACTGAAACCTTATAAAAATCATCTTAAGCTGCATTTTGTATCGAATGTTGACGGCACACACATAGCCGAAACTTTGAAATCAGTTGATCCTGAAACTACACTTTTTATTGTGGCTTCCAAGACATTCACTACGCAGGAAACCATGACCAACGCCAACACGGCTAAAGATTGGTTTTTAGCGTCGGCAACAGAACTGGGACATGTGGCCAAACATTTTGTGGCTGTCTCGACCAATGCTGATGCGGTTGCTGCTTTTGGTATCGACACCGCCAACATGTTCCGTTTCTGGAACTGGGTAGGCGGACGTTATTCACTGTGGTCGGCCATTGGTTTATCCATTGTTCTGGGTATTGGTTACGACAACTACATTGAATTGCTTGAAGGAGCGCATGCCATGGACAATCATTTTAAAACGAGTGATTTCGATCAAAACATTCCGGTGATCCTGGCACTGATCGGTCTTTGGTACAACAATTTTTACGGTGCCGAGACCGAAGCAATTTTGCCTTATGACCAGTACATGCACCGTTTTGCTGCTTATTTCCAGCAGGGAAACATGGAAAGCAACGGGAAGTATGTCGACCGCAACGGCGAGCAGGTGGATTACCAGACCGGACCAATTATTTGGGGTGAGCCCGGGACAAACGGGCAGCATGCATTCTACCAGTTGATCCATCAGGGAACCAAGCTCATTCCCTGTGATTTTATTGCATCAGCCATCAATCACAATCAAATTGGCGATCATCATAAAAAATTGCTGGCCAATTTCTTTGCACAGACCGAGGCTATGATGGTTGGTAAAACTAAGGAGCAGGTTGGGGCTGAACTCAAAGCTGCAGGAAAAAACGAAGAAGAAATTGCAGCTTTATTGCCTTTTAAAGTATTCCTCGGCAATATTCCAACCAATTCGATCCTGGTTAAAAAACTCACGCCACGTACGCTGGGATCGCTGATTGCCATGTACGAGCACAAAATTTTTGTGCAGGGAGTGATTTGGAACATTTACAGTTTTGACCAATGGGGTGTGGAACTGGGTAAACAACTGGCTAATGCCATCCTGCCTGAACTGGAGGGAGACCAAAAAGTAACCGGTCACGATGCCTCGACAAACGGACTAATAAATGCCTGGAAGGCTATGAAATAATTGATAAGACAAAATGAAATGATAAACCGGCCATCCGTTTCTTTTCGGATGGCTGTTTTTATGGATTTACACTGAGTTTTCTGGTCAGCTTATTTAAGGCCCGAACAGGCGATGCTTCTTCGTATAGGATGTTGTAAACCATCTCACATATGGGCATATCCACTTCGTAATTCTGGTTGATCACATAAATTGATTTTGCAGCGTAATAACCTTCAGCGATCATATTCATTTCCCACTGTGCCGCTTTTATGGAGTAACCTTTCCCGATCATGGTCCCGAACATTCGATTACGGCTGAACTGCGAATAGGAAGTTACCAGCAGGTCGCCCAGGTAGGCCGGACTTTTAATGTCGCGTGTAATCGGATGTACGGCGTCCACAAAACGTTTGATCTCCTGTATGGCACGCGAAATTAAAACAGCCTGAAAATTATCGCCGTAGCGCAGTCCGTGTGCAATTCCCGATGCAATGGAAATCACATTCTTTAGCACGGCCGAATATTCCGTTCCCCAAATATCATCGGAAAGTGTGGTATAAATGTAATCGCTTTCTACCAACTGCGCGAATTTCGAAACACGCTCTTCGTTCATTCCGGCAATGGTAAGGTAGGACAATTTTTCCTGTGCCACTTCCTCTGCATGGCAAGGTCCGGTAATAATTCCAATCATATCAAGAGGAACCTCAAAGAATTTATTGAGGTACTCTACAACCAGCAAATTTTCTTCCGATACAATTCCCTTGATCCCGGATAATATGTATTTGCCGCTGATATCGGTTTTCAGGTTTTCAAATACTATTGGTAAAAAGGCCGATGGAATAGCCAGCACAATGATGTCGGACTCGTCCGTAATTTTATTTATATCGTTATAAAACTGAATGCGTGAGGTGTCAAACTCAACATCGCGCAGATAACGTGGATTATTGCCGTACTTCTGAAAAGCATCGATTGTGTCTTGTTTGCGAAAAAACCAGTTGATTGACGAAACATTCTCGAGCAGCATTTTGGCTATGGCTGTTGCCCAACTCCCGCTGCCAATAACCCCAACCTTATCTTTTTTGATGTTCATTTTTTGATTATTTGAGCGCAAATGTACAATAACTAAGACCATTTTTAAAAATTCCGGCATAGCGGGTACTTTGCAGGTGATCTTCAATTTCAAAAAAACTGTTATGAAAGATACCAATCTTCACAAAAAGATCGCTTATAAAAATGTATATTGAGAAGTATTAACACAATAAGCTATCCACAGACTTATGGAAAAATATATTCTTTCGCTGGATTCAGGAACCACAAGTAACCGGGCCATTTTATTCGATCATTCAGGACAAATTATCGCCAGCGCGCAACGCGAATTTGAGCAGATCTATCCGCGGGCCGGCTGGGTGGAACATGATGCAACTAACATTTGGGAAACCCAATTGGCGGTATTGAAACAAGTAATTCAAAAGGCGGAAATCGAACCGGGACAAATTTCAGCCATTGGCATCACCAATCAGCGGGAAACAACCGTGGTATGGAACCGCGAAACAGGCGAGCCCATCTGCCATGCGATTGTTTGGCAGGATCGACGCACGGCTCAATATTGCGATGAGCTCAAAGACAGGGGAATGGAGCAAAAGATCGCCGAAAAAACCGGATTGGTGATCGATGCTTATTTCTCGGGAACAAAATTGAAATGGATATTAGATAATGTTGAGAATGCCCGGGAAAGGGCCGCTGCCGGGAAACTGGCATTTGGGACAGTTGACAGCTGGCTGGTTTGGAAATTAACTGGTGGCAAAACACATATTACGGATGTGAGCAATGCCAGCCGGACCCTGATGTATAATATTCATACACTTGATTGGGACGATGAATTGCTCGAATTGCTGGAGGTGCCCAAATCAGTATTGCCGGAGGTGAAGTCCAGCAGCGAGATTTACGGAAATACATCGGAAGATTTACTCGGCGTTGAGATTCCTATTGCAGGAATAGCCGGCGATCAGCAGGCTGCCTTATTCGGCCAAATGTGCATCGAAGAAGGTATGGTAAAAAATACTTATGGTACCGGTTGTTTCGTGGTGATGAACACTGGAACAAAACCCATCGCCTCGAAACACAAATTGCTGACCACCATCGGCTGGCAAATAGGCGATCAGGTTACATATGCGCTGGAAGGCAGTATTTTTATTGGCGGTGCAGTCGTACAGTGGTTGCGTGATCAACTGGGAATTATTAAATCATCATCCGAAATTGAAGGACTTGCCCGCCAGGTTCCCGATAACGGTGGAGTAGTATTTGTGCAAGGCTTTGTAGGACTGGGCGCGCCGCACTGGGATCAATATGCAACCGGAGCCATAATTGGTTTGACCCGGGGAACCGGTAAAGCGCACATTGCAAGGGCAGCACTGGAAGCCATCGCGTTTCGTTCGATGGAAGTGATCGAAACCATGGTGAAAGATTCAGGAATTAAACTAAATGAACTTCGTGTGGATGGCGGTGCCGCAGTAAACGACCTCTTGATGCAGATCCAGGCGGATTCGATCAGTACTACCGTTGTTCGGCCAAAAATTACGGAGACAACAGCGCTTGGAGCAGCATACCTTGCCGGACTGGCGGTAGATTACTGGAGCAGTATCGACGAATTGAAGAAACAGTGGCAGGTGGATAAAAAGTTCATGCCTGAACAAAACAGCGCGGCCATCGAAAAAACAATCCGGAACTGGAACAAAGCTGTGGAACGAAGCAAGCAGTGGAGCTTGTAGATCATAGCCTTAAATACTCGATACAGGATGAAACGTAAATCAATACTGAAAAGGATCCGTGCTAAAGTAAAGGAATGGGATATAGTGATTATCGGCGGCGGCGCAACCGGACTGGGATGCGCGGTTGATGCCGCTTCCCGGGGATACAAAACTCTGCTGCTCGAGCAGGTCGATTTTTCGAAGGGAACTTCGAGCCGAAGCACCAAGCTGGTTCATGGCGGGGTTCGTTACTTGCAGCAGGGCGATGTTTCGCTGGTATTCGAGGCACTCAAAGAACGTGGTCTGATGTTTAAAAATGCCCCTCACCTGGTAAGCAACCAGTCTTTTGTTATTCCAACGTACGACTGGTGGGGTGGGCCTTTTTATGCCATTGGGCTCAAAGTATACGATTTAATGGCCGGGAAACTGGGTCTTGGTCCATCGAAGCACCTTTCCTACGAAGAAACCATAGAAGCCATTCCAACTGTAGAGAAAACGGGATTGAAAGGTGGTGTTATCTACCACGACGGGCAGTTCGACGATTCAAGAATGGCAATTAGTTTAGCTCTTACCGCTGTTGATTACGGAGCCACGGTGTTGAATTATTGCAAAGTGACCGGGCTGTTAAAAAAGGATGAACTGGTTAATGGTGTTATAGCTGTGGATGAAGAAACGGGTGAAGAGTTACGAATTAAAGCTAAATCAGTAATCAATGCCACGGGTGTTTTCGCCGATGAGGTGATACGAATGGATGAACCCGGTAAGAAGGAACTGATCACACCAAGCCAGGGAATTCATGTGGTGCTCGATAAGTCGTTTTTGCCGAATAAGCACGCCGTTATGGTTCCGCAAACCGATGATGGTAGGGTAATGTTTGCCGTACCCTGGCACAAACATGTTGTGGTAGGAACCACTGATACTCTGGTTCAAAATGCAGACATGGAACCGGTTGCACTTGAGAAAGAAGTTGATTTTGTTTTAAAAACAGCCGGTAGATACCTGGTAAAACATCCGACCAGGAAAGATGTATTGAGTGTTTTTGCTGGCTTACGTCCGTTGGCCAAACCTGAAGACGAAAAAAAGGCTACCAAGGAAATTTCCAGGGGGCATAAAATTATTATTTCTGTTTCGGGGCTGATAACCATTATTGGTGGCAAATGGACCACCTACCGTAAAATGGCTGAAGATACCATTGAAAAAGCCATCATGCTGGCCGGATTACCGGAACGCGAGTGCATTACCAAACATATGCCGGTTCACGGCTACACCATGGATTTTGATCCTGGAGATCCACTTGCTGTTTACGGACTTGAAAAAGAAGATTTGCTGGCACTTGCCGAAGACGATCCTTCGATGAATGATTGGATCAGCGAGAAACTCCAGATCATAAAAGCACAAATTATTTGGGCGGTGCGAAATGAACTTGCACGAACGGTTGAGGACATGCTGGCCCGACGAACGCGGGCACTTTTTCTGGATGCACGTGAAAGTTTAAGAATTGCCCCGAAAGTAGCAAAAATTATGGCTACTGAACTGGGAAATGACAAAAGTTGGGAAGCAAATCAGATAGAGTCCTTTGAGATTATCGCAAAAAACTATTTCTTTAATGAATAAACGCTTTGCTTATGCTGACTGAACTATACGGCGAATTTCTGGGAACTTTTATTCTTATTTTCCTGGGGAACGGCGTAGTAGCCAACGTAAATTTGAAAAGTACTTATGGAAGTGCAGGAGGATGGATTGTTATTACAACCGCATGGGGACTGGCCGTGTTCACTGCGGTTTTCATGACAGCCGACATTAGCGGGGCACATCTGAATCCGGCCGTAACGATCGGGTTGGCAGCTGCCGGACTTTTCGACTGGGTAAAAGTAATTCCTTTTATTCTGGCTCAAATGGCCGGTGCCATGTTCGGTGCTCTTATGGTATATGTTTTTTACCGTAATCATTTTAAAATGACCGAAACACCGGGCATGAAACGTGCCTGTTTTTGTACCGCGCCCGCTATAAAAAATACTCGTAATAATTTCTTTTCGGAAATGATGGGAACCTTTGTGCTGGTGCTGGGGGTGTTGCTGGTCACGTTGCCCGAATTTCAGATGGATGGAATGGCATCGACAAAAGTTGGAATGGGATCGCTTGGTGCTGTTCCTGTCGCGCTGGTGGTTTTTGTAATTGGCCTGAGTTTGGGAGGAACCACGGGTTATGCCATTAATCCTGCGCGTGACCTTGGGCCGCGTATCGTGCATGCCCTAATTCCTTTTCGTAACAATAAGGATGATAACGGTTGGGGATATGCCTGGATACCGGTATTTGGTCCGGTTGCAGGAGCCATCCTGGCAGCTTTGATTTATTTTACCGTAAAATAGGGATGAATTAAGCTTTTTGGTATTTGGTTGTATATTTATTAAAACAAAAATATGGATCACGAAGTTAGCGACAGTTCGATCAGGCTCCGGGAGATGATTGAAAAGGCGATCGAGGATCACAAGATCACCAGAGAAGAATATGATAAAATTCTGAACATTGCCACAGAGGACGGTTATATCGATCGTCACGAGCAGGCTTTATTGAAAGAACTGCAGCGCATGATCGAAGAAAAAGAAATTCGATTCGTAATTTAAAATACAGATAAAATGAAACGAATACTTAAAGTAGTCGGAATCACATTGCTGGTTCTGGTCCTTGCTGCATTGGCATATACCTATGTCAGTTTCAATTATTATTCACCTGAAGATCCGGATGTTCAGGTTGACCAGCAAAAACTGTCTTACTTCCGGGATAGCTGGCAGGAGTGCAGATCGGCTTTTCGTGAGGGCGCCGCAGCATTGAAGGAAAAAGTGGGGCAGGGTGCACTTTTTTCTGTACAGGTGGAAAGCCAGACCGATGATGACCTGACTATTGATTTTTGTTACATTCCTGCACTTGATACTACCGAAAAACTGGTCGTTATTATTTCGGGCACACATGGAATTGAAGGTTATGTGGGTAGCGCCGTTCAACAAATGTTGATGACCGAGTTTTTTCAAACCGATATGTTCGACGATACCGGTGTTTTACTGGTACATGGATTGAACGCATGGGGCTTCAAACACCAGCGACGTTTTACCGAGAATAATGTTGATCTGAACCGGAATTTCAGCACCGACCGCTCGTTGTTTGATACGAAAAATGATGGATTCGTGGCCTTATACGATTTACTAACTCCAAAAGGTGAGGTAAACATGAACAGTGTTGGTAACCGTTTTTTTATGGTGAAGGCGATCAATCAAATTGCCCGGAAAGGGATGCCGGCTCTATTGCAAGCCTTTGCACAGGGACAGTACCAATATCCTGAAGGTATCTATTTTGGCGGACAGGATTTTGAGCAGCAAAAAGAAATCATGTCGGAAGTACTGGAAAGAATTGGAGGAAATTACAACATTATTCTAAACCTCGATTTGCATACTGGTTTTGGTGAGCGCGGTCAGTTGCATCTTTTCCCTAATCCGGTTGATGATCCGCAACTAAAACAAACAATGGAGGCTGTGTTCGATGGTTATCCTATTGATTGGGGTGATTCGGATAATTTTTACACCATCTCCGGCCAGTTCGTAGAGTACATCGGTGACTTATTCCCAGATAAAGTTTCCATTCCTATGGCCATGGAATTTGGAACGTTGAATACCAGCACTACAGTTGGAGCTGTTAAATCGGCCCATATCTCCATTGTCGAAAACCAGGGGACGCATTACGGTTACAAATCAGAAAAAGACAGCTTGAAGGTGCGTGCCGGTTATTACGAAATGTTTTACCCGCCTTCGGAAAAATGGCGTACGAATGCCATAACTGTATCGAAAGCGATGATTGGCGATATTTGGGAAAATTTTGAGGAACTGTAATCTGAACTACTTCAGAATATAGGCCACGATCACACCAAGGTAATTTCCTACGGCATAACCTGCAATTCCCACAAACATACCGGTAAGAATTACCTCACGGTTTTTCAGGGCAGAAGCAACCACGGGTACAAACGGTGGAGAACAAATCAGTGCACTTCCTGAGATAATTACCGTGTCTGCATCAATTTTAAAAAATCGAGCGATGAATGCATGCAGAATGTGCGAGCCAAACATGGCGATTCCCACGTAGTAAAATAACGAGATGGATATGTTGGCCAATTTACTCACATCTGCCATCGAAGCCACTGAAACACAAAAAATGAGGATCAGGTACATCCCCAGTTGAAAGGTTTTTTTGATCTGTCGAATCCGGGGCACAAATGAAAGTGCAATACCAAATGAAGTAACCAAAATGACCACAACGGCATTGGCAAATTCACTGGAGAAAAGTCTGCTTATACCGAAACTAACGCCTAAAATAACTACGGACAAACCGAATGCAGCAAGAACAGGAAGGAAAGTGGCTTTTTTAAAAAAGCCATCGTAGGATTCAAACTCATCCTGAAGATCCATTTTTGGAACATTTAACTGAGGAACATTTTCATCCGGCTTTTCTTCATGCGATTTATAGGCCGGTAAGAACCATAAAAACACTTTTTGTCCGACGGAGAAGATAAAAACCAGGTAAATAGCCCCCAGCGTCATTTCATAGGTATGTGTCAGAATATAGATTTCCTGCGAAACATTCAATGCCGTTTTTATTGCTGCCATATTAGGGGTTCCCCCGGTGTATACGCCCACCAGCATTCCTGAAACTTTCCAAATATCCGGAATACTTCCTTTAAACATCCAGTAGCCTACGAATATCATCAATAAAACCGTTGCCAGACCGATTATTAATGAACCGATTGCAGCTTTCGCATGTGTCATCCATTTTTTAACATCCAGCGAAAACAGGATAAGCGGTAAACTGAGCAAAATGGTAATATTGGTAAACATATCCTGTACAAAACCAATCGCATTTCTGGTTACATCCTGTTCCGTTACGATACCGCTTGCGAGGTATTCTTTCATTTTTGCAAAAGGAATAAACACTTCGCCTCCCAGCAGGTTATGATAGGCTTCAGACATGGCCGGCAAAATACCCACGTTCCCGACGAAGATGCCAAACCCGTAACAGATCAATACTGCTCCGATTTTTTTGGCTAATGAGTATTTACTTTCGAGATAGATGATGACAATTGGGGCGATAACAAACAAAAAGATGATCAGAAAGAAATGTGTTCCCATTCTTCACAAGTTTGGTTTAATCAATGGTAAAGTTAATAGAAAGGTTTATTGCTGCAATTTTTTATGATAAGTAACCAAATCCACCGCCTCCCGGCGTTTCAATTACAAAAGAATCACCTGCCTCAATATTAATATTTTGAATGGAATCAAGCTGAATGATTTCGTCGTTCATACGCACAATTTTTTGCTGACCTGGTTTTCCTGCTTCACCTCCATTTATTCCAAATGGACCTGAATTTCGGCGTTGCGAGAGTACCGACAGGTTCACCGGTTCGAGGAATTTAATGATCCGTTTTATGCCATCACCACCTTTCCATTTTCCTTTGCCTCCTGAATTTTTTCGAATGCTGAATTCTTCGAGCTGTACCGGGTAGCGGTGTTCCATAATTTCGGGATCGGTAATACGCGTGTTGGTCATGTGGTGATGTACGGCACTGGCACCGTTAAATCCTTCGCCGGCACCGCAACCGCCGCAAACGGTTTCATAATAGCCAAAATTTTTATTACCAAAAAGCGTATTGTTCATGGTTCCCTGGCTGGCAGCAACTATGCCAAAAGCTTTTAACAGCGTATCAGTTAGGCGCATACTAATTTCCACATTTCCCCCAACCACGGCCGGACAAAGAGCCGGATCATCATAAAAAACAGGATTTAACAAACCATTGGGAAGAACGAATTCTACGGGTTCCAGCAAGCCGTCGTTTAATGGGATCGATTCATTTAACAGCAGGCGCAGCACATAAATGGTTACGCTTTTTACGATGGCTTCAGTGGCATTCATATTGCCTGGATGTACCGGCGCACTTCCCGTAAAATCGATCCGGCAGTTACTGTTTCTTAAATCGATTTTGACGTTTAAGAGTGAGCCGTCATCCAGTTTTTCGGTGGCTGTATAAATACCATTTTCAAACTTTTGCAAAGTGCCCCGCATTTTGTTGGCAGCGTGTTCACGCAAAAGATTAAGGTAGGTTTGTACCGTTTCTTTTCCGTGCGTTTCAATTAGCTTAATCAATGTTTCCGAACCGTTTTTATTGGCTGCCAACGCCGCATTCAAATCGGCCAGGTTTTCTTCAATCGAGCGCGTAGGGTATTTTGCCGCAAGTAATATCTGTCTCATTCCTTCCCAGTTGGGTTGACCTTTTTTTACAAGGTAAAAAGGCGAAATACAAACACCTTCTTCTTCCAAATTAAGTGCATTCGGTGGCATTGATCCCGGACTAATGCCTCCAATTTCGGAATGATGGGCGCGGTTTACCACAAAACCTACGCGTTCGCCTTGATAAAAAACCGGGGTCACCAGCGTTACATCGGGCAGGTGCGAACCGCCGTATTTTGGGTGGTTGGTCACCATTGTATCGCCTTCTTCAAAATCGAAATATTTGATCAACTCGCGCACACAAACCCCCAGCCCACCTAAGTGAACCGGAATGTGTGGTGCATTTGCTACCAACCGGCCCTCAGCATCAAGCAGGGCACACGAAAAATCGAGTCGCTCCTTAATATTCACAGACAGTGAAGTTCGTTGCAGCAACGCGCCCATGTTTTCGGCAATGGCCATAAAACGGTTGGTAAAAAGTTCCAGCTCGGTTTCGGGGGTTTGCACTTTATTACTTTCCAACTCGGAACCCGCGAAGTTTAAAACAGCAGTGTCCATCGGATCGATTTCGAGCTGCCAGCCTTGTTTTAAATAAGTAGTCGAAAAACTATCGGGAAACAGTGCCGGGCCTTTAAAACTTGCTCCCGAACTTAACGCTTTCCGAACAAAAACCGGTGTTCCGTTTTCCATTTTATGATCCGGCTCAGGACAATAAATTGTTCCTGATTTGATCGTTTCTTTTTTTGTACTTTGTTCCACCGAGGCAATTACTCGCAGGGCTTCTACTTCAACCTGGCGATTCAAAACACGGTGGCCATATAATTTTTCGTATTCTTGATGAAAATGATTGAGCAGTTCTTCAACCGGAGCGAATGGGATTTCGAGGCTTGAATCCTGACCTTTAAAACACAGAAAAATCATCTGCTGACGGATTCCAATTTTATCACTCTGAAATCCTTCGTCAAGCAGTTTTTGAGTGGCTTCAGCATCCATTTCCTCCAGCCAGGTCGGAAGTTCATTTTTACAGGAATTGAGGTTCTGCAGTACCTGTTTTTCCACAAAGCGTTCCACGGATGCATTTCCAATTCCATAGGCACTGAGCAAGCCGGCATCTTCCGGTAGAAGTATTGTTTTGATGCCCAGTATTTCTGCAATATCGCATGCATGTAAACCACCAGCGCCACCAAATGCCACCAGCGCAAAATCGGCCGGTTTATAACCTTTTGAAATCGATATTTTACGAATAGCACCCGCCATGATCTCATTGGCAATGTCAATAAAACCGGTTAGAATAATTTCCGGATTTTGTTTCTTCCCGCTTGTCTTTTCAATCTCAATGAGCAGTTCGTTTAATTTTTCCTCTGCAGCCGCTTTAAAAACCGGGATGCCAAACTGGCTGGTGTCAAGTCGGTTCAGCAGCAGATTCACATCTGTAATGGTGAGGGGACCGCCTGCACCGTAACAAGCCGGCCCGGGATGCGCACCCGCACTTTCGGGGCCAACAAACAGCTTGTAGCCATCGAAGCCGCAAATGGAGCCGCCGCCCGCTGCTACAGTTTCGATGGCAATGGCCGGACTGTTGATTTTTGCATCGCCCACCTGCAGTTCAAAACGGTAATCAAATTGACCGTCAATGCGCGAAACATCGGTGCTGGTGCCACCCATGTCGAAAGTGATCAGTTTAGAGAAACCGCTAAGTTCACCAATAATTTTAGCACCCACTACACCACCGGCCGGGCCACTCAGCAAACTGTCTTTCGGGTGAAATTTTTTAGCTGAAACCAGTCCGCCCGCCGAAGTCATGATCTGAAAAGATTGTTCGCGGATACTTTTCGAGATCCGGTTGACATAGTTGTGAATGATGGGCGATAGATAGGCATTTACGACAGTAGTTTCAGCACGGTTCAGGATTTTTATCAGCGGCGAAAGCCCGGTTGAAGTGGACGCAAAATCTATTCCTGTTTCCTGTAAAATAGTTGCAATACGTTTTTCATGAACGGGATTAATGTATGCATTCATCAGCGCAATAGCCACCGATTCAATTTCGTTTTTATCCAGTTCCTGAATCTGCTTTCTGAAGGCGGTTTCATCGAGTGATTTCAGGATGTTTCCCTGCGCATCCAAACGTTCATCTACTTCCATGATTTGGTGGCTGAGCTGCTGCGGTTTTTCCACGTTCAAAGCAAAAATATCGGGGCGTGACTGGTTGCCGATTTTTAACAGGTCGGCAAAACCTTTGGTAACAATAAAAAGTGTTCTGGCCCCTTTGTTTTCGAGCAATGCGTTGGTTCCTTTTGTCGATCCCAGTTTCAACTGCAAGTCGGGAAAAGTTTCGTGGAGTGCTGTTTGGGTGATCAGCCTTGCACCCAAGACCGGCGCTTCTTCATGCGAAGTGAGTTCAAAATTTTTGCCTTGCATCTCGGGGTTAAAAAATGGAGTATGCAGTGTGAGTATTCTCTTTTGAACATCGAATGAAGTCACTTTTATTTCCTCCTCGTTTTTTCCCAGTAAACGAAATGAAAAGCCTTTGAAAATATCACGATCCAGGTTCCACGAATCCGCAATCTCGCATTCAGTATCTGAAAATATTTTGACAATTTTACTACGCAAGTTACTGCTGCTCAATACTTTTTGCCGGTATTGTTTGCCGTATTGGTCAATCCCGATACAATCGGTAAATGTTCCGCCGGTATCTACAAAGAGCTCGAAATAGTTATTGGTCATATTTATTTCACTTACCCCGACTTTTAAGACGAAGATACTGATACTTTAATTATACCGGATTTCTGAAAAATTTGTAGTTTGTATTTTAAAAATTTTTCAGAAATCCTCTTAATATTTATTTGCTATGATCCCCAGCCTAAGGGCAGGGGTTAAAGATAAGGATGATTATTTGTTTGAACGAGCCCAACATTGACGTAATTTCACCAACATGCATCGCAAATCCGTGCCAGCATAAGGAAAATATTTATTTGCCATACTTATTCTTTTGTCCATTAAACCATACCAATGCTGATATGATAATTGCCACAAAACCAATAGTCCAAAGCACTTCATTCCCGGGCGAAATTGTTGGTAGGAATATGCTGTAAAAAGCTTTTGTCGCACTGTTCAGTCCAAGTATCAGAGTCACAAAAATCACGATAATCATTAAAAGATTTAAAGTGATTGGGTTGGATTGTTGCCCGGTTAATTTTTTGTTGTTGATTACCATAAACAGGAATACACTAATAAAAGGCAGCAAAAATCCGTTGAGTGCCTGTGCCAGGATAATCGCCGGAATGGGTTTTATATTTACGGCGGCAAATGTTACGCCAATCAATAAAACAATAATCCAGCCCAGTTTGAAATTCATTGATCCGGGAAGCCACTTCTCAGGGTTTTTATTTCCAAACAAACTTTTTAAAGTGATGGCAGCAGCCAGTGGTGCGGTTACCGATGAGGTAAAGCCGGCAGCAAACAAGCCAAAACCCAGCAGGTATTTTCCGGCCGGACCGATCCTTTGCTGCAACGCCAGTGAAAGGCTTTCAAAAGAGAACTCCGTAAAAACAGCGGTTCCGACGATCAGCACAGCCATCGAAAAAAGTCCGCCAAGAAGAATGGCTAAGGTCAGACTGAAACGCATTTCTTTTACACTTTGATTTTTATTCGAAATCCCCGATCCAAGGAAAAGGTTATAGGGCACTATGGTGGTACCGATCAGTCCCAGAACCAGCACGTTTGCATCACTTGTTGATGGGAACCTGGGGACAACGGACCCTTTCAAAATTTCTTTCATTTCGGGGCGCACCAAGACGGCCGTGATCAGAAAACCAAGTCCCATAACTAGCACCACAAAACCCATAATGGTGGAAATGATTTTTAAGGAGGGAATGCTTAAAATAACAGCTGCCACTACTCCGATGATCAGTACCAAAATCCAGGCGGGCAAATCAAAAATTAATCGAAATCCTGAAACGGCGCCTAGCAGGTTTCCCATTTCGTAAGCAGCGGCTCCAACTACAATGGCACCCAAAACGAGTATCAGAATGGGTATTTTGGCTTTGCTGTTTTCGAATTGGTGAACGATGGCCTGCCCCAGGTTAAGCTCCGAAACCATGGTCAGTCGGGCAGCGGCTTCCTGCAACAGTAGACACGCCAGCGTTGAAAAAAGCAGCGCCCACAATAATTCGGTACCATAAGCAGCACCCGATTTGGCAGCCGTGGTGATCGTTCCCGGCCCGATAAAAGCAGCCGAAACGACAGACCAGAACAAGATATTCAGGATGCGTTTTTTTGCCGACATTCTTTTATTCGAATTATAAAATGTAAATTTCTATCGCTTCTCTCAATTTTCCCAGACCCTGAAACCAGTTCAGGGTGACGTTTTAATAATTGGACGTCATGCTGAACTTGATTCAGCATCTTTTTCAGATGGCAGTTATTTTTAGTATCCAATCCTTCATGGTTTCTAAAACAACAGGATCGATCGTTTCCTCAATTTGCGAATATTCACCAACAGCTCCTGATTCACATTGCTGGAAAAGGTGGTTATGGTTTTTAAAACTGATGGTATCGACCTGCGAATTACCGCCTGATTGAACGGCATAATAAATGGCTTTCAGGTTCGAGACGGGCACCTGTACATCTTTGCGGCCATTGATGGCAAGCACCGGACATTTCACTTTTGCCAGCGTGGGTTTTGGATCGTAGGTAAGGAAATAACGAAACCAGGGCGAGGTTACACCGGCAATCTTATCATCGATTGCTTTTTGCATTTGTTCGTTCATTCCTGCATACATTCCCTGCGAGAGTTTCATCCGGAGTTGTTCTACTACTTTTGCTGAGTCGGGTTCGTTTTTAACCACATCAAATATGTTTTTTTGAACCAGTCGGTTTTGCTGAATGGCGTAATCGGGCATCCCGGCAGCTTTCAGTGCCAGATCGTTTTGTTCGTATAAAATTTGTTCGCCTACCATACCGGGCCCGGCCATCATCACGATAAAGGCTACTTCGTCTGACCGAATAGCAGCAATTGGGGCAATCAGGCCGCCTTCGCTATGCCCGATCAACCCGATCTTTTGAGGATCAATTTCCTTTCTACTTTTCAGAAATTCGACGCCGGCTAACGCATCACCGGCAAAATCTTCGCTGGTCGATCTTGCGATATCTCCTTCCGAGCCACCAACGCCCCTATCATCCATGCGTAAAGTGGCAATGCCATTACGTGTAAAATAGTCAGCAATTACCGCAAAGGGTTTGTGCTCGAAAATAGTCTCATCGCGATCCTGTGCTCCGGAACCTGAAATGAGCAACACAGCCGGACAAGCTTTTGCATTCTTCGGAATGGTTAATGTCCCGGCCAGTTTTAATCCTGATTCTGGATTGGTATATTCTACTTCTTCATCCGGGTATGGGAATGGTGGAACGGGAGTTTGCGGCCGTAGCAATTCGGGTTTTTTAGCGGATTTCTTCAGCGTAATCGGAATTCCAATCCGGTTTTTCTTCCAGTCGCCTTTGATGGTTGAATCATTTAGAAATTCGCCATAAAAGATGCGGTTAAGTTGTGAATGGAAAATAATAATGCTGTCGCTGTTCATTCCGAGTAAGGCACCGGGTAAATCTTGCGCACCCTGCTCCGGGATACTCAGAAAAACCGAATCGACCTTACCTGCTGATTTTCTGATCTCAAATATAGTGGTGAACTTTGCCGTGGGCAAATCCACTTTCCCGACCCAGTAGCCAAAAATATTTTTTGGCTGTGCATTTGTCATCGTTGCCAACATCAACAGTACAACTGAAAGCAGTATTATTTTGGAATTATTTTTCATGAATCAAGCAACTATTTTACTCCTTTTCGAGTGTTTTTATTTCTTTTAGCAATATTTCAAGGGCCGGTGAAGCCATTTCGCCATGATTAAAACCTTCGAGTTCGAACAGTTTGGTATGTTGGTTTCCGGCCACTTTTAGCATGCGCCACATGTAGGCATTTTCTTCGTAGCGTCCAAGCATTTCCAACTCACGGTCGCCAGTAATAAGCACCAGTGGCGGGGTATCTGCTTTCACAAAATACAAGGGAGCAAATTCATCGATTATCGGTTGCGTACCTTCAATGCCTCTTTCTTTTCGCACGGTAAAATGTGTAATGGTATGCCCGCTGAATGGAACCAGCATCGCAATGTCATCAGCATCGATTTCAAAATTTGCAAGGTAATACTTATTCAATCCGATCATCGAAGTCAGATAACCTCCGGCTGAGTGTCCCGAAACCACAATTTTCTCGCGGCTTCCTCCATACTTTTCAATATTATTAAATGCCCACGCCACGGCAGCTGCTGCATCTTCGATATACGACGGATACTTGACTTTAGGATTGAGGCGATAGTTCACACCAATTACAGCAATGCCCTGTTCTTTTAGTTTCTCGGGAATAAATTTTTTGCCTCCGGTCAATCCGCCACCGTGAAACCACACCACTGTAAAATAATCGGTGAGGTTTTCGGGGTAGTACAGGTCGAGTCTACAACGCTCTGCAATGTAACTGTCAGCCTGTTGTTCGGCTTCGGTTCGGTAAGGTATGTTGCTGATTTGTTTGTACCCGGTTTGAGCCAGAACGAAACCTGAAACCAGTATCAACAGAATGGTTAGCGTGCGCTTCATTTTTCTGCATTTTTTCGATCGATTAAAGATAAGGGAATTTGGAGCAATGAAAGAAAATGCAGTTTTAATTTGAACAAAAAAGAGGTTACAATAATTGCAAGCTCTTTTCTTCGCGAACGAATTGATATTTTAATTGGTCAGTCTTTCCAGACGTTTCATAATGGCAAAAATAAATGCGGCTGCCAGTAAACTGCAGGTCACAAAAATGGCCCACAATTGCCACAGTTCAATCTTGTCCCAGAAGAAACTTCCGATTCCGAGGAGTTTATTTCCAACGGCAGTAGCCAGTAGCCAGCCACCTTGCATAAGTCCCTGGAAGCGTGCCGGAGACACTTTCGACACAAACGAAAGTCCCATCGGGCTCAGGAATAATTCGGCTACGGTTAATATCAGATAGCTGTTCATAAGCCAGTAAGGCGAAACGCGGGATGAGTCAGGTACAGGTGCGCCGTTTAGTTCGAAAGGTGAAACAATATCGAGCGAACCCACCAGCATCAGTAAAAAACCACCGGCGGCAATGATCATCCCAATACCGATTTTACGTGGTGTTGAGGGTTCTTTGCCGCGGTTGGCCAGCCACGTGAAAATTCCCGAAACCAGAAAGGTCAGCGATACGATAAACAAGGGGTTGAACGATTGAAATACTTCGGGTTGAATATCGTTGCTGGGGCCGGCTTGCCGGTATCGTATGTAGGTAAGTATACCAAAGATAAGGGTCATGGCACCTCCAATCAAACGATTTTTTATTTCACCCTTTCTGATCAACAGTACAATTCCGGCAACAGTTCCCAGGAAGGCCAGTATATTCCAGAGATCGAAGAAGAGGTAAGTGAATGCTCCTACTGCCTTCACGGTGTAATCCCGGGCAAAGAATGTCATCGTCAGACCGTTTTGGTGGAAGGACATCCAGAAAAAGATCACTACTCCGAAAACCAGTAAAAGTGCAACAATTCGTGGCCGTTCATCTCGAGTTGAAATACTAAGTATCCAGGTAATAAATGCAGCGAATAAACCAACTGCAAATCCGATTCCGGTATCTATTTTTAAAATAAAAAACAGTGAAGTAACAGCAGCCATAATAACCAGGGAGAGCAGGATTTTTAATGCACCGACACGTGATTTTGGCTGGTTGTCGGATTTTGTAACCTCAACTTTTGGTAATAATCGATTAAAGAAAATATAAACTGTCAGTGAAATCAGCATAGCAATTGCGGCCACACCAAAGGCGTAATTGTAACCTTTCGAAAACACTTCGATGTAGGACTGCGCAAAAGCGCTTAAATCAGTAACCGGTCCGGATATGTTGGCTGCATCGGCCAGTTGCCGGAAAGTTTCTGTGTCCTGCAGAGTACCGTTCAGCATTTGGTGGCACATGGCCGGTAAACTGGCATCGTGGTTGAACCCGTTTGCATGCAGCCACCAGTTACGGGCACCGTTGGCGGCAAATGGTGCAAAAAACGCCCCGATATTGATTCCCATGTAAAAAAGCAAGTAGGCTTTATCACGCAGTTTTTCGTACTTGGGATTATCGTACATTTGGCCCACTACAGCTTGCAGATTACCTTTAAAGAGTCCGTTCCCCAGTGAAATCGTAAAAAGGAAAATGATCGTTGGAGTCAATCCCATGCCGGGGATTGCCATCATGACATAACCAAGGAACATGACAATGATCCCGGTCATGATTACCGCTTTGTAACGTTTGGTTGCGTCGGCAATGATCCCGCCAAGTAATGCCAGTGCATAAATGGCAAAATAAAACCAACTGTAAATACTGCCAGCCATTTCGGCATTGACATCAAATTTGGCCTGTAAAAAAAGTACGAGAATGGCCATCATGGTATAAAAACCAAAGCGCTCGCCCATGTTGGCGAAAAAGGCCACAATAAGTCCTTTAGGATGATTTTTAAACATTTTACCGGTTTTAAAGTTTAGTAATTCTCTCTTTCGAAAGAATGCGCCAAATTTAGATAACTTTTTTGCATTAAGATCACGACAAACATCAGCTAATTGATAATAGTTCAAATAAATTACTGATAGACTAAGCAATACTGATGCAATTTCTTTATTTTCAACAGTAATTTTTAAATGGATTTCGAGTTTTCATACAATCGATGTTTTATGAAACGTAGCTTTAAATTGCTTCGCTGGATGCTGATTATAACCAGTATTTTTTTTTCATCATCGGCAATCGGGCAGAAAGATACGCTGTACACCTTAACGGGTGATGTGTTGGTGGGCGAGATCCAATCAATGAAACTGGGCGTATTGACCTTCGATACCGATTATGCCGATAAAGATTTTCAAATCGAATGGCTGGAGGTGAACGGATTAAAAACAAATCGGCTGTTGCTGGTTTTTACCCGCGATGGAAGACGTCTGATAGGGTCTATTCGAAAAGTGGATGATGTGGAGCGTATTTCCAGGATTGAGACTTTTGCCGGAAGCATTTCGGTATCCTTGTATGATATTGTTGAGATCCGTCCTCTAGAGGATAAATTTTTCGATCGGCTGAAAGTGTGGCTCGATGCCGGTTATTCACTCTCGAAAGCGAATAGCTCTCAGCAGCTTTCAATCAATTCGCGTGTTCAATACCAGACTGAGAAATGGATGTGGGACGCTGAATTCAGCAAAGTGGGAACTTACCAGGATAACGTCGATGAATCATCCCGAACTTCGGGCGGGTCGAATTTTAATTATTTTATAGCCGGAAAGCTTTTTGCAACTGCCGGTATGGACTTTTTAAGTAACAGCGAACAGAAACTGGATCTACGCAGAACCTCGAAATTAGGTCTTGGGTATTTTCTTGTTAGAACCAATCGCTGGTATTTGGGAACAGGTGCGGGATTTGCCCGAACAAAAGAAAAATATGGCGGCGATAGCCCAACTTCAACCAACGAGTATGAAGGAATGGGCGTTTTTGATATTAATGCATATGATATAGGAGATCTTAACCTTCGTACAAAACTCGAAGCTTATCCTGGTATATCGGATAAGGGATTCAGGTTGAACATGGAGTTTTCGGTTAAATATGACCTGCCTTTAGAATTCTATATCAAATTAAGCTACACGGGGAACTATGACAGTAATCCCGCCATCGATGTATCCAATCTCGATTATGTCTTTCAGACCAGTATCGGCTGGGAATGGGACTGATTTAATAATTAATTTCTTCGATTGTTAACTTCATTTTGTTTAGCAGACTGAGGCTATTTTTGTAATTTTAATGAAAATAAGAATTGTTACATGAAGCTTTTTACAACCAAACAAATTGCCGAACTGGATAAGTACACGATCGAAAATGAGCCTATTGCTGATATTGATTTGATGGAACGCGCGGCTCTGCAGATCACCAACTGGATGGTGCAGCGTTTTACAACCGAACAGAAAATCTTAGCCTTTGTTGGGCCCGGAAATAATGGTGGTGACGCATTGGCCATCATACGTCAGTTGGCCGATCTGGACTACAATTGTGAAGTTTACCTAATGGATATGGGAAAGACGCTGAAGGGATCGCCGGCCGCCAACTGGCAGCGTTTGGAAAAGCAGGGGAAAGTGCACCTGATGAAAATAAAAGTGATAGATGATGTTCCTCAGATTGATGAATCAGATGTTTTGCTGGATGGTTTGTTTGGATCGGGGCTGAGCCGAAAACTGGAAGGACTTCCTGCCGAAATGGTCAACCGCATCAACCAAACTACCAACACGGTGGTTGCCATTGATATTCCCAGTGGACTATTGGGAGAGGATAACACCGAAAATGATCCTGAAGCAATTGTCCGTGCCGATTTTACGCTTACATTCCAGTTTCCGAAACTGAGTTTCTTTTTTGCCGAAAATGAGCAATATGTTGGCCAGTGGGAAGTATTACCTATTGGTTTGCATCCCGATGGAATTGAAAAGGAACCGACGGATTTCATCTGGCAGGAAAAAGAAGATATTCGGGAGATTCTGCCGGTACACTCAAAATTCGACCACAAAGGAACACTTGGTCATGCATTACTGGTATCAGGGAGTTTTGGCAAAATGGGTGCAGCCGTTCTGGCCTCAAAAGCTTGTTTGCGTGCCGGTGTTGGCTTGCTTACTACTCATGTTCCTCGTTTGGGATATCCGATTCTTCAAACCGCGGTTCCCGAGGCGATGGCCAGTGTCGATCAACACGACTCGGTGATTACGGAATTCCCAAAACCCGATCCTTATTCTGCCATTGGTGTAGGGCCGGGAATCGATCAGAAGCAAAACACTCGAAAAGCGCTTTGTTTTTTATTGGAAACTGCAAAGGTTCCGCTGGTGCTTGATGCAGATGCGCTGAACATTCTTTCATTGCAAAAAGAATGGCTGGAAAAATTGCCTGAAGGATCGGTTTTAACGCCACATCCGGGCGAATTCAGACGGTTGGTCGGTAAATCCGAAAATTCATTCCAGTACATTCAAAAGCAGCTTCAGTTTTCAAAAGACCACAATTGCGTGGTGGTTTTGAAAGGGGCTTTTACCACTGTTTCGTCACCTGCAGGAAAACTATGGTTTAATTCGACCGGTAATCCCGGTATGGCTACCGGTGGCAGCGGCGATGCTTTAACCGGCATTATTCTGGGTTTACTGGCTCAGGGATTGTCATCGGAAGAAGCAGCGCTGATCGGCGTTTATATCCACGGGCTGGCCGGGGATTTTGCTGCAAATGAACTTTCCGAATTTTCGATGTTGGCCGGCGATCTTATTGAAAACCTGGGAAAAGCGTTTAAGGAGCTGATTTGAAGCACACTTATCTCTTTGTTTTAAGTCTGAGATATTTTTCTTTATCTATTCGGGAGGTGTATTTAATATCTTTCTTTTCCGTATTTTTGAATCCGAAAATAGATACATGAATACAGATCTACATATGGCAGAAGTTCGTCCGGCTATTTTTAAGCAGGAGCAGATGCTGATGTTCATGTACATCTTTTCCGAACTCTAATTCATCCATTTTTTCTGTTGCCCCTTTCCAAAAATCATTGGTTCTTTATTCATATTATGGCTAAAAATGGATGCGTATTTAAAATGGCAAAATTCGCTGGTGAATAACAACAAGGCGGAAATTGGAGGATGGGAGGAGCTTCGGTGGCTGAATGGTTACAATGCGAAAGAAGCACAGGAACAACGGGATAATTTGATCAAAAATATGAACGGCAGTCTGCTGTTCAAAGAAACCAAACCTTATTACAATCAGATTTCGAAGGGGTGCAATATCTGTGGCCTGGGCCAGTGGAGTTGTTTGTTTATTACCGGAAAATGCAATGCCTCGTGTTTTTATTGTCCCACATCGCAGTTGAACGATGATGTACCAACTACTCAAAACCTGAATTTCCAGGATGCACGTGCTTATGCCGAATATGTGAACCATTTCAATTTTAAGGGTGTAAGTTTTAGCGGTGGTGAACCACTACTTTTTTTCGACCGCACGCTGGAATATTTGAAGCAGATTCGAAAGCATTGCGATCCCAGGATTTATACCTGGATGTACACCAATGGCATTCTGGCCGAGGAGCGGAAGTTTCGGAAACTGGCTGCTGCAGGTTTGAACGAGGTGCGATTTGATATTGGGGCAACTTCCTACAGGCTTGATAAAGTGAAACTGGCAAAAGGAATTATTCCGAATGTAAGCATCGAAATTCCCGCGGTTCCGGAGGAGAAAGAACGAATAAAAAAGCTTCTGCCCCAGATGATCGATGCCGGTGTAAGCAACCTGAATCTGCATCAGCTTCGGTTGACCAAACACAACTTTAAACACCTGGCTAAACGCAATTATACCTGCTTGTATGCCGAGCATCCGCTGGTTTTAGAATCGGAACTGGCCGCACTCGAAATACTGGAATATGCCCGTGATCAAAACCTGAAAATTGGAGTGAATTATTGTTCTTTTTATTTTAAGAATCGTTTTCAAAAGGCAGGTTTTCGCAGTCGGGTGGTACATTCGCTGGCCAATCCTGATGCAGTATTCACTCAAAACGGTTATATCCGCGAGTTTACAGGAGATACGATTGCATATGCGTCCATTAGGATTTTCGACAAAAAACCTGAATTATACTCTACGAAAGAATTTGTTCTGCAAAAAAAGACCTTTTATTTTATGAAGGAACAGGTGATGAAATCGACAGCCCTCGATCCGGAATATCGCTTTAAAGTGGAAGAACTTATTAGCAATGAACCGGATGAAATTCCTGTTGATCCACTGCTGTTTCGCATCTGGCAACTGGAATACATTGAAAAAGGGTTGAGGGAGTATTCGGTTGAAAAGATGGTATGAAGAGATTAAACCATTCTGGTCCATATTCTCTGCAAAGTTTCTTCCTTTAAAGCCTTTTTAAGCATTTCCAGAAAGTCTTTACGGGGTATGGTTTTCGCACCTAAACTGGCCAAATGACCAGTAGGTTGCTGCGCATCGATAAACGAAAAGTTATGCTTCAGTGCAAATTGGACGAGGTGATAAAAAGCTACTTTACTGGCATCGGTTTTTTTAAAAAACATGGATTCACCAAAAAAGCATTTTCCGAGTGAGATTCCATACAATCCACCGACCAATTCTCCCTCAAAATATGTTTCAAAGGAATGGGCATAACCTAATTTGTGCAGTTTAACGTAGGCTTCGATCATATCTCGGGTTATCCAGGTTTCGTCCTGATCAGGCCGCGGTATTTGACTGCACTGGCTGATCACTTCACGAAAAGCCGTATCGATTTTCAGTTCAAAGGTACCTTTGTTGATTAACCGATGCAGACTTTTCCTCACTTTAAAATCGCGGGGCAGTAAAACCATTCGTGGATTTGGCGACCACCATAAAACAGGTTCTTTTTCCGAATACCACGGGAATATTCCCTGGCTGTATGCCGACAATATATATTCCGGAGTAAGATCACCTCCATAGGCAATTAAACCATCATCATCTGCCAGATTTGGATCGGGAAAAGTGATCATAGACCGCAAAGATAACAAGCTTAATATAATATGACGGCTGATTTTTACTGTAACAGCAAATATAGATTATAGCTGACCAATCAAATCTCAGATTTCAGTTTAACTCCAAAATAAAATGTATACTTTTGGTGTTTCAGAAATAAAAAAGGGATTATGAAATATCTGGTACTCATTATGGCTTTATTGATCGTCAATCCAATTTTTGGACAGCGCAAGAAGAAAGACGACGAAGAAGGTTTGGTGCCCGCTTATGTTGAGGGAGTAGTATACGCTTTGCCACGTACGGGAATAAAAGTGCATGTGGAAGCAGTTCGCGAAAAATTTGAGCCCGGACCCTATGCAGCCTATGCTGAACAACTATTGGGTATAAAAGATGCCCGTACGAGAGCATCGGTAAAGTGGTCTTTAAGCGAAATAGAACTGGAAACATTTTCAGAACCCGACCCACAGCAGGTGTACAAGGCATTGGGTGAAGGAGCTTTTACGATCAGCCTGGCGCCAAACGGATTGCTGGCAGGGATCAATGCTTCGGTCGAAACGGATATTCCCTTACAAACCGAATCAAATAAAACATTTCAGAAACCGGATAAAGACGATGGCTTTTCGTTCGATTATTTTTCGGACACACCTTTTGTCATTCCCGGAGATTCGACCAACAATTTCAGGCCGACACGTGTCAGCGTGGAACAGAAAGCAGCCGAAGCCGCTCAGCGCGTGCTCGATTGCCGCATGAATCAGTACGACTTGGCCGCATTGCGCATCGATGGAGAATACCCCGACGGGAAAGCCTATGAAGTGAGCCTTGAAGAGCTGAAGCGGACCGAGGAGAATTATATCACGTTGTTTGTTGGACGAACGACCTATAAAAAAGAGAAATACAGTTTCGATTTTGTTCCTTCAGCAAAAGAAAAAAATGCCGTCATTTTCCGTATTTCTGACGAAAATGGCATTGTTCCTGCCGGCGATCTTTCGGGAAAGCCGGTGATGATCGAATTTGAGCCGGTGCCGGGCCTAAGGGATTTATATAACCAGCAGGCACTTTCCGATAACCCTGAAGCCGGAGGCAGCGGTGTTTTTTACCGCATGCCCGGTGTTGCCAACATAAAAATTACCTACGAACTGAATACGCTGGCCACGGCACGTGTCACTATTGCTCAGTTTGGTGCTGTGGCGCCCGTGCCCGAAGAAATGCTGATGGGCGACTACATCATCCGGTTTCATCCCGAGACGGGTGCAATAAAGTCAATTACAGTAAAATAACAACTCAAAATACTCAGGGTAATCGAACCAGTTGCCCTTTTTTGTGCTGTCATTTTCAGGGTACTTTATTTTTTTTATTTTTACGGACTTCAGAAAATTCAAATTAAAACTATAAGTATGACAAATGCGATTAAGCAAACGCTTCGTGACTCGAAGAAGGCAAGATGGACAGCACTGGTAATCCTGTCGTTTACCATGTTTGCCGGTTACATGTTTACCGAGGTTATTTCACCATTGAAACCAATTATGGAACGGACACTGGCCATGAACAGTACCGATTTTGGTTTTATTACAAGTGCCTATGGTATTTTCAATGTATTTCTGATGATGCTGGTTATTGTGGGGATTCTGCTCGACAGATTCGGGATAAGGTTCAGTACAATCTCATCAGCACTGATCATGATAATTGGCGGAAGCATAAAATATGCCGCATTTAAGGGATTGATCGGAAGCCCTGAACACATCATCCATGTTCCTCTTTTGAATCTCGACATAACCACCCAGGTATTTTGGGCCGGCTTTGGATTCGCTGTTTTTGGCGTTGGTGTTGAATATGCCGGTATCACCGTTTCTAAATCGGTTGCAAAATGGTTTAAAGGAAAGGAAATTGCCCTGGCTATGGGAATGCAGGTGGCTATTGCCCGCCTGGGATCTTTTGCTCCACTTGCTTTTGGGGCTAAAATTGCAAATACTTACGATGTTCCAACAACGGTTCTTATTGTTGTAATATTCCTTATCCTGGGCTTAATCGGCTTCTTTTATTACAATGTAATGGACAGAAAGCTGGATGCACAGATCCATGAAGAAGATGGCGGACCGGCAGAACAATTTAAATTCTCCGACTTGCTTGTTATCGTTGGGAATTGGGGTTTCTGGCTGATCGCTTTGTTGTGTGTATTCTTTTATTCAACCGTTTTCCCGTTCTACAAATACGGACCGGATTTAATGGTGAATAAGTTTGGCGTAAGTGAGGACTGGGCAGGTTTTTTACCCAGTTTGGTTCCATTTGGTACAATGCTGCTAACTCCAATTTTCGGAAGTATATACGATAAAAAAGGGAAGGGAGCCTCCATTATGATTCTTGGAGCTGTTTTATTGATTATCGTGCACGGAATTTTTTATTTGCCATTTATTACCAGCGTTGTGGCAGCGTTCTTTAACGTGATCTTGTTGGGAATTGCTTTTTCTTTAGTTCCATCAGCCATGTGGCCTTCAGTGCCGAAAATTATACCCGAAAGACAACTGGGAAGTGCCTATGCGGTGATTTTCTGGGTACAGAATTTTGGCTTATGGGGCATCCCACTGGCAGTGGGTATCGTGTTGGATAAAACCAACCCGGGAGTAGCTGAAGCGAAGGCAGCTGGTGAAATGATTAATTACGATTACCAGACGACCTGGACTATTTTCGTGGTGCTTACCGGACTGGCTCTGATTACTGCACTGTTGTTAAAATTAGAAGATAAACGAAAAGGTTACGGACTGGAATTACCAAATATTTCAAAATAATTGATGCTATGACACAAATTAAAGATATTCAGCCAACAGAAGTTTGGAGCATTTTCGATCAAATGACACAAATTCCCCGTCCTTCCAATCATGAAGAAAGGATTCAGGAATGGGCCGTGAATTTTGGCCGCAACCTGGGGCTCGAAACCATGAAAGACGAAGCTGGCAATGTGATTATTAAAAAACCTGCAACACCTGGAATGGAAAATCGCAAAACAGTTGTTTTGCAAGGGCATCTCGATATGGTTCCGCAAAAAAACAGCGATAAAGTTCACGATTTTGAGAATGACCCAATCGAAGCCCACGTCGATGGTGAGTGGGTTACCGCAAACGGAACAACACTGGGCGCTGATAATGGAATCGGAGTTTCTTCTGCATTGGCAGTGCTGGCTTCGAAAACATTAAAACATGGTCCGGTTGAAGTATTGCTAACGGCCACCGAGGAAACCGGAATGGATGGTGCCAATGGACTGAAAGCAGGATTGCTCGACGCAGAAATACTGATCAACACCGACTCCGAAGACGAAGGTGAATTGTACGTTGGATGTGCGGGCGGTGAAGATGTGAATATAAAATTCAGTTACACAGAAGAGAATATTCCTTTAGGGTCTGTAGCTTTTAAATTGAGTGTAACCGGCATGAAAGGCGGGCACTCGGGAATGGATATCATTCTTGGACGCGGGAATTCAATAAAAACTTTTTTCAGAATTATTAATGCGGCAAAAGATCTTGGCGTACGGCTTGCAGCATTCGAAGGTGGAAGTTTACGAAATGCAATACCACGCGAGGCCTTTGGCGTGATAGTCATAGAAGAAGCAAAAGCAGCAGATTTTATCGCACTGGTAGATGAAATAGCCGATGTTGTTAAAGCAGAACTTTCGGCAACCGAGCCGGACATGCAGGTAAAAACAGAAGCAGCCGATCTGCCGGAAAAACTGATTGATGCCGATACACAGGACAAACTTGTAAAAGCTGTGGTAGCCTGTCCGAATGGAGTAATTCGTATGAGCGACAGTATGCCGGGACTGGTGGAAACTTCGACCAACCTGGCTATTCTGAAGTCGGATATTTCCAGCAAAACCATAAGCGGAGGATGTTTAATGCGCAGTTCAGTTGATTCGGCAAAAGATGAGTTGGGATCGCGCATCAAAGCGGTGTTTGAACTGGCAGGCGCAGAAATCGTCTTCTCCGGTGCTTATCCGGGCTGGAAACCAAACATGGATTCACCGATCCTGAAAACCATGCAGAATGTTTATGAAACCAACTGGGGTAAAATACCGGAAATAAAAGCAATTCATGCCGGTCTCGAATGTGGTATTCTGGCACAAAACTATCCACACTGGGACATGATTTCTTTTGGACCAACCATTCGTTTTCCACATTCACCCGATGAAAAGGTGAACATCGAAACCGTAGAGAAATTCTGGAATTTTCTGGTAGCTACACTCGAAAGTATTCCGGAAAAATAAAACAGACAACAATACCTATTGTCCGTTAAGTGAAAAATTCCATTTGTCATCCGGCAGATGGAATTTTTTTGTATTAATACCTTGGAATCATTCTGATGGTTTCCCCTTCTGCTGTGACATAATGGCCTATCAGGTTAGCAGTTAGGCACGAATGGACAGGAATAATCTCCACCACATCACCAACATTTATTTTTCTGAAATTTGATGGTGTAACTTTGATGGTGCCATGTTCCTGCGAGAGTTTTGAAAGATAATTGGTGTTATCGAGTACTACTTTATTCCCTTCATTTTTAATTACTACCCTGCCGAAAAGCGGCTTTCCGTCAGTGTTTAAAATGGTATCTTTCGAAAAATGAATGGCACCGCCGTAAATCACAATTTCATTTCGCGAAACATGTTTGGCTACTACCGGACAGTGCATTCGAACGGCTATATCGTCAATCGAACACACTCCGAGGTTTTGTTGCATCAGGTCATAAAAAACAAAGTTGCCAGGGCGAATTTCATCAACGCTGTCGAAATTCCCGCAGATAGTTGCCGAAGGTGTGTCTCCCATGCTGATCTCGACGGCTGGAAATGCTTTCTGATACTGATTTTTTAGTGATTTTAGTTTAAGTAAAGCATCAAAATGGCGGCTGAATATTTCGTTGGTTGATCGTGCGGTGTATGTGTGTCCCGTATGTGTCAGAAATCCTTTGAACGTAAGCTTTTTATTGGAACTGATTTTAGCAAGAATCGCATCGATCATGCCCGTTCGCGATGAAGGGATTCCCGTACGATGGTAGCCGGTATCGATTTTCAGGTATACGCCCATTTTTCCCCGGGCCTTTTTTGCAAGAACTTCAGCAGCCTCCCTGTTTTCAAGCAGAACATTCACTTTTACTGAACTTGCTAAACGGTTGATATTATCCATCTCCAGTACATTTAACGAAAATGCGATGGTTACATCTTTCCATCCGTTGGCAACAAAATATTCGGCCATGCGTACCGAAGAAACAGTAATAGCTTCTACCCCGAACTGTCGAAACCATTCGCCAATCTGTGCTGACTGATGTGTCTTAAAGTGAGGTCGGAAACGCATTTTATACTGTCGGGCTTTTTCTGCCATTCGCTCAATGTTCCGAACACATATTTCTTTATCGAGAACTAAAGTTGGACGGGTAATTTCAATCATCTTCTATTTTTGGGTAAATCGATTAATATTTTTTGCCAGTGCATTTCGCTCTTGCATCAACAGATATGATATTCCGACTTTGTAAATGTGCGGGCTTATAAAACGTTTATGTTCTTCGGGCATTTGCTGCGCGCGCTTTTCAAGGTAGTCATGTATCTCCTGCGTTGTTTTGAAAGGAAGCAAACGTTTACCATCCTCCCATACTTTTGAATACAAAACCTCGTTTCGTAATCCTTTTACCAGGGTATTTTTTTCCGGGTAAACGGGATGATAAAGAACATCTACCGTCAGAGGATTTTCGCCGTTCAACATTATACCGTCACGGTAAAAGTTTCCTTCTTCATCAAAGAAACGTACCACCTGCTTTTTTCCGGGAAGCGTTACTTTTTCAATGTTTTCAGAGAACTTCATTTTGGGTTCACCTTCAATTTCAGTTAGTTTGTAAACACCATCGAGTGCTGCGTTTTCTTTCCCGGTGATAAGTTCGGTACCGATTCCAAAAGCGTCGATAGCAGCGTTCTGGTCGTGTAAAAGCGTTTTGATGACATGCTCGTTCAACTGATTCGATGCAACGATCTTCACATAGGATAAGTTGGCCTGATCGAGCATTTTGCGTGCTTTTTTACTTAGGTAAGCCAGGTCTCCGCTATCGAGTCGAACGGCCTGCATTCGTTGTCCGTTTTGCTCCATTTCTTTCGCTACGGTAATGGCATTCGGAATACCCGATCGCAAAGTGTCATAGGTGTCAACCAGCAAGGTAGTATTTTCAGGATGCGTTTGGGCATAAGCCCGAAATGCATCTAGTTCGTTGTCGAAACTCTGCACCCAACTGTGCGCCATGGTTCCACTTACCGGAATATTGAACAATTTACCGGCCAGTACATTTGAAGTGGATGATGCACCACCAATACAGGCTGCCCGGCTTGCATGCAGAGCCCCCAGACCCTGTGCCCTGCGTAATCCAAAATCGGCATACGGTTTACTGCCCGAAACCAACTTGATCCGAAATGCCTTGGTTGCAATCAACGACTCAAAATTCAGAATATTAAGCAGTAAACTTTCGATAAGCTGGCATTCTATAATGTTCCCCTCTACACGCAATATGGGCTCATTGGGAAAAACCAGCTCACCCTCGTTCATACTGTAAATGGTCCCGCGGAAACGGAAATCACGAAGGTAATCGAGAAATTTCCTTTCGAGTCCCTGCAACTCCAGAAAATCGATGTCTGAAGAAGAATAAGTAAAAGCATCAAGCATGTCCAGAAAATCGTGCAGGCCGGCAAAAATAGTAAAGCCGCCTTTAAAGGGATTGGTGCGAAAATAGTAATCGAAAGTAACCTTTTGATGCTGTTTTCCACAAGCAAAATAACCCTGTGCCATGGTCAGTTCGTAGAAATCGGTGTAAAGCCCAAGATTTTGCTTTGTGAATATCATTCGCGCCTGATTTGTAATGCATTAAAGATAACTAAGAAAATTCAGGAAATGAAACGTCAGTCAAAACTTGATTTAATGTTTTTATGGGAATGTTACGGGCAAAAAAAATCCGCTTCATTCTGAAACGGATTTTTTATATCGTGAATAGCAGATTAGGCATGCTCCAAAAATATCGTTTGCTCGCGATTCGGGCCAACCGACGCAATGGTTACAGGAATTTCCATTTCGTCTTCAATAAAATTGATGTAGTTGTTCAGTTCCTCGGGGAATTCGTTCTGGTTCTTTATCCTGGTCAGATCGGTTTTCCAGCCCGGCAGTTCCACATAAACCGGTTTAACGTCTTCGTTCAGTTCAAATGGAAAATGTTCAACAACTTCCCCGTCTATTTCGTAGCCAACGCAAATCTTTATAGTATCAAAATCATCCAGAACATCGGCTTTCATCATGATCAGTTCGGTAACGCCGTTGAGCATTACTGAATATTTAAGCGCCACCAGATCGAGCCAGCCACAACGTCGGGGACGTCCGGTTGTTGCACCATATTCACGACCTGCTTCGCGCAGCTTTTCGCCGGTTTTGTCCAGCAATTCGGTTGGGAACGGTCCCATTCCAACACGGGTGCAATACGCCTTAAAAATGCCAAACACCTGGCCAATGGCTCGAGGGGCAATGCCCAGACCTGTACATGCTCCGGCACAAATCGTATTCGAACTGGTTACAAATGGATACGAGCCAAAATCAATGTCGAGCAAAGTGCCCTGTGCCCCTTCAGCTAAAACCGATTTGCCTGTTTTAAGGGCATCGTTTATCAGGTGTTCACTGTCGACGATGTTGAACGATTTCAACAATTCGACTCCCTCAAACCAGTCTTTTTCACATTCTTCAAGCATCTCGTGGTAATTGAACTTGAAAAACTCAGTCAGCAGCACTTTATGATTCTCAACCCGCTGGGTGTATTTTTCGTCAAAATTATGCAGAAGGTCACCTACGCGCAAACCGTCGCGACCAATTTTATCTTTGTATGTTGGCCCGATTCCTTTTAAAGTTGAACCTATTTTTGTTTTGCCTTTTTTCTGCTCCGACGCAGCATCCAGAATCCGGTGGGTAGGCAGGATCATGTGTGCTTTCTTCGAGATGAAAAGATTTTTGGAGAGGTTAACCCCGATTTTGTTTAACGATTCTATTTCTTTCTTGAAAACTACCGGATCGATCACGACACCGTTCCCAATCACGTTCATTTTGTTTTCGCGAAAAATTCCCGAAGGAATGGTGTGCAAAACATGTTTGATCTCGTTGAATTCGAGTGTATGACCGGCATTTGGACCTCCCTGGAAACGTGTAATCACATCGTATCGGGGTGTGAGTACATCAACAATCTTTCCTTTTCCTTCATCGCCCCATTGGAGTCCAAGTAAAACATCTACCTTCATTTGAATTTTTATTTTTATTTTACATACAAAACCGTGAAAATTAATCCGGCTGGACAAATTTTCACGGCTTTCTGTTTCAGCATTTAAAAGTAGTAATAATTTTTCTGACGAGGCATAAAAAAATCCTTCAACCGGAAGGATTTCTTAGTTTATTAAATAAGTGGTTCCGTTTTTTACTTCAGGTTCTCGCCATAAATGTAAAGCGTATGGTGCGATAATTTAAAATTGTGTTTTTTGCATGCATCTTCGATAATCTCGCGTATACGTGGATCGTAAAATTCAACCACATTCCCGTTGGTAATATCAATGAGGTGATCGTGCTGCATGGTTGCAAATGCTTTCTCAAACTGGGCAATATTTTTCCCAAACTGGTGCTTTACTACCAACTTGCAATCGAGTAAAAGGTCTATGGTATTATAAAGGGTTGCGCGACTTACCCTGTAATTGTTGTTTTTCATCGAGATGTACAACGATTCTATATCAAAGTGCCCATCACGACAATATATTTCATCCAGAATGGCGAATCTTTCAGGGGTTTTCCTGTGTCCGTTCTTCTCCAGATATTCGGTAAACATGCTTCTTACCGTTTCCCGTGTTTTCTGGTTATTCATAATTAAACCAATTTTAAATAGGACTCAAAAATATAAATTTTTTTGATTCTTTTAGAATGGATATAAATTATTCGTTGAGGTTTTCGACACGGGTTACGTTTTCAATTCCTTTGATGGTTTTAAGGCGGGAGATGAGCTCATTCAGGTCGCCTGCATTATGGATATAAAGGAAAAGATCTCCCTTGAAAATACCGTCGTGCGTGTCGAATTTCACCGAACGCATATTGATGTTGTGTCCTTTGGAGATCATATTGGTTACCTCGTTCACAATTCCCAATCGGTCGAAACCTTCCAATCCCAACCGGGTGAGGTAAGATTGACGTTTGAATTTTGTCCATTCGGCTTTTACGATTTTATCGCCCTGGTTGGTCAATAATTTGGCTACTTCGGGACAACGCGTCTTATGAATGGTGACATGGTCTTCGGTGCTGAGGTAACCAACAACCGGATCTCCCGGTATGGGGTTGCAGCATTTTGCTAGCGAAAAACTGATGTTATCCTGTGTTTCTTTCAGTACAAAAGTCTTTTTCTTATCAATCTTTTTTGATGAATCTGCTTCGTCTGGTTTTTTCTTTCCTCCACCGCCAAATGTTATATTCCAGTATTTAACCAGTTTGCTTGCTGATTTTTTACCGATGATTTCTTTGAGATTATTCAGATCGATAAAACCCATTCCCACCTCCGAATACAACTGATCTTTGTTGTTCAGGTTAAAATGTGCCGTTAGTTTTTTAAGGTTATTCGAACTCAATGGTTCGTTGACTTTCTGGAATGCATCTTCTATGATTTGCTTCCCTTTCTCGATGTGTTTACTCTTCTCGAGTTTAAAGGCGTTTTTAATTTTACCGCGGGCTTTGGCTGTTGATGAGAATTTCAACCATTCGGGTTTTGGAGTCTGATTTTCGGAGGTGAGGATTTCAACCTGATCGCCGTTCTGCAGTACGTGGCTTAAAGGCACCAGTTTCAGATTGATTTTTGCACCTATACATTTATTTCCTAAATCGGTATGGATTTCATAAGCCAGATCCAGTACCGTTGAACCCTGCGGCAATGAAATCATATCGCCTTTTGGCGTAAATATATTAATCTCGGTGGCATACAGGTTAAGTTTGAAATCATCGAGAAATTCAAATGCGTCTGAATCTTCGCTTTGCAACAAATCCCGAATTTGTTCGATCCACGGATCCAGTTCGTTTTCGAAGGTTCGGATGTCTTTGTACCGGTAATGAGCTGCAAAACCGTGCTCGGCAATGTCATCCATCCTGTCTGTTCGGATTTGCACTTCCACCCAGTTTCCATGGGGACCCATCACCGTAACATGAAGCGATTCGTAACCGTTGGCCTTTGGAGTTGTGATCCAGTCGCGTATACGGTCAGGTTTTGGTTTATAAATGTCAGTTACAATGGATAAAACATCGAAACACTGCCGTTTTTCCGAAATTTTAGGATCTGATTTTATTACGATTCGAATAGCCAGAATATCGTATATCTCGTTAAACGAAACTGATTTTTTCTGCATTTTCAGCCAGATGGAGTATGAAGATTTCAACCGGTGACTTACGGTGCATCCAAATTCTTCTGTTTTTAGCTTTTCTACAATTGGACGAATGAATTCGTTTACCAGGTAATTTCGTTTTTGCTCCTGGTCGTGTAACATCAGTTGAATTCTTTCGTATTCGTCGGGATGTTTATGTTTGAAGCTAAGTTCTTCGAGTTCACTTTTTATGGCATGAAGTCCAAGCCGGTGGGCGAGAGGAACATAGAGGAAAAGTGTTTCTCCGGCAATTTTAATCTTCTGTTGCGGCTGCATCGAATCCAGCGTTTGCATGTTGTGCAAACGGTCGGCAATCTTGATCAGAATAACGCGCACATCGTCCGACAACGTCATCAGCATCTTTTTCAACGTCAGGGCATGTCGTGAGTCGAAATCACCCGAAAGTTTGGTGAGACCGTCAACGATTCTGGCTGCGCGCTCGCCAAACATGTTCTCAATATCCGACAAGCGGTATTCGGTGTCTTCTACCACATCATGTAATAAGGCCGCTACAATTGAAGTAGCGCCCAGACCGAGATCAACAGCAACAATTTTTGCCACGGCAATGGGATGAATGATAAATGGTTCGCCCGATTTACGTTTGATCCCGTCATGTGCTGCATTAGAAAAGCGAAAAGCCTTCTCGATTCGTTCGAGCCTTTCCTCATCGAATTTGCCTTCCAGTACTTTTCTTAGGTCCTGGTATCGGTCTTCAATGTGCCGTATTTCCGCCTGTGTAAAATGTTGCACTTCAGTTTACTACTTCTAAAATTTACTCCCGCTAATGAGATCTTGAATATATAAATTCTTTCCTATTCCTGCGTTCTTTCCGGCCAACAAATCGCGTTCGCTGTCGCCTATTAATACTGACAGTTTTGGATTGATGCCGTATTCATTCATAGCCTGAACAATCATACCGGGTTTTGGTTTTCTGCATTCACATGTTCCATTAATTTCCGGAAGGTGCGGGCAATGGTATACTTTTTCAATCCGGATGTTTCGTTCTGCAAACTTTTTTACCATCCATTGAGTGAGTTTCCGGTACTCCGCTTCGGTGTACATTCCACGTGCAATGCCTGATTGGTTGGTAATCACAAAAATTAAAAATCCTTCGTTGCTATATTGCTGCACCAGCTCGAAAATTCCCGTTTGAAATTCAAAATCTGCGGCTTTGAAGACGTAGCCTTTGTCTACGTTAATTGTACCGTCGCGATCAAGGAAAAGTGCTTTTTTTGCCGATTCAGTGTTCATTCCCAAACAATTCCTGCTCTACATTTTCGCAGATAATATGCCCGATCAGCAAATGGATTTCCTGGATGCGCGGAACATTTGTCGACGGCACTTTAAGAACGAAGTCGCTTAGTTCATTAAGGGCTCCGCCCGTTCTGCCCGTTAGTGCCACCGTAACCAGTCCTTTAACCCGGGCACTTTGAAAAGCCTCAACCATATTTGGTGATGTTCCGGATGTCGATAAACCGATCAATACATCACCTGCTGCTCCAAATCCCTGAATGTAGCGGGCATATACTCGAGTGAAATCATAATCATTTGAAACAGCGGTAACAAACGAAGAATTCACGTGGCAGGCATCAGCCGGGATTGGGTCTCGCTCCAATTTAAAACGGCCAGAAAGCTCTGCGGCGAGGTGTTGCGCTTCTGCCGAACTTCCACCGTTCCCGCAGAAAATGGTTTTATTACCCCTACGGTAGGCAGCAACAATCCGATCGGAAATATTATCGATGAGTTCAGTAAAATGCTCATCTTCGAGAACCTGGGACGCAAGCCCGGCCAGTTCTTTAATTCGATCAGTGGTTTTTGACATCTATAGTCTGTTTTAATTTCTTAAGCACAAATTTATCAATCGGGAAAGTAATATCATCTTCTTTTAGTGTATTTATTTTTTTCCACCTGAAACTTTGGCTGATTGAACCGCCGATCTCAAAATCATAGGGTTTGTCGGAGAGCTTGAATTGTATGGGATGCTTCAGGTCTACCAGGTAATATACACTGATCAGTTGCGTGTTTTCAAAAAATTTTGCTGCCTGAAAGAAATCAGTGGTGTAAAAATGTCGAATATTTTTGATTTCCTGATTGTTACACTCTTCCCTGAATTCTCTTCGAAGTCCATCGATAAGGCCTTCCCCAAATTCAAGACCGCCTCCCGGTAATTTGGTCATTTTCATGTTTAACTCAAACTCATCGGACAGCAGAATTTCGCTTTTTTCATTTACTACGAGCCCGTAAACGCGAATCAGGAATTTGCCGGATTTATTCATGCTTATTTATTTCTTCATTGATGTAATCAAGAATTATTGATGTTTCTTTAGGATTGAACCAACGCATATTTTCATTGCGACGAAACCAGGTAATTTGCTTGCGTGCGTATCTTCTCGAATTTCGTTTAATTAGCTCAATCGCTTTTTCTCTGGAGATTTCTCCGTCGAACCACCTGAAAAGTTCGCGGTAGCCTACCGTATTCAATGCCGTTAAATGTTTGTGTGGATAAACTTTTCGTGCTTCTTCTATCAAACCTGCAGCTACCATTTTATCTACGCGCTCATTAATGCGTTGATGCAGCAATCCCCGTTCGATATTAAGACCAACGAAAATGACCTTGAAAGGACGCTCCTTCTTCGGATTGGTTCGAAAGGCGGAATATGGTTTTCCGGTCATCAGGCTTATTTCGAGTGCATGAACAATTCTTGCCGGATTTTTCAGATCGACCTGACGGTAATAATCGGGATCGATATTTTTGAGTTGTCTTCTTAAACTTTCGATGCCTTCCTCGCTGAGCTGCTTTTTCAATGTAGCGCGAATTTCCGGATCGGCATCGGGCATTTCATCGATACCTTTATAAACGGCATCGATATACAGCATCGATCCGCCAACAAGCAACACTATATCGTGTTTTTCAAACAGGTTTTCCAGTTTATGCAATGCTTCGGTTTCATAGCGACTGGCATTATAATTATCAGAAATCGAATGGGTTTGGATGAAATGATGGGGAACCATCTCCAATTCCCTGGGTGAAGGAACAGCTGTGCCGATGCTTAATTCTTTGAAAATCTGGCGGGAATCACAAGAAACGATTTCGGTGTTGAAATATAAAGCAACCTCGATGCTGACGGCCGTTTTTCCTACTCCGGTGGGACCGGTAATCACCACAAGCGTTTTTGACATAAATCATCGCGTTTCCTGCAAATTAAGGACAAAAAAAAGACTGTTCAAAATGGCTTGAACAGTCTTGGAAATTTCTTAAAAACAAATTACCATGTGTCACACTCACGATTAGAAATCATCCATCTCTCCGAAGATTTCAGTATAATCGTCGAGCTCCCCAAAATCCATATAAACCTCTTCTTGCTGTAATTCCGGTTGCTCCTGTGGGTTAACTTCATCACCTAGAACTTGCACAGGTGCTTCACCTTGTTTCAGAGTGACCAATGGTTCATTAAGATTTTTTTCCATAATAATTCCAGTTAGTTCTATTAAAAAAGATCTGTCGTTCAAAAAATCAAAGGTATAAATCAGCTGTTGTCCCGCAGTATGCAACAAATCCGATAGTTTTGTTTTTTGCATGATAAAATAGGCAGCTCCGTTTATACCCAAATCGAGCATCGATATTTCGACCAGCTTTTTCCAGCGTTTATCTGAAACAAAAAATGAAGCCAGTTGATGCGACTCAAAACCAGCACTTTTCTGAATAATTGAATGAAAATCGAAAAATGATTGTTTATTGTCGAGAGCAACTTCCAGACGGAAGTTTTGGGATTCTTGTGAAACGATTTTGAATGTATAAATCATAACTTTCACGTTGAATTGTGGCTCAATTTTACAGGAATTTTTACAAAATCCAAGAAACTTTTTGGTCTAATATTCGAAAAAATCTATTTCAAATTGAATATTAATGAAGAAGATTTATAATCAACCTATTTTGTAATTCCTTGTTATCAAACCGTTTTGCGGGATATTCAAATTGAGCGCATGGACTTGATTTTTGTCAGAAAATACGAGTTTTAAAAAATGTTAAAAAAAATTAAGTTAACATTTAAGTCGAACAATCGCACAATATGTTCAGATAATGGTTTCTTGAAATTAATCTAATTTGTAACAAAATGTCGCTAAATTCTTCTCCCTCTTAGCATTTGTCTTTTCCCAGGTGGTCCAGGCAAACGTTCAACCTCAAATCCCGAAGAAATAAGTTGCCTTCTGATCACGCCTTTCGCGCTGTACGTTACAAAAGTTGCACCAGATCGGCAAGCAGCAGCCAAACGGTCAAAAATCTCCGGTGTCCATAATTTTGGTTGTTTGTCAGGAGCAAATGCATCGAAATAAATTACATCGTAAGCATTCTGTTCGAATTGAAAGGTCGATAAGTCGACTTTGATTTTATGCAGGGTGAAGAATTCGGAGATCTTTACTTTTTTGTTCCAGGAAACTGCATGCAATTTTTTAAAAAGCGTAGTAGCCGAATCTGAAAACAGATTTCCATATTCCAGTTGCATTACTTCACGTTCTTCCAACGGATATTTTTCGATACTGATGTAGGTAGTGTGTCGTTTCAGCTCATTCGCTTTTAGTACAGTTAAAAGTGCATTTAAACCCGTTCCAAAGCCAACTTCAAAAACCGATACCGGGTTGGCTTGATGATGCAGGTATCCATTTTTCAGAAAAACATGTTCCGATTCGGTAAGTGCACCGTTTACAGAATGGTATTGTTCATCCAGTTCGGGAACATACAGTGTTTTTGAACCATCCGCAGTGCTTATAATCTGGTGTTTCATTTTCCAAAACAGTCGAGATTGTTTGAAATCTTGCCTAAAAAGCTAAATTTGACGGCTAAATTAGAAAATAATGCTGGTAAGGTTATACGAGGAAAACCCCAATTCGAGAGAAATCAGGGGAATAGTTGATGTGCTTCGAAATGGAGGCTTGATCATCTATCCCACCGATACAGTTTACGGACTCGGCTGCGATATAACCAACCAGAAGGCCGTGGAGAAAATTGCACGTTGGAAAGGAGTGAAAATTGAAAAAAGTAACTTTTCGTTTATTTGCAGCGACTTCAGTCACCTGTCGATGTATACCAAGCCTATTTCAAACAATGTATTCAAACTGATGCGAAAAAACCTGCCAGGACCTTTCACCTTTATTTTGGAAGCCAACAATAATGTTCCCAAATATTTTAAGGGGAAAAAGAAAACGGTTGGGATTCGTATTCCGGACAACAACATTATAAGGGATATCGTATCGGAGCTCGGAAATCCCATACTTTCGAGCTCAATACACGACGATGACGATGTACTCGATTACGCTGTGGATCCGGAACTGATCCATGAAAAATTCCAGGATTTTGCGGATATTGTCATTGACGGTGGTTACGGTGCAGTGGTACCATCCACAATTGTGGATTGCTCGGGGGATGAAATCAACATTCTGCGGAAAGGAAAGGGGAAACTTGAAATCTGATTTATTCTTTCCAGAACGTTGGAGAGAAAAGTACCAGCACCGTAAATAACTCGAGACGACCAAGTAACATCAGGAAAGACAGGAACCATTTCCCGATTGGTTTAATGTGGTAGAAATTTTCTGCAGGTCCAACACTCCCCAAACCCGGTCCGATATTTCCAAGGCTTGTTGCAACTGCGCCCATCGACGATTCCATGTCAGGTTCGATAAGCGTGAAAATGATGGTACTTACGAAGAAGATTACCATGTAGAGCATGAAAAAAGCAAGGACATTGGTTACAATCTTGGAATCGACGGAGTGCTTGTTGAATTTCACCGGAATGATGGCATGCGGATGAATTAGCCGCTTCAGTTCGTAGTACCCATTTTTAGAGAGCAGAACAATACGCATGATTTTTATACCACCTCCTGTTGATCCGGCTGAGCCGCCAAAAAAGAACAGGGCAAAGATCAACATGGTAAGAATGGGTTTCCATAACAGGTAGTCAGCCGTTGCATATCCCGTTGTAGTAACAATCGAAACCACCTGAAATATCGAATCGCGGAAAGCAGGTTCAAACTCCAGTTGAGAACTTACTAACAGACCGATGGTTATGATGGCGGTAAAACTCAGGATGATTATTCCGTAATATTTAAACTCTTCGTCTTTAAAAACAGAAGAGAATTTTCCTTTTATGGCAAGGTAAGAGAGCGTAAAGTTGGTGCCAGCCAGGAACATGAAAACCGTGATAACATATTGAATATAAGGTGACGACCAGTGCGCAATGCTTGCCTGTTTAGTCGAGAAACCACCCGTGGCCATTGTTGTGAACCCGTGACAAATGGCATCGTAAAAACTCATTCCTCCGGCCCATAGCAACAAGGTTTCGGCAGCCGTAAAAAGCATGTAAATGCCCCACAATGTTTTTGCAGTTTGTGTAATTCTCGGGCTGATTTTATCGGGAGTTGGCCCCGGCACTTCAGCAATAAAAAGCTGCATGCCACCAATTCCGAACACCGGCAGAATGGCCAGCGAAAGTACGATAATTCCCATGCCACCCAGCCACTGTGAGATACTTCGCCAGAATAAAATTCCATGTGGCAGCGATTCAATATCATTCAGAATTGAAGAACCGGTTGTGGTAAAACCTGAGATCGTTTCAAAAAAAGCATCGGTGAAATTTGGGATTGCACCGCTTATCATGTAAGGGAAACTGCCAAAAAGCGAAAAAACGATCCAGACCATTGTTACAATCACAAAGCCTTCCCGTTTTCCGATATCTTTTTTTGCTTTCCAGGTAAGCATTATAATCAGTGCACCGGACCCAAGATTGATTGCAGCCGAAATAAGGAAAGCCATTGCATCGTACTCTCCATATATGAGGGCAACGGCCATTGCAATCAGCATGGCAATTCCTTCAACGAGGAGGAGCAGGCCTAATACTTTCAAAATGATCTTCAGGTTCATTTAACCTTAATTTGGTGGCTTATTTGAAAAACTTTTCAATTTTTTTGATACCCGATGGCAGCGTAAATACAACAACTTTGTCCCCTTCCTGAATGTGGGTATAACCGTGAGCGATGTAACCCATATTTCCCCGAATGATTCCTCCGATCTTTGATTCAGCGGGGAAATCAAGGTCTTTTATGGATTTTTGAGTGATTTTGGCACCTGGTTTTGCAATGAATTCAAAAACTTCGGCTTCGGAAGCCGTGAGGCACTTAACCTTCGATATTTCAGCATTCAGCGTAAATCGGTAAATGTAACTGGCTGCTATCAGCTTTTTATTGATAATACTGCCAATGCCGGTGTTGTCCGCCAGTTTCATGTAGGCCAGGTTCTCCACTTCGGCAACCGTTCGACGCACGCCCAGTGTTTTGGCAAGATTACATCCCAGTATGTTTGTTTCAGAGTTTCCGGTAGTGGCCACAAAAGCATCCATTTTCTCAATACCTTCTTCTTTCAGAAGATCCAGATTACGGCCATCACCGTTAATAACCAGTACATGCCCGAATTTATCCGCAATTTTTTCGCAACGATCACGATCGCTTTCAATAATCTTTATCCGGTAATGTTCGCCCAGTTTTTCAACAGCTTTCTGGGCTATCCGGCTTCCGCCCAGAAACATAATGTTTTTTACATCGAATTGTGTTTTCCCCATTAATTCTAAAACATTGTGCTGTTCTGTCGGAGTAGTTACCACAAAAACCACGTCACCGCTTTTTATTGAATCGGAACCTTTGGGAATAATCGTTTCATTGTTTCGCTTGATTGCCACCACCAGAAGATGCTGATGGTCCAGGGCCAGTTCTTCAAAGTTCTTGTTTAAAACCGGGGCATTATCCCTTACTTTTATACCCAGCAACAACAGCTTGCCGTTCGAAAACTCGATCAACTGGCGGGTTGCGGTTTGTTTCACTGATGCTATAATTTCTTTGGCAGCCAGGCTTTCCGGGTAGATCAGTTCGTGAATCCCCATATTATTGAGTTTTGCACGATAGCGTTCCTGTAAATACTCCTGGTTGTTTATACGCGCAATGGTTCTTCCAACTCCAAGGTATGATGCCATGGCACAAGCCAGAACATTACGTTCTTCAAAAGGAGTGACCGCAATAAAAAGATCCGATTTTGCCAGATCGGTACGCTTAAGATCGGTGAATGAGTGCGCTGACCCAACGACTGTCATCAGGTCAACTTCACTACTAACGTTAGCAAGTCTTTCCGGCGAATCGTCGAGTAATACGATATCATGATCCTCGTTCGATAACATTCTGGCCAGATGCGTGCCTACTTCTCCGGCCCCGGCAATTACAACTTTCATAGTCTGCTGTCTTTGTATTAAAAATACAGAACAAAATAATGTATTAAGTTAGAGAATCCCATGTAAAAATTACATTTTTAACAGAGGCATCGCTGTAAATTTAACATTCTCAGCTTGCATAGTCGAATTCGCATTAGGTTGGCAAGAAGTTTCTGAAATTCACTTATTTGCTGAAAATCAGAGGGTAGGTAAAAAGTGTTTTAAACGATGGATTGTTTTCACCACTTTGAATAAAGCGCTCCTTCGCGACGTAAATAAAAAATTTGACTGTCGGAGGAAGAGTCAGGATAGCCGTTACTGATGAACAACGGTTTTTCTGAATGTTCTGGGAAGTCAGTTCTTGCTTTCTTGCTGAGTACATAATCGGGATGTAATTTTTTTGGAAATGTTTTCTCATCGCTTTCCAGCCAGATGGTCTTTCCGCCAAAAAGGAAAATTCCGTTTTTAGCTAAAAGATATTCATCGCGATATGCCTCGTGACTGTTTAAAAATTTAGGTTTGAGTAATCCCTTTTTTTGCCGTACCGTTTCAATTTGACGGTAAACGTAATCCAATTTGGAAACTGTATTTTGGGTCAACACGTAATTTTGTTCGCCTTTTATCAGGTGAACAATAAAACCAGGATAATGATTGTACACAATTAATTCTGTCTGTTGTAATTGCTGGTATTTAAGATATAAATTGGCAAAACCAATGAGAAGAAAGGAAGCCAAGAATACCTTGATATACCTTGCTCGGGTATTATCGATGTAGATTAATCCCGAAATAAAAGCAATCAGCAGAAAAATCAGTTCGGTTTTTGTAAGGTTGATTTCCTGAACCGAGAAGGGCAGGTCTTCGATCCTGGAAAGGAAAGTATAAACGAGTTTTATTACCCATTTGGTAGCGAAAGCTAAAAAAGGACCCAGAAATGGTGCAGTTGATAAAGCCAGTAGTGTTATTCCGAGAGCGATCAGTATAAATGCAGCGGGTATTACAACCAGGTTACTGATCCAAAAATACAGGGGGAACTGATTGAAATAGAACGAGGTGATCGGGAACGTTGCTACCTGAGCTGCAATTGAAACAGTAAGAAGGGTCCAAAAAAATCTGAGTAGTTTATTCTGCACCGGCCACAAATATTCTATCTTGGGTTGGAGATATACGATGCCGAAGACTGCAGCATACGAAAGCTGAAAGCCGACCTCAAATAGATTGTTTGGATTGATTATCAATAACAATAAAGCAGAAGCAGCCAGCGAATTATAAATGCTGGCCCTTCGGTTGATATTGGTGGCGATAACAACCAGAGAAAACATGGTGGCTGCACGCATTACCGAGGGTGAAAGCCCGGTAATGAAGGCATACGACCAAAGAATCAGAATGGCCAGGATTATGAAGATGAACTTTCCAAATTTTTGCTTACGAAGGAAGCCGAAGAAAAGGATGAAGACGCCAAATACTATCCCTACGTGCAATCCTGAAACCGCCAGCACATGCATTGCTCCTGCAGAAGAAAAAATACGTTTGGTTTCCGGATCGAGTCCGCGCTTGTAACCCAGCGTCAGAGCCGAGAGTATTGCGGTTTCGTTTTCTCCCAGTTTTTGGGAACGATAAATGGCTAATAGTTTTTCACGCGTTTGTTCAGCAATGATTTTAGCCGAAAATTTCCTAAGTTCACTTAATTTCCAGTCAGCTTTTGCCAGGTAAATACTTCGGAAGATTTTCTTCCTGGCCAAATAACCTTTGTAATCAAATTCGTAGGGATTCCCATTATTCCGGATCATTTCCGGTACTTTCTGAAATAAAAGAGTTTGGCCGGGTTTCAGATTTTTCGCCGCATCGTTTTTTTCAAAATAGGCAAGTACTGTTTCATCAGCCACAAAAATCGAATCATTCGAATAAACGGCTGTAATTTTTAATATACTTTTAAATGAATTCGTTTTTTCCTCGGGTTTTTCGAGAACCGTGGCAGCGAATCGTCCGTTGTCGAAGAATTTTGGCGGCGTGTTGTATTGCTGAAAAAGCATTGCTCCCAGGAAAATAAAAAGCAGAAAAACCAGCCATCCAAAAACCGGTTCATTACGGTAGCTGTAATTCCGGTTGATCAGCAGCAATGTTCCTGCACTTATTATAGATATGGCAAATATTAAAAATGAGCTGAACTGCAACCTGTCAGCAAGCAAAATGCCCATTGCAAAAGCGATGGTAATTCGTAAGGTAGGTATTTTGTGTACAGGGTTGTCCAAAATTAATGTTTGCAGGATTTTACACTACAAACGAGAAAAACCTGATTTGGTTACTGTTTTATGGGAATTTTTATGCGATAATGGGGTTGCACCTTTCCTTTTGATATATTGTTGAGTTTACTTTTTAGTAATCTTTTTCGCAGGGGCGACAGGTAATCAATAAACAGAATTCCTTCCAAGTGATCGTATTCGTGCTGAATAATCCGGCCTGCAAATCCTGTATAAGTTTCAGTATGCTCTGCGAAGTTTTCATCGAAGTAACGGATGGTCACCTCATCCGGTCGTTCCACATCTTCACGAATTTCGGGCAGGCTCAGGCAGCCTTCATTCATTACCCACTCTTCTCCATCTTTATCCAGGATCTCGGGATTGATGAATACTTTTTTAAAATCTTTTAAATCGGGTTCTTCATCGGCACCGGAAGTGGCATCAACAAGAAAAAGTCGAATTGAAAGTCCAACCTGTGGTGCAGCCAGACCAACACCATCTGAATAATACATGGTTTCCCACATGTTTTCGATCACCTCCTGCAGGTTGGGATAATCTTTATCGATCGGTTTTGCCTTTTTTCGTAAAAGCGGATCGCCGTATACCGTAACCGGATATTTCATTTTTATTACTTCCTTAAATTCCTTTTCAGCTCCAAATAATTTTGCAGGATAATGGTTGCACTTAGTGCATCAACCATCGCTTTGTCCTGTCTTTGCTTTTTTTTCAGTCCACCTTCAATCATGGTCTGGAAAGCCATCTTTGAAGTAAAACGTTCGTCGAACAGTTCCAGTTTAATTTCCGGATATTGTTGCTGAAATTTCTTCAAAAACGGATTGATGTATCGAACAGCTTCGGAAGCCTGATTGTTCATTTGCCTTGGATAACCAACCACCAGTGTTTCCACATTTTCTTTACTAAAATAGTCTTTTAAAAAATCCCATAAGGTATGGGTGGGAACGGTTATCAACCGGTTAGCAATGATTTGCCCAGGATCAGTAACAGCCACTCCAACTCGTTTCCTGCCATAATCAATACATAAAATTCTCGCCATTTTAATTTTTCAGCTCTGCAAAAGTAGAGAGAATTGGCAAGAAAAAAAAGAGAGATTAATGATGCTCATTATCAGTAAGTAAAGTATTTGTGTTAATAAGTGTTACAGACTTTGGCACACGCTTTGCAAAGTGAAAAGTAATTACCGGTTTATAAATTAGGCGCCAAAAGAGAGAAGCAAACAAATTATTGAATTTTAAACTTCAAGTCATGAAAACAATAAAATTCAAACTGTTTGCCACGATGATTACTCTGGCGGCAGTTACATTAACAGCAACATCCCCCGCAACGGCACAACGAAGGTCTCCGCAACGCAAATCAGATCCAAGTGAAACGAAGCGAAGTACTAGCCGAAAAAACACCGTTCAACAGAAAAGCACTTTCAAAAATTACGATAAAGTCGATCGTTCACGTGTGAACAGTGATCTGAAAAAACGTAGGTCGACACCTTCGGTGAATAAACAAAAATCTCGCTCTTCAAGTCGAAGTAAGTCAGCTCCGTCGACAAATTATTCATCCAGTAGGGCAACACGGTCTTTAACCATGCAAAATCAAAACAACGGAAATAGTCGCGGTAAGACTTTTGAGAGTAGTAGCAGGAAGGCTGCCAGTTACAGTAATCGGGCTGACAAAAACAGAACTGCCGGCACGACCCGAAATTCAAACAACAAAATCAGAGATGATCGTTCAACACGTGTGGCAACTTCAACCGAAGCCGGACGTCGCAATACAGGCAGAACGGTAAGTAACAAACGCGAATATTACGGTATTGATCGTGCTGATCGACGTTATTCACCAAATAATAGCTACCGGGGCAGTAACAAAACCTGGAACGACAGGTATCGTCCGGGAAATATGAATTACAATCATTCAAACCCTAAATACTACGCTCACTATAACTATCACAAGAGCAGACACTGGGATCGCAGGTGGGAACACTACCGCTGGAATTTCGGAAGCTGGCGCGATTATTACCGAGGTTACAATCCATATTCATACCGTTACCACAGGTATTACTATCATCATCCACGCTACGGCCATGTAATTCGCCGTTTCGATGTAATGCCCGTTGCCTTTTACCACGATCATCGCCGTTACTACTGTTATAACGGGCATTTCTTTAGTTTCCGTCCGGGAATAGGATACATACTGGTAGACTTGCCCTATGGATTTACATTCGACTACCTGCCCGGCGGTTATTACGAACGGGTTTACATTAACGGCTATTTGTACTTTCGGGTAGGAAACCTGTTCTTCGAATCAACCGGATATGGATTTCGTCTGGTGCATTATCCGGAAAGGTATTATGCCTACGACGATTCATTCCATCATTCTGGATTGCGTTTTGGTATCGAAATCGACTTCTATTAAACAGGATGGATGCAGCTAAACCTTTTCCACATATAGATTTTTCAAGGTACTACCCGTAATTTTCACGGGTAGTTTTTTTGAATGATTTTGCCTCCATTTTTTAACAGCTTCTATGTTTGTCAAATTGTTTTTTAGAAATTATTTTTTAGTTACTTTTAGACCACCAAATGCTTACCAAATGACGAAAAAATTAAAGAGAGACCAACTCCCTGCAGCAAAAGCCAAAAATTGGCGACATAATTTTAAAGAAGAAAAAGACAAAACCTTTAATCTGAAAGTTCCCAAAATTATTCTCCAAAAGGAAACTTACCTGGCTCTAGCCGGCGAAAACGAAAACCGCGTGCGTATTTACCTGGGGCTGGAAAACGATAAAGAAGACCATAAATATAAACTTTGTGCATTTGCTGTTTCAGCATTTTTATTGGGTAGTGGCGATGTGTATGCGGATTACGAAACTCCGGTTTTTAAGCTGGAGAAGAAAAATGTTGATTTTTCGAACAATACAAAAGAAGTGATCGAAAGAATCCATTTGTACCGCAAATGGCGAAGTGGGGAACTCGATGCCGACGATCCCGGAGCAATTTATCGTCGGTACATCTACCCCAACGCTTATTTAATGACAAAATTCGAGTTACACGAAATATTTATTGCACAAAAAAAAGACGAGGCATTGATTGAATTTGGAATTTCGAAGACTATGGATGCCATGGTTACCGGCACATCTTTGTTAGAAGCTGATGAACAGGCTGCTGTTGAAGAAGAACAAGAATATTTTGACGTAATGGCACCATGCCCGCCCTATTGCGATGAAAGAAGTTTGTATAACTCCTAAACAATAATATGCCTGTTCAGTTGTATTTTGGTTTAGCTGCTGAGTTACTGGCCATAATTACAGGAACCTATCTCTTGAAAAAAAATCAAAACCGATTTTTGTTTTTATATATTTATGTATGGATTGGATTCTTTGCTGAAATTTCTCAACCAATTCTGTTTTTTCAATTTGGCATTCGAAACAATTTAATAATCGGACATATTTTCTATCCCCTCGAGTTTTTACTGCTTGCTTTAATGTATAGTAAAGAACTCGGTCAGTTTTACAAAAGGCAATGGCTAGTTTTAATCATTGTAGTTTTTATGCTGTTTGCCATAATTAATCCAATGTTTCTGCAGAAACTGACAGAATTTTCTCAGCTACGATCGTTCAGCAGTATCATTCTGGTTTTATTTTCAATTTTATATTTTTATCAGGTAATGATGCAGGCAAAAGTTAAAAAACTGGCCGACGATCCCATGATTTGGATAAATGTAGCGATTTTGCTGTATTTTGCATTAAACTTATTCTACAATATCCTGTTCATGTATCTCCTTCAGATTTCACAGGAATTCCTCAGGAAAAGTGCATTTTATTTTGGTTTATTAAACATTTTATTTTACCTCTTAATTGCAGTTGGTTTTTGGAAAGCTGTTAAACAAAATAAATCAACCTCTTTGTAAATTTCTTGTCAGGCCTACAGCAATACAAAAAAATGAACCTCAATTATATGATAATTAAGTTTTGTTGGTACTTTTACATTTGGGACAAAATTTAACTATTGGAATCTGCAAATTCTGACATAATATTAGTGTACTTCATCGGGACCGTCGGCATGTTGTTGCTGGCCGGTGGATTGGTTTTCTTTTTTATAACCTATCAGAAGAGATTGCTTAGAAAACAACTGGAGTTAAACAAAATGAAGCAGGATCAGCAGGAAGAGATCTTGCGAAACACTATCCAGGCTCAGGAAAATGAGCGAAAACGAATTGCCCAGGATTTACACGACGAAGTAGGAGCCATGCTTTCGGTGGTGAAATTAAATGTTGGCCGTATCGAAAAACAAACGCAGGATAAGGCCTTAAAAGTTGCCTCAGAAACAAAATCCTATCTTGATGAGGTAATTACGCAGGTTCGCGGTATTTCACGCGCGCTTTTACCTCCATCGCTTGAAAAGCTCGGATTGATGAGTGCCATTGAGGGAATGGCCAACTGGGTGAATAAAGCCGATGAAATTCAGATTGAATGTTCTAAAAGTGGCGAACCATTTCGACTGGAACTTAAAACGGAGCTGGCTTTATTCCGTGTAGTGCAGGAGCTTTTGAATAATGCCATCAAGCATTCCGGAGCAACCCGGATATTTGTTCATGTTAGGTTTTCAAAGAAAATGGCTATACTAATTCGTGATACCGGTAAAGGATTCAACATACAGGAAAAAATGAATGCAGGCTTGGGCTTAAAAAATCTGGAAAGCCGCACCGAAATGGTGGGAGCCAGGTTAAAGATGAAATCGGAGCCGGGGAACGGCACAAGGGCTATAATTTGTTGGAACGATCATGGATAATGTAAAATTACATATTGTCGTTACCGATGATCACCGTCTTTTCAGAAAAGGGATTTGTGCTTTACTCGAAGATTTCGATTTTGTAGATCAAATAGAAGAAGCGGGCAATGGACAGGAATTGATCGATTTGATCAAACAAAGTAAGAACATCCCCGATCTTGTTTTGCTCGACATCAATATGCCTGTGCTTGACGGCATCGAAACTACAAAACTCCTGAAAGCGCGATATCCAGATGTTCGTATCATTATTATCAGTATGGAAGAGGACGTTAAACTGGTTTCTCACCTTGTTGAACAGGGTGTCGATGGCTATTTGCTTAAAAACGCAGATCCCGATGAGCTCAAACTGGCCATCAGAATGATACAAAAAAACGAGTTCTATTTCTCGGCTTCACTAACCGGGTCTATTGTCAGAAATTCGAAAACAAGCGATAATAATGAGAACAAAAGTGTTTCAGGGCTTTTTTCAGATCGGGAACTTGAAGTGCTGGAAATGATCTGTAAAGAATTCACGGCAGCAGAAATTGCCGAAAAAATGGCGCTGAGTGTGAGAACCGTTGAAGGGTATAAACGAAAATTACTGGCAAAATCGGGAGCACGCAATGTGGCGGGTTTAGTCATCTTCGCTATCAAAAATCATCTGGTTATCGTATAGTTGATCCCGGAAAATTTTTACACAAAAAACAGGGGCAATTAAGTTGCCCCCGGTTGGAATTCTGGTACCTTATTTTATATCATCAGGCTCAGGGAAGAGGGACAGTTATTTTAGAGTGGGACAAAATATTAAGGAGTTCTCGATGACAGTTTAAGGTACCAGCGTTGATTTTGAGTACTTTATTTGTTGTGTTTGAGAAAGTATCGCTATTTGTGTTAAAGTATTGCATTTATTGTTATTCAAACTTGTCTGACAAAGTTCGTCATCGACACACAAAAAAAAAAGAGTATTTCTACGCAAAATGAATACGTAGAACTACGCAAAATACTATAGGTATTTCTACGTATCAGGCCTGATAAAAGGCAAAAAAAAGCCGTTCCCTGGAAAAGAGAACGGCCATTATTTATTGTATTTCAGTACCTTATTTCAGGTTTGCCTGGGCAGCAGCAACACGTGCAATCGGCACGCGGTAAGGAGAACAACTTACGTAGTCCATTCCAACACTGTCGCAGAACATTACTGACGATGGTTCGCCACCATGTTCACCACAAATACCTACTTTCAGGTTGGGTTTTGTACTGCGTCCCTTCTCAACACCCATTCGAACTACCTGTCCAACACCTTCCTGGTCGAGTACCTGGAAAGGATCGTTTTTCAAAATACCTTTCTGCAGGTAAACAGGTAAGAATTTGCCGGCATCGTCGCGTGAGTAACCAAAGGTCATCTGGGTCAGGTCGTTGGTACCAAACGAAAAGAATTCGGCCACTTCAGCAACCTGATCGGCTGTAACAGCTGCACGTGGAATTTCGATCATGGTACCTACGAGGTAATCAACGGTTGCATCTTTTTCTTCGAATACTTTCTTTGCTGTTGCATGAATAATGTCGGCCTGCAATTTCAATTCTTTCACCGTACCGATCAGCGGAACCATGATTTCCGGACGTGCATCAACGCCTTTTTGCTTCAGGTTAACCGCAGCTTCAATAATCGCGCGGGCCTGCATCTCGGTAATTTCAGGATAAGTGTTCCCCAAACGACAGCCACGGTGACCCAACATCGGGTTGAATTCGTGTAAGTCTTCGACCAATGCTTTCACTTCGTCAACACTGATTCCCATTTCATCGGCCATTTCTTTTTGGTTGGCATCTTCGTGTGGTACAAACTCGTGCAACGGCGGATCGAGCAGACGAATGGTTACTCCGTATCCGGCCATTGCTTCCAGGATTCCTTCGAAGTCTTCACGCTGGAAAGGCAGCAGTTTGTCGAGTGCCTTACGACGTGCTTCTTCGGTTTTTGCCAAAATCATTTCGCGCATGGCTTTAATTCTTTCTCCTTCAAAGAACATGTGTTCCGTGCGGCAAAGGCCAATACCTTTTGCTCCAAAATCGCGTGCAACCTGTGCATCATGCGGCGTATCAGCATTGGTACGAACGCTCATGCGGGTGAATTTCTCAGCAAGGTCCATGATGGTGGCGAAATCACCACTCATGTCCGGATCCATGGTCGCCACTTTTCCTTCGTATACTTCACCGGTTGAACCGTTCAGCGAAATCCAGTCGCCTTCCCGGAACTCTTTGCCGTCGATAGTCATTACACGGGTTTTGTAATTTATTTTTACAGTACCTGCACCTGAAACACAGCATTTACCCATACCACGGGCAACAACCGCTGCGTGCGAAGTCATACCTCCGCGGGCAGTTAGAATACCTTTGGCAATGTGCATACCTTCAAGGTCTTCCGGTGATGTTTCAACACGTACCAGTACTGATTCGGGATAATTGTTAGCTTCATCGGCAAAGAAAACGACCTGGCCGGTTGCGGCACCCGGAGATGCCGGTAAACCTTTAGCCAATACGTTAGCCGATTTCATGGCAGCTGTATCAAACACCGGGTGAAGCAGTTCGTCCAGTTTTGCAGCGTCGATACGCTTCAATGCAGTTTTTTCGTCGATACGTCCTTCGTTCAGCATGTCAACAGCAATTTTAACCATGGCTGCACCGGTACGTTTCCCGTTACGGGTCTGTAACAACCATAATTTACCTTCCTGGATTGTGAACTCCAGATCCTGCATATCGCTGTAATGATCTTCCAGTTTCTGTTGTGTTTCGTTCAGTTGTCTGTACAAATCAGGCATTGCTTCTTCCAGTGACGGATATTTGGCAGCACGTTCTTCTTCACTTATTCCTTGCAATTTGGCCCATTTCCTGGATCCTTCGAGCGTAATTTCCTGAGGTGTGCGAATTCCGGCAACAACATCTTCTCCCTGTGCATTAATCAGGTATTCGCCGTTAAATACATCTTCTCCGGTGCCTGCGTCGCGGGTAAAAGCAACACCGGTTGCTGAAGTTTCGCCCATGTTACCAAATACCATGGCCTGAACGTTAACGGCAGTTCCCCATTCGTCCGGAATGTTTTCCAAACGACGGTAAAGAATTGCACGATCGTTGTTCCAGCTGTTAAAAACGGCAGCAACAGCTCCCCAAAGTTGTTCCCATGGATCTGTCGGGAAATCTTTTCCGGTCACTTCTTTGACTGCTTTTTTGAATCGGCTAACCAGTTCCTGTAAATCTTCGGTCGAGAACTCGGTATCGAGCGTTATTCCTTTTTCTTCCTTTAAAGCTTCGATAATTTCTTCGAAGGGATCAATTTCTTCTTTGCTTGCGGGTTTCATTTCCATTACCACATCGCCGTACATTTGAACGAAACGACGGTAAGAATCCCATGCAAAACGTGCGTTTCCGGATTTCTTTGCGATGCCTTCAACCGCATCTTCATTCATACCCAGGTTCAAAACGGTATCCATCATACCGGGCATAGAAGCTCTCGCTCCCGATCGAACAGAAACCAGACATGGATTTTCTTTGTCGCCAAACTTGGTGTCGGTCAGTTCTTCAACCATTGCCACGGCGGCTTCTACTTCTGGTTTAATCAAATCAAAAGTAGCCTGCTGACCTTTTTCGTTGTACATCGTACAAACTTCGGTGGTGATCGTAAATCCCGGAGGAACAGGTACACCGATCAGGTTCATTTCAGCCAGGTTCGCACCTTTACCTCCAAGGAGGTTTTTCATGTCTGCTTTACCCTCTGCTTTTCCAGCTCCAAAGGTATATACATGCTTTGTCATAAAATGTATTTTTTAGTTATATATTAGAATTAGAATCGCTTTTTTTCAACGGGCTGCTAAAGTATATTTAATTTTTAAAAATTGAAAGTTTTTCAGGGCTTAAGTGGCTGTAATTTAGAGTTAAATAATGTTGAAGAAAAGTCAACAAATCGCGCAGTGGATTTCAGGTGAAAAGTTGATCCTCATTTTTAAACAATATGAACTTTGTATTCGGTAATTCGATGCATTAAGATGAATTTAATCGTGCCAAAATATAAGTGACCTAAACGCTAAAATCAGTTAAATAAAGGGATGTGGGATTTTCATTCTTTTATTGAAAATAAACCGTTAACATTCTTTAACTTCCATTGATACGCGTTAACGAAATTCCACCTTATTTTTGTAATTGAAATTTGAATAGTTTTAGTGTTTTTTCATAGAGAATAGATTTGGTTAGGTTAGGAAACAGAGGTGATGTTGATCATCTCTGTTTTTTTTTTGATTAACTGCCATATTTTCTTTCCTTATTTCTTATTGCTGAAAATCTTTCCTGTTTGTTATGGTTTGCTATGACAATCTGTCTGTCAGATAGTTATGGCTTATTTTTTGATCTTTTGTTCCGGAAATAACACAAAAGAAAAATAGCCATGAATTTGAATAATTTCACCATAAAATCGCAGGAAGCCATTCAGCAGGCTTTTCAGATTGCACGGGGTAACAGCCAGCAGGCAGTTGAAACCGGACACCTGTTGCGCGGTTTGTTGCATTCAGCCGAAAATGTCACCGGATTTTTGCTGAAAAAACTTGGAGTGAATACCACTGTTTTTCAGCAGGCTTTAAATAAAATTGTCGAATCATACCCAATGGTTTCTGGTGGCGAGCAATACCTGTCATCCGGTGCGAACCAGGCATTGCAAAAAGCACTTGCCCTGGCTCAGGAAATGGGCGATCAGTATGTTTCTGTCGAACACATATTGTTGGGACTGCTCGAAGTAAAGGACAATACCAGTCAGTTGATGAAAGATAGCGGAATTGCCAAAAAGGAGCTCAAACTGGCCATAGAGGAATTGCGCAAAGGATCGAAAGTTGATAGCCAGACTGCTGAAGATAAGTTCAATTCATTGAACCGCTTTGCAATTAATTTAAACGAGCGTGCCCGGTTGGGCAAACTCGATCCGGTAATTGGCCGCGACGATGAGATCCGCCGTATTCTGCAGATTCTGACGAGACGAACCAAGAATAACCCGATTTTATTGGGAGAACCGGGAACAGGAAAAACGGCTATTGCCGAAGGATTAGCACATCGAATTGTGCGTGGCGATGTGCCTGAGAACCTGAAATCAAAACAGGTTTTCTCGCTCGATATGGGAGCATTGATCGCCGGAGCAAAATACAAAGGTGAATTTGAAGAACGACTGAAAGCAGTGGTTAATGAAGTGGTTCAATCGAATGACGAAGTTATTTTGTTTATCGACGAGATCCACACCCTTGTTGGCGCCGGTAAAAGTGAAGGAGCCATGGACGCTGCCAATATCCTGAAACCGGCACTGGCTCGTGGCGAATTGCGCGCTATTGGAGCTACGACCTTGAGCGAATATCAAAAATATTTTGAAAAAGACAAGGCACTTGAACGCCGTTTTCAGGTGGTACACGTTGATGAACCCGATACATTGAGTGCGATCTCCATTTTACGGGGGATAAAAGAAAAGTACGAGAATCATCATAAAGTACAAATTAAGGACGATGCAATTATATCTGCTGTTGAGTTGTCGCAACGCTATATTTCAGATCGCTTCCTGCCCGACAAAGCTATCGACCTGATGGATGAAGCAGCTGCCAAGCTCCGTTTGGAAATTGATTCGGTTCCGGAAGCACTGGACGAGATCGAACGTCGGGTGAAACAGCTGGAAATTGAGCGTGAAGCGATCAAACGCGAAAACGACAGAAAAAAATTGCAACAGTTGAGCGAAGAAATATCGAACCTGAAAGAAGAACAGTCTAGATTACGTGCCAAGTGGCAGTCAGAAAAATCGGTAATCGAAGCTATTCAACAAAGAAAGGAGGAAATCGATACTTTTAAATTTGAGGCTGAACAGGCTGAAAGACAGGGAGACTATGGTCGGGTAGCCGAGCTCCGGTATGGAAAAGTGAAGGAAGCAGAAGCTGCCATCGAGAAATTACAGCGCGAACTTGATGAAATGAAAAAAGGTGAGAACCTGATAAAAGAAGAGGTCGACACTGAAGACATTGCCGAAGTGGTTGCCCGCTGGACAGGAATTCCTGTGGCAAAAATGCTGGAAAGTGAACGTGAGAAACTGCTTCATATGGAAGCAGAATTGCACAGGCGTGTGATCGGACAAGATGAAGCAATCACGGCCGTTTCGGATGCCGTGCGTCGAAGTCGCGCAGGATTACAGGATGAAAAACGCCCGATCGGTTCTTTCATTTTCCTGGGAACAACGGGGGTTGGAAAAACCGAATTGGCAAAAGCACTGGCTGAGTACCTGTTCAATGACGAAAATATGATTACCCGTATCGACATGTCGGAGTACCAGGAAAAATTCTCGGTAACCCGGCTAATCGGATCGCCTCCGGGGTATGTGGGTTACGACGAAGGTGGACAATTAACCGAAGCTGTGCGCCACAAACCCTATTCGGTCGTGCTTTTCGACGAAATCGAAAAAGCACATCCCGATGTTTTTAATGTACTTTTGCAAGTACTTGATGACGGCCGCCTGACGGATAATAAAGGACGAACAGTCAACTTCAAAAATACGATCATCATCATGACATCGAATTTGGGTTCGCACATTATCCAGCAGAATTATGAAAATATGCGTGCGGAAAACGAAGCTGCCATGCTGGAAAAAACGCAGAACCAGTTGCTGGAATTATTGCGAAAAACCATTCGACCCGAATTCCTCAACCGTATCGATGAAACGATAGTTTTCACACCCTTATCGAAGGATGATATACGTGAAATTGTAAAATTGCAATTCAACCAGGTGGTAAAACGTTTATCGGGAAGCGATCTGAAAATTGAGATCACTACTGAAGCCGTGGATCTGCTCGCTGAAATCGGATTCGATCCTCACTTTGGCGCACGACCCGTAAAGCGCGTTCTTCAGCGAAATGTATTAAACGAACTTTCGAAACGAATACTGGCTGCACAGGTAGATAAGAATAAGCCTATTGTGGTTGATGTCGATAACCGACAATTGGTCTTCAGAAACTAATGCAGCTGATATTTTTTAGGATAGGTGTACTTGGCGTAAATCAGGTATATCGCCATAAAAATATTAGCAATGTAATTGAAATAGAGTGGGAAATGGGGGATACCCGTTTCCCAGTCACCGATTAATATATACACGAAAGTTAGTAACTCACCCATCAGCCAAAGCCATAAAAACAGTACGCTCAAATCGGTTGCACGTTTTGTTTGGTAGGTTTTCACCACCTGTGGCAATCCGCATATAGCAAACAAAATATTGCCCACCCATCCAATGGTTTCGTTTAGCATTTATAAAAAATTAGAGTGATTTTTGTAGTGATTCAAGTTCAGGAACAGCTGCTTTTAATTCTTCAATGACTTTCCTGACCATCTCAGGCACATTTTTAAGTTTTCCCTGTTCACAGTTTAGCTGTATATCTTTTAATGAAGCTGCCGTTTTCGTCATGCCAAAAGTCATCGCCGAAGATTTTGCTGTATGTGCCTCACGCGCAAGTACCGGCCAGTTTTCGGTTTCAAAAGAAATCGTAATTTTCTTTACAAAATCAGGAATCTGCTCCAAAAATATATCCACCAGTTCTTTCAGGAATTCTTTGTCGCCACCCGCGATTTCCTCCACTTGTTTCGTGTCGATGTATTGAAACCCAGTGTTCATTTTTATATTTTCGGGCAAATTTGCAAAATATTGAGCGAATATTTTCAACCAATGAATGATAAATTTCATATGGAGGGAATTACCGAATCAATAGATTTGCACTTAAAAGAGTGAAGAAACAGATGAAGAAGACAGCATTTAATGCGATACATAAAAGCCTGGGTGCCAAAATGGTGGAATTTGCGGGTTACGAAATGCCGATCGAATATACCGGCATAAAAGACGAACACATGACAGTTCGTGAAGGTGTAGGTGTTTTTGATGTATCGCATATGGGCGAATTTTGGGTGAAGGGACCAAAAGCACTTGATCTGGTTGCCCGTATCAATTCGAATGATCCACGTATCCTGACTCCCGGACAGGCGCAGTACAGTTGCCTGCCTAATGGGAAAGGAGGTATAGTAGACGATTTGCTCGTGTATTGCTACGAACCCGAAAAATACATGTTAGTTGTAAATGCTGCCAATATCGAAAAAGACTGGAACTGGATTGTTCAGCAAAACGAAGAGGTTGGTGCAGAGTTGGAAAACGCATCGGATCGCATCAGCCAACTGGCCATTCAGGGACCGCGTGCACTTGAAGTACTGCAAAAACTGACCGAGGTAAATCTTTCCGGGATTAAATTTTACACCTTTACCACCGATCGGTTTGCAGGCGTCGATAATGTGATCATCTCGGCAACCGGTTACACGGGGGCAGGAGGATTCGAACTGTATTTTTATAACGATGTTGCTGAGCACATCTGGCACACCATTTTTGATGCAGGCAAAGATTTTGGAATTAAGCCCATCGGGTTGGCAGCACGTGATACACTGCGCCTGGAAATGGGTTACTGCCTGTACGGGAACGATATCGACGACAACACTTCACCTATAGAGGCCGGACTGGGTTGGATCACCAAATTCAATAATGGCCGCCAGTTTGTGGACCGCGAATTTCTAACAATGCAAAAAAATGAAGGCGTTTCGCGCCGATTGCGCGGTTTCGTGCTCACCGATCGCGGAATCCCGCGAAAAGGATATGAACTGGTAAATGCCGAGGGTGCAGAAATTGGCCACGTAACTTCAGGTACGATGTCGCCCGTGCTCAACAAAGGAATCGGAATGGGTTATGTAGCTAAAGAATATTCGGCTTTTGGAACCGAGGTATTTGTAAAGATCAGGAATAAAACCATTCCTGCTGAAATCGTAAAATTGCCTTTTATTTAATCAATAATACTATTCCAAATTCGATAAGGCCATGTGATTAAATCAGTGGCCTTTTTTCAACTTCTTTCGTACAATATTTGGTTCGTCAAAATCAGCTTCTCAAATTAAATTCACTTTAAATCGGTGGTAAAAAAGTGAATTATGCTTCCAAAACGATGCGTTTCTGCGTATTATCCAATAAATTTGGTAGGAATAACAGGTTGATATTTTTCGTGTTACCTTGTTAATGACAGTCAGAATGACATCTGTCAATTCACGTTGTGTTCTATATCAATGTTTTAAAACTCAAAAAATTAGATATAAACTTGATTTTTCTCATCTGCTAAACACCGGTAAATCCTGAACTTTGAAGTGGTGTTTACATGAAAGGATTTAAAATTATTCACCTTAATTGTTGTATTTATGAAGAAGCACAATTTTTATGCAGGACCATCAATTCTGCCGGAATTCACAAAAGAAAAAACAGCCGAAGCTGCGATGAATTTTGCTGGTACCGGGCTTTCGGTTATGGAAGTGTCACACCGCAGCAAAGAGTTTGTGGCAGTTATGGAAGAAGCAGTAGCACTGGTAAAAGAACTTTTAAAAGTGCCCGAAGGCTACTCAGTACTGTTTTTACAGGGAGGTGCAAGTACTCAGTTCTTAATGGCGCCATACAATTTAATGGATAAAAAAGCCGCTTACCTGAACACCGGGGCGTGGTCGAAAAAAGCCATAAAAGAAGCCAAATTCTTTGGCGAAGTTGTGGAAGTTGCCTCGTCGGCCGATGCTAATTTTAATTACATCCCAAAAGGATTTGAAGTACCCGCCGATGCCAGCTACCTGCACTACACAAGCAACAATACCATTTTTGGTACCCGGGTGGATGCTCCTGATGTGGACATTCCGTTGGTTTCCGACATGTCGTCCGATATTTTCTCGCGCCCGGTTGATGTGGCTAAACACGATCTTATTTACGCCGGTGCTCAAAAGAACCTGGGACCTTCGGGAGCAACGCTTGTAATCGTGAAAAACGAAGCGTTGGGCAAAGTCGATCGTCCGATCCCTACCATGCTCGATTATAATACCCACATGAACGCGGGATCGATGTTTAATACTCCGGCTACTTTACCGGTATTTGCCAGTTTGCAAACACTCAGGTGGTTGAAAAACCTGGGCGGGGTTGAAGCCATCGAAAAAATAAACATCGAGAAAGCCGGTTTGTTATACGAGGAGATTGATCGGAACAAGTTATTCCAGTGCACGGTGACAAATCAGGAAGACCGCTCACTGATGAACGTTACCTTTGTAATGGCACCTGAATACGCTGAGCTTGAAAAAGAATACCTCGATTTTGCCACTTCCAAAGGGATGATCGGAATCAAAGGCCACCGTTCGGTAGGAGGATTCAGGGCTTCTATTTACAACGCCATGCCGGTCGACAGTGTGAAGGCATTGATTGAAAGCATGCAGGAATTTGAAAAAACAATATAGAACAGAACAACAAAGAAATGCAGGGTGAAAGTCCTGCATTTTTTTCAAGGTCAGTTTTCAGGATACTGACTGCCGATTTCTATCGAGTTTGAACAAAAAATAAAATCAATAAATAACCTTAAGGATGAGAAAAGTTTTAATAGCCACCGAAAAACCGTTTGCTCCGGTAGCGGTTAAGAAAATCAGGAAAATTTTTGAAAAAGTAAATTACGAGCTTCATCTGCTTGAAAAATATACTTCGAAACAAGAATTGCTTGGAGCTATTGCAGACGTCGATGCAGCCATAATCAGAAGTGATAAATTTGATGCCGGGGTACTCGAAGCCGGAAAAAAATTGAAAATTGTGGTTCGTGCCGGTGCCGGTTACGATAATGTTGATCTGGAAGCTGCCAGCGAAAAAAATATCGTGGTGATGAACACACCCGGACAAAATTCCAATGCCGTGGCCGAACTGGCCATCGGACTGGCCATCTTTGGACTCCGTGAATTGTTCTCGGGTAAACCTGGTGGAGAAATGCGTGGCCGCACACTCGGGTTACACGGATTTGGTTATGTGGCACGAAATGTGTTTCGTATTGCACGTGCCATGGGTATGAAAGTGATTGTATATACCCGTTACAGTAAAGGTGCTGCGGCAGCTATCGGGCTGAAAGTGACCAACTCGCTGGAACAGTTGTACGAGAAAAGCGATATCGTTTCCATTCATGTTCCGGCAAGGGGCGAGCACATTAAATCGGTAAGTTACGAAATCCTGAAACACCTGAAAGATGGTAGCATTCTTGTGAATACTGCGCGGAAGGAAGTGATCAACGAACCTGATCTCGTTAGGATCATGGAAGAAAAACCAGGAATCAAATACATGTCGGACCTAACACCGGACTGTGCCGCTGAGTTTGAAGAAAAATTTGAAGGCCGCTATTTTTTCACATCTAAAAAAGCCGGGGCACAAACAGCTGAAGCAAACCTGAATGCCGGACTGGCTGCGGCTCAGCAAATTGTCGAATTCTTTGAAAAAGGCGACTGCACCCACCAGGTGAACAAGTAAGTTGATCGAAATAGTTGGAATCAACTTTCAGATTTCTAATTTTGAATCGTTCAAAAGAAAATCCTTATAAATCTCAAAAAATAACGAATGGCAATAATTAAACCTTTCAAAGGGCTTCGGCCACCACAGGAAATTGTTGAGGAACTGGCATGTTTGCCCTACGATGTGATGAATTCGGCCGAAGCCGCTGAAATGGCAGCCGGAAAAGAGAAATCGCTGTTACGAATCACAAAGGCTGAGATCGAGCTTCCCGAAGTGGCAGATATTCATTCAGAACTTGTATACAAAAAAGCTGTTGAAAATTTTAAGGTTTTCCAGGAGAAGGGCTGGCTGAAACAGGATAGTGATGCAAAATACTATATTTACGCACAGACCATGAACGGTGTAACGCAATACGGAGTTGTCGGTGCTGCCGCCTGTGCTGATTACGAAAACGGGATCATAAAGAAACACGAACTGACACGCCCCGAAAAGGAAGAAGACCGAATGGTGCTGACACGGTATCTAAATGCCAATATCGAACCGGTATTTTTTGCCTACAAGGCAGTTGTGGAAATCGATGCCATTGTTGCGGAAATTGTGAAAAAGCAGGATCCTGTATACGATTTTACGGCAGAAGACGGATTCGGGCATCAATTCTGGACGATCGACAATCCGGATACGAACAGCCAACTGGAAGAACTATTTATGGAAAAAGTTCCGTTCACCTATGTGGCCGACGGTCATCACCGCACGGCAGCAGCGGCACGTATCGGGCTCGAAAAAACAAGGCAGAATCCGAACCACACCGGCAACGAGGAATACAATTTCTTTATGGCAGTGCACTTCCCCGACAACCAGTTGCAGATCATCGATTACAACCGCGTGGTCACAGATTTGAACGGACTCTCGGATGTCGATTTCCTGGCCGAACTTTCCAAAGGTTTCGATGTGCAGAACATGGGAAGCGAAATATACAAGCCGGCTGCATTGCATGAATTCAGCTTGTATTTGGGCGGAAATTGGTACAAACTAACCGCAAAAGCCGGAACCTACGACGATTCTGATCCGATCGGGATCCTGGATGTTACGATCCTTTCGAAACAGGTATTGGAACCGATTTTGGGAATAGAAGACCTTCGAACTTCGAAACGTATCGATTTTGTTGGCGGAATACGTGGTTTGGCAGAATTAAAACGTCGTGTCGATTCGGATGAAATGAAAGCGGCATTTGCGCTATACCCGGTTTCGATGCAGCAACTTATCAATATTGCCGATAGCGGTAACATTATGCCACCAAAAACTACCTGGTTTGAGCCAAAACTTCGTTCAGGCCTGGTAATTCATAAACTGGATTAAAATTTTCAAAAACCAGATATCCCGGTTCGTCATAAGAAGGATCGGGATTTTTTGTGTTCTCTCATCAGCAAAACCCAAAATTTGGCTAACTTCAAAAGCTAAATTGTGAAGCATGGACATCGACAATATTTCATTGGCCAACATCTATAAAAAGCGGAAAACCGACCGCGATATCTTCCAGGAACTAATGCCTACCAAGGTCAAGGAAGTGCTTTTGATCGCTACCTTATACGATTCGTACTCGATTGTTCGCGAAGGCCAGTTCAGCGATAAAATTTTTGGCGAGTATTTACAACTGAATTTATATGCAGCACCACGTTTTACGAGTGTTCATACCAAGGAAGATGCACTGCTCACACTCGAACACCGCGATTTCGACCTCATTATTGTAATGGTTGGGGTAGATAAAGATTCGCCGATTGCAACGGCGCATGCTATTCGCGACATGCGGCCGCGTGTTCCTCTTCTTTTGCTGGTCAACAATAATGCAGACCTACGTTACTTTCAAACCGAAAGAAGAAAGCTCAATTTTATCGACCGCATTTTTGTATGGAATGGCAATTCCAATGTTTTCATGGCCATGATCAAATACATTGAGGATATAAAAAACGTGGCCCGTGACACTCAAAACGGGAACGTACGGGTGATCCTCCTGGTGGAAGACAGCATCCAGTATTACTCGCGCTACCTCCCGGTTTTATACACCACGGTGATGACCCAAACACAGGTGCTGGTAAAGGAAGATGCCAAAGACGAACTGCACAAGATACTCAGGATGCGGGCGCGGCCCAAAGTAATACTGGTAGATACCTACGAAGATGCAGTGCGTTTCATCGATAGTTACAGGCGTTACATGCTTTGCGTAATATCGGATGTTAAGTTTGAAAAAGATGGTGTAGACGACGAAGATGCCGGAATAGAATTGCTAAAATATACCGGCAATACCCGTAAATTTCCAATACCGCTGCTATTGCAGTCGCACGATATTACCAACGCACAACGTGCACGCGAAATCGGTGCCGATTTTATTAACAAGAATTCCGAAAGTCTGTCGATGGACATTTTGAATTTTCTTTACCGTCGGCTTGGATTTGGGAATTTCGTGTTCAAAGGAATGGACGGGCTGCCCATTACCGAGGCTCACAACATCAAGGAATTCCAGGAAAAGTTCAAGGATATACCCGATGGAGCACTGCAATACCACGGCAGCCGAAATTCGTTCTCGACCTGGCTGATGGCACGTGGCGAAATAAACATGGCGGAGCAACTGCGCCCTTTGCAGATGTCAGATTTTGAATCACCCGAACTGCTGCGCCAGTTTTGCCTCGACGTATTTAAGTCGGTACGCTTTGAAAAATTGCGCGGAACAATTGTGAATTTCGATCCCGAGTTTGTCAGTTCCAACCGTTTTATTGTGCGGATAGCCAAAGGATCTCTGGGAGGAAAGGGAAGAGGAATTGCATTTATCTGCAATTTTATAGAAAACATCGATTTTAAAAAGTTGATTCCACAGATGAATATTCGGATTCCATCCACGGCCGTTATCGGGGCACTCGAATTCGATAAGTTCGTGGAAATGAATAATCTCTACGACGATATTTATTCGCTGAATGACTATGACGCCATTCGGAAACACTTTCTGGATTCGGAGTTTGACGAGCCCATACGCGAAAAACTGCTCGAGTACCTGAGAGTGATCAACCGGCCTTTGGCAGTGCGTTCTTCCGGCTTATTTGAAGATTCGCTTTTGCAGCCTTTCTCGGGTGTTTATGCTACTTACCTGCTGCCCAATAACCACCCTGACCTAATGGTACGCTACCGGCAGCTCGAAACCGCAATCAAACTGGTGTATTCCAGTATTTTTACCGATTCGGCTCAGGCATATTTCGATGCCATCAGCTATAAAATCGAAGAAGAAAAAATGGCTGTTGTTATTCAGGAAGTGGTTGGCCATCATTACAACGATAAGTACTACCCAACGATCTCGGGAGTGGCGCAGTCCTACAATTATTATCCTATTTCCTACATGGAGCCTGATGATGGTTTTTCGGTGGCAGCCGTAGGATTGGGTATGTACGTGGTAGGCGGTGAAAACTCTTTCCGGTTTTGTCCGAAATACCCGCACCTGAATGCTGCCGCTTTAAAAGACCAACTTCGCGATACGCAAAAGGAATTTTACGCCATCGATCTCACGAAAAGCGAATGCGACCTGATTGCCGACGGCGAAGATGCAGCTATAAAAAAATACCGTGTCCGGGAAGCCGAAAAAGACGGTACACTTGAACATTCAGCTTCGACATATTCGATGGAGAACGACGACCTGATTCCCGGAGTTCATGGGAAGGGACCGAAGGTAGTCGATTTTGCCAATATATTAAAATACAATCACCTGCCGCTGGCCGATTCACTTTCGCTTTTACTGAAGTTGTTCAAAGAAGCCATGGGCTCACCCGTGGAAATTGAATACGCCATCGATATCGAACCAGCAGAAAACGATTTGCCTACACTTTACCTTTTACAGATCAAACCGCTGATCAGGATGGAAGAACGGGTGGAAGTGGACATTGAAGCAGTGAACGAAGAAAAGGTGTTTATGTATGCCGAACGCGGAATGGGGAACGGAAAGATCGAGGATATTCGAGATGTTGTTTATGTCGATCCTAAAAAATTCAACAAGTTGAGAACCAAACAAATGGCCGAGGAAATCAATGAGATCAACCATAAACTCGACGCCGAACATACCGATTATATTCTTATTGGTCCGGGCCGCTGGGGTTCACGTGATCCTTTTACCGGCATTCCGGTTTTGTGGTCGAACATTTCAAAGGCCAGAATCATAATCGAAATGGGTTTGCCCGATTATCCGCTCGACGGTTCCCTGGGATCGCATTTCTTTCACAATGTTACTTCAATGAACGTGGGCTATTTTTCGGTTCCCCATAAATCGCGTAAATCGAAGCTGAAAATGGAAGCACTCGAAATGCAGGAAGTCATTCATGAAACCGAATTTATTAAACATGTGCGCTTTAACAAGCCACTATCGGTATTTATGGACGGGCGTGAACGAAAAGCCCTGATTCATTGCTAAGTGCTTAGGACTTCTTTTTAGTTCTGCTAAAATGACGGACAGGATTATTGCACAGGAGTTTAGGAATAGTAGGAGATTAGAGTTTCTGCATCGTGCGGATTAATTGTTTGTTGCAGCGAGGACGGTTTATGAAGTTCATTGTCCAAAGGGGGAGGAACAATACACCTTGTCAGCAATTTTATTTATTTCTTTTCACGTAAAATCTTCTCCATTTTTTTCCCTTTTGCCAACTCATCAACCAGTTTGTCGAGATACCTTACTTTTTGCGTTAAAGGATGTTCAATTTCCTCGACCCTATATCCGCAAATTACACCTTTTATAAGATGAGCATTGGGGTTCAGTTTTGCATGTTCAAAAAAATCTTGAAAGGTGGCCTGCTTATCCATTAATTCGTTTAACTGAGTCGCGTTAAAACCGGTAAGCCATTCCATCACCTTATGCAGTTCCTCTTTTGTCCGCCCTCTCTTCTCGATTTTTGTCACGTAGTGAGGATAAACAGAGGCAAAGGTCATTTTTGCGATACGTTCATTTTGTTTGTCTGTTGTTTTCACTGTATATTCCTGTAATTCGTAGTTCACTTATAAATTTTGCTTAAAAATCAGTAATTTGTTTTTCAAATTTTTCACTGTCTTTAAATGCACATAGGTTTCCGTCCGGGTCGAAAAACCTGGCAACGGTTCCCCATGAATGCTCCCGGTAGTCTACATCTATGTTTTGAGCAAGCAGTTTGTCTGCTATTTTTTTACGTTTTCCACGTTCATTCGAAGACAGGTTTTAATTCGATTCCCTTTGATTTGACTTCCATCGTATTTCTCATCTAATTCCACCAGAAGGCAGGAATCTCCAAACTCAAAACAAGTCAGATTTTCCGTTTCAAACATTTTTGGTAATCCGAGTATATGTTCGTAAAAATCCACGCACTTTTCGTATTTAATGGTAAACAAAATAAATCCTGTTCGATCGAATTTCATAGTTTTAAAAAACTGAAATTAATATTTTCTTCATTAAAAGTTAGCTTTAAATAACTGGCTTTATCATTTTCATCTTGTAATGCATCCATTATAATGTGGGTAGTGTTGCCCAAAACAGCAATATTCTGTTTATGGTCATGTGCTGTTACCACCATGTTTACATTATGTCGTAAAAATAAATCTAGCAAAGCATGTATTTCTTCAACCATTGGATTTGTACTGCCTGTTGGTCTTAAACGAAACAGATTATTATGGGTAAATACCATACAATACCTGTAGTCTTTCCGGTTGGTCTCCAAAATCTTTTTAAACCAGTCTAATTGTTTATTTCCTAAAGTTCCGCCACCGGTATCCAAACAAATAAACAAGTCGCTTTGGTCAGGTGTATTTACAATAAAAAAGTAGGATGATGAGCCAAAAATGGAATAGAAGTGTTTCCAACCTTCAAAATAAAGGTCGTGGTTTCCAACAGTAGCAAAACATATCAATGAATCTTTAATAGGCAGATGTTCTGAAAATACATCGTAATCTTCTTTGTGTCCTGTTGTTAGGTCACCTACCATTACTACGGCTGTGGCATCTTCATCTTGTGCGTTTTTAAAGAAGATATCCAGGTTTTCTGTTCCGCCAACATGAGAATCGCCCATTACGTTTATAGTATAGTTTTTTTCAGTAATAGTTATTTCAGAATGACCATTTATGTTGTTCCATTCATCGGATTGTTCGAAACGCATGTTGGCATTTTCATAAGAAGTGAAAAAACCACGCATCTCCATTTTATCACAGCCTGATAAAATAAGTATCAAGACAGGCAATATTATTTTATTTCTCAAATTTCCCATTTTATACCTCCTCTGAAAAAGTAACCAAAATAATTTGCATAGATATTAAAGATCCCTGCCTGCTTATACCATGATTCGAGATATAGGGTCGTGTTTGATTTTAGTTTGTACCTCATTTGTAAATTAAAAACAGGATTAGTGGATTGGTTTATGATGTAGTAATCGATATTAGTACACGACAAGCCCACATTCCAGCCATTATCATGAGGTTTAAAGTAAGCTGTTAACACGTACACAAGGTTAAAATTCTCATGCAATTTGCTGTCGGATTTATTTATATTGTATTCTTCGCGGGCTGCTGAATTTATTGTATAGGTTTTAAAATTTGTGCCCAGTTCAAACAAAAAATGCTCATACTTTCTTGTTTCAACCCGAACACCCCAGTTGGTTTCATACAGTAAATCGGAAAATCTGTTCAGAATAAATATTCCTTTAATATTGAAAGGGAAATCTTTAACCGAAAATTCTCTTAACCCAATAATATCAATCCCTGTGGGTATATTTGGATTATTGCTTTTTAAATCAAACTGTAAACCGGCTTCAATATCATACTTTTGATACTGATAACTGCCTCTGTATGCATTTTTAATAAATATACCTTCCGAAACATTGTTTTCTCCGATATCGATATAGGAATGAAGTTCTATTTGAGCATTTATTCCATTAACAGAAACTAGTATTATGAATATTGGTATTAGGTATTTAAATTTGTTTATGTTTACCATATTTTATTCATGTTTGTTGGCTACTTTCGCAGAAAGCCTAACGTGTGTTTAAATGCACAATTTTCTTTATTATCGACTGTATTTATACCCCAAATTTGGGTGTGTACATGCATTTTTTGTAGTTTTTCATTTGTGGATTATATTTCCAATAGTTTCAGATTATTGTTCGGTTTTCGAAGATAAAAAGAAAAAATGCCTTCCGGCGAATTAACAGTAAGTTTTATAGCTGTTGTTTGGGGTGAGGGCCGTCACGAATCCGGGCAGGGATGGAAGCGGCAGCTTGCCGCACGTTTACTGTTGGTTGCGCAGTTGTTGGCGGGCTGCCGGAGAAAGCCCCGGCCAACAACGTGCAAAACCCATGAAAAAGGAGGCAACTACAGCGAACAGCCCGGCAGCATGCCTCACTATTTTGATCCATTAAAAATAAGACACTCAAGCCGCGGGAAGTGTGTTAACAAATGCACAAAGTGTTGTGAAATAGGTGAACGAAATATTTGTAATTCGCCAAGAAAATTAACTTTGTTAGCCGTAAATTTTGAATAAACCAAAGCGAAACCAAAGAATAAGTTGAAATCACAATTAAATTCGATAAATCTAAACCGTAACTGAGGTTACACAAAAATTTAACATCTTATGAGCAGTATTTTTATTATAGTGCCAATTGCCTCGGTCCTGGCGTTGGTGTTTGCCTGGATTTTCTTTAAATCGATGATGAAAAATTCGGAAGGTACTGACCGCATGAAGGAAATTGCACAGTATGTTCGCGACGGTGCAATGGCTTACCTGAAAAGGCAGTACAGAGTAGTGGGACTCGTTTTCGTAGTCCTGTTTGTACTACTTGCCATAATGGCATTTTTTAAAGTTCAAAATCCGTTTGTTCCGATTGCTTTCCTCACCGGTGGTTTCTTCTCCGGTTTGTGTGGTTACCTCGGAATGAAAACCGCTACCTTTGCCTCAGCGCGTACGGCTCACGGTGCTTCACAGAGCCTGAACAAAGGACTGCAGGTTGCATTCCGCAGCGGTGCGGTCATGGGACTGGTAGTCGTTGGTTTTGCATTGCTCGATATTGCAGCCTGGTACCTGTTTTTAAGCAAGGTGGTCTTTACGGCCGAACACATGGCCAACGGCCTGCATTTTCTTGGGCTGGATTTCGTTCATCCCGGAACTACCGAATCACAGAAACTGGTGGAGATCACCACAACCATGCTGACTTTCGGTATGGGTGCATCGACACAGGCTTTGTTTGCACGTGTTGGCGGAGGTATTTATACCAAAGCAGCTGACGTAGGTGCTGACCTGGTGGGTAAAGTGGAAGCCGGTATCCCGGAAGACGATCCGCGTAACCCGGCTACCATTGCTGATAATGTTGGTGATAACGTTGGTGACGTGGCCGGTATGGGTGCCGACCTTTATGAATCCTATGCCGGATCGATCCTGGCTACAGCTGCACTGGGTGCTGCGCTTCCGGCGATCGCGCTGAAAGAAACAGGTATATCTGCCGTGCAGGCAGTTACTGCCCCGATGATCGTGGCTGCCTTGGGAATTATTCTTTCCATTGTTGGAATTTACATGGTACGTACAAAAGAATCGGCTACGCAGAAAAACCTGTTGAATGCATTGCTGCTGGGAACCGGTGGTAGTTCTGTATTGATTCTGCTGGCATTGGTGGTACTGGCATTTGCAGGATGGATTACCTGGGGAGTTTTCTGGGCCGTTATTATTGGCTTGGCTGCCGGTGTGATTATTGGGCAGGCTACCGAATATTATACTTCCGACGAATACAAACCTACAAAAGGAATTGCCCACCAGGCGCAACAAGGTCCGGCTACAACCATTATCGATGGTATTGCCGTTGGTATGAGTTCGACCTGGATCCCGGTTGTAACAATCGTTTTGGGCATCATGGGAGCATTCTACGCTGCCGGCGGACATCAGCAGTTTGCCATGGGTGTTTACGGAATTGGTTTTGCTGCCGTTGGTATGCTGTCGACACTTGGAATTACGCTGGCTACTGATGCTTTCGGACCGATTGCCGATAACGCTGGTGGTAATGCCGAAATGTCGGAACTCGATCCTGAGGTACGCGAACGCACCGATGCATTGGATATGCTTGGTAACACAACCGCTGCAACCGGTAAAGGTTTTGCCATTGGTTCGGCTGCCCTGACTGCCATGGCACTGATCTCGGCATATATGGAAGAAGTGCGTTTGTGGTTCGGAAAAATTGCAAAAGGTGGTGAAGGTTTTGTAACCAAAGGACAGTATATTTTCTATAACGATGTGGCCCCGGCCGTTCAGGAAGGATTTCATGCTGTGAAAATTTCGGCCGCCTCAGTAAAAGATTTCTCAGCCGCTTACGATATCACACTTTTTAATCCGATGTTTTTAGGTGGTATATTTCTGGGCTCGATGATGGCTTTCCTGTTTAGTGCCTTGACCATGAAAGCTGTGGGCCGTGCCGCCTCAGCTATGGTGGAAGAAGTACGTCGTCAGTTCCGCGAAATTAAAGGTATCCTCGATGGAACGGGAACACCGGAATATGCCAAATGTGTAGAAATCTCGACCAAAGGCGCACAGCGCGAAATGTTGCTGCCTTCACTGGTGGCCATTATTGTTCCGATAATTGTTGGAGCTACTATGGGCGTAGCTGGAGTTATTGGTCTGCTGGCCGGTGGGCTTACTGCCGGATTTACACTGGCCGTATTCATGAACAATGCCGGTGGTGCATGGGATAACGCTAAAAAATTCATCGAAAAAGGAAACTACGGCGGAAAAGGGAGCGAAGCACACAAAGCTGGTGTGGTTGGAGACACCGTTGGCGATCCTTTTAAGGATACTTCGGGGCCTTCACTGAATATCCTGATCAAACTCATGACCATGGTTTCGGTAGTAATGGCTGGATTAACAGTGACGCTTAGTTTACTGTAAAAATGTATATTAAATGATATGAAAAACCACTTGTCGAATGGCAGGTGGTTTTTTGTTGATTTGTTGCTGTAAAGTGCACAGTTATTAAGCATCGGGGAAGGAATACGGATTTATTTCCAAAGATGCACGGAAAATATTTTCTATCTTGAACAAAAAATTCTAATTTCAGTTACTCTAAAAGAAGTTACAATCAATAAAAAAAACAATACACTATGGCAGATCTGTCAACAACCTACATGGGGGTTCAGTTAAAGAACCCGTTGATTCTTGGAGCAAGTAACCTGGTATCGAAACCCGACGTCATCAAACAAATTGAAGAAGCCGGGATCGGAGCCATTGTTTACCGTTCGTTATTTGAAGAGCAAATTCAACTTGAAAACCTGCAAATGGACGAAGAGCTCTCAGAATATGAAGACCGTAATGCTGAAATGACCAGCCTTTTCCCGGGACTGGAGCATGCGGGCCCCAAAGAACATTTATATAACGTGGAAAAACTGGTGAATAGCGTTAACGTTCCGGTGTTTGCCAGCCTGAATGCCATTTATGAACCGACGTGGGTAGAATATGCCAGGGAACTCGAAAAAACCGGTGTGGCCGGGCTGGAGATCAACCTTTATGCGGTGCCGGGATATTTCGAAATGACCGGTGAATCGATTGAAGAAAAGCAGGTGCAGATTGTTAAGGCGGTGAAAAAAGCCGTGAGTATTCCCGTGAGTGTAAAGATCAGCCTGTTTTATACCAACCCTTTGAATTTCATCAAAAAAATTGACGAAGCAGGCGCTGATGCTTACGTCTTGTTCAACCGTTTTTTTCAGCCCGATATCGATATCCATAAAGAAGAATATCATTATCCATGGGAACTGAGTAATCCGAAAGATCACATGGTGGGTTTACGTTTTGCCGGTCTGCTGCATGGTAACCTCGAAGGAAGCATCTGTATTAGCCGGGGAATTTACGATGCAAATGATGTGATCAAAATGATACTGGCCGGTGCCGATGTGGTGCAGATGGTCAGCACGATTTACCGCAATTCACCATCGGTTGTATCCGACATTCTGATGGACATGAACAAGTGGATGGACAGTAAAGATTACAAATCACTCGACGATTTCCGCGGAAAGTTATCGCGCAAAAATATGAAAGACCCGTTTGCCTACCAGCGTGCCCAGTATGTCGACATCCTGATGCGCTCGGAAAGCATTTTCAAAAAATACCCGATGGTATAAGCGAATTTAAATTCAATAAAATAAATAAGGCTGTCCGTTCATTCTGACAGCCTTTCTTATTTATTTTTTCTCTTTCCTTAAAACGGGGCTTTCTCATCCTTCCTTGGATTCCATTACATCCCGTAGTTTCTGAATTTGCTCACGGTTGCCTAATACAAATAACTGGTCGTTGCGTGAAAGGATCATTTGCGGATCGGGATTGAACACGTACCTTGCCCCGCTGATCTTTATTCCAACAATGTTGGCGCCCGTTCTTTCGCGAACCTTTAAATCGCCAATAGATTTACCTACAAAATGCTGTGCAAGGTTCTTGCACGAAACTTCCTCAAGGCTCACGTCCTTGGTTTTTTGCAGCAGGATGTATTCGATAAACTCCACTACATCGGGTTGGTGAACCAGTTTGGCCATGCGTTGTCCGCCAATACGTTCGGGCATGATCACGTTGGTCGCACCGGCACGTTTCAGTTTCATCTGACTTTCGAGTTCCGAAGCGCGGCTGATCACGGTAAGGCCAGGATTCATGCTTCGGGCGGTGAGCACCACAAAAACATTGTCGGCATCATTTGGCGTGGTGGCAATCAAAGCGCGGGCGCGGTTCACTCCCGCCTGTTCCAGTACCTCTTCATGCGTGGCATCGCCCTTGATGTAAAGGAGGTTGGGATTTTCGCGTATCCGCGAAATCACGTTGTCACGCTTATCTAGAATCACAAACTCAACACCATTCTCCTCCAGTTCCATGGCAGCCTGTTCGCCGTTTCTGCCATAACCCACGATGATGACGTGGTTTACCAGTTTTTCAATTTTTTTGTCCACCCTGTACGTTTTTATGTAGTTAGCCAATTCACCGTCAAAAATAAAGCGTGCCATGTTCGAACCCACATAAGCTAAACTCCCGAGGCTCATAATGATCAGACCGATTGTAAAGATTTTTCCGTGCGGACTAAAATCGTGTCCCACTTCCTTAAAACCTACAGTCGATACAGTGATCACTGTCATGTAAACACTGTCCAGAAGGCTCAGGTTTTCAATGTAATAGTAGCCTGCCGTTCCCAGTGTGAGGATCGAAACCAGCAATCCGATACCAACCTGCAAGGTACGGCTCGATACTTCCTGAAATTTATTGAAATGCTGGCTTGTTGTACTCATTTTAGTTTTTTATCCGGGCGATGAAACCAGTTTCACACCTATTTGGCAATTTAAACATTTTTTTTGATCGCAGTAGCGGTTTTTTAGCTGAAGTAAAGACTGCGATTCAAAAGCCGAGCGTGCCTTGATTCCCAGTTCTCCCCATTTTTTTACAATCGAATTGTGCTCTGCGGCTAGTTGGTCGAGAAAATCAAGTGCCCTGTTTTTCAGGTGCTGGAGGTTTTGTTTTTCGCCGTAAACAAAAAGGAAGGGAACCACGACATTTATAATAAGCAGCTGAACCGAGGCATCGCCCATTTCTTTTACTGATTTTCGTTTCGTGTATTTGTTGAAATTATAATGGGTGTTCCAGTACTTCGAGGCTTTAACTTTTAACAACTCGAGAATTTGTTCGATGTTGTTTACCTCCAGAATTCTTGAAAATAGGGCTTCTTTACCATAAATTAATGCAGCCAGTTGCGCAATTCGTACTGTTGGGAAATTTACCGGACGCAAACGCATGAACTTCCAGAGATGCTCTTCGATAGGTCTTAGCCGGTACTTTTTATACAGAAAAGAATATTCTTCGCGCAGTTGCAGAAAATAATCGTCGCCCAGCAATTGTTTATTGAGCAAACCTGCGTTCCCGAAAAGTAATGCTTCCAACTGAAACAGGTTATTGCGGTGCTTCGCAAGGATAACAGTAGGTAAGGATTTAGCCAGCAATTCAAACGGTAAGGCATTTACTTTAAATCCGAACATTCTTGCCAGCACTTGGTAAAAGGTTTCGTTCCAGTCGTTGTTGTTCTGTTCGAGTCGCGAAACAATCTCTTCGGTTTTGTTTTCGAGCCGCTCGATCATCAGCCGGTTAAATCCAAGTTGCAGCACAATCGGGTCGATGCGATGAAAACGGTCTTGACAAGGAATCCATGTTCGGGCTTCGAGCAGGTGCCGGTAGTTGGCTGCCAGGTGACCGGGGTATTGAAGTGCCAGTGCAGGGATGTTATTCCCATTGGATCGTGTTATTTCCGCATCTGCTATCTCAACAACATGCAAAATTATGTTATCATAGGCTTTATCCATTTGGTGATTGTGCTTGTGCCAGTCTGATGCTTTCGTGTGGATTTCAATGTTGCCAGCCCAAATGGTGTCGTTGATCTTTATTTTGGCATTGAAAAAATCAGGTCCGGCATTGCTATTGCGTTTCCCGGGATCGATAATTTCCAGGTGTTCTCCGGAAGTCGTTTTGAGGCCATCTTTACGGTAAAGCCGGTTTTCCCAGATATAGTGTAAAAATTCCTCGGGCATGTTAAATGGGGTGCTCATAACAATCGATTTTCCTAAAAATAAGGAAAATCTGTTAATTGTGGAAGGGCAGTTAGTTCAGCTTCTGAAATACATCCCAAAGTACGATACCTGCACTTACCGAAATATTAAAGGAATGTTTGGTACCGTATTGCGGAATTTCGATACTACCGTGGCAAAGGTTTATCACCGATTGTTTTACACCCTTTACTTCGTTGCCAAAAACAAGCGCCACTTTTTCATTCTTTTCGGGTTTGAAATCAGGCAGCGAAATGCTATTCTCCACCTGTTCGATGGCGTACACTTTATAGCCTTCTTCCTTTAGTTTTTTTACCGCATCTTCGGTATTTTCGAAATATTCCCAGTTTATCGATTTTTCAGCATCGAGTGCCGTTTTACGTATCTCATTATTGGGCGGCGTGGCGGTAATGCCACAGAGGTAAATTTTTTCGATCAGCAAGGCATCGGAGGTTCGAAAAACTGAACCGATATTGTTACAACTGCGAATATTATCGAGCACGACTACGATCGGTGTTTTTTCGGTTTCCCTGAATTCTTCCACCGATAGCCGATTGAGTTCTATATTACGTAGCTTTCGCATAAATTACTCCGTTTTTCTATCATTTAGAAGACGTGAAACGACTGAGAAATCTCTTGCTCTTGCCGACCGATTTCCCGCCGGATTCGCCAATATATCTTTTACCAATTAACTTCAGCTCTTCTGATCGGCTGTGTCATACATCTTGCCCCGCCACCACCACGCGCCAGTTCCGAACCGGCAATAGTAATTACGCATTTTACGTAATCGTCAGGTGTTGCTTTTCCGGATATTACATCGGCAGCGGTAAGTACTTCGTACCCATTTTTATTCAGTTCTTCTATGGTGTGTACATTGCGTTTATAACCGATCACTTTTCCAGGCGCAAAGGCCAGGAAGTTAGCGCCACTGTGCCACTGCTCGCGTTCCTGGACCCATGAATCTCCGGTACCGCCACAGTAAATGGGTTTAAGATCCATGCCTAATTTTTTCAGGGCTGCAGGAATATTCGGGTGTTCTTCAATTTTGTTTACCCCGCCGTTTTCAAGTTCAAGATGAATGGTCCTAAAACGGCTCAGGCCATAGATCACAGGCGGATAGACCATGCACTCGCTGGTATTCAGAAAGGTGAAAACCATATCGAGATGAATAAAGGATTCGGGCGATTCAGGCAATTCCTGAACAATAATATGGTGTTTTTCTTTTTTCAGGTGTTTGATGTTTTCGATGATAAAATCAATTCCCTGGGTGCTGGTTCGAACGCCCGTACCAATTACAAACACATCTTCGCGGCCGATCTGCACATCGCCGCCTTCGATGGTCGATTTTAAATTGGGTAATATCCCGGGATTGGGTTTGGCCGGATTGAGCACCTGCGTATCTATTTCGGGATGGTGTTTAAAAATGGCTTCCATAATCACCGATTCACGCTCTCGTATCGGATTGGCCATCTTTCCGATCAGCATGTTTTCGTTCATTCCCATGGCCGAATCACGCGTAAAAAAAAGGTTGTGCAGCGGACGTAGTAAAAAACGCTCACTGCTCAGGTAGTTGGTAAGGTTATTGCGCTGCAAAGCTACTCCTTCCACCAGGAGACTGGTGAGTTTTTCAGGAGAAACCATCAACAATTCATCGCATTTATCAATTTTTTCAACAGCACAAATTTCCCTGATCAACTCCTGTTTTACTCCATCGTATTTTAGAATGTCATGCAACAAATCCTTCACTTCAAAAACCGTGGATACTTTTTTCAATACACCTTTGAGCTGCTCGTATTCGGTCGAAGCGATCGACAGGTTCAGGATGTCGCTGTATAATGCACGTTCCGCATTTTCTGGTGTCATATTTTCCACCTCCGAACCCGGGGTGTGAACGATCACACCTTCCAGTTTTCCAATCTCGGAATGAACTCGTGTCTTCATTTATCGTATTGTATTTTGATGCCTTTTTGTTTTGAACAGATCAAAGATATAAACTTTGAATCGGTATAGTTGGATAAAAAATAAATCGTTTTACATTTACGTATATGTTTAGAAAAAGGTGGCTGTGAGACGGGGAGTCTACATATTACTTTTGTTGTTATTATTTACTGCAGCAGAAGCCCAGGAGCGTGATTCGGCTATGGTGAACATGGGGATCATACAAGACGGCGACACACTCATTTTTAAAAACATAAAGGAAGTAGTGGTCTTCCCCGATCGTGAATTCAAAAATAAACGTCAATACCGTCGCTATTCAAGATACGTTCAAAAAGTAAAAAAAGTATACCCGCTTGCCGTTGAAGCCCGTGAATTACTGGATGAATATGAACCCCGGTACTACGCGCTCCAAGATCAGCGCGATCGCCGAAAATTAATGAAGGAACTGGAGAAGGAACTCCTGGATGAACACAAGGAGGAACTCAAAAAGTGGTCCATCTCGGATGGACGCATTTTGCTCAAGCTGATCAACCGCGAAACCGAACGAACGCCGTACAGCCTGATCAAGGATTTCAGGGGTGGTTTTAGCGCCGGTTTCTGGCAGACCATCGCCAAGCTATTCCGAAATGACCTGAAAGACGGCTACGATCCGGAAGGCGACGATAAAATGCTGGAGGAAATTGTTACACTGATAGAACTGGGATATTTGTAAATGAAACAACATATCAGGACATTTATTGCCATAAAAATTGATCCGGGAAAGCTGCTTCTTGAGCAATTCAGAATGTTTAAAAAACGGTTTAAAGAAGAACGCATCAATTGGGTGCCCGAAGATAATTTTCACCTTACTCTCCGATTTATTGGCAATACTACACGCGAGCAACTCTACGAACTGGTCAACGGGCTGGAAGAAGTGGCTGCCCAACAGAAAAAAATTGGTTTTACACTTGCCGGTGCCGGCTATTTCAAGAGTAAAGGAAATCCGCGTGTGTTGTTTATAAAAATTGAAGAGACAGAAAACCTGAAACAACTTGCCATCCAAGTCGAAGAGGCAATTGTCTCTGTCGGTTTCCAACCCGAGTTGAAACCGTTTCGGCCGCACCTAACCCTGGGCCGGATTAAAAACCTGGAAAACCGTTTGCGATTCACTTCTATAATCGATGATTTGCCCGTAAAGGAATACCAGCAAGTAAAAGTTTCGGAATTTATATTGTACCAGAGTATTTTAAGTGCTGACGGGCCAACTTACAAACCGATACAAAAATTCAAGTTACTATGATCGCTAAAACGCCACAGCCGCCCTATTATGCCGTGATTTTTACATCGGTACGCACCGCTTTAGATGAAGGGTACAAAGCCATGTCAGAAAAAATGGTGAAGCTTGCCGAACAGCAACCGGGTTTCCTGGGATGGGAGGGTGCACGAAATGAAATCGGCATCACGGTTTCGTACTGGGAATCGGAGCAAGCTATCAGAACATGGAAGGCCAATATGGATCATCTTGAAGCACAAAACCTGGGAAGAGATAAATGGTATGAAAGATACAAAACCCGCGTGGCAAAAGTGGAGCGTGATTATGGGTTTGAAAGATTGAAAGATTGATAAAAAGAAATGCGTGCATAATTGCTAAAATGCTTCAATGGCGGATTTGAAAACGGCTAAATTGTGAAACGCTCATATTCCAGACAATCAATTCTAAACAATGCACAGCAAATCAGGAATGTATCCTGATTTTGCGATTTAAAACTCCTTTGAAAGTTGCACTCTGAACGCTGAACACTGAACACTGAACACTGCTCCTACTTCCCGTTTCCTTTGATACTCACCATAACGGTGTAGATCAGTATTTTAAAATCGACATACAGCGAAATGTTTTTCAGGTAGATCATATCGTAAGGCAGGCGTTCGAGCATTTCCTCAAGATTTGAAGCATACCCGTATTTTACCTGGCCCCACGAAGTAATTCCCGGCCGTAATTTATGCAGGTGAGTGTAGTGTGGTGCTTTTTTAACGATTTGTTCGATGTAGAATTCACGTTCGGGCCGCGGTCCTACCAGTGACATTTCCCCAATCAGCACATTATAGAATTGTGGTATTTCGTCGAGGTGTGATTTGCGCAGAAAACGTCCGATGGGTGTAACACGTTTGTCATTATCCGACGATAGCTCCGGTTTTCCGTTCTCGGCATCAGCAACCATGCTGCGCAGTTTATAAATGTTGAATGGTTTACCGTAACGTCCGACTCGTTCCTGTTTATATAGAATCGGTCCTTTGGAAGTGGTTTTGATGATGATTGCCAAAACGATGAACACCGGTAAAAAAAGGATCATGGCAATGATGGATAATAACACATCAAGCAAACGTTTGGTGTTTTCCTGCCAGGCCGGCATTAGTCCGTTGCTGATTTTTATCAGCGGACTGCCGTATATGGTATTCACCTTCACAGTTCCCGACAAGAAATCGTATAAATCAGGGATACCCCATATGGTGACCTGCCGGTTTTCGATCACGGTAAGAATATCGCTGGCTTTTTCGTGCTCGTGTGATTCGGTGGCCAAAATCACTTCTTCTATTTCATTTTTATCCAGAATTTGAAGAATGTCTTCCAGTTTTCCAATTTCAGGGAGATAGGCGCTTAACTGATCGTCATTGCTTTTATCGAGTCTCACATAACCCACAAATTTATTTCCTGCCGGTCTTAACTGACTGGTCATTTCCTTGTAAATTTTCACGGCCTTTTCGTCGTTACCAATAATGAGGGTGTTAAAGCCAATTTTGCGTTTGTGAATCTTGTGAATGGTCTGTGTGGTAAGGATGAGCCGGAAAAAGTAAGTAAACGTAAAATGTACTCCGAACAGTACCAGCGCCGACTGGTAGTAGTTTTTATACGATTCGATCCAGTCGTCGAGAATAAAGACAAAAAAGATAACAACCACACCGGCCAGCGAAGTGGCAAAAGTTTGTCCAAGTTCAAGGAGTCGCGAACGCCGGTAAATATTCCTGTAAAAACCGGTGATATAGTAAAAAAGAACCCAGAATGTGGGAATAACAATTAAGGCAATATAAAATTGCGGTGTCAATTCGAAGGGCACATCCCAACCGTTAAAATACTGGGGTTCGATAACTTCTTTCCGGTAGATGAAGAGGATGGTCCAGGCGAGGGCAGCTGCCAAAAAATCGAAAAATAAATACTTACTTACCTGCCACTTTTTATTCATTCTTTCGGATTAAGTCAGATCTGTATGTTGCAATTCATGAATAAAACGACATCACAGATTTTTTATTGCGGCAAAAGTAGGTTTTTGATTGAAATTAATGCGCTGAAAATTGCTGTAATTTCCGGTTGATTTTTTGGACCACATGCATGGCGATCAGATAATCTTCCAGACAACTGGTTCTGGGAGCTTTACCCTCGATGGTATCAAAAAAACGATCGAATTCATAAATCCCCGAATAGGATTTTAAATCGATAGGTTTATTGTCGCACACAAAAGTATTTTGTGTAAAATTGAACGTTACAAACTGGTTGTCGGTATAAATCCGGATCTTAAAATCTTTCAGCGATTCGAGCTTCCCAAAATTCAGACTGATCACTGACCCATCGCTAAACTCCAGTCGTACGTTCGAGAATTTGAAATTATTGTATCCCGGGAAGGTGACTGCCCCTATTTTTTTGGGACTGATGCCCGTTATGCCCAGCAGCATCAGCAACATAGTATAGAGTGATTCGCTTGCTGTTCCGTCTTCAAAATTCGAATACTCGATAAATGCCGGTGGCTCGATACTGGCATTCATCCACTGAATGGCCGGGGTATAAAAATACGGATTGGTAACCTGTATAAGTGAGCCCGATTCGTTACTTAGTTTATTCAGTTCCGTGCATTCTTCGATTGTAAGGGCCGGGTGTTCGGTACAAAATATGTGTTTCGATTTCCGCACCATTTCCTGCATCAGCTTAAAAGGATAGGGTGTAGAGTTATCCATCAACACAACATCCGCCCGTTCGATCAGTTCCACACGGTTAAATTCCGGAATCGAATAATGGAAGCTGTTGAGTTGCGTATTACTGCCCACCGACGCTTTCCCGATTATATTCACATTCCGGTTCTCTTTAATTTTGAGCGCATGAGGCTCGAGGATCGCTGTATTCCCGATAAGACCGACATTCATCATTTTGCACGGAATTTTATGTTTCCATACAAATGTAGGTGTACAGAATATATAAATTTGGTCTCGCAAGATTAATTTATTAACGTTAAATGTTAATATTGAAAGTACTAAACGGTGTTTATCAAAAAGTCAATTCGATTAATTTTGTGAATATTTTAGAATGAATGCAGAGTAACGATACGCTTCGCCATCAGGGTTTACGAAAACGCCTGGTTGACGGATTAAAAATAAAAGGTATACGCGATGAGGAGGTGCTGGCTGCCATTAGCAAAGTTCCGAGGCATTTGTTCATGGACAGTGGTTTCGTGAACTTTTCATACAAAGATCAGGCTTTCCCGATCGGCGCTGGACAAACTATTTCTCAGCCATACACTGTGGCATTCCAAAGCCAGTTGCTCCAGCTCGATAAAAACGATAAAGTACTGGAAGTTGGGACGGGCTCAGGATACCAGGCAGCAGTTCTGCTCGAAATGGGTGCCAGGGTTTTTACAATCGAACGCCAGAAGGAATTGTACAACAAAGTGCATAAATTTTTACCCACCATCGGTTATGCGCCGGCATGCTTTTTTGGCGACGGATACGGTGGTCTGCCCAATTTTGCCCCGTTTGATAGAATCATTGTCACAGCAGGCGCTTCAAACGTTCCGGTGCAGTTAAAAGAGCAGCTTAAAGTGGGTGGAAGAATGGTAATTCCGGTGGGTGACAACAATAAGCAGGAAATGTATGTTGTAATCCGTATAGCTGAAAATGAATTCAAAACCGAAAAACACGGTCGATTCATTTTTGTACCCATGTTGAAAGGAACTGTTAATTTCTGATTATGGTAACAATTGAAAAATTCATGGTGAATCCGCTTGGCGAAAACAGCTTCGTACTTTCTGACGAAACGGGCCAATGCATTTTTATCGATCCGGGATTTTATTATGAAGAAGAACACGAAGAAGTAAAAAGATACATTTCAGATCATCAGCTGAAACCCGTTAAAATTATCAATACGCATTGTCATTTCGATCATATTATGGGCGTAGAGTTTGCCCGTAAAACCTATAACATTCCATTTTATGCACACCCCGAGGATGCATTTTGGATTGAACGTGCGGAATCGCAGGGTGAAATGTTCAGTATCAAAATGTCTGCTGTTCAAGCTGCCGATCAATTCCTGAATGAAGGTGATGTCGTAAAATTCGGAAATACAAGCATGGAAGTGATCCATGTTCCGGGGCATTCTCCCGGTCATGTGGTTTTTTATTGTAAAAAGCAGGATTTTCTGATGGCGGGCGACGTACTGTTTTATGGTAGTATTGGTCGTACCGATCTTCCGGGAGGCGATTACAATACCTTGATCAGCAAAATTAAACAAAAACTTTTTAAGCTGCCCGACAATACAAAGGTCTATAGTGGCCACGGACCGGAAACCACTCTTGGCTTTGAAAAAAAATCAAATCCGTTTCTAACCTGAATTTGAATACACAAACTGGTTTAAAATCATTTTTTCATCGATACACAGTTCATATACTTGCAGGAATAATAATCATCTATAATTCAACACATAAATGTCGCAGGATAGATTTGTAACCCGCCATATTGGCCCCAGAGAAAAAGAAATTGAAGAAATGCTAAAAGCAATTGGCGTATCGTCGATGGAAGAACTTTTAGCCCAAACCTTACCGGCTAATATCCGTTTTAAGACTCCGCTAAAACTGAACGAAGGACTCTCGGAAAGAAAGTATTATCGCCGGATACTGGATCTTGCATCCAAGAACAAAGTGTTCAATACCTACATTGGTATGGGCTACTACGACACCATCACTCCGGCAGTTATTTTACGCAATGTGCTTGAAAATCCGGTTTGGTACACATCTTACACGCCTTACCAGGCTGAAATTTCGCAGGGGCGTTTGGAGGCTTTGCTGAATTTCCAAACAATGGTTTGCGGATTGACCGGAATGGACATTGCCAATGCCTCATTACTCGACGAATCTACTGCGGCAGCAGAAGCCATGGTGATGATGGCTAACCTTCGATCGCGTAAAATGGTGAAGGAAGGGGTGAATACCGTTCTTGTTGATGAAAAAATGTGGCCGCAAACGCACGATGTATTAAAAACACGAGCTTATCCGCTGGGCTTCGAGCTCAAAATTCAACCAAAAAATGAGTTCGAACTTGCTGATAATGTTTTTGGGGTTATCGTTCAATATCCAAACTCTGATGGTGAGATCATCGACTATGCAGGGCTGGCTGATAAAGCACAAAAAAAGGAAATAAAGGTGGCGGTAGCTGCCGATCTTCTTTCGTTGGCTATTCTAACACCTCCGGGAGAGTGGGGAGCTGATATTGTTTTTGGCACATCGCAGCGTTTTGGCGTTCCAATGGGTTACGGCGGACCGCATGCAGCATTTTTTACGGCAAGGGAAGAGTATAAACGCAATATGCCCGGCAGGATCATCGGAATCACCAAAGATATGCATGGAAACCGTGCACTGCGAATGGCATTACAAACCCGCGAACAACACATCAAACGCGAGAAAGCCACCTCTAATATTTGTACAGCTCAGGCACTGCTCGCGATCATGGCCGGTTTCTTTGGGGTATATCACGGTCCCGAAGGCATAGTAGCCATTGCGCAACGAATCCACAATATTGCGGCCTTTCTGGCACTTGAAATAGAGAAACTTGGTTACAGGCAAATCAACAAAAATTTCTTTGATACCATTCGGATCTCGTTGCCTAAACATGTTATGCGTGAAGACATTGAGTGGTTGTCGCACGAGCTGGAAATGAATTTCCGATATTTCGAGAACGGCGATGTTGGCATTAGTATCGATGAAACTACTAATCCTGAAGATATCGGCTGGATTATTGAGGTATTTGCCAAAGCCGCGAACAAAAAATTCCAGGTGGCCAGGGAATACCCGGAAGGATTCTCCGTCAATAAGAAATTCAGACGATCCTCGGAGTTTATGACCGAGGAAGTTTTTAATAAATACCGCTCCGAAACAGAGATGTTGCGCTACATAAAGAGACTGGCACAAAAGGATATATCCCTGACACATTCAATGATATCACTTGGTTCGTGTACCATGAAACTGAACGCGGCAACTGAGTTGCTGCCCTTGAGTTGGATCGAATTTAATGGGATTCATCCTTTTGTTCCAAAAAACCAGGCTCGCGGTTACCACGAAATGATGGAGGAATTACGTCGCGATCTTTCCGAGATCACGGGAATGGCGGATGTGAGTCTGATGCCGAATTCGGGAGCAGCAGGCGAATATGCAGGACTGATGGTGATTCAGGAATACCATAAGAGTCGTGGTGAAGGCCAGCGCAATTTGGTACTCATTCCGTCATCGGCACACGGAACAAATCCTGCAAGTGCGGTGATGGCCGGAATGAAAGTAGTGGTCGTGGCGTGCGACGATAAGGGCAATATCGACATAAACGATTTGCGTACTAAAGCCGAATTGCACAAGGAGAATCTTTCAGCTTTCATGATCACCTATCCCTCAACGCACGGGGTGTTCGAAGCATCGATTGTTGAAATGTGCCAAGTGATCCACGATAACGGCGGACAGGTTTATATGGATGGTGCCAATATGAATGCGCAGGTGGGACTTACCAATCCGCGTTTGATTGGGGCTGATGTTTGCCATTTGAACCTGCATAAAACTTTTGCAATTCCTCACGGCGGTGGTGGACCGGGGGTTGGCCCTATCGGCGTAGCCAGTCACCTGGTGGAATTTCTACCCTCACATCCGATCATGAACAATGGACATGTTGGAATTACAGCGGTTTCAGGTGCTCCCTGGGGAAGTGCCTCGGTATTGCCGATTACTTACGGTTACATTAAAATGATGGGTGCTGAAGGATTAACGGAAGCCACAAAGGTGGCCATTCTAAATGCCAATTACATTGCTCACGCTTTGAAAGATAATTATGGAATCCTGTATAAAGGCGAAAACGGAAAAGTAGCTCACGAGCTCATTTTGGAGTGTCGGCATTTGAAAACTTCGGCCGGAATTACCGAAGAAGATATTGCCAAACGTTTAATGGATTATGGATTTCACGCGCCAACGTTATCCTTCCCTGTACATGGCACGCTGATGATCGAACCAACTGAAAGTGAATCGAAGGTAGAACTTGATCGTTTCATAAGCGCCTTGAATTCCATTTTTAATGAAGTGAAAGAAGTAGAATCCGGGAAAGTGGATAAAAACGATAATGTGCTGAAAAATGCACCGCATACCGCTCAGACTATTTGTGCAAATGAATGGACCCATAGTTATCAGCGCGAAACTGCAGCTTATCCGCTCGAATGGGTGCGCGAAAATAAATATTGGGTGCCGGTAGGCCGGGTAGACAATGCCTGGGGAGATCGGAACCTAATCTGCACTTGTGGATCGCCCGAAGAATATGAAGCTTTCTCAAAAGTATAAAGAGTAAGAAATAATTCAGTAAGCCACCTGAGAATGTCAGGTGGCTTTTTTATTTTTGTTGAATGATCGCTTTTCCGAATGCAAAAATAAATATCGGGCTGAATGTGGTTTCGAAACGACCGGATGGATACCACAACCTGGAAAGCGTGTTTTTACCAGTAGAGCTATCGGACATTCTTGAAATCGTTCCTTCCAGCAATTTGGAATTTACGTCCTCAGGACTCGAAATGGATGGTGATCCGGAGCACAATCTGGTGTTAAAAGCATATCGTTTACTGGAAAAAGATTTTGATATTCCGTCTGTTAAAATGCATTTGCACAAAATGATTCCAACCGGAGCTGGACTGGGAGGTGGTTCTTCTGATGCTGCCTTTATGTTGAAAATGCTTAACAAACAATTTCATTTAAAACTTAACAACGGTATACTTCAAAATTACGCAACACAGCTTGGTGCCGACTGTCCATTCTTTATCGATAATAAACCTGCATTTGCATCCGGAATCGGCGATCAGTTGGAGCCGATCGAGAACGATCTTTCAGCATATAAAATCGTAATTGTTAAACCGGATATTTCGATCAGTACTATCGAAGCCTATCGGAACATCATTCCGCAGAAATCGGTATTTAATCTGAAAAAAATCGTTGGTTTACCGGTAGAAAGCTGGAAAGATACCGTTAAAAACGATTTCGAAAAAAATATATTTCCACGCTATCCCGAGATAAAAAAAATCAAAGAAAAACTTTACGAATTGGGCGCCGTCTATGCTTCCATGTCGGGAAGCGGATCAGCGGTATACGGTATTTTTCGCCATTTACCGACAAATTTAGATAATAACCTACCCAAAGGTATTTTTATTTACCGATAGTTTAGGCCATTTACCGATCTTAGGATTTCATTAACTTTTTTTTTGTTCTTTTTAACAAAACATCGTGTAACCTTTGTACACGTTCGTAGTCTATTAAAGTGTACACGAAAACAAAACATGCAGAAAACAAAAGACCTTAACGAAGGCAAAACAGAAAACAAAGAACAACAATTAAAGACAAACAATTAAATAACAGAAAACATGAAAACAAGAATTAAACAATTAACAGCAATGGTCATTTTCGCCATTATATTACTGGCCGGAAATGTAAATGCCGAAGGAAACAAAGCAATCCTTGCCTCAAGCCTTGAAACTTCAGTAGAAACTTCTCTGCAAATGGAAAGCTGGATGACTGATGAAGCCGTCTGGAATACCAGTTCTGCTGCAATTGTCGTTATCGAAACAGAAGCTGATCTGGAAATGGAAAACTGGATGACTGACGACGAAACCTGGGAAGTTAGCCCTCGTTTAGTGCAGGAAACAGAGAACAAACTGGAGCTTGAGCAGTGGATGATGAATGAAAACAACTGGAAAATCTAATGTAGAAAAGCGCGATTAGTTTTATTTGAATTTTTAGGGGTTGCCGGGGTACCGGCAACCTTTTTTTATGCATAAAAAAACCGCACAAGGAATGGTGCGGTTTCTCATATCTCATCAATATATCAAAGTTTCTTGATCTCAAGCATCAGGTGTTTCTTTGGAATGACATCATCCTTTTTCACGTGAACTTTAACGATTTGTCCGTCGAAAGGCATGCGTACCTGGTTTTCCATTTTCATGGCTTCCAGTAAAAGCAGGGTTTCTCCTTCGGCTACTTTTTGTCTCGGTTTTACAAATATGTCCACAATGGTTCCGGGAATGAACGAATAAATTTCATTTTCGTTTGGTGATATATAATTTACCCTGTTTTCAAATTTCCACGTATATGTTGTCTTGTAAATCGCTCCCTGAACGATCAGGTTCTTCAATTCTTTTTCTTCTGCCATAATTATAAATTTAGATTAAAACGGAGGAATACCGTGTTTTTTATTTGGCATCGAAGCGGTTTTATTCTCTGAAACTTTCAGGGCATGAAGAACCCGTGCGCGTGTTTCGCTCGGTTCGATCACCTCGTCGATATAGCCTTGTGCAGCAGCTACATATGGGTTGGCAAATTTCTCTTTATACTCCTGAATTTTTTGCTGACGCATTTCTTCCGGATTTTCGGCTTCTGCAATTTCTTTACGGAATACGATGTTTGCGGCTCCTTCAGGTCCCATAACTGCAATTTCAGCAGTTGGCCAGGCAAACACGAAATCGGCGCGCAGGTGACGCGAATTCATGGCTATGTAACCACCACCGTATGCTTTACGGATGATAACGGTTACTTTTGGCACGGTTGCTTCGCTGTAGGCATAAAGAATTTTTGCCCCGTGACGGATCACACCGGCGTGCTCCTGGTCAACACCGGGCAGGTAACCCGGCAGGTCTTCCAGCGTAACGATCGGGATATTGAACGCATCGCAGTAACGTATAAAGCGGGCAGCTTTGTCTGAGCTGTCAATATCCAGTACGCCTGCAAGTACCATTGGTTGATTGGCTACAAAACCAACGGTTTCGCCATTCATGCGTCCAAAACCAATGATGATGTTAGGAGCAAAACGTTCCATGATCTCAAAGAATTCAGAACCATCGGTGATACTTTTAATCACGTCACGGATATCGTAAGGAATTCGCGGATCAGCAGGAACAATGTCTTCAACTTTTTTACCTTTTTCCGGTGCCTGTGGTTTGTGTGGCAATGCTTTTTTCAGGTTACTGCGTGGTATAAAACTGATCAGAGTTTTAATCTGCTCAAAACATTCCATCTCGGTTTCGGCGTAAAAGTGCGCGTTACCTGTAATTTCGGCATGAACACGAGCACCACCGAGTTCTTCCATTGAAACTTCTTCTCCCAGAACTGATTTAACGACCGATGGTCCGGTGATAAACATTTTAGAAATATTTTCAACCACAAATACAAAATCGGTTAATGCAGGTGAATATACGGCACCACCGGCACAAGGACCGAGAATGACCGAGATTTGCGGGATCACACCCGAAGCAAGTGTATTACGGAAAAAGATCTCTCCGTAACCAGCCAGCGAATTTACACCTTCCTGAATACGTGCACCTCCCGAGTCATTAATTCCGATCAGTGGTACCCTCATTTTCAGGGCATGGTCCATTATTTTTGTGATTTTTCGCGCGTGCATCAGCCCCAGAGAACCACCGGCTACGGTAAAATCCTGGGCAAAAATACAAACTGGTTTATCGTAAATGGTACCTGTTCCAATGATTACGCCATCGCCGTGAAGGGTTTTTCCCTCCATACCAAAATCTTTGGCTGCATGTTCAACAAACAGATCATATTCGTGAAAAGAGTTTTTATCCAGCAAGGCCAGAATTCGCTCACGAGCAGTGAGTTTACCCATTTTTGCTTGTTTCTCAATGGCTTTATCTCCACCACCTTTTTGTACTTCTCTCTTTCTTTTACGAAGATCAAGTACGTTGCTTCTTAGTGACATAAAGTGTTTTTTAAGTTATAAATTCACCCGTGATAGCTGGGTGTTTTTTCAAGTGAAGGCAAAATTATAATTTTTTCGTGTTGCCTTCATGAAATACATTGTTCTATTACGATTTTTAAAGTACATGGATACATTCCGTTCGAATTATGGTATTTTTTGTTTGAAAAGTTATGGGACCAGACCGGATCTGATCAATAATAAAAAGAAGGATTAACGTGCTGCCCAGCGGTAAAGGAAAATGGCAATTATGGCGTAAACCAGGTTTGGAATCCAAACCGCCACCATCGGAATGGTACTTCCACTGACGGCAAAAACAGTAGAGATCTGCATAAAAAGAATATATGAAAAAGCCAGCAATAAACCCAGTCCGAGATGGAATCCGAGACCGCCTTTTATTTTGCGCGATGCCAGGCTAACACCAATGATGGTCAGGATAAAAGTGGAAAACGGATTGGCTATTCGCTTGTGCTTCTCAATTTCCCACTCAACATAATTCACCCCGCGCATTTTCATGAGCTCGATTTCTCGGTTTAGTTCGGGAGTTTTATAAGTTTCCATTTCATCCCAACGCATATTAAAATCATCTGGCGACATGTTCAATGTGGTATCCATTCGATAACCTTGTTGCAGCTCTTCATAATCTTCGTGGATGATCCTTTTCCAATACGAGTTAATGATCCATTTTCCGGTTTTTTCATCCCACCGGATATTCTGTGCGGTAATTTTCTCCTTCAATTTTGCCCCTTCAAAATGTTCAAGGGTAAATCGGTAACCCACATTATTCTCACTAAAACTTTGCATGTAAATGTACACTCCCGGCTCAATTTGTCGATGGATATTTCGTTCGGCACCCATCGATGTACTTTTAATGTATTTATTTCTAAATCTGTTCATGGTTTTGTTGGCGGGAGGAATAATGTAGTTGCCAAGCATAAACGACATCAGGGTAATAATGGCTGCTGAAACAAGGTAAGGACGTATTAATCGTGCATAAGAAACTCCACTACTCAAAATGGCTATAATCTCAGTATTATAGGCCATTTTGGAAGTGAAATAAATCACTGCAATAAACGTAAACAAAGGGCTGAAAAGGTTCCCGAAATAAGGAATAAAATTGAGGTAGTAATCGAAGATAATATCTTTTGTTGGAATTTCTTTCGAGATAAACTCATCGAGGTTTTCTGAAATGTCGAATACAATGGCAATGCTCAGAATCAGACCGATGGCATAGAAAAATGTTCCCAGGTATTTCCGGGTAATGTAAAAATCTATGATTTTGTATGCCTTCATTTGCTTACAGCCTGTTTTTAAGTTTGATCACCATTTCGTTTTTCCAACTTAAAAATTCGTTGCCGAGGATTTTCTGTCGAGCCGTTTTGACTAACCATAAATAAAAAGCCAGGTTGTGCTGGCTTGCGATCTGCGCCCCCAGCATTTCATTCGAAATAATCAGGTGACGAAGATAGGCTTTCGAATAATGGTCGACAAAAGAGGTGCCGTTTTCATCGATCGGACGGTGATCGTTTTCCCATTTTTTATTTCGGATATTGATAATGCCATCGCTGGTAAAAAGCATACCGTTGCGGCCATTTCGGGTTGGCATAACACAATCGAACATATCGATTCCCCGGTGAATGCCTTCCAGCAGGTTAACGGGCGTACCAACACCCATAAGGTAACGCGGTTTGTTTTCGGGCAAGTCACTTGTAACCACTTCGGTCATTTCGTACATTTCTTTTTCTGTTTCCCCCACTGATAATCCACCGATAGCATATCCATCAGCATTAAATGTTTTCACATGCTCAACGGCTCTTCTGCGCAGATCGGTATATGTATTTCCCTGAATTATGGGGAAAAGACACTGGCTATAACCGTATTTTGGTTCGGTTTTATTGAAATGAACAAAACATCTGTCGAGCCATCGCTGGGTTAATTCCAATGATTTTTTTGCATAATCGTAATCTGCATCGCCAGGTGTACATTCGTCAAATGCCATGATAATGTCAGCTCCGATGGTTCGCTGAATATCCATTACGTTTTCAGGTGTAAACATGTGATACGAGCCATCGATGTGTGACTGAAAACGTGCTCCCTCTTCGGTAAGTTTACGTAAATCGCCCAGCGAAAAAACCTGGAACCCCCCGCTGTCAGTCAGAATGGGCCGATCCCAGCGATTGAATTTATGTAATCCTCCTGCTTTCTCAATTACTTCAATTCCCGGGCGTAAATACAAATGATAGGTATTGCCCAGAATGATTTCAGCCTTGATGTCTTCCTTAAGGTCGCGGGTATGGATTCCTTTCACCGAGCCGGCAGTACCTACCGGCATGAAAATCGGCGTTTCGATCGCACCGTGATCGGTGGACATCACACCGGCCCTTGCATGCGAATTCTCGGCAGTTTTTTGCAATTCAAAATCCATATCCTAAAATTGATGCGCAAATATAGCCAATTAAGTGGAATTCGACCGGACGCAGCTCTGCTGTGGCTTGTTAATAAAATCTAATTGATGTAAATAAAATCCGAAGGCCTGAAGGAGCAGATTACTATTTTATTTGCCACTTTTGCCACAACTTAGTTTCACGTCAAATATTGTATTATTCCGGAATGAATCACACCATTTTCAATACTTTGGATCAGTTGAACAGTTTTCAGTGGATCATTCTGGGGTTATTTATCCTTGTGTTTGTGGTACGCTTGTATTATCAACTTTTTTACGAAAGCAGGTGGCTTTTTTCAAACCGTAAAGCGGTGATTGCAAACGAAAAGACAACGGAACCAGTTTCAGTTTTACTTACTGTGCGAAATGAAGAGGAAAATCTTAAACGGATTCTACCTCAACTGCTGACAATTAATAATGTCAAGTACGAAGCAATAGCAGTGGACGATTATTCTCTCGATAATACATATGCTGTGTTAGGGAGTTTCAGACAGAAATACAGTCATTTTAAAATCTCTTCACTGAATGAGGAAACAAGGTTCTCAGTAAAACTGGCACAGAACATTGCACTTAAAGCAGCGCAATACGAATGGGTGCTGTTGTTGCCCGTTGACGCGAGTGAGGTAAATAATGATTGGCTGAGCGGATTTTCCCGAAACACAGCAACCAGGAATCGAAACGTATTGCTTGGTTACACCGGGATTGCACCGCATCAGGGATGGTATAATTTGTTGTACCGAATCGAAAATTATCGTCAGCAAACCAAAAGTGCAGGTTTCATTCTGAATGGAATTCCATTTGTTTATTCCGAAGAAAATGTGGCTTTCAAACGACACGAATATTTTAAGCTTGGTGGTTATGGACAACAAACAAGGGAAGCTTATGCCAATCTGGAACTGTTGATCAATAAATTCATGACCAAAAAAGAAACGGCGGTACTTTTTAATGAAACAACGTGCCTTATCAAACAATATATCACTGGCAAAGAAGAATTTCTGAATCTGTTAAGAAGAAGTTTTCGGATTGAGAAACATTTACCTGCCTGGAAACGATTTTTTATTACAGCAGAGGCGATTAGCAAGGTACTTTATTTGCCTGCATTTATTTTAGCCCTGCTTTTAATTACGGATTTGTGGATGGTGAGTATGGGATTGAGCATACTTCTTTTAGTCGTTCAGATGATCATAATGAAAATTGGTCAAAAACGTTTGAATGAACGTAAAATATTCATACCTTCGTTAGTATACGGCTTGCTGATTCCTTATTATCAACTGTTTGTCAGGTGGAATTTTTCCCGGCTGAGCCGTAGAAAAAATGGAAGGTAAGGGATTGATATTATCCGAAAAAGCTCGTCAGGATTACGAACTTGTAAAGTCGGCATTACAAGGGAACGAAAAAGCTTTTGCCCGCCTTTTAAACCGGTATAAGGATGCCATTTATTTTATGTTGCTTAAAATGGTTAATAACCGCAGTGATGCCGAAGACCTTACCCTGGAAGCATTCGGGAAAGCGTTTAAAAGTCTCCATCAGTATTCACCCACCTACGCGTTTAGCACCTGGCTGTTCAAGATCGCGTCGAACAATTGCATCGATTTCCTGCGAAAGAAAAAAGGGGTGCATGTTTCAATTGAGAACAAAGAAGACAACGAAAATAACGGCGATGCAATAAAATTGAAATCGAAAGAGCTCAATCCCGAAGAACGCCTGATCCGCCAGCAAAAAGCAATTCTTTTGCGCAAAGTAGTACGAAAATTAAAACCACGTTACCAGGTGTTGGTCGAATTGCGGTATTTTAAAGAATATTCGTATGAAGAAGTGGCAAAAGAATTAGATTTGCCGCTGGGAACCGTAAAAGCCCAGTTGTTCAGGGCACGCGAAATGTTGTTTAAAATGATCGAGAGTACCGAGATCAATCCAAAAGATTAATGCCTGCATGGACATCATTCAAAAATATTTCCCCAAATTAACAACGGAGCAGTTGGAGCTTTATGAACGTCTGCAGCCGCTTTATGCCGAATGGAATGCCAAAATTAATGTGATTTCACGAAAGGATTTTTCAGAATTTTATGAGCGTCACGTATTACATTCCCTGGGTATCGCTAAATTGGTTCGCTTTATGCCAAAAACACGCATACTTGATGTCGGCACGGGTGGTGGTTTTCCCGGAATCCCACTGGCAATATTTTTCCCTGAGGTTCATTTTCATTTAGTCGATTCTATCGGGAAAAAAATAAAAGTGGTGACAAATGTGGCAAAGGAATTGAATTTGTCCAATGTAACGGCAGAACAGATACGGGCAGAACAAATAACAGGTAAATATGATTTTGTGGTGAGCAGGGCTGTTACTCGTCTTCCGGAATTTGTTCCCTGGATTAGAAAAAATATTGCCGGGAAAAATAGCAACGCACTTCCAAACGGTATCTTGTATTTAAAAGGAGGGGATTTGACCGAAGAGTTGAAGCCCTTCAGGAAAAGAGTTTTTGTTCAGGAATTGTCTGATTATTTTGAAGAGCCTTTTTTCGAAACCAAAAAAGTGGTTCATCTTCCCCTCTAACGAAAAAAACGTCCACTGACTGGTCAGCAAACGTTTTATTTTGTATGTCTTGAATTTTACGTATTTACAGGTATTCGTCGCCAAACGAAACGCCCATTTTACGGGCTTTTTGGATTAGCGGATGCTCAGCTTCTACCAAACGAAGTTTACCTCCAACTTCTTCCAGATCAACTGTGGTAAGTTCATTATCGTTTACGGCTACCATGGTTCCAAAGCACCCTTCGGCAATGCACTGAGCCGCAAAAGCACCATAGCGTGTCGCCAGTATTCGGTCCATGGGTGTTGGCGAACCTCCCCGCTGGATATAGCCGAGCACTGTTTCACGGGTTTCTATTCCGGTATACGTCTGAATGGCTTCGGCAATGTGCGAGGCAGCTGAAGTGCCTTTCGGATGATCGATTCCTTCCGCTACCACAACGATCGAGTATGGTTTATTGTCCTCGTAACGGCTCTCGATTTTCTTGCAAACCGAACGAATATTGTATTCCAGTTCGGGAAGCAAAATAATGTCGCCTCCGCCGGCCAGTCCTGAATAGAGTGCCAGCCAACCTGCATGGTGTCCCATTATTTCGATGATCATAACACGCTGGTGCGAGTTGGCCGTGGTGTGTAAACGGTCAATGGCATCTGTAGCAATTTGCACTGCCGAATCGAAACCAAAAGTAACATCAGTACCCCACACATCGTTATCGATTGTTTTTGGGATGCCCACAACATTTAATCCCTCTTTGGCCAGCATGGCAGCCGTTTTCATGGTTCCGTTTCCTCCAATGCACACGACGGCATCAAGTCCCAGTTTTTTATAGTTCTTTTTGATTTTCTCGGGCTTGTGCAGGTTCTCTCCGTTCTTCGACATCTTGAATGGTTTCTCGCGTGAGGTACCCAATATGGTTCCTCCAAGTGTTAAAATCCCGGATAGTTGTGACTCTTTTAAGGTAAGGTAGTCACCTGTTATAAGTCCGGAATAACCGGCACGAAAACCAAGTACTTCCATGCCATATTCAACAATGGCGGTTTTGCCAACTCCCCTGATGGCCGCATTCAAACCGGGGCAATCACCACCGGCTGTCAAAATCCCAATGCGCTTGGGTTTTGTAGTATCATTCATATCTTTTGATTTGTATCTTTTTGTGTATCAGTTTTCGAAGTTACAAAAGATGCCGGGAAAAAATAAAGATCAAATGCGTTTTCACTTGATTTTCATTAAAAAATAGCTTTTGATTCCGGAGACAAAGACTTTTTAATATTTTTGTATGTTCGCAACACTAGCTGAAGAATTACATTTTAATCTTAACCAATTAAATTTTACACAATGAATAGAATTTTTTCATACCTACTGGCGATTGCCTTTGTATTTTCAATTTCTTGTAAATCAACTAAAACTGGAGGTTCGGCCGGTTTGAATCAATTAACAAAAAAAGAAAAAGAAGAAGGTTGGGTATTGCTCTTTAACGGAAAAAACTTTGATGGTTGGAGACAATGTAATGGAACTCAAATGCCGGCTAACTGGGTTATTGAAGACAATGCGATGAAAGTATTTACCGGTGAAGGCAAAGAACCGGGTCAGGGCGCCAACGGAGACATTGTATTTGGTGACAGGAAATTTAAAAATTTCGAGTTATCAATCGACTGGAAAGCAAGTAAAATGGCCAATTCAGGTATTTTCTACAATGTTCGGGAGGTCCCCGGAAAGCCGATTTATTATGCTGCTCCTGAGATACAGGTATTGGACAATATAAATGCAACCGATAACAAAGTGGACAGTCATTTGGCAGGTTCACTTTATGATATTCTTGCTGCTGATCCGAAAACAGTAAACCCGGCAGGTGAATGGAATACCATTGTGGTCAAGGTAAAAGATGGCAAGGTTACACATACTCAAAATGGAGTTGAAGTTGTTTCCTATACATTATGGACTCCTGAATGGGATGCAATGGTGGCTAACAGTAAATTCAAAGATTTCCCGGGTTGGCAGGAAGGAATTGACAAAGAGGGTTATATCGGTCTTCAGGATCATGGATATACTGTTTGGTTCCGCAATATTAAGATTCGGGAAGAATAGAATAACAAACCTCATAAAACGGAAGATCCGGTCAGTTAATCAACAGATCGGGTCTTTTGTTTGTAGTTGTTTTTTCACATGGACTTACCCCGGATCGTATTCCGATTCGTTCAGGATCTGCTGAAAATTATGATTCGCCATTAATTCGGGAAGCCTTACTTCCGGGTGTTTCTCCATGTACTGACGAACAATCTGCCAGCCAATCCAAACCCCCGTGCGGCCCGGCGATTCAAGTGGAAAACCGCTTGTAGTGGGAGCATCGTTCACATAACGAATTATATCCATGCGTTTGTTCGAGTAAAGCATTTTCTTTTCAATGAGGGTGGTCCACATGGCGGCTTCGTTCATCCGGCACCACTCAAGTTGTTGGGTAGTGTATCCGATTTTCAGCGAATCCTGCAGTGTGGGCATCATCGCATCAACAAGATACATTACCTTGCCTTTTTGAATTATATTGTCGAGCAGGTTGGTTGTGGCATTCGGATCTTCGAATTCGGTAATTCCCCAGGCATAAGCCACTTCAGGGACAATACGTTCTTTGTGCATATTCAGCACTTTATATCGTGGCGTTGTACTGAGCTGATTGTAATAGTTGCAATCACGGCCCAGGTATTTATCGAGGCTGATGCCGATGGTGTTTTCGGCTGTTACCAGCGACTGGTTAAATCCCGAGATATAGGTGTAAATGCTTGGCAATGTTTTATTGGGGAAGTGAAAACTGTAGTATTTGAAAGCCTTCTTCAGTTTCTTATCCAAATCTTGCCGGTCACCAAAAACGCTGTCGGTTTTAACTTTTACTTCCTGTATCAGAGAATCGTTAATGAAAATTTTCATGAGACCGGGGAATTGCTCATCCTCGATGCCGCCAATGCGAATGATCCGGTAGGTGAATAGGTTGAAAAAGTCAGGATATGCATTACTCAAATCCGCCAGCACCTCCAGCGTATCTTTACCTTTCAGGTCAAACAACTCTTCTCCAAAGTGAATCACTTCGACCTCTTCTTTAACAGTTGAAATATCAACCTTCAGCGGGTTACGTTTACAGGCCGAAAACATGACCAGGACAACCAGGACAAGATAAATTGTTTTTTGTTGTTTCATTTTACAAGAAATTTAAATCATTACGCTTGACCGAAAATAATATTGCGAAAGTGAACTAAAAATTGGAGATTTGCAATCATCTTTAAACAGTTTAAAGCTGGTTGAGGATACTTAATACTTTTAAAATTTTCACATGAAAGTTGAGCTTGCCCAGTTGAATTATACCATTGGCGATTTTGAAGGAAATTCGCAGAAAATTATCAGAAAAATAAATCAGGCCAAATCGGCCGGAGTTGATCTGGTGGTTTTTTCGGAGTTGTCGGTGACAGGTTATTATCCGCATGATTTACTCGAAAAGAAAGAGTTTATTAAAAAAGCAGAAGATGCAGTAGTAGTGATTGCAAAAGAATGCCGGGGTATTGCAGCAGTCATCGGTGCCCCAAGAATAAACGAAAGCGAGCGTGGAAAAACACTCTTCAATTCGGCTTTCCTGCTACATGACGGGCAGGTTCAAAGTGTACACAACAAAACGCTGCTGCCCACTTACGACATATTCGACGAATACCGCCACTTCGAACCCAACCGCGAATTTCATGTGGTTGAATACATGGGTGAACGCATGGCTATTACCATATGTGAGGATTTGTGGGATGAACAACCCACTGCCAACGAATTTGGTAAGGACAAGCTATATTCTATTTCACCAATGGAAGAACTAGCCAAACTCGAGCCCGATTTTGTGGTTAATCTTTCTGCATCGCCTTTTTCGTTTAACCAGGAAAGCTGGCGGAAAGATGTTCTGGTCCGTAAAGCCCGGCGATATGGCATTCCCATACTATACTGTAACCAGGTGGGCGCCCAAACTGAACTGATTTTTGATGGCGGCTCGGTATACATCGACAGGGAAGGAGAGATCATTAAAGAGTTGAGCTATTTTGAAGAAGATTCGCTGGTGATCGATACAAGGAATGTGGGAGAAAAACACCTTCAGCCGGAAACAGATTACATCGAAAAAATTCACGATGCTCTCGTATTGGGTATTCGCGATTATTTTAACAAAATGGGTTTTCGCCAGGCTACCTTAGGATTATCAGGTGGAATTGATTCGGCAGTTGTGGCCGTTTTGGCCGTGCGTGCGCTGGGTTCTGAAAACGTAAGAGTGTTACTCATGCCATCGAAATACTCATCGGACCACAGTGTGGAGGATGCGCGAATTCTGGCTGAGAACCTGGGCATTCGCTATGATATTGTGCACATTCAGGAGGCTGTTAATGCTTTTGAAAAAGAGCTGTCGCCGCTGTTCGAAGGTTGTTCACCAGACGTCACCGAAGAGAACATACAAGCACGGGCACGGGGGATTTACGTGATGGCTGTTTCAAATAAATTTGGAAATATCTTGTTAAATACAACGAATAAAAGCGAAAGTGCAGTGGGCTATGGTACACTTTACGGCGATATGAATGGCGGACTGGCAGTGCTCGGCGATGTGTACAAAATGGATGTGTACAAATTATCTCGCTTCATGAACCGTGATGGTGAAATCATCCCTGAAAATACAATTGTTAAGCCTCCATCAGCAGAATTGCGGCCCGGACAGAAAGATACGGACTCGCTGCCTGATTATGCCGACCTGGATAAAATGCTGTTCAATTACATCGAATTAAACAAATCTCCACGGGAAATTGCAGCCATGGGCTTTGATGAGGAAGTAGTGCGTAAAGTGATCCGTATGGTGAATATGAACGAGTACAAACGTTTCCAGGCTGCACCCATTTTAAGAGTAAGTTCAAAAGCTTTCGGATTTGGGCGCAAAATGCCCCTTGTTGCACGGTACTGATAAATTTCCCGATCTCCATGTGATCCCCCTCATCAATTTCGTTAATATCGACTGAAAATAAAGGCTAAAAAAGATTCATTTTTAACAATTTTTTTTAGCTTTGATGCTGTAAAACATACGGATAGCAATATGTTAAATGCAGAATTGGGAGTAAAGGATATTGTCGATAATCCAAAATCGATATTTTATCTTTTAACTCAAGATGAAAAGGAAGAATTGCAGCATCATATTTCCTTATCACATTACAAAAAAAACGAATTTGTTTTTAAAGAAGGTGATAAACCGAGCGGATTCATGATCCTTGTGAATGGGAAAGTCAAAATATTTAAAGAAGGTGTTGGCGGTCGCGAACAGATTATTCGTATGACAAAACCACTGGGTTTGATCGGTTACCGTGCTTTACTTGGCGAAGAAAATCATATTGGTTCGGCAGTAACACTCGAAGAATCACTGATCTGTACTATAAGTCCGGATTTTATTTTTAACCGTGCACTGAAAAACAGCGATTTCTCGCATAAGATCATTCGCAAACTCTGCAAAGAACTGGGGTTCTCCAATGCCCGAACCGTAACGCTTACTCAAAAACATATTCGGGGAAGACTGGCAGAATCACTTATTTTATTAAAAGAAAAATACGGTTTTGAGAACGATGGAACTACTTTGCGGGCCTATCTGTCGCGTGAAGATATTGCCAATCTTTCGAACATGACCACTTCGAATGCCATCCGTACATTATCGACCTTTGCCAGCGAGAAGGTAATTGCCATCGACGGACGAAAAATCAGGATTCTTGATCCAAATCGTCTGGAACGGATTAGTAAATTAGGTTAAAATAGAAAAAACTATAAAGTTTTCGATATGTCATCGGAGTTTTCCGGTGGCATTTTTTATTCCTGCAGATACACCCGCTTAACACGTTGAGATATTCCGGTCAGGATTTCGTAAGGGATGGTGCCAATTATTTCAGCCAATTCACGAATCGAAATATGCGGACCAAAGAATTCTATCCGATCGCCGGGCTTCACGGTCATTCCGGTTACGTCAAGCATCAGCATATCCATACAAACATTTCCGATGATGGGTACTTTTTGTCCGTTAACAAAAGCTTTCCCCCTGCCGTTCCCCAGTTTGCGGTCAAGCCCGTCGGCATAACCCACCGGGACCACAGCTATCCGGCTTGCTTTCTCGACTTTCCCTTTCCGGTTGTAACCTACAGTTTCGATGGTGCTAATCGTTTTAACCTGTGAGACAGTACTTTTCAGCGTGCCAATATTTTCGAGCGGAAGACCGGTTTGTGAAATTCCGTATAACCCAATTCCCAAACGTACCATTTCATATTGTTTTTCAGGAAATCGTTCGATCCCTGCTGAATTTAGTATGTGTCGGTCAATCGGATATGAAAGTTTTTTTTGTACAAGTTCGAATAGCTCCTCAAACTTTTTAAACTGTTCCCGGGAAAAAACATCCAGTGAAGCTTCGTCGCTGCCTGCCAAATGCGAGAAGACTGAACTCACTTTTATACTATTTTTTTGTTGAAGAAAAGTGAGGCTTTCTACTATTTCTTCATTCGTTTTTAAACCGAGCCGGTTCATGCCGGTATCGATTTTCAGGTGGATCGGAAATTTATCGATTCCCGCCGCTTCAACGCTTTCCGTAAATTCACGGAGCAGATTTATGTCGTAAACATTTGGTTCCAGCCGGTAGTTGATCATGTTCTGGAAACTGTCGCGTTCCGGGTTCATAACAATAATCGGCAAAATAATGCCTGCATTTCGTAATTGAACACCCTCATCAGCGACCGCCACCGCGAGATAATCCACATTTTGGTGTTGCAGCAACCGGGCGATCTCTACGTCACCGCTGCCATAGGAAAAAGCCTTCACCATCACCATTATTTTGGTTTCCGGTTTTAGCAAGTCACGAAAAATATTCAGATTATGCACCAGCGCATTCATATTAATCTCCAACACGGTTTGATGTGCTTTTTGCTGGAGCAATCCGGATATTTTCTCGAAGCGGAATTGTCGGGCGCCTTTTATCAGTACTGCCGCCGAGTGCAGTGACTGTAATTGAAAACGATTCTCAAAATCACGATTATCGTTATAAAACTCTGCTGTTAATTGAAATCTTTGACGGTTTGCCAGCATATTTGGGCCGATCCCAATTAATCGATCAATTTTCCAGTTGCTTAAAAATTGATTGACTTTTTTGTACAATTCTGCCTGTGGCAGACCGGTTTGTTGTATATCGGAAAGAATGACAACCCTGGTTTGATGTTCATCGGCTGCCTGTTGCTTTAACACTGATAAGGCGATGCCAAGTGAATGAAGATCTGAATTGTAATAGTCGTTGATAAGAATGCAGTGGTTAATTCCCTGTTTGATCTCGAGTCGCATAGCCAGCGGCTGAAGCGACGCAAAACGCGACAAATAAAGATCCGGATCTTTACCCATAGCGACGATGGCTGCAAAACAATGACACGCATTCTCAATGGATGAATCATCGGTAAATGGAATCTTAAATCTGTATTGCTGCGAATTAAAAACTATGTGGATCGCACAACCCAATTTGTCCTTTTCTGTAATGAATTTAAGTTGGGTTTTAGCATCTCCCGTGCCCCAAAAAACGGGTTCAATAGCATTGTGTCGACAAAAATGCTCAGTTTTTTCCCTGATCGATTCATTATCAATGCGGCAAACCAGTTTTTTACAATGGACGAAAAGCAATAATTTCTCGTCGAGTTTTTGTTCCAGCGACTCAAAAAACTCTTGATGGGCATCGCCAATATTGGTCAAAAGTCCAATATCCGGTGCAATCACTTTTTCAAGATGTGTCATCTCGCCGGGTTTTGAAATGCCGGCCTCAAATATTCCCAGGTCAAAACTTTCATTCATTAACAGAACTGAGAGCGGAACACCAACCTGCGAATTGTAACTTTTCGGACTTCTTACGATTTTATGTTTATGCGACAGAATATCATGCAACCACTCTTTCACAATGGTTTTACCATTGCTGCCGGTAATTCCAACTACCGGGTAACCAAACTTATTTCGATGAAAAGCTGCCAGTTGCTGAAGTGCCAGTGTCGTATTTTCAACAAGAATGAAGGAAGCTTCCGCAGTGATGTTATTCCGCTCAGAAACCAGAAATGTTTTTATGCCTTTTTCAAGGAGTTCGGGAATAAAATGGTGGCCATTGTGTACCGGGCCTTTTAATGCCACGAAGAGGAAATTCGTTTTCGCTTCGTGCGAACGGCTGTCGGTAACAATTGAATTTATGATTTTTGGAGCGCCTGAGGTATCACCCCGTATTTCACCGCCAACTATCCTTGCTATTTCCAAAAGGGAAAGGTTCAGCATTATTTTACAGCTTTATTGTAACAGCTTCGGCAAAGTGGTTCATAAACATCTTTTTCGCCCAGCAGCACCACCTGTTCCTGTTCCGAAGTACGGTGCGAAAACTGGGCTATGCTTCCGCAGCGAACGCATATGGCGTGCACTTTGGTGACATGATCGGCCACGGCCATCAGTCCGGGAATGGGGCCGAAAGGAACTCCTTTAAAATCCATGTCGAGTCCGGCTATAATAACGCGTGTTCCCATATTGGCAAGTTTTACCACCACATCTACCAGGCCCTTGTCGAAGAACTGGGCTTCGTCGATACCAATAACATCAACATTCCCCGAAAGCAGCAGGATGTTTGATGAGTTTTCGACTGGGGTAGATCGGATGGAATTTTCATCGTGCGAAACCACTTCGTCTTCCGAGTAGCGTGTGTCCACAGTTGGTTTGAATATTTCGACCTTCTGTTTGGCGATTTTGGCCCGTTTCAGGCGTCGGATCAACTCTTCGGTTTTCCCTGAAAACATGGATCCTGCAATTACTTCTATAGTGCCAACTTTTTTTGGACTGTTTACATCTCTTTCAATAAACATTAAACGTTACTCTTATAGATTTTACTACTTTTACAAAAGTATAATTTAAACGTTTTTATACGCAAAATGGAAAATAAAAAACTGCTGAAGTTTCTGTTCAAAGATATCGCCGAGATTGAAGAATTGTTTGAGGAGAAAGGGAGTGATGGCTTTGATGCCCTTGAGATCGAATTTATACAAAGCAGGTTTCGGGGAGCCAGACAAATCATTCGGATGCTGGACGAAAAGGAAGATCAGGGAGCGGTAACATCTGAAAAGTTGCAGGAAGTTCAGGAGAAGCTTCAGGAACGGGAAACGCCGGAAGAAATTCCAGCACCGGAACCAGAAATTATGCAAGAACAACTTGTATCTGAAGAATCCGAGGAGAACGACGAAACTCAGGCCATTGATGATTCGATGGAAGAAGGCACTAAAGAGACGAATAAAGTTGAAGATGAATTGGAGGTGGAAGAAAGAGAAGAAACTCAATTGACAGAACTTGATGAAGAAGCACAGCTTGCACAAGTGAAAGCTGAAAAACCAGCAACTTCCGATGATGTTGAGCTGGATGATGAGGAGGAAAAAACAGGGAGCCGTACGATCGGAGACAGTTTTTTGAAGGAAAAATCGGTGAATGACCAGATGAGCAATGGCAGCGGCAAACTCGAGAATAAACTATCGAACAGTCCTGTGGGAAGTATCCGTGGAGCCATTGGTATTAACGATCGTTATCAGTATATCCGTGAATTGTTCGACGGAAGTGCCGATACGTTTTCTAAAACGGTTGACGAACTTGATAAGCTGAGCAACATTCAGGAAGCGGTTAGCTATCTGCAGCAAAATTATAAGTGGAAGAAAAACGAAACCAGCCTGAAATTTGTGAACCTGGTAAAACGTAGGTTCTCCAATGGTTAAATCCGGAAAATTGATATTGGTACCAACCCCGATCGGGAATCTGCAGGACATCACCCTGCGAGCTATCGAGGTTCTGAGAGCGGCTGATATAATTCTGGCAGAAGATACACGTGTTTCGTCGAAACTGATGAAGCACCTGGGAATTGAGAAAAGACTGATATCGCACCATAAATTCAATGAACATAAAACTGCGAATACCATAGTACGGCAAATCGAAATGGGCAATGTTGTTGCCATGATTTCCGATGCTGGAACACCGGCTATTTCCGATCCCGGATTTTTACTGGTTCGTGCCTGTGTAGAGAAAAATATAGAAGTGGAATGTTTGCCCGGACCAACCGCACTTCTTCCGGCGCTCGCCGTTTCCGGTTTGCCCACAGAGAAATTTGTCTTCGAAGGATTTTTACCTCAGAAAAAAGGCCGCCAGACACGCTTGAAATTTCTGGTAGAGGAAACACGCACCATGATTTTTTACGAGTCGCCGTTCCGGCTGGTAAAAGCGCTTGGCCAGTTTTCCACTTTGTGGGGCGAGGATCGCAGAGCCTGTGTTTGTCGCGAGCTCAGTAAAATGTTCGAAGAAGTGAAACGCGGAACCCTGAAAGAACTCGAAACCTATTATACGGACCATCCACCCAAAGGAGAAATTGTTATTGTGGTGGAAGGTGCAATTGAAAAATAAATCATGTTATTTGGTGAACGGAAACTTTCTTTTAACTTTATCAACCTGTAACCGTTTGTTCAAAAATTAGCTAACCAGCGCATTGCTCTCTATGAAACCAGTTTTCTTTCTTCGAAGTCTTTTGACGGCTCTGTTGGTTATTGTAACAGTTGTGGGAAGTGCGCAGGTTTCTGTAAACGGTCGGGTGGTTGACGCATCTTCCAGGCTGGTATTGAACAAGGTAAAAGTCACCGTAAAAAACACAACATTTCAGACCCAAACCGATAACAGCGGTTATTTTCGCTTTACACCCGAGGTCGAGTATCCGTTTACATTGATTTTGACATACGAAGGTTATGTCCCGCTTGAATACGAGGTGGAAAAAGACCGTGGATTTCTTGAACTTGAACTGGAGAAGATTGTGGTCAAAAAGGAAAATGTAAAGATTCTCGGGGAAAGTGAACTGGAAGCTGAGGAAACTGATTTTGAAACGGACAAAATTCGTATTTCGGGAACCGTAACTGAAAGCAGCACAGGTGAACTTTTATCGGGAGTGAACATAACCGTAAAAAATACCACCACAGGAGTTGCCAGCGATAACAACGGTTATTTTTCATTAAGTGCGAATATTGCGTTACCTGCGGTAATCCGATTTTCGATGATCGGATTGCAGACAACAGAAGTAAGGATAACCCGGAATTACCGGAACATGAAAATCAACCTCGATCAGGAATCGATTTTAAGTGAAGAAGTAGTTGTAAAAGCCGATGAGATTGAAGTGGAGCAGAAGAATTTTGTACAGATTCGGACCATGGAAACCATCGATGCTTTGACCATCCGTGAAACCGCAGCTTCAAATTTTTACCAGGCGGTAAGTAACCTGAAAGGAGTTGATGTGGTGATGCAGAGTATGAATTTCATGACCGTCAATGCACGGGGATTTAATTCAACGGAAAATACGCGGTTTGTACAGATCGTAGATGGAATGGATAACATGGCGCCTGGTATGAATTTCCCAATCGGTAATATTGCCGGTTTGAATGAACTGGATGTGGAACAACTGGAATTTATTCCCGGACCTTCAGAAGTGCAATATGGTGGCAACGCTTTGAACGGTATTCTGAAGATGAACGGTAAAGATCCTTTCAAATTCCAGGGAGTAAGTTTACTGGTTAAGCCCGGTGTCAGCGATGTGGTCTCAGGAAGCGATCATCCTTTTCAATTCGATGGGAAGCCGCAGATAGAAACAGCCATCCGGGGGGCAAAGGCATTTAACGATAAAATTGCATTGAAGATCAACGCTTCCTATTCACAGGGCCGCGATTGGTATGCTGACGACACCACCAACATTCGACCCGGGAATATTAAATGGGAACCCGACCCGGGACACGATGCCATTAACAAATACGGCGACGAAGTAACGGCCGATCTGCCCGTGGGTGACAGGGGAGCGAATATTATCGTCTCCCGAACCGGTTACCGTGATAAGGATCTTATAAACAACGATGCACGTAACCTGAAGTTAAATGGTGCTGTACATTACAAATTCAACGAAAGCACAGTAGCAATTTTACAGGCCAATTACGGATTGGCAACCACTGCATATACCGGTGATAACCGAATCTCGCTATCCGATTTTAAAATCTACCAGGGAAAGGCCGAGTTACAGGGTAGCCACTTTATGTTGCGCGGATATGCTTCCATGCAGAATTCAGGTAATTCATACGATGCTAAATTTTTGGCTGTTAACCTCAATAATGAAGCCCGCAGCGATGAAGACTGGTTTCGGGATTATTACAATGCTTATGTGGGAAATTATCGAAAACTGGGCGTTATATCCTACGATCATAACGAAGCCCGTAAATATGCCGATCGGTATCGCCTTCTCCCCGGAACTCCGGAATTTGAGGAAGCCAAACAACGCATGATTAACAATCCTGATTTTACAAAAGGTGCCGGCATTTATAACAATTCAGTGATGTATGCCTTCGATGCGGTATTCGATTTGAATAAGTATACAAAAGAAACCAAGGTAAATTTTGGTGGCAATTTCAGGTTTTTCGATCTTGATTCGAAAGGCTCCATTTTTCCCGACACGCTGGGTAACAACATCACTTGTTACGAATACGGGTTTTTTGCAGAAGCACAGCGTCATTTTTTTGAAGAAAACCTGATGTTGAAAGCTTCCGTTCGTTACGATAAAAGTGAAAATTTCGAAGGTCATTTTTCGCCGCGTTTTTCGGCTTTGTACACCATCAATGATAAAAACAATGTTCGTATTTCGGTGCTCACAGGATTCCGTAATCCGGGGGTGAAAGAGCAGTTCATTAACCAGGACCTGGGAACCGCACGTTACCTCGGAGGTCTGAAAGCATTGAACAGCGCCTACGATATTCCGCTCAACAGTATTTTTCTGGACAAAGTAAATGAATACAACGCGGCGGTTGATTTTGATGTTAAAAATCCGGACGATCCCTACAACCTGCAACAGGCGATGTTGAAAAACCTGGATATTCTGGAAGCCGGAATAGTTAAGCCTGAGCAGGTGGACGAACTGGTCCCTGAACAAGTGATTACTTTTGAAGTCGGTTACAAGACAAATCTGGCCAATTCGCTTTTCCTTGATGCGGTATACTACAATTCGATATACAACGATTTTATTGGGATTGCAAAGGTGGTAAAACCGAAAACCAGTCCGCAGGTTGACATGCTAACGGCTGCTGCTCAAATTAATGAATCGGCCCAAAACGATGTTTACTACCTGAATGTAAATGCCCAGGAAAAGATCGGGATACAGGGGGTGGCTCTTGGCTATAAGTGGCTGATGCCAATGGGATCAATTATCTCAGGCAATCTTACCTGGTCCGATATCAGAACACAGGTAGACGATCCTATTGCTCCAGGATTTAACACGCCCGGTTTTAAATCTAATCTTTCCGTCCAGAACAGGAAGATGGACAAAATGGAGAATAATCCCGGATTCAGAAACATCGGTTTTAAAGTTACCTGGCGTTACCAGAGTCGCTATTACTGGGAGAGTGCTTTTGGTGATGGATGGGTAGAACCGGTGAGTACCTTTGATATCCAGTGTTCGGTCAATATAAACAGGCCCAAATCGGTAGTTAAATTTGGAGCTTCTAATTTCTTCAATAAAAAATTCACCTACTCGTTTGGCGGATCGAATATTGGTGTATTGTATTATGTGTCGTATGTCATTGATAATTTATGGGAGGGCAACTAAAATGAGCACAAAGAAATATATCGTTCTGGTGGTTGCACTGATTCATTTGTTGGGCTGCAACTATGAATTTCCGGAGGAACCAATGCCAAAACCGGAAGATTTGGGGGACCTGAATCTTGAAAAGGTGATTGCGATTGGCGATGGATTTATGGCAGGTGTTATGGATGGTGCGCTGTACACGGATGGACAGCAACATTCGTTGGCGACCATTATTAATTCACAGTTCGCCGTTATCAACGGGCAGGAGTTTCTGCAACCCGAAATCGATTCCGAAAACGGTTATAATTTATATGCTCAGCAAGGCGGAACACGGGGAAAATGGATTTACCGCTTTCTGAATAAAACGGATGAAACCCCTGCGCGGGTCTTGAGTTCGGGTGATCCCATCGGAGCTTTTTCGGGAGATAAAAATGCATTGCAGGATTTGGCATTACCCGGATTAAAAGTGATGGATATCGATAATGCCTCTTTGAGATATGATCCTTTTTTCGAAAGAGCGTTCAATTCGGACGGTCCGAATATAATTGAACAGATTGTAGCTAAAAATCCAACTTTTGTACTTTGCTGGTTGGGGATAAACGATTACCTGGAATATGCAGTTGGCGGGGCAACTCAGGAGTACCTGCTCACTTCGATTGAAGAATTTGAGAACAATTATTCCGAACTTATTGAAGCACTGATCAGTAGAACAAACGCCCAGATCATCTTACCAAACCTGATCTCGTTTCGCGATCTGCCTTATTTTTATTTGCGTCAATGGAATTTTATCCGGCTAAGTAACCTGGATAAAGCCTTTGCCCAGGCCACATTCAGTGATTATAACATTGCGGTGAGGGCCTATAATGTTGGAAAACCTTACAATGAGTGGCGTCCGCAAATCAGTTTTGAGGACAATGGTGCCACTCTGTATCCGCAGTCCCTGGTAGTTGTTGATGAAGATCTGCCGGATGCTACCTATTCCGACGGAAGTCCGCTTGAAAAATACCGCCAGCTGACTGAAAAAGAAATGGCTTTGTTATCCGTTACCGATGAGATGGTAGAGCAGGGATGGGGGTGGAGAATTCCGTTGCCGGAGCAATACTATCTAAAAGAATCAGCTATCATTAAATTGGAAAGCAGCAGAAATGTATTTAATGTTATTCTATTCGAGTTGGCGGAGAAGTATCCTGACAGAATTACGTTTGTAGATCTTGCACAGGAAGTGAAAAGGATTGCCGATACGGGTAAATTCGATAGTTGGGGACAACCCGTTTCTGATAAAACATTCTACGAGGACGGAGTCCCGCTGGAAGGAGGATTGGACATGAACAGTATATTCTCGCTTGATGGAATCCATTTTAACCAGCGTGGAAATGCATTCCTGGCAAATAAGGTTTTGCGTGGTATCAATACCAATTATCAGGCAAAAGTTCCATTAGCAAATGTAAATGGTTATATTGGGAATGTATATTCTTATTGAAACTGCGAGGGAATGCACTGCTAAATTATGTCCAGAAAAAAATATACGCACCTGTTTTTCGATTTAGACAATACGCTCTGGGATTTCAAAGCCAACTCCAGGTTGGCCATGCATTCGACTTTTCAGTTGATGCAGCTTGAGGAGAAAGGAGTGGATTTTGAAGGTTTCTTTGATTTGTATTCAAAAAACAATAGCGATTTGTGGGGAGCATACCGAAAAAAGGAAATCAGGAAGAAAGATTTAACAACGCAGCGTTTTAAACTGACACTGGATAAGCTGGAAATAAATGGAATAGATCCGGCAGAAATGAATGCACTATACCTCTCAGAAATGCCTAAACAAAGTAAACTGGTTGATGGTGCCATTGATCTGCTCGATTACCTGAAAAATAAAAACTACCAGTTATTTATTATAACCAATGGTTTTTCTGAAGTTCAATACAATAAACTGAAAAGTTCAAAGCTATTGCCGTATTTCAAAAAAATATTCATTTCTGAAGAAATAAAAGCACCAAAACCTGCACGTGAAATCTTTGAACATGCGATTAAATCGGCAAATGCCAGAAAATCGACAAGCCTGATGATTGGTGACGATCTGGAAGTGGATGTTTTAGGTGCTCTATGTGCCGGAATTGATGCCGTTTATGTTCACCACTCGAATATCCCTGATGTTGAGATGAAACACCATAAGAAATTAAATAAGAGATACTTGGCGATAGCTGAATTGCAGGAATTGAAGGCCAGGCTCTAATTTTCAAATTTAAGACAACAAAGTATTTTATTGAGTATATGTTTGCTATGGCAACAAAAAAATGTGCCATTTTATTTGTATAATTCATACTTTATTCGATATTTGTATAAGGAATTTTAACAACTTTTAAGACTTGTTATGATGCTATAAAGGGTAATTGTGAATCTGGAATTTGGGGGAATTCTTTCACAATTTTTAAATAGGTCGAGATTTACTATAAATGCTGTTTAATTGTTAATTTAAAACTATTTCTATGAAAAAAATCATGCTGTTCATTGCAGTTGTGCTTTTTATGGGGGTACAATTGCTCCATGCGCAAACCAGGGACATTTCCGGGGTTGTTGTTAGCTCTGAAGATAATGCTTCAGTTCCTGGTGCATCCATAGTAGTTGTGGGAACAACATTAGGTACGATTACCGACATTGACGGTAATTTTACGCTAAAGATTCCTGAGGATGCAGAAAAACTGATGGTTTCGTTTGTAGGTATGAAAACCATCGAAGTTCCTATCGGCGATCAAACTACGTTTAACATTACGCTCGATCCCGATGTTTTTGGTTTAGATGAAGTGGTTGTTGCTGGTGTTGCATCAGGAACACCTAAGAAAAAACTTTCCATTTCTGTAGGAAGGGTTGATGAGCAGGCTTTGAAACAAGTGCCCGCTTCTTCAGCAGCCGGTGCTTTACAGGGTAAGGTTGCTGGTGTTACAGTAGTATCTGCCAATGGTAACCCGGGCAGTGCAGCCTCTATCCGTTTAAGAGGTGCAACTTCGCTTCGTGGTAGCCAGGCCCCGCTGATCATTATCGATGGAGTAATGATCGAGGGAACATTGCAGGATATCAACGTTGATGACATCGAATCGATGGAAGTTGTAAAAGGTGCGGCTGCCGCATCGCTTTACGGTTCGCGTGCAGGTAACGGTGTTGTGGTTATTACTACAAAAAGTGGTAAAGGACTTGCCGCTGGTCAAACCATTGTTACGGTACGTAACGAATACGGTTTCTCTAAACTGATGAACAAGATGGATATTTCAGAACACCATTTTTATCAATTGGAAGATAACTGGCAAAGCGAAAACCGCTGGACACTTTACAAAGGAATCGAGTGGTATGCAGGAGATGATCCGGCTTTGATCGGAACCAAAGTATCAGGTAGTTTGCTGATTGATCCTGATCACTATATGGACAATCCATTTGGTGTAGTTAATGATCACCTTGGTGATTTTTATGAAGGAGGTAATTTTTACACCAATTATGCTTCAGTAGCTTCTAACCTGAACCGGACCAACTTCATGGTTTCCTTCGAAAATTCAAAACAGGATGGTATTGTATTCAGGGTAAGTGGTTATAAACGTCAAAACTTCAGATTAAACGTTGATCATCGTCTGACCGATAAACTCACCTTCTCGACCAGTAATCTGATCATCAAATCGGAAACGAACAACAGTAGTTTCGATTTCTTCTCATTAATGCAGTTGCAGCCCGATATGGATTTGCATCGTAAAAATCCGGATGGTAGTGATTACAGAGTTAAAGTTGATGAATTCGGTACAACAGCAAACCCCTTGTATCCAATTGCCAACGTAACAAATGTTGGTAATCGTAACCGTATTTTGGGAAGTTACCAGTTTACCTATACACCGTGGAATGCAATTTCACTGGAAGGATTATACAGTTTCGAAAGACAGGATAATTACAGTAACTACGTTGAACCGAAAGGTTACCTGGATCTTCCTTCTTATGAAACAGGCGGAACAGAAGGGTACATGTCAAAAAGTGCAACGCAACAGTTTGCCCAGGTATTGCAGTTTACAGCCAACTTTAACAAGCAATTTGGCGACTGGACCACCAAAGCAAAACTGAGTTACCTGTATGAAGATAACAATTACAAATATTTCTGGACCGGAGGTCGTAACTTCTCTGTTGCTGGGATAGAACAGTTTAACGTAATGGACCAGTCACTCTCCACGAATTCTTCCAATGAACATTCAATCCGTGCCGAAAACATTTTTGGTATTGTTGATGTCGATTACAAATCGAAATACATAGGATCCTTCCTGTATCGTTACGACGGCGCCAGCCAGTTTGGAGAAAATGAACGCTGGAATCCATATTTCAGGGCATCAGGTGCATATCGTATCAGTGAAGATTTTCCGATCAACGGTATTAGTGAGTTGAAAATCCGTGCTGCTTACGGTACTGCAGGTAACCGTCCACCATGGTACGCACAATACGAAACTTTTAACATTTCAGGTGGTACACCGGTGAAAAACCAGTTGGGTAACAAAAACCTTAAGCCATCCAAGATTGTTGAAAGAGAATTAGGTTTAAACATGGAATTCCTCAATCGTTTTGACTTTGAACTGGTTTATTCTAAAACCGATGCTGAAGACCAGCACTGGCCTGTTCCGCTGCCCGCTTCGCAGGGATATAAAACACAGTGGCAGAACATGGGAACCATCACGTCTACTGCATGGGAAGCTACTTTAAGCGCAAACCTGGTGACCAGTAGCAAGTTTAACTGGAACATGAACATTACCTTTGATCGGATCAGGAATGAGATCACACAGTTGGATGTGGCTCCGTTTACGACCGGTGCAAGAGGTAATGCTGGTGACCCGGGTGCATTCTTTATTGAGGAAGGTGCCATATTCGGTTCGATGTATGGTGAATACTTCCTTCGTTCGATGGACGATATGCAGGAACAGTTTGACCGCTTGAGCGGATCGACTTATTCAGGTTTGACCATGGCTGATTTTACACAGAACAGTGACGGATACATTATCAGAACCGGTACTGAAGGTACATCTTCAGAAATTCCGGTTAAAAAACTGAATGATGATGGTAACCCGGAAACCGTTCAGATCGGAGACGGAAACCCTGACTTCCACATGGCCATTGCCAATACCTTGTCGTTTGTAGGATTCGATCTCTATGTTTTGCTCGACTGGAAACAGGGTGGTGATATTTACAGTTTGACCAACCAGTGGATGTACCGTGACAACCGTGCGGCTTCAATGGATCAGTTTGGCAAACCTGAAAATCAAAAGAAAACCTACGACTATTATGCTGCGTTATATAATGTGAACACTTATAACAATCATTTCGTAGAAGATGGTACGTTCATGAAAGTACGCGAAGTTTCGCTGTATTATAATTTGCCAAAAAGGACACTGGGAGGTTTCTTGAATGGCTTTATAAAAGATCTGAGGATAGGAGTAATTGGACGTAACCTGCTTACGTTCACCAATTATTCCGGTTTTGACCCTGAAGTAGGAAGTACTGAAGGTAACGGAGATAATACAATCCAGGCCTGGGATGAATTTGCGTATCCAAACTACAGCACCTTCACCGGCTCGATTGAGATCAAATTCTAATAGAAAAAAATGATGGATATGAAAACGAAAGTTTATAAACTGGCTTTTGCCTTAGTTATAGCGTTGGGATTTCTTACCTACAGTTGTGCTGATTTGGTGGTGGAAAACCTGAATGAACCGGACTCGGAAAAAGCACTGGCTAATCCGGATGACCTGTCCAGTTTGGCCGGTGGTGCCTTCCGTACTCTACACAATGCAATGCAGGAATACGATGGCCCTGCGCTTGCTATGATTACCATGGCCGACCAGGGAACCTGTTCGTGGGGTAATGCAGGTATGAAAGACCTTTCATCTGAACCACGAAATGGATTTATCAATAGCCTTACCTATTCCTATTTTCCGGTGGTCAGAAACCTTTGGGAAGACTCATACGCTTCCATATCTGCGGTTAACGATGTATTGAAAGCTATTGAAGACCAGGGGGTTGAAATGGGTGAAGATGGAGCCGATACTGAAATGGTTCGGGCGTGGTGTTACTTTGTAAGTGGTGTTGCTCATGGATATTTGGGCTTAACTTACGACCAGGGTAACGTCATTAAGTGGGATACCGACCTGGAAACACTGGAATTAACGCCATACCAAACGCTTCTTGATGCCGGTGTTGAATTACTCGATCAGGCCATTAGTATCGCCAATGGTAATTCATTCGAAATTCCTGTAAAATGGATGGGTGGCGAAAGCTATACCAATACAGAACTGGCAGAACTGGCTAGCACTTATGCAGCGCGTATTTTGGCGTATGGTCCAAGAAATGCGAGCGCTAATGCAGCTGTCGACTGGGGTAAAGTGTTGAGTTATGCCAATAATGGAATTAAAAAGGATTTGGCTCCTGAACTGGGAGATAATTACGATTTCTACGATTTTTACATGGTTTACCAGATCTATCCGGGATGGGGACGCGTTGACCACCGCATCATTAACCTGATGGATCCGGACTATCCCAGCCGCTGGGCCGAAGACGGAGTAAACTGGACAACACCCGACGGAACAGATCCGGGTGAAGCTTCATCCGAAGATGCACGTTTGACTTCGGATTTCGAGTTTATGGCAGATAACGATTTCAGACCAGACCGTGGTTATTACCATTTCAGCCATTACCGCCTGAGCCGTTACGACGATGTAATTTCACGTGTATGGTACGGCGATGTGCCGCATCCAAGTATGCTGGTGTGGGAAAACGAAATGCTTAAAGCTGAAGCATTGGTTCGCACCGGATCAGTGGCTCAGGCCGTAGCAGTTTTAAATAGTGCTGACGGTGCACGTAAAGTGCGTGGTCAGTTACCCGATGTAACCGATACCGATGCCAATAAAGTACTCTGGCATATTTTCTATGAAAAGGATGTCGAATTGATTGATACTGGTATGGGAATTAGTTTCTTCGATATGAGAAGAAGGGATATGTTGCAACGTAGAACTATTTTGCACTTTCCGGTTCCGGCAACCGAGCTTGAAATTGTTCAGGTGCCGGTCTACACCATTGGTGGCGATCCGGACGGGGAGAATGTTTCTGATGGCAGTTGGACAGGACAGGACGGCGTGACATCACCATTCAATCAGTAATCTTTAAATTGTAATGAAATGAAAAAAATTATATTTTCTACAATTCTATTATTTGCGGTGGTGAGCATGTTCAATTCATGTACCACACCGCCAATCGAAGCGGCTCAGGATGCTTACGATTACGATGCGATCGTACCTAAAGTATTAGGTGTTAGTGGTGCTTCCGTTGCCATTCAAACCTTTACGGCAACCTATTCACCCAATTATTATCGTGGAGGTTCTACCTGGAACTGGTCAGCAGATCAGGCAGTCGTTCAAAGCGTGAGTGATGACACAAGAACCGCAACCATTTTGTTCGACCAGTATCCCTCTGACGGCTATGCAACAGTAATTGTTACCGAGACAACCCAGGGCGGTGTAACTTCCGATCCGGTGAGTGTGGAAGTTGAAGTTAAAAAATACTGCCCCTTGGCCAATGGTGTAAACGATTTGGTTGGTTCATGGTCGGGAACGGATGCCGACGAAGACAGTCAGGTTACTACAACCGCCAGTGGAGATAAACTGGAGGTTACCGGTTTAAGTTTTGGAATGATTACCAATTGGTGGGGCGAAACCATCCTGGAAGGTGGATCATTCCTGATGACTGTCAATGAAGACGGAACACTCGCTATACCACGTCAGTATATTTATACCACCGACTGGAACGGCGATCCTTATCGCTACGAAATAATCGGGGATGGTACCTGGGATAATTGCACCACTACACCAACCTTGCTGATCACTTACGATATTTATTACGAAGGTGATGCAACCGGTATTGGTAATGATTACGGCGGTGCATTATTCACAGCGGAAATTACCTTGGATAACTAAGTTTGTCGCCTGTGAAAAGTCGATAATTAATTGACTTATTATGATACTCAATAACCAGCGGGTGATTTTCCGCTCGCTGGTTATTTCTCCTGTTTTCAAAATTTCTATTTAGCCTCGTCCATGACGTGGTAAAATTAGTTCACTTTCGCAGCATACGGCTGTAAATGTGAGAATTCCAGATTGCAGTTTAACGTGCAGCTGAGAGAGACAATAAATTTTCAGAAAACAGGTGTTAAAAATAATCCAGCCGGGAGGACTCACTCTACATTTACTCACAATTACCCTTCGTAGAACTTTTTCATCCTCCCGGTTTTCTTTTTACCTTCCAGTTTTTTTACTGACTTTGTTAAGCCAACGTAAAATCGTTTTGTGATTATTCGATTTTTCTTGTCGTTATAATTTTTACTTTTTTCTGTGATTTCCACTTTCAACTTCTAATCAAAACCGAAAAAAAAGTTCATAATCTTTGGTGTTTTGATTTTTTTTTACACATTTGCGTCTGTTAAAATTTTTAACAATTGATTAAGGGTAATATGTGATACACGGGTTTGGGGGAATCCGCACAAATAAGAATCAATTTGAATTTATACGCTGTTTAATTATTATTAAAGCTATTTCTATGAAGGGATATGTAGGGGATGTACGTTTATTTCAATTAAACTTATTAGCAACCAGGATAACTGGGCAAAAAAACATTGCCGGGAGGAGCTCACTCTACATATACTCACAATTACCCTTCGTAGGAATTTTATTCCTCCCGGCTTTTTTCTCCACTTAAATTGTAAAAGTGATGAAATTAAAACCAGAGTTTAAACAATACCAATTAGGAAATCAATTCATACAATGAATATGACTTACATTTTTTATAGCTGTTTTATTAATAACTAAAAATTATTTCTATGAAAAAAATTGCGATTTTTTTATCGATTCTCCTTTTCATGGGAACCATGGTAAACGCTCAAACAAAGAATTTGAGCGGTACGGTTACCTCGGCCGAGGATGACCTGCCCATTCCCGGAGTATCGGTTTCAGTGAAGGGGACTACTTTAGGTACGATCACTAATTTAGATGGTGAGTTCGACTTTAAAGTTCCTGAAGATGCCCAAACGCTTGTTTTTAGTTTTGTGGGTATGAAGGTTCAGGAAGTTGCAATTGGCACGCAAACCAATTTCAACATTACAATGGAACCTGATGTGGTGGGTATCGACGAAGTGGTAGTTACCGCTTTGGGTATCAGCCGCGAAAAAAAGACCCTGTCTTATGCTGCACAGGATGTTCAGTCTGAACAATTAAACGTCACCAACGATGCCAACATTAAAACGGCTATCGTGGGTAAAGTTGCCGGTGTTCAGATGGTTGGACAGGCAGGTTCGAAACTTGGTGATTCTGGTCGTTTGCGTATCAGGGGAGCTATCTCCCTGACTTCTGACTCTGATCCGCTTTATGTTGTAGACGGTATCCCGGTAAGTGATCCGAACGTTGTGGATATGAATGATGTGGAATCGGTGAACGTACTGAAAGGCCCGAACGCAACAGCGCTTTACGGACAACGCGCAGAGTATGGTGTTGTGATGATCACTACCAAACGTGCCAAACGCGGAGGTGTTAGTGTTGAGATCAACAGCAATACAACTTTCGATAAAGTCGCTTACCTGCCTGAATACCAAAACCTTTACGGTGGTGGTTACGATGGTGATGATGAATGGACAACGTTAAACTACGGCGCCGGTTTTGCCGGAAGAGCTTATCCGGAAGAATGGTCGATTTTTGATGGCCGTCGTTTCGTTTACAGTGGTTATGCCGACGAAAGCTGGGGACCAAAATTTGATGGAGAACCTTACACTCCCTGGTATGCCATGTGGCCGGAAAGCCCTTACTACGGACAGGAAGTGCCTTACGAAGCGCAGCCGGATAACATCAAGGATTTCTATGAAACCGGTATAACCACCAAGAATTCGATTGCTTTGAGTGGTGCAGGCGATGGTTACACAGCTCGTTTGTCGGTTACCAACCTGAACCAGGGAGGTATTATTCCGGAATCGGAATACAAAAGAAACACCATCAGTGGTGCATTTGATTTTGATGCAAGCACCAAACTGAGTGTTGGAGTAAACTTTAATTTCTCTAAATCTTATGTTCAGGGTGATTTCGACGATGGTTACTCGAACCAGACCACCGGTTCATTCAACTCGTGGTTTAACCGTAACCTCGATATGGGTAAAATGAAGGAGTTGAAAGACCTGAAAACCACCAGCGGTTATCACGCTTCGTGGAACTACTGGGGTCCATTTTACGCTACCTATTTCGGAACGGAAAAAGGTGCTTTCTGGTTTAACCCATATTGGTACCTCGAAAAATACAAAGACGAAAGGAATCGTATTCGTTTGATTGGGGACATTCACGCCAAGTACGATATCAACGAGAACCTGAACGTGAAAGTAAACGCTTCAACCAATATTTATCACTACCAGCGCTATTACGAAGTGCCTTATGAAATTGAACTGGCTGCTGATCCTGATTTCTACAATGTCTGGAACTCAGGTTTTGGAAATCAGAAAGCGCTCACCATGGAAAATAACTATACTGCCATGGTAAACTACAACAACGATTTTGGTGATTTGGACCTGGATGCTACTATTGGTACAACCTATCGTACCAATTCGTACGATAATTTCTGGGCCAATATGCCAACCGGAAGTAAAACTCAGGGATTGGTATTGCCCGATGTATTTACCTATAGTAATACAAAATTACCGGTAACACCGAATACCGACAAATGGCAGAAAAAAGTTTTAAGTGCTTACGGTCGATTCTCACTGGGATGGAGAGAGATGTTGTATGTAGACGGATCGTTCCGCCAGGACTGGAGTTCTGCGCTGCCTGAAACCAAAAACGGATACGGATATCCATCAATCGGTACTTCATTTATCTTTACCGAGTTAATGGAAGATAATTCAATCCTTTCCTTTGGTAAAGTTCGCGCTGGTTGGGCACAGGTAGGTACCGACCTTGCTGCATTGCGTTTGAATCCGGTTTACCCGTTATCAGGCAGTCCTTACCTTGGAAGTCCGCAGATGTATGCTAATACACAGTTGGTTGATCCGGCTATCGAACCATCACTCAATACTTCTATGGAGTTTGGTTTCGACCTGAAATTTTTGAACAACCGTGCCGGTGTTAGCTTTACTTACTTCAACGAGGTAAGGGAAAAAGAAATCATCCCGATCACCCTGTCACAGGCCACAGGTAAAACTTCATTCCTGACCAATGCCGGTAAATCGAGCCGTTCGGGTATCGAACTGGTAGTTGACGGAACACCGGTTAAAGAAGACAACTTTGTGTGGAACATCTCGGTTAATTTTGGTACGAGTAACCCAACGGTTGATGAACTTCCCGGAGGTCTCGAATCAATTAATGCACCAGGTGGTAACGATGACTGGGGCTTTGTTTATGTTGTTCATGAATTGGGCAACAAATGGGGCCAGTTAAGAGGTAGAGCAATTCGTACTGACGAAGCGACCGGACAGCCGGTGATCAATGCGGCTACTGGTACTTATGCTTACGATACCGACCAGTATCTGGGATCAGTTCTTCCTGATTTCACCGGTGGTGTGTATAACTCGTTCACCATTATGAAACTGATCAACGTTGCTGCCTCTATCGACTTCCAGAAAGGTGGTAAATTCTTCTCGCTTTCTGAAATGTGGGGTAATTACTCCGGTCTGCTCGCCGAAACCGCTGCGATCAACGACAATGGCATGAACGTTCGTGATGCAATTGCTGACGGTGGTGGTGTACACGTTGTTGGTGTGGATACCGATGGTAATCCTTACGACGACTATGTAGATTCTTATACTTACTTCAGTCAGTTCCAGTCGAATACTGTTGCTTCGCAATTTGTACACAATGCCGACTATGTTAAACTAAGAGATGTAAGCGTTTCAGTGAATCTGCCTAAAAAATGGATGGACCAGACCTTCATCAGGTCAGCAACTGTTGGCTTTGTGGGAAGAAACCTGTGGATGATCTCAGTGGCTGATGATAATATCCACGGATGGGATCCATCAGAAATGTCAAGAACCTATGGGGAGAATGCCGGTTTACCGGGTACAAGAAGTTATGGGTTTGATGTTAAATTAACTTTTTAATCGATAGGAAACATGAAAAAGATATTTTTAGCCTTATTAAGTATTGTATTGCTGGGCACCGGGTGTGAAAACATCGACTTTGGCGATACAAATAAAAACGTAAATGGACCTGCAGAGGTAAATACTGCTGCGATGTTGTCCGGAGCGATGACTAACTTTGGAGATGACAGGGGAAGACCTTATAGAATCACTCCAACACTGAATGTGCAGTACCTGGTACAGTATGTATATAACGATGAAATGTTGTATGCCGATTATGCAGGAAGCTGGGTGAACTACTACGTACAGGAACTTTCGAACATTAAGGAAGTGATGGATGTGCTGAACGATCCGGAAAGCGCAAATAATTCTTCTGTGATTGCAAACGGTTCTATCGATAACCAGAAGGCGGTTGCTATGATTTGGAAATCAGTTATTTTCAAGCGCGTCACCGATTTATTTGGAAATGTTCCTTATTCAGAAGGATTGAATCCTGAAATTCTTACGCCGAAGTACGATAGCCAGGAAGATATCTACAAAGGAATGATTGCTGATGTAAAAGCGGCCCGTGATATGATTGATCCTTCGGCCGCTGGTGTAACCGGTGATGTAATTTATGATGGAGACATGGAAATGTGGCAAAAATTTGCCAACTCGTTCCTGATGAGCCTGGGTATGCAGCTTACCAAAGTTGATCCGGGACTGGCACAGTCAACGGTTACTGAAGCATTAGGGAATGCACACGGCGTGTTGGAAGATGCCTCAGAAGATGCACTCTATACCTACGATGTAGCCAATGGCTTTACCAATCCATGGAACTGGATGCGTCCGGCTGACTATGGTGTTTCTGCCGAATTTATCAGTGCACTGAAAGGTGAAGGTTTTACTTCGAATACAACCATGGATGAAAGAATCCAGTATGTTACCGATGATCCTTCTGTTCCCGGACATCCTTACGGATTCAGGAACTATGGCAATACTGAAAATACTTCACCTGTTGGTTCAGTACTCATTGATCCGGCTACACAGCTTCCAATCTTAACTTCAGCCTATACTTATCTGCACCGTGCGGAGGCTGCTGCCAGAGGTTGGTCAAACGAAGATGCCGGCGAAATGCTGAAAATGGGTATCATGATGTCGTATGCACGCGGTGCGGCTATTTATGGCGTTGAAATTGGTGACGGTGCGGCTTATGCCGATGCACGTGTTGCCGATATGGCAACTGCCGGTGAGCTGACCGTTATTGCTGAAGAAAAATGGGTTGACCTTTTCCCGCTTGGATACGATTCATGGAGCGAATGGAGAAGAACAGGTATTCCTGCCCTTACTCCTGCTGCAGATGCCATCAACGATGGCCAGATTCCAAGACGTTATAACTATCCAAATAACGAGCCTTCGTTGAATGCCGATGGTTACAACAGTGGTGTTGGTGCTTTGTCGCCTTCTACCGATAATAATACATCACGCTTCTGGTGGGATAAATAATCGACTTTAATCAATCGATTCAATATAGAAAAGAGGTGGCCTTTCGGTCACCTCTTTTTTTGCAGTCAAGCTGCTTTTATTCCAATAAAATTAGTCCACGGAATCCACTCGCCGACGTTTTCATAAATATCGGGATGAAATCCGTGCTTTTTTTTAACAAGTGCTTTTGTTACATCTTTTTTTTGGTTTGTTGGGCCGGGATGTCATTCATTGATTGGCGCCGACAAGAAGTGTTTGGTATTTTAGGTATGGAATTATATATAGCATTATCAACGACTAGGCAGTAGAAACAAGGTTATTGGGAATGATTACTGTAAAATAAACGTTGTAGCATAGGATAAAGAAAAAAACGAAACACAGGTACGAATTAGAAATTCGCATTGGCGGGATTTAGGTTACATTACAACCTGTTCAGATCTTACGTCTTTCTTTTCTTCTTCTTGGCTGCCGGGAACAATACGTTATTCAGGATCAAACGATAACCCGGCGAATTTGGGTGCAAACTCAAATCCGTGGGAGGATCGCCAATCAGGTGGCGGTAATCTTCGGGGTCGTGTCCACCGTAAAAAGTCCAGAAACCACGCCCTTTTTCACCATGGATATAACGGGCTTCGTTGGCCGGTTTGTTTTCGCCCATTACCAGTACGTTTGATTTTAGCACTTGTTTTCTGTAGGCAGTAGTTTGTCCCATAAAACCTTTAATCAGGTTATTATGGTTTTGACACAACATGGTTGGAATAGGATCCCATTTTGCAGAAAATTCAAATAAAGTGAAATAGTCATTCTCGCGTGCTACGCGACGAGTTTCAGTCGCATCGATATCTGAGAATTCGTAAACATTGGGATTTTTTTCGAGATGAAAATTTTCAAAAGCAAAAGTTCGGTGAAAATCCAGTTTTGCATCAGCATCCGGGTCCATTGGGTCACCGTCAAACATGGGTTGGCAAATATCGATTCCTGTGGCCGCCAGCGATATGTCGTAGGTGTCGGTAGCTGCACACATGGCAAACAGAAAACCACCGTTGTTGACGTACTTTTCGATCTCACGCGTTACAAACGATTTCATTTCCGAAACCTTCATAAATCCCAGTTTTTTGGCCAGTTCATCATTGATCCGCACTTCCTGCTGATACCATGGCATGTGCTGGTACGAGCGCCAGAATTTACCGTGTTGCCCGGTAAAATCTTCATGGTGGAGGTGCAGCCAGTCGTATTCCGAAAGTTTGCCGGCCAGAATCTCTTCATCGTAAATAACATCATAAGGAATTTCAGCGTAAGTAAGGACCAGCGTTACCGCATCGTCCCAGGGTTGTTTGTTGGGTGGCGAATACACTGCAATTTTGGGTGCCTTGTTCATGCTCACCGCATCCTGGTTAATATCGGGGCGCGCAATCTCAGTCAGTATCGCATTGGCCTGGGCATCAGCCATATTTTCGTAACTTACACCACGCACGATGCATTCATTCTCAATTTCGGGATGATGTTCCATAAGGAAACTTCCTCCCCGGTAATTCAGCAGCCATTTCACTTCCACATCGCGTTCCAAAACCCAGTAGGCAATACCATAGGATTTCAGGTGGTCTTTTTGGTTTTCGTCCATTGGAATAAGCAGGTACATGGCTTTTACCTGGACAAACAAGATCAGAAATAGTATGGAAAGGGCTGTTTTCAGCTTCATGGCAAAATTTTTCCGAAATATACAATTTTAGCCGTAAAATGGTTCAATGATAGAAGGAGGAATATTTTCAAAAAACGATCTTCTTTTGCACCGTCCTTTAGGGCGGTGATTGAATGGATTGTTTGTATTGTTGGGATCTTTATGAAATTTTGTAAAATATAAATTACAAAATTGTATAAAGATCCTGCCTTAACTACCCTGCCAGCACACCGCCCTAAAGGATGGTGCAATAAAATGGTATCATTGCTTTAATTCATTGTATAAATTTCAGGGGAACTTACATTCAAAATGGAAGTTTAGAACGGCGTATCTGAACCACCGGACTGTGAATCAAATCCACGATTACTGCTGATGCCCTGCTCAACTGAATCTTCATCGGCATTCATCGACGAGCCAAAGGTTTGAACTCCACCAAAACCACCAGTGCCGAACTGAGGATCCATATCGGAGAATTTGGCCAATTCTTTTTTGAAGCGCAGGTGGATATCGGCAGTAGCCCCATTCCGGTGCTTGGCAATAATAATTTCGGCCACGCCCAGCAGGGAATTTCCGGAGTCATCTTCCGTGATCCCGAAATACTCGGGACGGTGAATGAATGTTACGATATCAGCATCCTGTTCAATGGCGCCCGATTCACGCAAGTCGGAAAGTTGCGGGCGTTTCCCTTCGCGCGATTCAACCGAACGGTTCAGCTGCGAAAGCGCAATGATCGGCACATTCAGTTCCTTGGCAATGGCTTTCAGCGAACGCGAAATGGTACTTACCTCCTGTTCACGACTGCCACGCAGATCGGATCCGGCTGTCATTAACTGCAGGTAATCAACGACGATGATATTGATGTCATGCTGCATTTTTAAACGCCGGCATTTAGCGCGGAATTCGAAAATTGAAAGTGCAGGTGTATCGTCAATAAAAATGGGTGCTTCATCAAGTGCCTTAATGCGTTGATTTAACTGGGCCCATTCGTAATCCTCCAGTTTCCCGGTTTTAATCTTTTCGGCCCCAAGTTCCGTTTCGGCAGCGATCAAACGGTTTACCAGCTGGATAGACGACATCTCGAGTGAGAACACGGCTACTGCCTGCCGGTGATCGACGGCCATGTTCCTTGCCATGGACAGTACGAAAGCGGTTTTACCCATCGCCGGGCGGGCTGCCACGATAATCAGATCAGTTTTTTGCCAGCCCGATGTAATGCGGTCGAGTGCCGAGAATCCCGAAGGCACACCACTCAATCCGTCAGGTTTGCTGCGGGCTTTTTCAATCTGAATGATCGCCTCATTCAAAACAGGTTTTATCGGCACGGTTTCTTTCTTGATGTTCCCTTCAGAAACCTTGAATAACTCCGATTCCGAAAAATCAATCAGGTCATCCACATCAAGCGTGTCATCGTATGCCTTGGTCTGAATTTCAGAGGAAACACGGATCAACTCGCGTTGGATAAATTTTTGTGCGATGATGCGTGCGTGAAATTCAATGTGAGCAGCCGAAGCTACTCTGCGTGTGAGCTGCGTAATGTAACTCGGGCCACCCACCTCATCGAGTTGATTGCGGTCTTTCAATTCCTGAGTTACCATTAAAAGGTCAACTGGTTTTTCCTTTCCCGACAACGTTTTTATGGCTTCAAAAATTTTCTGGTGCTCCTCCTTGTAAAAGCTTTTAGCATCAATGATATCGGCAACGGTTACATAAGCATCGCGCTCCAGCATGAGTGCACCCAACACGGCTTCTTCCACATCGACAGCCTGGGGTGGTAATTTTCCGTACTGCGCATTAATTTGCTCGATGGTGGAGATTGCATTGCTCTTCTTTCGTTCTGCCATTTTTTTGATTGCTAAAAGTTAGATTTTTCAAAGCTGCTCAAAAGTATAAATAACAAGCACCCTCAACAAGATATTCTTGTTACTGTTTTCAACGGGCTTTATTCACAATTGTTAATTGAAAATTAGCTTATTTTGTCCTCAATTATTTGTGTAATAATTTCCTGCAGGCTGCTGCCCATAGCGGTGATCTGTTGCGGTATAAAGCTGGTTTCCGTCATACCGGGTGTCGTATTCACTTCCAGGAAATAAAACTGGTTTTCCTTTAGAATAAAATCCACACGAACGATACCTGCACACTGGCACCTGTCGTAAATTTCGGAAGCGAGTTCCTGGCATTCTTCAAATTGTTCTTTTGGCAAACGCGCAGGTGTTATTTCTTCGGCTGCTCCGGGTGTGTATTTGGCTTCGAAATCGAAATATTCGTTTTTGGGCAGTACTTCGGTCACCGGAAAAATGATTTTTTCGCCTTTAATTTTTACGGCGCCACAGGTATATTCTACGCCACCTAAAAACTGTTCAACCAGTGCTTCATTGCTTTCTTCCCAGGCCTTATTGATAGCGGTTTCAAGCTCATCGACATTTTTCACCTTTGTAATTCCAAAGCTCGAACCCCCGGCGTTGGGCTTTACAAAAACGGGCAGCCCCAGGCCTTCGACAATACTCTCGGCATCGATCGCATCTCCTTTTGCAAACAACATGGAACTGGCCATTTTTACACCAAAACTACGCAGGTAATTGTTGCAAAACCATTTGTTAAAGGTGAGCGAGGATGAATGTGCATTACAGCTAGAGTAGGGAATGCCGATCAAATCGAAATACGATTGCAGGATGCCGTCTTCTCCCGGAGTACCGTGAATCGTGATGTAAGCAAAATCGAAATTTATTTTTTCCCCGTTCAAACGAAAACTGAAATCTGACTTGTCAATGTCACTTATTTTTTCGTTATCCCGAAAAACTTCCCAGCGATTGTTTTGCATTTCCACCAGCCAGGGCGTAAATTTATTCCTGTCTACTGCCTTTAATACATTGGCACCACTTTTTACCGAAACGATGAATTCGGAAGAGTCGCCGCCGGCAACAACGGCCACATTTGGTTTATTTTTTGGTCTCTCAGTCATTTCTGTTAGCAATATAATTTTCCCATTTTTCAATGGCTTCTTTCATGTCTTCAGGAAGGGGCGAATCGAACAGCATTCTTTCTCCGGTAGCAGGATGCACGAAACCCAGCGTTTTTGCATGTAGTGCCTGACGGGGCAATACTTTGAAACAGTTTTGTACAAACTGTTTGTATTTGGTGAAAGTGGTTCCCCGCAGAATCTGGTCGCCACCATAGTTCGAATCGTTGAACAAAGGATGATTAATGTATTTCATGTGCACCCTGATCTGGTGGGTACGCCCGGTTTCGAGCCGGCATTCCACCAGCGAAACGTAACCGATCCGTTTTAAAACTTTGTAATGTGTTACGGCATGTTTCCCGTGGTCGCCTTCGGGGAAGACGGTAAAAACCTGTCGGTTTTTCAGGCTGCGTCCAATATTCCCGGTGATGGTGCCTTCGTCCTCCTTCAGGCTTCCCCATACCAGCGCCTGGTAGCGACGTTCGGTTGTTTTTTCAAAAAACTGAAGCGCCAGTTTGTTCTTGGCCTGTTCGGTTTTGGCTACCACCAACAAGCCCGATGTATCCTTATCAATGCGGTGAACCAGTCCCGGCCGGGGATCTTCGCTGTTGAAAAGCGGAAGATCTTTAAAATACCAGGCCAGCGCATTCACAAGCGTACCCGAATAATTACCGTGACCCGGATGTACAACCAGTCCCGGTGGTTTATTGATCACAACCAGGTGATCATCTTCGTACACAATATCGAGCGGAATATCTTCGGCTATGATCTTTAGCTCCCGACGCGGATAATCCATTACGATCTGGATATCGTCGTTGGGTTTTACTTTGTAGTTTGACTTGACAGCAGTTCCATTCACCAGAATGTTTCCGGCATCGGCAGCTGCCTGTATGCGACTTCGCGAAGCATTATCAATTCGATTGGAAAGAAATTTGTCGATGCGCACCGACTTTTGTCCCGGATCAACCTGAAGGCGAAAATGTTCGTACGTTTCACCGTCTTCCAGTTCTTCATTATCGTCGATGTATTCACTCATACGTTAATTTTCCGGGATTTCTCTGATCAATTTATCCTGATCGACGGTTAACCACAGGTCGACGGAAGTTCCCAGGTACACTTTAAAAGTTGTTTTCGGTTCAGGCATCTGTCGCCAAATCCTGGCGTTCAACGTGTCGTCTTTTGTCGTAATGGTACGATCATAAAGGATCACACCCATGTTCAGCCTTGCATCGGTAAGTTTATCTTTTGCCTCTTCCATAAACAAACCAAAAAGATCGGGGAGCCGGGTTTCCATATTGCCTTTGCTTTGCCCGATTACCAGGTCGACAGCACTGCCGCGTATCAGCATATCGCCTTCACGAACAACAGTCGAATCTTGTCTGACCAGAAGGACCAGGTCGTTGAATTCCGATGGCTCGTACGAAATACTATCGATGGTCAACCCACAGGTTTCGAGCAACACCTGGGCCTGCCGAAAAGAAATATCAGTTAGTTTCGGGAGTTTTACTTTTTCGGGTTCCATTGAATTCATAGTAAGAAAGATCACCCGACCTTCTTTTACTTTTTTCATCGATTTCGGAACCTGATCGACAACCGTTCCCGGTTCTGCATTTTTGTTGTATACTGAGTCGAGGACTTCGACCTGCAGCAAAGTGGCTTCTGCAGCCGATTTTGCTTCCTCCAGCGTCATACCTGAAAGTTCGGGCACAGCATAGGAAATGCCATGATGGGTATAGCTCTTCAGCATGTTCATAGTAAGGGCAAGGAGCAAGGCTACTATAATAATTGCCAGTGCCAAACTGATGAAAAATGCCCGGCTGGTCAGGAATTTTTTTATACTCATAATTAATGCTTGTCGATCTTTTTATAAAGAAACAAAAATAAGTCAAAAAAAGTATGCAGTGGTGCTATGAGCCGGAAACTCTTTTATTATTTGCGGGAAGTTATTCAAGTGCTCAGCAGAAAATGGAATATGACTGTATTTGAACAAATTTTTTCGCACCGGTATGGCAACTTTGCTGAGTGTAACTATCTATAAACACGAAAAGGTAAAGAAATGACTTTCTTTACCTTCCCGCAAACAATTCAGAAGATCTGTTTATCGTTTATGTCTTGGTTCGTCTGAAACCGTAAGTTTTTTGCGGCCTTTAGCTCTACGGGCTTTCAATACTTTGCGTCCGTTTGCCGTGGACATCCTTTCGCGGAACCCGTGTTTATTTTTTCTTTTTCTGTTAGATGGCTGAAATGTACGTTTCATTTCTATAAAGTTTTACTAATTACTTCTTGAATTTTCGGACTGCAAAAATAGTGTTTTTTTTATTTCCTCCAAAACTTGTGTGTTTTTTTAAAAGAAAACTGCGTCTAATTACTATTTGCTCTGATTCAGGGATTTATCTATTTAGAGAAAATCAGTTTGAATGCCATTACGATCATCAATACGCCAAACAGGCGACGCAGTGTCCGATCAGGAATATTGAGCGAGAATTGTGAACCAAGGTATGCGCCAAGCACAAAAGTAAGCGATAAGATGAGTGCAAATTTCCAGTTTACGTGCCCTGCTTTCCAGTAATTCCAGGCGGCAAGAATACCAACCGGCGGAATCATAAAGGCTAAACTCGTACCCTGTGCTTCGTGTTGGGATAAGCCAAGAATAAAAATCAGTGCAGGAATAACGATGATGGCTCCCCCAATTCCAAAAATCCCGGATAGCATTCCTGAAATCAATCCAATGATGATGAGTATGATAAGTTGTGTTGTCGTCATAATATTGCGTTTTTGATAAGCTTTAACTATTTCACCGAAAAGCGAAAACCAATGCCATGCAGGTTTACGATCTTAACTGAAGGATCGGCCTTAAAATATTTACGAAGGCGTGAAATAAATACGTCGAGGCTGCGGCCCAGAAAATAATCGTCGGTGCCCCACACTTTTTCAAGTATCTCATTACGGCTTAAAACCTTATTTGGGTGCTCTGCAAAAAAACGGATCAGCTCGGCTTCTTTCAACGTGAGGCTGCGGGTGTTATTGTCGATGATTAAATACAGTTCTTCCGGATGAAATAAAAAGCGACCGATCTTCATCACGCCATTTTCATTGTTGTCGTTCAGCGGTTGCGACTGGCTTCGCCGCAGGAAAATCTTGATCTTCAACAGCAATTCTTCCATGCTGAAGGGTTTGGGAATGTAGTCGTCACCACCAATGGTCAATCCCTTGATTTTGTCTTCGGTCATGCTGCGCGCGGTCAGGAAAATAATGGGCACGTGGTGGTTTTCAGCACGTATTTTCTCGGCAACCTGAAAGCCGTCGATCTTGGGCAACATCACATCCAAAACGATTAGGTCGAAACTATCTTTTGAGAACAGGTCGAGGGCTGCTTTTCCATCACCGGCCGCTTCTACCACATAACCATTTTGCTCGAGGTTGTCTTTTACAATGAATTGCAGTGCTTCATCGTCTTCCACCAAAAGTATTTTAAAACTTGTTTCGTTCATTTTATGCAGGTATGGTTAAGGTAAAGGTACTTCCTCCATTCGAATTTTCATCGACACGTATTTTCCAGTTGTGGGCCTTAACAATTTTGTAAACATAGTCGAGGCCCAGGCCAAAACCTTTTACGTTGTGTACATTCCCGGTTGGCACGCGATAGAACTTTTTAAATATTTTTTTTCGGTGTTCTCTGGGAATGCCAATGCCATTATCGGCAAAACTTAGCTGGTAAGTGTTTTTATCCTGCGCCAGAATGATGCTGATCTCCGGATCTTTTTCACAATATTTCACGGCATTTTCGAGGATATTACTCACAAGGTTGGCCAGATGGAATTTATCTGCACTTACAACCGGGTTGTTCGGATGAAAATGAAATGATATGTTTGATTTCTGACCGTTGTTACTTTGTTTGAAAACTTCAATGGTGTCGTTTACAAAATCAGCCAGTTTTATTTCCTCTCGGTTTAAATGTATGCGGCTTTTCTCGAGCGAAGCCAGGTTGAGCACTTTTTCCACATTTTTTGAAAGACGGGCGTTCTGATCTTGAATGATGCGGGCATAATTCAGCAGGCGCTTTGGTTCTTTTACAATGTCTTTATCGTTGATCACCTGTGATGCAAGGGCAATTGACGATATCGGTGTTTTTAGCTCATGGGTGAGGTTATTGATAAAATTCTTTTGTACCTCGGATAGTTGACGTTGCCGTATGATGACCGAAAGCGTGTAGCCAAAAAAGAATACCACAATCACCAGCAAACCGGTCAGAAAATACCAAATGGACAGGCGCGTATTAAAAAACGCTGAACGATCGGGGAAGTGAATGGCAAAATAGTTGGTGTACGATTCGTTTACCGGAAAATCGTAGTCCGAGGACTGTGTTTCTCCTCCTGTGGTCATAAATACCCCTTCTTCCATTTGCTCTTCCGTTGGATCGAAGATTGCATACTCAAAATCGTAATAGATCACATGACGCTTTAACTGTTCCACTAAATTTGGTACCAGCAACTCGTCATCGAAGGCAACACCCACATTTACCAGGTAAGTATTGTCGTTGATCACTTCAACCGGTGTAATGCTGTCAAAATTCGCCGTAGTTCCGGTTGCCAGCATAATTTGCCAGGCTACTTCTTTCAATGCAACACTGGCGCTTTCGGTAAACTGGTTCTCGGATAAACGATACGAGTACCTGACCAGTGCAAACTGAATAAGAAAAACTCCGGCAATGGAAATCGTTGCCAGCATGATAATATATTTCAGTGCTTTGCCTTTCATACAGTCTGATTAAAAGACCAGTAGCTAAACTACTTATTTTTTCGCCAGGATGATCCGGTTAACAACTCATTAACAAAATATTGAGCTTGATTAACAAGCTTTGTACCTGAGCATACCTACATTTGTTTGGTTATACTGATTATTTACCGACAAATTTAAAATATTTATTATGAAACGAATTCTACAACTATTTATGATTTTTTCACTTGTTGTGGCATTTCAATATGCTGATGCGCAAGGAAAATCAAAAATTGTATTTGAAGAAATGACCCATAATTTTGGCTCGTTCAAAGAGTCAGACGGGGTTCAGAAAACTACCTTTAAATTTAAAAACAGCGGTCAGGAACCTTTGGTACTGACCAATGTACGTGCTTCTTGTGGCTGTACTACTCCAAAATGGACACGCGAGCCTGTTGCGCCGGGGTCAGAAGGATCGATCGAAGTGGCTTACAATCCTAAAAACCGCCCCGGATCATTCAATAAATCAGTTACGGTTAGTTCAAATGCCGAAAATGCAACGGTTGTCCTACGTATTTCAGGTAAAGTGGAGCCACGTGAAAAAACACTGGCCGAGCAGTACCCGCGTAAAATTGGTAATCTTCGTGTAAAATCGAATTACCTTTCGTTTGGCAAAGTTAAAATGGGTGGTACAGATACCAAAGAACTGGAATTGGTGAATGATACGGAAAAGCCAATCGAAGTTGGTTTCAGAACCGTACCTAAAAACCTGACTGCCAAAGTAGAACCAACAACTATCCCGGCAAAAGGCCGCGGGAAATTGATTGTAACTTACAATGCTGATCAATCCAGTACTTATGGTTTCTCATCACAACGTATTTACCTGTCGCTTGACGGTAGTAACGATTATAAAAATTCGGTTGGTGTGAGTGCAACTATAGAGGAAGATTTTTCAAACCTTACACCAGAACAGTTGGCGAATGCACCGGTTGCAGCATTCGAACCTAAAACTTTTGATTTTGGTGAAATGAATCAGGGAGATAAAAAAACACATACTTTTACCCTTACAAATAATGGAAAATCAGAATTGATTATCCGTCGCGTGCGCTCATCTTGCGGTTGCACGGCCGTAGCACCCAGTAAGAAAGTAATTGCTCCGGGTGAAACCGCACCAATTAAAGTTACGTTCGATTCACGAGGAAAAAGAGGACGTCAGAGTAAATCAATCACCGTGATTACCAACGATCCGAAAACACCAACCACTACTTTGCGAATTTCAAGTAATGTGGTAACTCCGGCAAGCTAATTTGTTTAATGTCAATATAATTTGAAGGTGTTGCAGTTTTTTTGCAGCACCTTCTTTTTTTACCTGAAGTTTAACCTGAAGGTATTTTATTATATTTTTGAGGTAGTATTTCAAAGTAAATGGCAGAAAACAAGCATATCCATCATCCTGAGAACGACCCGGACTACAAAGGTCTGAATGTAAATTCAGGAATCGATCAGCCCGACTCGGTGAGCCACGATTCGGTTAAACGATTTTTAGATAAAAAAAGAAAAGTACTGGCCCCGAAAGCATATATTGAGGGTATTTTAAACGGTGATATAACTTTGTTGAGTAAGGCTGTAACGCTTGTCGAAAGCTCTAAGAAGGAGCATCAGCAGGTTGCGCAGGAAATCATTAAACAATGCCTTCCGCATAGTGGTAAATCTGTTCGTGTAGGAATAACCGGCGTTCCGGGCGTAGGAAAAAGTACGTTTATCGAAGCACTGGGCAGATCTATTACTTCACAAGGTGGTAAACTGGCGGTTTTGGCCATCGATCCAAGCAGTGAACGTTCGAAGGGAAGTATTTTGGGTGATAAAACCAGAATGGAGGCTTTGTCAGGCGATAAGAATGCCTATATCCGGCCCAGCCCCTCAGCTGGTTCACTTGGAGGAGTGGCACGCAAAACACGTGAAACAATTGTTCTGTGTGAAGCTGCCGGGTTCGACCATATTTTTATCGAAACCGTTGGAGTAGGGCAGAGTGAAATAGCTGTACATTCCATGACCGATTTTTTCCTTTTACTGATGCTTACAGGAGCCGGCGACGAATTACAGGGAATAAAACGAGGAATTATGGAAATGGCTGATCTGATCGCCATAAATAAAGCCGACGGGAACAATGTGGAAAAAGCAGATATCGCTCAGGCTCAATACCGCAATGCCATTCACCTGTTTCCAAGAAAAGAATCCGACTGGGATCCGCAGGTGCTTACCTGTTCGGCTTACCATAGAAAGGGTATCGCGGAGATTTGGGAACAAGTTGAAAACTATAAAAAGCAAACTTTAGAAAACGGTTATTTCTTTCGAAAACGTAATGCGCAAGCCATATACTGGATGCATGAAACTATTGAAGAGCAATTAAGGAACAGTTTCTATCAACATCCCGAAATGAAAGAAAAGCTTAAAGTGATGGAGAATTACGTGATGAACAATGCCATGAGTTCGTTTATGGCAGCAGGCGAATTGCTCGAGATGTATTCGAAGCTCAGGTAGTGTACCCCATAGAGCAGGATAATGATTTACCGGAAAACCACTAATTTTGCAAAACCTTTCAAGATAAGAGGTGTTTAAACTTAAAATTAAATATTCAAATCAAAAAAAATGACTTACGATGTAATAGTAATAGGGAGCGGTCCCGGCGGGTATGTAGCTGCCATTCGTGCTGCCCAGTTAGGATTGAAAGTTGCAGTTGTTGAAAAGGAAAACCTCGGTGGAATCTGTCTCAACTGGGGATGCATCCCGACTAAGTCGTTGCTGAAAAGTGCACAGGCATATGAATATGCAGTGCATGCAAAGGACTATGGAGTTTCTATCAAAGGAGATGTAAAACCGGATTTTGAAGCCATGGTGAAGCGTAGCCGCGATGTGGCCGACGGAATGAGTAAAGGTATCCAGTTTTTGTTCAAAAAGAACAAGGTGGAATCGATTTATGGTTTTGGAAAGCTTGCCGGTAAAAATACGGTAGAAGTAACCGACGACAAAGGAAAGAAAACGAAATACACAGCAAAGCACATCATCCTGGCTACAGGAGCGCGCTCACGTGAATTGCCAAACCTGCCACAGGACGGCAAAAAAATTATTGGTTACCGTAAAGCGCTAACACTTGAAAAACAGCCCGAAAGTATGGTGGTTGTCGGATCGGGTGCAATTGGTAGCGAGTTTGCCTATTTCTACCATAACATCGGAACCAAAGTAACACTGGTTGAATTTATGCCTACCCTGGTGCCAAATGAAGACGAAGAGGTAGCAAAGCAACTGGCGCGTAACTTCAAAAAAGCGAAAATGGACGTGATGGTCGATTCATCGGTCGAGAAAGTGGATACTTCGGGTAATAAATGCAAAGTCACCATTAAAACGAAAAAAGGCACCGAAGAAGTGGAAGCCGATATCGTTCTTTCTGCCGTTGGGATTACACCAAACACTGAAGGCATTGGGCTCGAGGAAATGGGTGTTGAAACCGAAAACGGCCGTGTTAAAGTAGATGATTACTATCGAACTAATGTTGAAGGTATTTACGCTATCGGAGATATTCTTACCGGTCCGGCGCTGGCACATGTTGCTTCAGCGGAAGGAATTGTGTGTATTGAAAAAATTGCCGGGTTGAACCCAGAGCCGATCGATTACGGAAATATTCCGGGATGTACATATACCAGTCCTGAAGTTTCTTCGGTTGGACTTACCGAAGCCAAGGCAAAAGAAGCCGGTTACGAAATTAAAGTAGGTAAGTTTCCATATTCGGCAAGTGGTAAAGCCAGTGCTGCGGGTCAGAAAGACGGTTTTGTTAAACTGATTTTTGATGCTAAATATGGTGAGTTACTTGGTGCACACATGATCGGGGGCAACGTAACGGAAATGATTGCAGAAATGGTAGTGGCTAAAAAACTTGAAATTACTGGCCACGAACTGATCAAAACCATTCATCCGCATCCTACGATGAGCGAGGCGATAATGGAAGCAGCAGCGGCTGCGTACGACGAGGTTATTCATATTTAACGTACTTAATTAACATATGTACAAAAAGACCCGGGGCTTAAAATCCGGGTCTTTTTATTTTTATTATTTCGAATAATAGACGTGATCGTTTAAAATTTCTTTAATTCATTGTTTATCAGCATTTTTTGTTTTGTTATACGAGAATAATACTAAATTTACCTCCCGAAAATCAGCTACTATTACCGATCTAACCCGGTATTGTTTGGGAATATAATGAGGGTCAAATTCAAGGAACTAAATTTATGTCTATGAAAAAAATTAGCTTATCGGTGGCATTTGTGATGCTACTTCAGCTTGCGTTTGCGGGCGGTCTGTTAACTAACTACAATCAAAGTGCGCAGTACATTCGTATGTTATCGCGTAATGCATCTCTCGATGTTGATGCTGTCTTTTATAATCCGGCTGGTTTGGTAAAACTGGAAGATGGATGGCATTTTTCATTCTCGAGTCAGACGATCTGGCAAACCAGGGAAGTTACTTCAAATTTTCCTTTACTGATGAATGATCATGACAATTATTACGAAGGGAAAACTTTTGCACCCGTATTCCCTGATGTTTACGGGGTTTACAAAAAAGACAAATGGGCATTCTCGTTGGGGTTTGGTCCGGCTGCCGGTGGGGGCAGCGCCAAATTCGACAACGGTTTACCATCTTTTGAAATCCCAATATCGAAGGTTGTTCCGGCTTTATCCGGTCTTGGACAAATCGATCCGGCACTGGGAGTTTCGGGTTACAGTCTGGACATGTCGTTTGATGCATCTTCAATCTTTTGGGGAATTCAGGTGGGCGCCAGTTATGCCATTAACGATAAGATTTCGGTTTATGGTGGTGTACGTATCATGCCTTCTACCAACACTTATAACGGATCTATTAAAAATATCATGTTGACTGCCGGCGGTCAAAGCTACCCTGCACCAAGTTGGTTAAGCGGAGCAGCCGGAACTTTGAATGGTTATGCGGCACAAGCCAGTACCGGTGCTGATATGTCTTATGCAGCGGCTACAGGCATGCAACCCATTATTGACGGAGGTGGAGCTGCTTTTACACTCGCACAGTTGGAAGGAGCAGGATTTATCTCATCTGCCCAGCGCGCACAACTTGAAGGAGGACTACTCCTGGCTGGTGTCCCTCAGGAGCAAATCGATATGATGAACGCCGGACAAATTCAGGGAGCATATTCAGCTGCAGGTGATGAACTGACACAAACTGCAACTATATTAACAGGAACAGCTCAAACCTTAAATGGTACGGCTGAATTAATGGGTGACAAAGAAGTGGATGCCAAACAAACCGGTACCGGATTTACGCCAATTATTTCAGTAAATATTTCACCCAACGACGATTGGAATATCGGTTTGAAATATGAACACAAAACAACTTTGAAACTTAAAAACGAAACCAAGGTTGACGATATGGGACTGTTCCCCGATGGTGCGGAAACGAGAAGCGATGTGCCAGGAATTTTTGCAGCTGGTGTTGGATACCGTGGTTTGGATTGGCTGGAACTTCAGCTGTCTTACAACCTCTACCTCGATAAAGGAGTGGATTGGGGATATAATGTCCGTTATGACGCAGTAGGTGAGACTTTGCAACGTGAGATCGACAACAATTCACACGAGATCGCACTTGGTTTACAATTTAACCTTTCCGATAAATTTGCGATAAGTACAGGAGGTTTGTATTCTTCAACCGGAGTGGCCGAATCATACCAGAGCGACTTCAGTTACAGCAATGCTGCTTATGCTTATGCAGCCGGATTGGAGTGGAAAATTACGGACAGACTTACCTTTGATGCCGGTTTATCACAGACAATATACATCGAAGATGAAGTAACATTTATTGACCCCGATGTGGGCACTTACACCGATAATTACCAGAAAAAAACATTCATGGTTGCTGCCGGTCTTACATTCAGCATTTTTTAAACCAATAACTATATACAAGTATAAGGGTGCGGAGCAATTCGTGCCCTTTTTTTATGATTTCCATTTAAAAGATTTGTCGTCGATGGCACGTTGCGTGGCTAAAATGCCATCCAGGTGATCATATTCGTGTTGAATGAGTTCGGCCATGTCATCCCAGAGTTCCTTGGTGTGTGCGTGCCAGCTCAGATCGCGGAAGCTCACCTTGAGCGATCTATGGCGCCTGACTTTAACCAGTAGATTTGGAAAACTCATGCAGTCGTCCCATACTTCGAACATTTCATCGCTCAATTCTTCAAGTACAGGATTAATCATGATCTCGGGGCGATCGATATGTAAGGCGATGATTCGTTTTGGAACTCCGATTTGGGGAGCAGCAATGGCTCGGCCAAATCCATAGGTTTCACGAATATCGATGATGCTTTTCCACATCAATTCGATCTGAGGTTTCAATTCAGGTATTTCTGCTTTGAATACCGGCTCTGAAACTTCATATAACCGTAGATTGCCCAGTAACAGGATATCTTTTATTGCCATTTTATGTATTCTGAAACAAATTTTGTTCGAGGCTGAAGCTTACAGGGGGCTGGCTTCTATGTGCAGGTCAAAAGACGTATCCACAACAAAATTCATTGGAGCAGCATTCGTTGTTCCCGAAACTGTCATTTTAAGTTTTTTTTCGTGGTAAAGAAGGTTTGCTATATTTATAAGCACCGAGCTGTTTATTTCAGGATGATGTGTCGGGTTTGAAGCGCTTACGTTCTCAATGGTGGCGATTGTTCCAACATTTTCAATCGAAAGTTCTATGGTTTCGATGACCTGCTCATTCACCAACCCGCTAAAATCAATATCCACATCGGTAACTTCGATTAGTTTCAAGAGATCCAGGTAGTCTTGAATCTTTTCATTGCTTTCCAACGATTCTGTTTGCGAAACGCTGAACGAATAACTTGCGTTCGTCGATTTTTCAGTTGTGGTTGTATCAACAACTTCAACCGGGATTTCCATTCTTAAAGTGGTGTAAAAGTCTTCGGTGGTTGCATCTTTAATTTTATCGCAGGATGCGAAAAAAAAAGGGGTCAGCATAAACAGGATAATCAATTTCTTCATGACTCTGTATTTAAATTAATTGAGGCTTACAAGTTATGGAAAAATTCCCATAATGGTCAAATCTGTTTCGCAGAATAGAAAAGGCTGCTTATGGGAAGCAGCCTTTATTGAACTAACTGTGCAACAAAAATATAGGAATACCACTTCCTAGTTCAGCTCAAATATTTTATTATAGACCTCATCGTTGATCAATTTTGCAGTAAGCACAAATTCTTTAACTCCTTCGTCACGAAGTTCACTTAAATCAAACCTGAATTCCTGTGTAAGCCAGGCTTCGCAGAGATCGTTGTTGGCATTGTGCCTGATTTCAAAAGTGGGTATGCTTGAACTTGATGCGGTCCACGGATGCATTCTTGCCAGGTCGATGGTGTGGTCCTCGCACCCACCGCTGTACGAAATTTTCAGGTACAGGCAGTTGCCGTCCATGAACGCTTCATGCAGATGCACCGGATCACGCGCCAGACTGTCGTAATTTTCAAAATACAGGTCCACATAAGGTGCACACGACAATTCTTCGACATAACTAAGCTCACAAGGCAGTCCGCGATCGCAACTGCTTTTTACATTACGAAGTTCGACGTATTCAACCAGTACACGCTGGCCCTGCGAAAAGATAAAACCATCGGGATAATAAAGAGGTTGTATTTTACTGCCGTTGTCAAGTTCGATAACAATTCCGCATTTCCCGGCTCCGGCATAGTCGATCACTGTGCCTGTTTCGGTAAGCACAGGCTCTTCGTCGCGATCACAGGAGGCAAGCACAATGGCAAATAAGATGAAAAGTATCAGGTATCGTTTCATGGCTCTAAACTGGCTTTTTCGTATAACGTAATTATCTTTTATTTAGTCTTTCTATTTCGGATTTTTGACGGTTCCCATAAAAAGGATAGCTCCGGTTTCGGTTTCGGTAATCGCAAATAAAAACGGACGGTTAAGCTTGAACTGAATATTTTGTACAGGACCCACAGATGTTACGCCTACAGCTACTACTGTTACCGCGGCTGCTTCGGTGCCTTCTTCGTTCACTTCGATAAAAGTTTTATGCTTTACGTAATCGATGTATAATTTTCCGTTTTTATTAATTCCGGTAAAATCGGCTCCGTTGCTGAAAGCTGCTCCCATACCCATATCGCTGAGGGCGTCATTCAGTTTTATTTCATATTCATACTTCAGCCTTGGGATCTCAAGATCTACTTTTACAGCGTTACCAAATTCATTCATCCAGTTCGTCCAGTTGTTTTTATCGAGTTGGGAAACTACATCGTTAACAGAATGATCTTCCTGTGGAAGAAAGAAATACATGCAGTAATTTCCTGTTCCGTAAGGAAGTTCCACGGCACTAAAAAGATCATTTGCAGCATAGCGTACATCATCGGTTTTTTTCATCGTGGGTACGTTTACTGTGTTGTCACCATCCCTGTAAAATGGTAAATCTTCGGTATTTTCCTCATCGAATTTGTTCTGCCAGATTCCTTTGAAATAAATGGCATTCAGCAAAAACATCACCTGCTCAGACGATATGCTTTGCAGAATGGTTTTTATTTTATCGTTTGTTTTATCAGCCACCCAGTTGTTGATGGTTTTTACTGCGTTGGGCGAATTAAAATCAAGTGCATCGACACTGGCTTTGTAGTAATTTTGGTTGGTTGCAATAAATTTATTTTCAACCTCGAAATCCTCCCGATAAAATATAGCGTTTGCAATTTCAAGCAGAACACGCGGATCGAGCGATTGTAACTCAGCGACAAGATTACTGTAGGACTGGTTGATTTCATCCGGCGTTAATCCATACATTTTAAGGGTTTTTTCCATCGCAGTTTTGGTTTCGCCGTTGGCGCCGTTGTAAGTCATTGCCAGCGCAAGACTTACGCTTAGCGGTGAAACCAATGTATTATCGTTTTCGGTTTCCTGCTCAAAAATATTTCTGAAAAGTTCAAATCCAAATTCATTCCCGGCCTGTACCAGTTGAGTCGATTTCTCGTCCAGTTCAATGACTTTTTTTTCTGTGGGGAAATCATCCTCTTTACTGCACGATAGGGAGGTGAAAGCAAAAAAAAGTGTAAAAAAGGCAACAGTCAGTTTCATTTTTCGAAATTTTAGATGTTTTATCAAAGATGATACCAGAAGTCAAAAGGTTGCGTGAATAGGAGAGATAAACCACAGAAATTGATAAAAATTCATGAACTAATTTATGGCACGCAACCTTTTTCACGCATCATCCATCTAACCAGTGATTTTAATTAGCATAACCGTGCAACAAAGGTGCAAATGGACAATAAAGGTTATTTATCAAATCGGTAATAATCTTTACTTTAGCGGCACATTTGCAGTTGATTTTGGAAGACCTGAAACAAATAATAAAGGAGTGTGCCCGGGGAAACGCGCGTGCTCAGGAAATGCTCTACCGGCATTTTGCGCCTAAAATGTTCGGCGTTTGTTTGCGCTATTCCCGCGATAATACTGAAGCAGAAGACAATCTGCAGGAAGGATTTATCAAGGTGTTCACAAAGCTGAAAAGTTTCAGGCACGAGGGTTCTTTCGAAGGTTGGATGCGACGTATCATGGTTAACGTGGCGCTCGAACGATATAGAAAACACCAGGTTATGTATCCGGTGGAAGATATTACCGTTTATGAAGGAAGCGAAATTTCGGATGGGATTCTGGCGAACATTTCGGCAAAGGAACTTACGGCTATTATTCGGCAGCTGACACCGCGCTACCGGATGGTTTTTAACCTCTTTGTTGTTGAAGGCCTCAGCCACGAAGAGATCAGCAGGGAAATGAATATCTCCGTGGGAACCTCGAAATCGAACCTGGCGCGAGCACGTCAAATTTTAAAGAGTAAGGTGAAAGCATTGTACGGTGACGTGGAAAAAAATAATACGGCTTGAAGAACGAAGAGTTAAATACTGACAAGGGAATCCGTGAAAAACTGGAGGGTTTTTCTGCTGAACCGCCTGCCCATGTCTGGATCGATATTCAGGGGCAGATGGCAGGTATGCGCAGAAGAAAACGGGCAGCAACTATCGCTTGGGCAGCAGCGGCAGCTGTAGTGGTTTTTGCATTTATAGCAGGTTGGATGTTGAACGAAAAATCAAACGAACTAATCCCTGATATAGTGGAACAACAACAAACAATTCAAGAGCCATTTCAACCTGAAAAAAACGTGCAAAGCAAGGAACAGCCGGAAACATTTGTCCTGTCGGCTCCAGCAGAAACCAATGAAGAAATAATCGCATCAAAAACCTCAGAACCTGTTCCGGGATCAGGGACAAAAATGGCTGCTGAGATCCGAAACGTTCCGGCTTCTGAATTGGAAAGAGAAAACGTCGGGGTATCCAGGGAAATGCAGAAAATCAACTTGTTGGAAGCGCGGAACCTTGCAGGTGTGCAAACGGAGATTGAAAAGCTGGCAGAACAAAAAAGCACGGTATTGCCTCAAGCTACTGTACTTTCTGAAAGTGACCGCGAGTTGATAGCTGCCAATCTTCAAAATAAAAATCGGGAATTATCAGAAGAGGACCACAGATGGATTGTTGGGGCTTATTTATCCCCAGGCTACGCTTCACATTCAGCCAGTTATTCCCGCACTTATTCGCAAAACATGAATAATACACTGCAAGGCGGAGTAAGCAATACCGGTGGCGGCTTATCCATTCAGTACAAAAGCGGGAAACGATTGCGTATTGAAAGTGGCGTTTATTATGCTCAAAATTCACAAAGCGAGCGTTCCTCAAGTCTGTTTTTTGCATCTGGTCCGTCATACGATATGGCAGATGGACTTGAGTCGGCTGATATTATACCGGGTTTTGCCAATGTTGTTGAGGTAAGCCGGAATGGAATTAGCATGAACAGCACAGCCGGTGTAATAAAAATGAACAATACTCCTGAGGGGGCTGAGCTCAATGCAATTACCGACGCTTCGAAAGAAGTGTACAGTACAACTTTAGTTTCTGGTGGTGAATTTTCACAGGTCTTCGATCTGGTGGAGATTCCGCTTTACCTGCGCTACCAGTTGCTGGATAAAAAATTTGGTATCGATGTGATGGGCGGATTAAATGCCGGACTTGTAGTAGGCAATACTGCTTACATTCAAAACGATTACGGAAAGCAAAACATAGGCAGAACGGAAGATATTTCGACACTGAATGTTTCAGGAACGGTCGGTGTAGGCGTGAATTATGCTTTGGGACGTCATTTTTCACTGTCCATGGAACCACGGTTCAGCTACTACCTTAATTCCATCAATACCAATCCGGATGTGGATTATAAACCCTACCGTTTTGGATTATTTACGGGTATTTATTACGAGTTTTAATTTCTGTTCATCGGGACATAAGCCTGTCGATGTTTCGGGATAAAACTTTTGGCGCTCCAAAACGGTAACCGGCAAATACCTGGAAATTCACTCCATCATGTGTAATCGCATTCGATGCTTTATTTTGATTGTATCGTTCCAAGAATCCTGCTGTTTGAACTCCTGCAAAAAAACGTTTTGAGTTGTAACCCAGGCCTGCTGTTAATTCAGTTCTGAAAATGGGAGCCCTATTTTGTGATGTGTAGGATTCTTCGTAGTATCGAGTCAGTAGCTTTGTATATATCATTCCTCCTCCGCCTGCCAGTCCTGCCGAGGCATATAGCTTTTTACTGATTACGAGTGTATAAAAATAGCCAAGCGATAGGTTGAATTCAAAATTATTTGATTTTTGTGAACTGGTGTTTTCAGTCAGCTCAATCTGGTTGTCGATGGTATAATACCGGTAACCAAGTATAGGCAGTAAACTCCCTGCGCTTCTGATCTGTCGCTCTGTCTGGTTTTCCAGTGCAAGGATCGAATAATGTGGATTTACTTTATAAATTGTGTATCCTGTAAATCCTTTGTACTGCAATTCAGGAAAGATAAGGTACCTGTTGTTTTCTTCAGGCAAATAATATTGATTTTTACTATAGAAGCCACTGATTTTAGTATACGACAATCGTTGAAACCATCGTTGGAGATTTATCGTTGTTGCAAATTCAAAAATATCGGATTCTCCTTTTTCTTTATTATCGTTGTTACCAGGAAGAAAACGGGGGGCAAAAGCTACTGAAAACAGTATAAACCGATAACTGAAGAATAATTTCATTTTCAGATCAGTGTTAGGTTGCAGTGTGTAATCCAGGTCGCCACTATGCACGGAAAAAGATTCGATATTATTGGTGACAGAAAATTTTAACGCCAGCTGATCTTTATGTAATTCAATGTACTGATTCGCCGTTTGTAAAACACTGTCTGTTTCCTGTCCGGTGCATGCTAGCGGGACAAATGCCGTCAGAAGCATTATTGCCGGAAGAATTTGAAAACAATATTTTAAAGAATGTTTCATACGCTTCATCCGAAACAGGGAGAATACAATATTCATTTAATTTTTCAAAAAATCTTCGGCGCTTTGAATCTTTGCATAACTTTTTAAGGTCGCCAGTGTTGAGGCATGCACATCTTTTGCTGTAATCGTGGATTCTCCAAATTTCAGGTCGCGGGTGGCACAGGCATCTCCAATTACGGTGCACTGGTATCCCAGATCGTGAGCTGCCCGTGTTCCGCCTTCCAGACACATGTGGGTTTGCATACCCGCCAAAACCACATTTTTTATGTGATACTGATCCAGGTAATCCTTTAAGCCGGTTCCCAGGAAGGCATTTACTTCTCTTTTTGTAAAAACCTTTTCACCACGGATCGGCTCAACCAATTTATGAATGTCGCCTCCCGGTTCGAAATCGTGACGAACGTGAACCACCAGTCTGTTGTTTTCCCTGAAATAGGTAAGTATTTTTTTTGCTTGTTCGGCTGCTGCCTCAGGTTCTGACAGTTCTGCTGCTCCACCGGGGAAATAAAACTCCTGGATATCAATAAGGATAAGCGCAGTGGAATCGAGTTTCTGCGCAAAAGACTGAAAAGTAAAGGCAATTAAAATGCCCAATAAAATTAGGTTTTTCATAGCACGTTTTTCTTGTCGGTAAAATACTAAGAATTTACGATAAAGGAGGATTGGGATAAAAAAAGGGGTGCTTTCACAAAAGCAACCCTTCACTCATTCTTATTTTGTTGCAATTATGCTAACATTTTCTTTACCTGCTGGTACACGTTTTCTCCGTTGAACCCAAGTTTTTCATCCAGTACAGTGTAGGGTGCCGAGAAACCAAATGATTCGAGTCCCCACACGGCACCGTTTTCACCTACCAGGCTTTCCAGTGTCACAGGCAATCCGGCTGTCATTCCAAAACGTGGTATGCCGGCCGGTAGCACGCTTTCCTGGTATTCCTTCGATTGATTTCTGAAGACACCTTCCGAGGGAACGGATACCACCTGAACTTTCAATCCGTCTTTTTCACGCAACAGGTCAGCGCCATCCGCGAGTGTTGAAACTTCCGATCCGCTGGCGAGCAAAACAACATCGGGTTCGCCGTCGGCGGGTTCAACAATATAAGCACCCTTATTGGCCTGCAGCGCCGATTGGTAGGCATTCCCATTTACCGGCAGGTTTTTAATGTTCTGGCGTGATAGAATAAGCGCCGAAGGACTGTTTGTATTTTCAAGTGCCATTTTCCAGGCAACGGTAGTTTCATTGCCATCTGCCGGACGAAGAACAAGCATGCTGTTCTCGCCACTATGATTTTTCAGTTTTTCGAGCAAGCGTATCTGTGCTTCCTGTTCCACCGGCTGGTGAGTAGGTCCGTCTTCACCCACACGAAAAGCATCGTGGGTCCAAACAAACTTAACCGGAAGTTCCATCAGGGCCGACAATCGAACAGCAGGCTTCATGTAATCAGAGAATACGAAGAAAGTACCGCAAACAGGAATAACGCCGCCATGTAGCGCCATACCATTCATAATGGTGGCCATGGTTAGTTCACTTACACCAGCCTGAAGGAAAGAACCGCTAAAATCACCTTTCTTGAAGGCAGTTGTTTTTTTCAGGAATCCATCGGTTTTATCCGAATTGGAAAGATCTGCCGATGCTACGATCATATTTTCTATTTCTCCGGCGAATGCGGCAAGTACAGTTGAAGAGGCTGCCCGTGTGGCGGTATTTACTTTCTGCTCAATTTTCGAGAAATCGAATTCGGGTACATCTTTCGATAAGAATTTAGACAGTTTAGCAGCCAGTTCCGGATTTTCAGCTGCCCATTTTTCCTGTTCTGCTCTTTTAGACGCTGCAGCTTTTATCAATTCTGCTTTGCGTTTATCGTATAATTCCTGAACATCTTCAAAAACCACAAACGGATTTTCAGGATTACCACCCAGGTTTTCAATGGTTTTGGCAAATGATGCTCCGGCACCAGATAAAGGTTGACCGTGCGTTGAGCACTGACGTTCGAAGTTTGCACCTTCTTCGGTGATTGCGCCTTTTCCCATAATCGTTTTACCGATAATCAGCGTAGGACGCTCTGTTTCATGCTGCGCATTTTTCAGTGCTCCTCGAATTTCATCGGTGTCGTTGCCATTAATGGTCACCACATTCCAACCCCAGGCTTTGTATTTTTTTGCCGTGTCTTCCGTCGTTACTTCTTCGGTATTTGTAGAAAGCTGAATGTCGTTTGAATCGTAAAACATGATCAGGTTACTCAAACCCAGGTAACCCGCAATCCTTCCTGCTCCCTGCGAAATTTCCTCCTGAATACCGCCATCTGAAATAAACGCATAAGTTTTATGGGCCATCCACTCCCCAAACCGTTCCACGAGGAAACGCTCGGCGATAGCAGCTCCAACAGCCATCGTATGTCCCTGTCCAAGCGGCCCGGACGTGTTTTCAACACCTCGCTCCATATCCACTTCGGGGTGCCCGGGAGTAACGCTTCCCCACTGCCGGAAATTCATCAGGTCTTCCATGCTGTAAAAACCTGCCATCGATAACACGCTGTACAACATTGGCGACATATGCCCCGGATCGAGGAAAAAACGATCGCGATTGTCCCAGGTCATGTCTGATGGATCGTAGTTTAAAAATTCAGTGTACAGGATGTTGATGAAATCGGCTCCGCCCATGGCTCCGCCGGGGTGACCTGATTTGGCTTTTTCAACCATCGATGCAGAAAGGATACGAATATTATCTGCTGCTTTTACTTCAATACGTTTACTCATGTTTATTATTTTAATTCATTCTAATTCAGGTAGGAAACGAAAGCCAAAAATAAGAAAAATGAAGGACTTAAATCGAGGTTAAAGTGCCTAATTAATGTTTTAATAAAAGTCTATTGCACACTTTAGAAAGCCGAAAAAATAAAAAGAGAAACCCGGTTCTTTCTGAGTTTCTCTTTTCGAAATAAATTTTTTAGAATCGCTCTTCGAGATCAACCATTAAACAAGTATTCGAACCATAAAAATACCGTCGACAGCCAACAGTTCATCCTTAACCGACGAATCGACTTCAGAAGTGGCTACATCGATGATGTTGTATGCGATATCATCGCGTTTACGGTTTAGCATATGATCGATGTTCAGTCCTTTTGATGCGAGTATGCTGGAAATTTGACTGACCATGTTGGGAACATTCTTATTAGCAATGATTATACGAATTCCGCCATTTCGTTCCATCTCTGCAGTGGGGAAGTTGACCGAATTTACAATATTTCCGTTTTCCAGATATTCGCGCATTTGTTCAACAGCCATGATGGCACAATTGGTTTCCGATTCTTTGGTTGAAGCTCCCAGGTGAGGGATGGAGATTACTTTATCCATTTTCAGGCATTCTTCATCCGGGAAATCGGTGACATAGGAAGAAACTTTACCCGAAGCAATCGCATCTTTCAAATCGCTATTATCGACCAGTCCACCACGGGCGAAGTTCATGATCTTCACATCGTCTTTCATCATGGCGAATTTATCTTTATTGATGTAGCCTTTTGTTTCAGGTGTCAGCGGAATATTGATCGTTACATAATCGGCCTGTTGCAGTAGCACCTGAATCCCTTCCACCCAGGTAACCTCACGGCTTAACTTCAATGCGTGCTTTACCGACATGTACGGATCGTAACCGATCACTTTCATACGAAGTGCCGCGGCTGCATTGGCCACCAACACTCCAATAGCTCCCAGCCCGATAACTGCCAGAGTTTTTCCTTTGAGTTCCTGGCCTGCAAAGTTCTTTTTGCCCTGTTCAACCAGTGCAGGTACTTCATCTCCTTTTCCAATGAGCGTTTTTGCCCAGTTGGTGGCACCTATAAAATCGCGCGATGCCAGCAGCATTCCGGCAAGTACAGCTTCTTTTACCCCGTTGGCGTTGGCACCGGGTGTATTAAAAACTACAATCCCTTTTTCGGTGCATTTGTCAATTGGAATATTATTTACTCCTGCTCCGGCACGTGCAACCGCTTTCAGCGACGATGGAAGTTCCATATCGTGCATTTTAAAACTGCGCAGGATGATGGCATCCGGATTTGGGATCTCGCTTGCAATCTCGTAATTGTCTAAAGGAAAAAGTTTTAACCCGTCGGGGTCTATCTTATTCAAAGTCTGGATTTTGAACATGTGGCGAAAATTTTAAGTTGTTGAATTTGTAGCTGATCATTCACAAATATCAGCATTATATCAATAAATTGTAAGGGAAATCCTTTTTAAGTTTTCAATATGAAATTAACATTAAACACCACAAAAAAGAAAGCCACCCGTTCACTAACGGGTGGCTAATCAACCTTCAACTACTAACCGATTTTATAACCCAAAAAATTATGAAACAATAGTTATGAACAATTTCTTGTCATATTGTTTGATGCAAAGAAAAGCTGAATGCAGGAGTGTGTCTGTAATCAAAGTCACAAAAGCCCTGAAAAATCAATAAAATTCCGTGAAAGTTCTACTTTCCCTTCTTTTTCAAGCTTTTTGAGCAGCCGTGAGATTACTTCACGAGAGGAATTTAGTTTGAGCGCCAGCATCTGATGGGTGCCGGAATACGTCGTCGCACCCGATTTTTTATGCAGGTCGTGGAAGTATTTTACAAGGCGTTCATCAAGTTTCATAAAGGCAACGGCGTCGAGCGTATCGATCAGTTCGCGGAAACGAAACTGAAAGGTTTGCATGACGTATTGTTTCCAAAGCGGGTATTTTGTTATCCACGAATCAAGCATATCAACCGGAATAAGCAGCACCTCGGTTTCCACTTCCGCAACGGCGTTCAGATCGCTCACCTGTTGGGCCATACAGCAGGTTAACGACATGGCACAAACTTCATTTTCCTTCAGATAATACAACAGCAACTCGTTGCCGTTGTCGCTGGTTCTCGAAACACGGATCAGCCCGCTCAAGACCAGGGGAAAACTTGAAATAAACTGTCCTTCCCGAATTAATGATTCGTTGGCCTGAAACGTTTTGGGTACGCCAACACTGGCAATTTCTTTCTGGAGTTCAGGTTCCAGGAACTTGTATCGTTTTATAAAATCTTTCACAGTAGTTGATCAGTGTCAGCAAATTTAATGTGGAATTGGAGTTTTACAAAAAAAAGACCGCTTAAGATCGCAATTCAGAATGGTTATAATTTTGTTGTTCAGGCTGTTTGTGAATTTTTGTTCAGATGCAGGCATAAATAAACTGCAGCATTCGATTACTGCAGTTTCATGTTTATCTTCATCATTTAGGATTCGAACATATCTCTCATTTTTGCAAAAAATGATTTTTCAGAATGCGAAGGTCCTTCCTGAAAACCTGGTGAATCCTGGAGTTTTTCCAGTATTCGTTTTTCTTCATTGCTTAATTTCTTTGGGATCCAGACATGTACACGAACCAGCAGGTCGCCACGTCCGTAACCATTAACGTCGGGAATTCCTTTACCCCGAAGGCGCAATATTTTTTCGGGTTGTGTTCCTGGCTCGATTTTTACTTTTACTTTACCTTCAACCGTTGGTATTTCGGCGGTTGTTCCCAGCGTGATTTCAGGGAAAGACACGAACAGGTTGTGGATCAGGTTATTCCCGTCGCGCACAAGCTCTTCATGTTCTTCTTCGGTAATTACCACAAGCAGGTCACCATTAATGCCGCTTCGGCGACCGGCGTTTCCTTTTCCCGAAACGTTTAATTGCATGCCTTCTCCCACACCGGCCGGAATCTTAATGCTGATCACTTCTTCGCCCCGAACAACACCCTCGCCGGCGCAGTGGTTACATTTATCAGTGATTGTTTTTCCTTCGCCCTGGCAGGTTGGACAGGTAGATGTGGTCTGCATCTGTCCAAGCAATGTATTTTGAACACGGGTTACCTGTCCTCGTCCACCGCAGGTTCCGCAGGTGTTATACGAAGAAGAATTCTTCGCGCCTGTTCCGCCACAATGATCACAGGTGACGTATTTTTTAACTTTGATTTTTTTCTCGACACCGTTCACGACTTCTTTCAGGTTAAGTTTTACTTTTACCCTGAGGTCGGAACCGCGGCTAACACGGCGACCGCTTCTTCCACGGCTGCTTCCTCCGAAACCACCAAAACCGCCAAAATGGCCACCGAAAATATCGCCGAAAGCCGAGAATATATCTTCGATATCCGAGAACCCTGCTCCGCCACCGAAGCCGCCACCGGCAGCACCGCCTACTCCGGCATGACCAAACTGGTCATAACGTTGTTTTTTCTCCGGGTTACTCAGTACCTCGTAGGCTTCAGCGGCTTCTTTAAATTTCTCTTCCGCTTCCTTGTCGCCCGGATTTTTATCGGGGTGGTACTGAATGGCTTTTTTGCGGTAAGCTTTTTTTATTTCTTCCGCACTCGCATTTTTACCAATCTCCAGTACTTCGTAATAGTCTCTCTTTGTCATTTATTTCGTCTCAAATTACTCTCCGATTACCACCTTGGCAAATCGGATTACTTTATCGTTTAAGCAGTAGCCTTTTTGTACCACGTCGACCACCTTACCTTTTAGTTCTTCGCTTGGAGCCGGTATTTTGGTAATGGCTTCGTGCAGATCTACATCAAAGTCCTGTTGCAAGGCTTCAATCTCCTTAATATTACTCTGTTTCAGGAATTCTTTGAATTTGTTGTAAATGAGTAAAGTTCCCTGCTTCCCGGCATCTTGATCTGAAATGTCTTTCATTGACTCCAGGGCACGCTCAAAGTCGTCGATAACCGGAAGAATATTCACCAATATCGATTCGCCACCGGATTTGATCAAATCGGACTTTTCTTTGATCGTCCTTCGTCTGAAATTATCAAACTCGGCCTGAAGACGCAGATGTTTATCCTGCATCTCTTTTATTTGAGCTTCCAGTGCTTCAATTTTTTCCTCTTTCTTATCTTTTTTCGACTTTTTCTTTTTGTCCGTTTTGGATTCGGTATGCTGCGCTTCCTGTCCGGCTGATTTTTCTTCAGAAACCTTGTTTGTATGTTTAACCTCTTCAGCCGTTTTTTCTGCTTCTTTCTTTACCTTTTCTTCTGCCATTTTTACGCTGTTTTCAGTAATTGATTATACCAAATTTGTCACTCATTGCAATTTTACAAATGAATTGTTCCGCTGAACAAAATTTAAGGGAACCTTCACTTTTCTGCAAATCTCCTGCAAGGCTATATTTTAAGCATACTTTACCACCTGCAGGTTAAAATTGCTACGCTCACATTGCAAATATTTTGCCATGCAAATATAAACGACAAATTGACACCCCGGATAAAACCGGAATGTCAATTTGCACGAATTCGGATATTCTTAAAATAAGCTGTATTTCAGCCTATTTCGCATATTTTTCAAGAGCGGCTTCCAGAGCCGGTCCCCTTAAATTTCTCGCGATAATTACACCATTTTCATCCAGCAAAAAATTGGATGGAATACTGCGGATGCCATATACGGCAGCCAGTTTCGATTGCCAGCCTTTCAGGTCGCTGATGTGGTAAGGCCAGTTCAGTTTGTCTTGTTGGATGGCACTTTTCCATTGTTGTTCGGTTCTGTCGAGCGAAACGTTGAATACCACGAAACCTTTCCCGTTGCTGAACTTGGTATCTTTATATTTATTATAGGCTTGTACCACGTTCGGGTTTTCACGTCGGCATGGGCCGCACCATCCTGCCCAGAAATCGAGCAATACCAGGTGTCCCTGCGTGTCCGACAATTTTATGGTTTCGCCGTTTGGCCCGGAGCCAATCAGTTCCGGTGCTTTATTTCCAATTTTGATTCCCAGTTCCTGCGCCTGCAGGCTCATTCCACCGATAAAAAGAATTGTTGCGATTAAAACAAGTTTTTTCATGTTGCTAAAATTTCAGTTTGCCCAAAAATATAATTTTCTGCTATAGTAACGAAAGCAAGAGGAGATTGTTTTAAATGGAGATTATTTGAAACATTAAATGCGGGTGATCTTTGCACCCAGTGCATTTAGCCGGCCATCAATATTCTCATAACCCCGGTCGATCTGTTCGATGTTGTCGATCGTGCTTATTCCTTTGGCCGACATGGCTGCAATTAACAGGGCGATACCTGCGCGGATATCGGGCGAAACCATTTTGGTAGCCCGCAATGCATGTACGCGGTCGAGACCAATTACGGTTGCACGATGCGGATCACACAAGATTATTTGCGCCCCCATGTCGATAAGTTTATCCACAAAGAAAAGACGGCTCTCAAACATTTTCTGGTGAATGAGTACACTTCCTTTGGCCTGTGTAGCTACAACCAAAAATACACTTAGCAGGTCGGGCGTTAATCCTGGCCAGGGCGCGTCGGCAATCGTCATAATCGATCCATCGATATACGATTCAATTTCGTAATGTTCAGTGTCTTTCACCAACAGGTCGTCGGCCGACTGTTCCACTTTAATGCCCAATCTTCTGAATGACTCCGGGATGATACCAAGGTGACTGATACCAACATTTTTTAAGCGGATCTCAGAAGCGGTCATAGCAGCCAGTCCGATAAAACTTCCGACTTCGATCATATCGGGAAGTATTTCGTGACTGCAACCGTTCAAACTGCGAACTCCTTCAACAGTCAGCAGGTTGGAGCCGATGCCACTTATTTGGGCACCCATCTTGACCAGCAATTTGCAGAGCTGCTGCAGGTAGGGTTCGCAGGCGGCATTATAGATGGTAGTGCTTCCTTCGGCTAGTGACGCAGCCATTACAATGTTGGCCGTACCCGTTACCGAAGCCTCGTCAAGCAACATGTAGGAACCGGTCAACTTATCAGCGGTAACCGTGAACCAGTGATTTTCGGCATCGAAATGAAAATTTGCCCCTAGTTTTTGCAAGCCGATAAAATGGGTATCTACTCTTCGCCGGCCAATTTTATCCCCACCGGGTTGCGGAATAAATCCTTTTCCGAAACGGGCCAGCAGCGGTCCAATAATCATGATCGATCCACGTAATCCGGCAGCCCGTTGAGCGTATTCAGGGCTCTTCAGGTAATCGATGTCGATTGATGAGGCGTTAAATCGAAAATGCCCTTTTGTCACGCGTTCAACTTCCACACCCAGTCCTTTTAAAATTTCGATGAGTTTCAGCACATCCCGTATTTCAGGAATATTCCGGATGGTGCTAATGCCTGGACTTAAAAGAGTGGCACAAATCACCTGGAGAGCTTCGTTCTTTGCTCCCTGCGGTTCCAGGTCTCCGTGCAATTGGTAGCCACCTTCAATTTTAAACGTTGACATGGGCTAAACTTGTGATTTGGTGCCTATTTCTTCTTTTTCGCTTTTTTCTTTTTGCTACCCACCAATGTCTTTGCATCGGCCAGTGTAATGGGTTCTTTGGGGACCAGTTTACCTCCCGACATTTCTTTCAGGTCATCAAAAATCAGTTCATCGTCAACAGCATCTTTGTTCCATGCCAGGTACGATTTTTTCATGTGATTGGCAATCTGTTCGATAATGATTTCGCGTTCATCACCTTCGAAACGATCTGCTTCTGCAATGATCAGCTCCATTGTACGCCCGTAATGGCGGTATTTTATGTGGTGCTGGTTGTAAGGCACTTTGGCTGGTTTCTCAGTAAGGATATCAGGAGAAGGCGGATCGTAAGGATAATCGATATCAAGTTTAAAATCGGCCATAATTGCCAGATGGTCCCATAATTTATGTTTGAATTCGGGCACGTCACGGAGATATGGGTAAAGGTTACCCATCACGTCGATCACGTTTTGTGCCGATTTGTTTCGCTTGTCGCGGTCTTCAATGGTCAACAGGTAATCGACCATATTCTGTATATTTCTTCCATACTCAGGAAGTGCCAGTTTTTTTCGTTTTGAATTGTAATCCATGTACTAAATCTTAATGGTAATTTCTTCGTGTAGACAGGATCGTATCCGAAGTGTTGCTGCAAAGCTAATGATTTCCGCTTAAATCCCGAACAGTTTTCTTCCAAACGCTTGTTATCCTTTAATTTTCAGTCTGGCAAATTTCAGCAATAACTGCTTTTGACCGGCCCGCTGGAAAAATACTGTGGCTTTTAAGTTGGGTGGAATTCCTTCGATGTTCAATACCTTGCCTTCTCCGAATCGTTGGTGTTCCACAAGCATTCCGGCCTGTATTTTTGCCGGATCGTCACCCTCAAAAGTGCTACTGTTGTTACTTTCCTTTAGAGAAACGAGTTTTTTGTTGAAAATGTTTTGAGACTCACGTGTTTTAAAAGCTGAAGGCGGTTGCCGACGTGCAAACGGTTGCGAAGGCTGGACCGATGTGCCCGTTCTTTGCTGTCTCGAATTTCCCGAAAAATTCAATGGGTTTTGGTTATCAAGGAATTTTTCGTCGAGTTCTTCCAGGAAGCGGCTGGGAGTACAAAAATCCAGGTTGCCCCAGCGGTAGCGCTGATTGGCGTAACTCAACCAGGCATTTTCTTTGGCGCGGGTGATGGCGACATAAAATAAGCGGCGCTCTTCCTCAAGCGATTCCATGGTAGCTTTCTCACCCTGTCGTTGCGAGGGGAAAAGGTTTTCTTCGAGTCCTACTACAAAAACATTTTTAAATTCCAGGCCTTTAGCCGAGTGCACCGTCATGAGCGTAACTTTGTTTCGGTCTTCGTCTTTTTCATTGTCCTGGTCGGTTAATAAGGCGACATCCTCAAGGTAGCGTTCCAGTTTATCGGGTTCGCCTTCTTCTCGGGCCGAAAGGGTAAATTCCTGAATTCCGTTTAGTAATTCCTGGATATTGTCGTGCCGACTCAATCCTTCCGGCGATTTATCGTTGTACAATTCTTTCAGAATGCCGGTTTGTTCGGCAATGGTCTTGGCAGTGTCAAAAGCATCCGTTTCTTTTGCCAGGTTTTGGAAACGCTCGATCAAGGTTACAAAATTCAATATTTTGGCCACAGTTCCCCGATTTAATTTTGCATGGTTTACTTCAGGAAGTGCCCTGATAATTTTCCAGACAGAAGTTTCTTGTCCGATTGCCGCTGATTCGAGTTTCGTTAGCGTTGTTTGACCGATGCCTCTGGCCGGATAATTTATGATCCGCTTCAGTGCTTCGTTATCATCCGGATTGATGGTCATTCTGAAATAACTCAGCAGGTCTTTGATTTCTTTTCGCTGGTAGAAACTGAGACCTCCATAAATTTTATACGGAATGTTTCTTTTTCGCAGTGACTCTTCAAATATCCTCGACTGTGCATTGGTGCGGTACAAAATGGCATAATCGAGGTATTGGAAATGATCGCGCAGCTGGGTTTGTGCAATCTCCTGTGCTACCAAAAATCCTTCTTCATTATCGGTCAGCGCCGAAATGACTTTGATGGGTTTCCCTGCATCGTTTTTGGAGTAAACAGTCTTGGGGATCTGACGTTTGTTCTTGGCAATGATACTGTTGGCGGCATTTACGATCATTTGCGTGGAACGGTAGTTTTGTTCCAGTTTGAAAACCTTGTGCTCCGGGTAGTCGTGCTTGAAATTCAGGATGTTTTCGATACGGGCACCCCGAAACGAATAAATACTTTGAGCATCGTCACCTACTACGCAAATGTTCTGGTGTTTGGCAGCGAGCTTTTTAATGATCAGATACTGTGCATAATTGGTGTCCTGGTACTCATCAACCAAAATGTAACCAAAACGATCCTGGTATTTGGCCAGAATTTCCGGGTGATCGCGAAATAAAAGGTTGGTATTGAGCAATAAATCATCGAAATCCATGGCTCCCGACAAACGGCAGCGTTTGGTATATTCTTTATAAATATCGGAAATGGCGGGCATGCGCATGTTTTTGTCTACATCTCTGATTTCCGGCGAATTGGCGTATGCCATGGGTGTGATCAGGTTGTTCTTGGCCATTGAAATACGACCGGCCACCACTCCGGGTTTGTAGGTTTTGTCGTCGAGCTGAAAACTTTTAATGATTGTTTTAATGAGACTTTTGCTGTCGGAGGTGTCGTAAATGGTATAATTCGATGGATAACCAATGGTTTCGTGTTCAACTCGCAGGATACGTGCAAAAATACTGTGAAAGGTTCCCATCCAGAGGTAACGCGCCACATTTTCGCCGGCTACACGTGCAATTCGTTCTTTCATTTCGCGGGCTGCCTTATTGGTAAATGTCAGCGCCAGTATGGTTGACGGCCTGGCTCCCTGTTTAAGTAAATGCGCTATCCTGTAGGTCAGTACACGGGTTTTCCCAGATCCCGCACCGGCAATTACCAGCGAAGGTCCTTCGGTCCGGATGACCGCTTCCCGTTGAGCTTCATTCAGTTCTTTTAAATAATCCAGCACATTTCCTCCTTTCGTTCCGAGTCACAAAAATAGAAGTTGTATTAGCTTTTATCCTTCAATTTTATAAGCTTTTATCAACAAAATTGTTTGCCGAACCATAATTAAAGTTGAAGTAAAACGTAGTTCAATTTTTATGTGAAGCACGCAATTAAATAAAATTTATACGTTAATATTGTAGCTCAAAGAAAAAGGTATTTATGAAGCGCAGTCTGTTTTTGTTTCTGATCCTGATTACATTTTCACCGGTAACTTTTGCCCAAATTACTGCACCAAATGCAGATGGCAGTGATGTTACGCAGTATCCGGTTTTTTCTGAAACGGATGCTATTTTTATTTTTTGTGCCGATGATTCACTGGCTGAGAATGGCGATTTAACGGCAAGTACAGGCCTGGCAGGAACCAAAACTTTCCTTTGGGAAAAATACAATGATCAGACGGCAACCTTCGAATTTTATTCCCAGGAAAGCACAGATGCTGCTAATTCTCAAATCACCGGTTTGGCAGATGGCTGCTACCGTTCCACGGTTACTCAGGGAGGTACAACCGAGATTTACCGCGCCTGGGTTTTTAATAACTGGACGATCGCTCAGGCCAGCATTACAAATTCGGATTGTGAATCATTTACACTTAGCGGAAACTTTAACAGCGCAACACTCAGGTATTATGACCTGTCGAATAATGCACCGGTTGAGCTGCCAAAAGTGATCAATACAGAGTGGTACGAAGGTGAAGTAAAACTGAGCAGCGTGCTGAATTTCGAAGTATTCAATCCACCGACCGAGAATACCGATTACAACTTACGTGTTTTCGATCAGTATGGTTGTATAGCGCAGTCGCCGGTTACCTACGAGTCGATCGTAACCAAAGCCAGTTTTACGGCCAGCCCCATGAATGGAGAAGCTCCTTTGACCGTTACCTTCAGCAATACTTCCAAAAATGGAAGCCCCGGTTATTACGAATGGTTTTTTTACCGGGATATCGATGAAATCAAAAAGGAAATTGAAGAAACCGGAGGGCCGGTGGATAGTATTTACCTGGTTGCATACGATGACGCACCCGTTTACACCTACGAAAATTCGGGCAATTACCTGGTTAAACTCGTCTCGAAACAGGTGAGTGAATCATTCACCTGTGTGGATACATTTTTGATGAAAAATTTTATTGTGGCGGATACTTCTTTTGTAATTGCACCCAATGTATTTACTCCCAACGGCGATGGAGTGAACGATGAGTATGTCATCAAATACTGGTCGATGAAAAGTATCGAGATCAACATTTACAATCGTTGGGGGAAACGCGTTCATCACTGGGAAAGCGGTGATGTGCCCGGTTTTGAAGACACACGTTCAGAAAGTGTGTGGGACGGCAGAATAGGAGGGAGGTATGCCAGTCCGGGCGTGTACTACTGGGATGTGGTAGGACGTGGACGTGATGGCAAACGACGAACCGATCATGGATTCCTGCACCTTTTCCGGGAGAAAGACTAAAGCTACTTATCCTTCCATTTTCCAAAAATTTTATCAAGTGCCACCGTTCTGAAATCAAAAATCTCATTCAGCTTTTTCCGAATAATGACAGTGTTGGCAATGCTTCCCAAAACACCCAGAGGAGGTTGGTACGAGACAATATCGGTCATGAGCACACCTCCGTCAATCGCTTCAAGATGATGCTCGTGATGCCACATCTTATAGGGCCCAACGCGCTGTTCGTCAACAAAAAAGCGTTTTGGAACCACATGGGTGATTTCAGTAACCCACAAGGTATTGATGTTTAACAAGGGGCGCACCCGGTAACTGATAATCATTCCAGGATACATTGGCTGATCGTTGTTATCGGAAGTGATCTCGAATCCCATGTTTTTGGGTGTGATCCGTTTTAAATTGGCCGGTGCTGAAATAAATTCCCAGACTCGGTCGATGTCGGCCGGAACTTTCTGTGTTCTTTTTAACTGGTAAAATCCCATTCTGTTTATTTTTATTATAACAAAGTATAAACAAAATGAAGTGGTTTTGGTTTGAAGAGGGCTGAAAAGAAATTGTTTCTATTCGAATACTGCCTCATCGATTCGCTCCAATCCATCGGAAGGAAAAACGTTAAAATCTTTTCCAAACTGCGCCAGGAATTCGATACTAAATGCTCTGAAGGTATATGAAACCGGCAAAAGAATAACTGCTCCGATATAGGGGATAGCCAGCAGAAGCAATCCGATACAGCAAGTAATCAGCGCAAAGAAAATAACACCGATGGCTACTGCGATCCCCAGGATAAAAATAAACAGGCCATACAGTACGAAACTGAAAAATTTCCGTCCAAAAAGCAGCAGGAATTTTCCCCAGGCGTGCATAACACCGATTCGGTGTTTGTACATGATTGGTACCACAAAATCCTTCAGAAAAAGGGACGTATAACCAAAAACAAGCAGGTAGGCAATGAAAAGCAGAATCATTTGCATGATCGACCAAAATATGGCCACTTTAGGTAAATCGCCATAGTAAAGATCGCGCGCTGAAACAAAACAGAAAGCAGCAAACAGAACGAAAACGGCAAAAGCAAACCAGCCAAAGAAAAATTCGAAAACGAAAAGCGAATTACCTTCTTTTTTGTACTTGTGCCAGGGTTCGCTGATTTCAGAATTGTCGTGTACAACATTGTGCAGGAACATGAATTTCCCACGTGAACTCACCCAAATCAGAACGGAAATAAAAATAATAAGAAAAACAATTCCTACAAGAATAAGATTGGCCCACAGTGGATTGTCTGTTAACCAGTTCCAGGCCGTTTGTGGAAGGTTAAAGAACGTGTCCCAATCATTTTGATTCCCACCCGAGCTATTACCGCTGCTGCCTCCATTGCAATCGTTAAGCCCGGCAAGCCAGGCTGTGAATCCTACACGGAACCATTTTACGATATCGAAAGGCTGGAAAAGGGCTTTTTTCATGCGCTGAAAGCCAAGCGAGAGCGGCTGGCTATAACTGATACTCATGGCAGTAGTTGTTGGTTTTCTGCAAGTTACTTCATTTGTCTAAACTTATCAAGTTGGCGAGGCAAAAATGAATGTGGATGAATAAAATGCCACCCTGAAAATTGTTTCATTTAATCCATTCATAACCAACGAAAAGCAGCTTTATTTGCAAATTACGCAACAAGCACTATTTTTGCCCGTTAATTGTATGTTCCATTTAGTGACGCATGAAAAAAATTACAGCCATTATCATTGTTCTGACCTCCCTGACTTTCGTGACATTTGCAAAGAAAGATATCAATGCCTGGAAACAGGAAAACAATCTGGAGAACCAGTACCAGGTTTTTAAAGAAAACCTGAATTTCTGGAATGGAAATTATTTTTTGAATGGTACTCAGCTCGAGGATTTTTATGGAGCGCTCTCGGATACCATCAGTGGATTGGAACAACAGGTTTCGCAGGGACTGGCCAAAATTGACGAGCAAAAACAGGAACTGAAAGCGAAACAGGCTTTGATCGATGAAACGCAGCACAAATTAGATGAAAGTAAAAAGCTTCAGGATTCGATTACGGTGCTGGGATTAAACATCAACAAAACCGTTTATTCAACTTTTATGTACCTTTTTATACTGGGCGTTTTAGTCTTGGCCGGTTTTATTTACCTCTTATACAAACGAGGCCATAAAGTTACACGCGAAACCAAAAAGGAATTCGAAGAATTAAAAGCTGAATACGAAGAGCATAAGAAGCAGGCACTCGATCGGTATACCAAGATCAATATGGAATTGCACAAAACCCGGATGGAGTTGCAAAGGAAGTAGTGCAGGCCGGCTTTTATTAACGTATCAGGAATCCCATTAACAATCCCAGGTAAACGGACTTATTTTTGTCGACTCCGTAAACCGCAACATCGAGGCCGATTTTCGAACGTTTACCGAAGTAATAATCATACCGGAGTTTAACGGGATTGATCCAAAATGTTTTATCATCTTTTTCTACCCCTGAATTTTGCATGTTACCTTTGTACCTTCCAACCGTTATTCCTGGACCAAACATGATCCGGTGTCGTTCGCCATTCAGAAAAACATACGAAATAAAGGATGATGCAGCCAGGATGTTAACCTGATTTTCAAGGCTGCCATCGAGTAGCGAGTACCTCAGGTTGAAAGCAAGATCAATACGTGGCAGAATAAACTCATAATCGATCCCCAGTTCTGTATTAATACCAAATGCCGAAGCTTGATTCAGGTAGCCAGTTGATAAACTTGGCGATATTTTTACCTGTGCGTTAAGAACAAGGGAAAATAACAGGAAGGATAATCCCGGAAGCCATTTTTTCATAGTAGTTCTATTTATTGATTAAAGCGTCCAAACAAATCAATAAAATATTATGTAAAGGGCATTCTTGGGTTTGCAGCCCTTTTTCTCCTGGGATCTTTTTCTTACGTGAATTGGCGAATTAAATTTATGTATATTTATTCTTCTGCACAAGAATAGAATCATTTATTTTCCAATAGAAAACCCCGATCTGTCTAACGACTGACCGGGGCTTCATTTTAGTTTATAGTAAAATGGATTAGAAAATGGTCTATTCTTCTTCCTGCTCTGCTTCGTATGCTTTCAGCAATTCATCCTGAACATCGGAAGGAACTTTCTCGTAGCCATCAAAAGCCATGCTGAACACGCCTCGCCCACCTGTAATCGAACTTAGCGATGTGATGTATTTGTTCATTTCTTTCAACGGAACTTTGGCAGTAATTTTTTCCATGCCTTTTTCTGATCCCATGCCCATGATCATGGCACGACGACCCTGAAGATCACTCATCGTGTCGCCCATTCGATCTGATGGTACCCACACTTCGAGGTTATAAATTGGCTCAAGAATTTTCGGTCCGGCATTTTTAAAAGCCATGCTAAATGCATTTCGGCCTGCCAGTTTAAACGAAATCTCGTTCGAGTCAACCGGGTGCATTTTACCATCATAAACGTATACGATGATATCTCTTGCATATGAGCCGGTGAGCGGTCCTTCTTCCATTTTTTCCATAATTCCTTTTAAAATGGCAGGAAGGAAACGGGCATCAATGGATCCACCAACAATACAGTTGGCAAAAACAAGTTTACCGCCCCAGGGAAGTTTATGCTCTTCGACGGCACGAACTGATATTTTTTGTTCCTTGTCGCCAAATTTAAACATGGATTTAGGTTCAGCGCCTTCGGTATACGGTTCAATAATCAGGTGCACCTCACCAAACTGACCGGCGCCACCCGACTGTTTTTTATGACGGTAGTCGGCCTGGGCAGGCTTGGTAATGGTTTCACGATAAGGAATCTTCGGGCTCAGGTAATTCACATGAATCTTGTGGATGTTATCGAAATACCATTTCAACACATTCATGTGGTATTCTCCCTGGCTGTGCACCAACAATTGCTTCAACTCTTTCGAGTATTCGATCACAAATGTTGGATCCTCGAATTTGATTTTACTCAGCACTTCACCCACTTTTTCGTCGTCGGCATCGTTTTCGGCTTTAACAGCTACTGTATGTCTCGGTGATGGGAACTCGATGGGGGCAAAAGTCGTCCCGGCTTCTTTTGTCGAAAGCGTTTGGTTGAACTTGGTCTCTTTTAATTTAACCGTGCAACCAAGGTCGCCGGCTACAAGCTGGTCAACTTTTTCGCGGTTTTTACCTGCCGATACAAAAACCTGTGATAATCGTTCTTTATTTCCCGTTTTTGAGTTAATCAGATCGAGTCCTTCTTTTACAGTACCTGACATTACCTTAAAAAAGGTGATTTCTCCAACATGCGATTCAACAGCCGATTTAAATACAAAAATGCTTGGTGGTTCCGTTGCATCCATTTTCACATCCTTGCCTTTCACCACTTCGCGGTGTTTCTTTTCAACCGGGGCTGGAGCAATGTTGGTAATAAATTCCATAAGGCGACCAACGCCAATATTTTTACGTGCGCAAGTACAGAAAACAGGATATAAGCTGCGGTCGAGCATACCCAGTTTAATTCCCTTACGCATTTCTTCTTCCGTGAGTGTGCCCTTATCGAAATACAGCTCCATCAAAGCTTCTTCGTTTTCGGCGGCTTTTTCAACCAGTTCGTTGTGTAATTCTTCTGCACGATCTTTTTCTGAATCCGGAATATCGAGAACCTCAACTTTACCATCGTCGCCTGAAAACTTGTACATTTTCATTTTCAGCACATCAATAATCGAAGTAAAACTTGTACCGGCATCGACCGGATATTGCACAACCGTAACTTTTCCGCCAAACGATGATTTACATTGTTCCAGCGAGTTTTCGAAGTTTGAATTATCGTGATCGAGCTGATTAAAAACAAGGATCAGCGGGGCTTCTGCACTATCTGCATGCCGAACGGCCGCTTCTGTTCCAGCTTCTATACCATTGGTTGCATTGATGGTTAGCAGCCCGAGTGCGGTTACACTCAGCGATGAAACAACTCCACCGCCCAATTCGTCCATTCCGGGCGTATCCAGAATGTTGATCTTTTTGCCATTGTATTCCGTGTACATCAAGGTCGAAAAAACAGAATTGCCGTAGTCCTGCTCGATCTGATTGTAATCTGATACTGTATTTTTAGAGGCCACATCACCTCTGCGTTTAATAACTCCACCCTCGAACAGCATGGCTTCTGCAAGGGTGGTTTTCCCACTGCCGGCATTACCTAATAGAGCAATGTTCCGGATCTCTTCCGTTTTATAAACCTTCATAGTATATGCGTTTTATTGATTTATTGATACCCTTAGATCTTCTTTATTACGAAGAAAGGACACCAAAAATAGTAATAATTTATGAACAATCAAGTGGCACCAACAGACCCTTCAAGTTATATTGAGGTGTTACGGAAGAAGGGGTAGTCTAATGGTCAGATAATCAGAAATATGAGCTAAAAATTGCTGTACAATATATTTGGCCGCACACCTGAATCAGGAGCGAATAAAATGCATGTTATGTTGAAGATGAAATCACAATATAATTTAGGATAAACTTGTCTTAATTATGAGCTCTTTTTCGCTTCATTCTTTTAATAGAAAATGAACAAAAAAGGTGTTTAAATCTTTTAATGTGAAAAATCATATTTTTGCGCCTGATTTAAACAATGGTTTTAAGAAATCGACATGACAAATAGTAATTACAGGTTAAACGATCAGCAAGTGAATAAACTGCATGAACTGATCAACGAACTTTCCGAAACACAGCTGGCCTGGGTAAGTGGTTATATCGAAGGAATGGTCAGTAAGGGATCAGTTGGGGCTGTTCCTTTAATGGAATCGGCAAACGAACCTGTCCATAGTATTGCTAATCTTACCGTTTTGTATGGAACTGAAACTGGTAACAGCCAGGAACTGGCCGAGAAACTGGTGAGCAAGGCGGCCTTTAAAAATATCAGTGCCAAAGCGGTTGGTATGTACGATTATGATTTTACCCAATTGGCAGAGGAAGAAAATGTAGCTGTGATTGTTAGCACGCATGGTGAAGGTGAGGTTCCTGAAATGGCGAAGGATTTTTACGATTACATCACTGGTGATCAGGCGACCACACTCGAGAACATTAGTTTTTCAGTTCTGGCGCTGGGTGACCGCACATACAAGCATTTTTGCAAGACCGGCGAAGATATTTACATGGCCATGAAAGACCTTGGAGCATTCAGCATCGTTCCGATTGAGAAATGCGATGTGGATTATGAGCAGCAGGCCGAGATCTGGATGAATAACTTCCTGATGAACATTACCCCTGCAATGGGAGCATCCGAAGTGGAACCCGATGAGCAGCAGGAAGAAAAGACCTTTTCAAAATCGCATCCTTACCAATCGAAAATTCTGAAAAAAGTAAAATTGACAGGTGAAGGATCAGATAAGGAAGTGTATCATTTTGAACTGTCGCTCGAAGGATCCGGACTGACCTACGAACCCGGCGATGCAGTTGGGATTTTTACCCGTAATCCGCAGGCACTTATCGATAAAATACTGGAAAAAACCGGCCTTGATCCCGAGCAGCAGGTATATGTTAAGGATGGCAAAACATCGCTTCTTGAAGCTTTGACACATCATGTTGAAATTACGGTCTTGAGTTACGATCTGCTGGAAAAATATTTCGAGATCACTCAAAACGAGGATCTTGACAAAATACTTGATGATGATGATTTGTTGGATAAATACCTTGACGGGCACGATTTACTTGACTTGCTGGAAGATTTTCCTTTCGATTGGAATGCCAACAAGTTGATTGGAATTCTGCGTCCAATTCCGCCGCGCTTATATTCCATTTCATCGAGCCAGGCCGCTGTGGGTAATCAGGTTCATGCCACTATAGCGCTGGTGCGTTTCAAAAAAGAAGATCGTTTGCGCGTTGGCGCTTGCTCTTCTCATGTTATTTATGATGCAGAAGAAGGAGACACCTTACCGATCTATATCGACAAAAATCCGTCGTTCAAGCTTCCCGAAAATAATTCGGCAATAATAATGGTGGGCGCCGGAACCGGTGTTGCGCCTTACCGGGCTTTTATGCAGCAGCGGCAGAAAGAAGGGTATACCGGCTATTCATGGTTGTTTTATGGTGACCGGCGATCGAAAACAGACTTTTTGTACAAAGAAGAATGGGATAATTTCCTTGAAGATGAGAGCCTGGAAAGACTGGACCTTGCTTTTTCGCGTGACCAGAAAAAGAAGGTTTATGTGCAGCACAAAATGATCGAAAACCAGGAGGAGATTTTTGAGTGGATCGAGAATGGAGCACATTTCTATGTTTGTGGCGATATGAAGTATATGGCTAAAGATGTAAATAAAACACTACTTGAAATTATTCAAACGCAAGGTGGGGTAGATCAGGAACAGGCCGAGAAATATCTTCGTATGCTTAAAAAAGAAAAGCGCTACCAAACCGATGTTTATTAAGATTGATGCATTTTGAAAGGTGTTTGGGAATTGCTAATTTGCAGTCTAATTAACTTTTATCTATGCCCAGGAATAAACTTTGTTGTCGTATATTTCCCATCATAGTTATTATTATTTCCGCAATAATCGGAGCTGCTATTTGGTATTTCGATGAGGGAGTGCATGAGTTTAACTTCATCAGTGATCGCAACGAATTTTTCAATTACCTGGGAACAATGTTATTTATAGCTATTCTTCCGATAGGCTTGTTCTACTGGCTTAACGACAAAGAGAAATATCAAAACCGTGCCCGGCCGCTGGCATTGCTGGGCTTTCTGCCTGCAGTTATTTATTTGGTTTTCCTCATCTTGTAGTTTATAAGTCGAATAAGGAATGGATGGAGTCAGCCAAAATTTTTCCTATATTTCCGCATCAAAACTAGATTATGGCTAAGTTCCCGTTTTATCAACAGTTTGATGCAATGGATTGCGGCCCTTCGTGTTTGCGCATGGTGGCCAAATATTACGGGAAACATTTTACTACCGAATCGCTCCGCGAAAAATCATACATTACACGCGAAGGGGTTTCGCTTCTTGGAATAAGCGATGCCGCCGAAGCCATCGGCATGCGTTCGATGGGCGTGAAGATCACTTTCGAACAGTTGAAAAAAGAAGCGCCGCTTCCCTGTATTGCGCACTGGGGTCAGGAACATTTTGTGGTTGTCTATAAGATCGCAAAAGGGAAGGTTCATTTAGCCGATCCGGCTTTTGGCCGGCTTGAATATGCAGAAAAAGAATTTCGCGAAAAATGGATATCGACTATTGATGATGGGCAGGAAAAAGGCGTTTGTCTGCTCTTACAGCCTACACCTGAATTTTACCAGGAAGCCGACGAGCAAGTGAAACGTACCGGGTTTCGTTTTGTATTGAATTACTTGAAACCTTACCGGAAACTCGTTATCCAGCTGATGCTGGGATTTTTGCTCGGTAGTCTGATCCAACTGGTTTTGCCCTTCCTTACGCAAAGTGTCGTAGATATTGGCATCAACAACCAGGATATCGGTTTTATCTACCTGGTTTTGCTGGCGCAACTGGTTTTATTTATCAGCCGAATGTCGGTTGAATTCATCCGTTCGTGGATTTTGCTGCACATCAGTACCCGGATTAACATTTCCATTATTTCCGATTTTCTGATCAAGTTGATGAAGTTGCCGCTGGGTTTTTTCGATTCGAAAATGATCGGTGATATTCTGCAGCGCATCGAAGACCACGACCGTATCGAACGATTCCTGACTGCCCAGTCTATCGGGATTTTGTTCTCGGTGTTCAGTCTGGTGGTTTTTGCCATTGTGCTGGCCATTTACAGTTGGACGATCTTCTTTATTTTCCTTGTGGGATCGGCACTGTATTTTGTTTGGATTTACATTTTTATGAAACGCCGTCGTGAACTCGATTATAAACGTTTCAATAAACTCTCGGAAAATCAAAGCAAGCTGATCCAGATCATCAATGGAATGCAGGAGATCAAGCTGAACAATTACGAAAAGGAAAAACGCTGGGAGTGGGAGCGGGTGCAGGCCGGTTTGTTCAAGGTGAGTGTGAAAAGCCTCGCGCTCCAGCAATACCAGGACGCCGGTTCGGTATTTATCAACGAAACAAAAAACATCCTGATCATTATTATTTCGGCAACAGCGGTGGTTCACGGCGAACTCACCCTGGGTATGATGCTGGCTATTCAATATATAATAGGTCAGCTGAATTCGCCGCTACGTCAACTCATTCAGTTTATGCACAATGCACAGGATGCCAAGATCAGCCTGGAACGTCTGGCCGAAATTCACGACAAAAAAGATGAAAGCGAGGCCGCTGCCAGTTATGTGCGTATGCTTCCCGAAAATAAGAGCATCAGCATTTCCAACCTTGTTTTTCAATACGAAGGACCGCGTTCGCCCAAAGTGCTGAATAATATCAACCTTGAAATTCCGCAAAACAAAACAACGGCAATCGTTGGGGTAAGTGGAAGCGGAAAAACCACCTTGATAAAATTGATGCTCGGATTTTATTCTCCGGGGGCCGGTGACATAAAAATTGGTGGCACACGACTCGCAAATTTTTCGCCGAAAATGTGGCGCGACAAATGCGGAGTAGTCATGCAGGACGGCTTTATTTTTTCTGACAGTATTGCCAAAAATATTGTGGTAAACGACGAAGTGATCGATCAGGAAAGATTGTTGAATGCGGTAAAAATGGCAAACATACAGGAATACATCGAGTCGCTGCCGCTAAGCTACAACACTAAAATTGGACAGGAAGGAGTTGGCTTAAGCCAGGGCCAGAAACAACGTATATTAATTGCGCGTGCTATTTATAAATCGCCGGAGTACCTGTTTTTTGATGAGGCAACAAATGCGCTTGATGCCAACAACGAAAAGCTGATCATGGAAAATATGGAAAAGGTGTCGGCCGGAAAAACCGTTGTTGTAGTTGCACACCGGCTGAGCACCGTAAAGAATGCCGATCAGATCGTGGTGCTGGATAACGGCGAGATTGTGGAATTGGGGAAACATGATGAGTTGATCAACAAAAAAGGAAAGTATTTTGAGTTAGTAAAGAATCAATTGGAATTAGGAAATTGAAGAATTGTTAAATTGATAAATTGTATAACTGCGAAATTGAAAAACTGATAAATTGTGGATTATGCCTAAAGAATATTTGACGATAGAAAAGCTGAGTTCTTATCAGTTGGCTTTTACGTTTTCTAATGAAGTTTGGAAAAAGGTTGTAATGTGGGATTATTTCTCAAAAGATACAGTTGGCAAACAATTTGTAAAAGCAGCAGATTCAATTTCAGCCAATATTGCCGAGGGATTTGGGCGTTATTCAAAAAAGGACAAAGTGAGGTTTTACAGAATAAGCATGGGCTCGTTGGAAGAAACAGAAGACTGGATAAGAAAATCTTCAGTTCGGGAATTGATCACAAAAGAATTAAGTTCTGCTTATTTAGATTCAGTTCAGCAATTGAGAAAAGAGATTTATAATTTGATAAATTACACCAACGAAAAATTAAAATACGAGTACAAATACAATTTGACCATTTAACAATTTGGCAGTTTAACAATAGAACAATTTATAGTGGCTGATGACAATAAAATAGAGATACGTTCGGGCGAAGTACAGGAAATCCTTGGGGGAGTCCCGTCGCGGCTGGTACGTTACGGTATCCTGATTTTTGCGGCCATTTTTGCATTGATCATCGTGTTCAGTTTTGTTTTTCATTACCCCGATATTTTACGTTCGAAAATTGTGGTGACCACCGAAAATCCACCGGTAACACTGGTTGCCAGGGCTACCGGAAAAATTGAACAGCTTTTTGTTCAGGATAAGGATAAAGTGGAGGCCGGTGAAATTATAGCGTTAATCGAGAATCCGGCCAATTATTTTGATATCCTTCAGCTTGAAAGCCTGATAAACGAACTCCAGCCTGCTTTCGATACCCTGAATTTTACGCCCGACATTCGTTTGCGCAAAGCCCTGCAACTTGGGCCGGTGCAGGAATATTATTCGCAGTTCATCACCAAATTTGAGGAATTAAAGGAATTTACCCAGCGGAATTATTACATGCGTCGCGAAGAATCGTATAACGAACAACTGAAGAATGCACGAATGCTCTACGACCGGATGTGGGAACAGAAAAATGCCATAGACCGCGAATACCAGATTAAGAAACGCAATTTCGAACGTCAGCAAAAACTGGTGGCAGGAGAAATCGTTGCTACTACTGAACTGGAAAAGGCGGAGTCGGAAATGCTGTCCAAAAAATCGGAACTCGACGGTATCCGCTCCGATCTGGCACAAAAACAGATCGATATCAGCGAACTGGCACAGAAGATCATCGAAAACGAAAAGGAATACAATGACCTGAAGATTCAATATGAATCGTCGCTGCTCGAAGCTTTTAATAACATGAAAAGTGCATCAAGCGACTGGTTTTTAACCTACCTGCTTCGTTCGCCCATCGACGGTACGGTTTCATTCAATACCTTTTATGCAGAAAATCAGAATATAACTGAAGGGGACCGGGCTTTTACCATTGTTCCCGATAACATGGGCGAGGTAATTGGCAAGGTTGAACTGCCTGTGCGGGGTTCGGGAAAAGTGAAGGAAGGACTCGATGTAAATGTGAAGTTCGATAATTATCCGTATATGGAATTCGGTATGGTGCGCGGAACGGTTAAAAGCGTTTCGCTGGTGCCCGAAGACAATTTTTACATGGTGGAGGTTGTGTTCCCGAACGGACTGGTGACTAACTATAACCAGGAACTGGAAATGCAAAACCAACTCACCGGCCAGGCCGAGATCATTACCGAAGACCTGCGATTAATTCAACGCTTCTTTAACCCGCTAAAAGCACTCTGGAAAGAACGGGTGAACCAGGATTAGCGGCGTTTTTCAATTCATCTTTCAATTCCGGCTTATTCTATTTTTCAGCGCAATAATTTTTAAAATGCACTAGTTTACCGAAAGTTTTGTTTGGTATCCATAATCCCTTTCAAAATAACGGATGGTCTTTCGTCTAAAGATTTTGATTTGCCAGCACTTGAATATCATCTTTTACCTAAATCTATTTATCACGCATCGAGAAAATTAGATTTTGGTCCCAAATTGAATCCGCAATGGTTTAATAATTTTGATATTTTTTGTATATTTATCTTACTGTTAAATCAAATACACCCTAAATCTGTTTGTTATGAACCCCGTATTTCCTCCAGAAATCATTAAAAATTCCATTGAAAGTCATTTCTCACAATTCAGCCAAAAATCAGTCATAATATACTTATTTGTTTTATTGACATTCGTGGCAGCCATTATTTCATTGTTTTTTGTAAAAACAGAAATAACGGTGCAAAGCAGAGGTATACTGCGCTCATCTCAGGAACCCATCCCATTAGTTTCTCCCGTCATTGCTAAAATCAACAGAATTGTTTTAAATGAAAATAAATTTGTTTCAAAGGGAGATACCTTGATTTGGCTGGATTGCGATAAACTGAGTGAAAGAATTGCGCATTTAAATAATCTAATTCATGAAAATGAATCCTACTTGAGCGATATCGACAAAATGCTGGAATATAGATATTTTGATTTGCAAACTGATTTGTTTCAATCAACTCATGCAAGTTATCGGCAAAAGCTAGCTGAATTTGAATTAAATATAGAAATACAGGAAAAACTCTTTTCCAGGGCAAAGCTTTTATTCGAGAAGCAGGTAATTCCATTCGCTGAAATGGAAGAACAGCAGTTTGCTTTGGAAAAAATAAGGAAAGAGCGAAAAAACTTTGTACAATTTTCGAGAAATGAATGGGAAAATCTCGCTGTTTCTTACAGGTTGGAAAACAAGAAATATTGGAATGAGATTTTTAACCTGAGAAATGAAAAGAAGAATTATTTTATTTCGGCTCCGGAATCCGGATATATTACCCACTATTCAGGAATAAAGGTTGGCAGTTTTGTTACTACGGGAGAGAAAATTGCAGATATAAGTCCCGAAGGGCAGATAATCGCAGAACAACTGGTACCACCCAAAGACATTGGTTACTTAAAACCCGGGATGCCCGTAATATTTCAGGTTGATGCATACAATTACAATCAATGGGGATTAGCAACGGGCATTGTCAGGGAAATTTCAAATGAAGTATATCTTGTGAATAACCAGCCCTTTTTCAGGGTTCGGAGTAGCATTGACCAAACTTTCCTGGAATTGGGAAATGGTTATAAAGGGGAGTTGCGAAAAGGATTAACGTTTACAGCCCGTTTTAAGGTTACACAAAGAACGCTGGCCCAATTAATTTTTGATAAAACCGACGATTGGTTAAATCCTAAAATTATTTCAGAATAAAGTTGCCCCCATGAACATTAAAATAAAACAACATGATATTACCGATTGCGGAGCAGCCTGCCTGGCATCCGTAGCTGCCTACTATAAATTGAAATTACCAGTTTCAAAAATCAGGCAATGGGCCGGTACCGATAAAAAAGGCACCAATGCCTGGGGACTCATCAAGGCAGCTGAAAAGATGGGCATGACAGCCAAAGGAGTGAGGGCGACACCTGATGCTTTGTTCGAAATACCCCTTCCTGTAATAGCCCATGTTGTTATAAAAGAGAAACTGCAACATTATGTGGTCGTTTATAAAATATCGCATGCCTTTTTGGAAAAGATGGATCCCGGAACAGGAAAGATTGAGAAACAACCTTTGGAGGAGTTCAAAAAGGAATGGACCGGAGTCTTGATCCTGCTTTCTCCATCGGGTGATTTCATAGCCGGAAACGAAAAGGTGTCAAATGTTAAACGGTTTAGGTATTTATTATACCCACACCGGGGAACCTTAATTCAGGCTTTGTTTGGTGCCGTTGTTTTCACCATACTTGGTTTATCAACTTCGATTTATATTCAGAAAATTACCGATAATGTTCTTATAAATGGGAATGAGAACCTGCTAAACCTGCTGAGCGTGTTGATGATTGTAATTTTGTTATTGCAGGTTTTTATTGGGGCAATGCAAACCGTTTTTGTTTTAAAAACCGGTCAGCTGATTGATGCACGGCTCATCCTTGGTTATTATAAACACCTGTTGAAACTTCCACAGCGATTTTTCGATACCATGCGCACCGGCGAAATTGTTTCACGAATAAACGACGCAGTTAAGATCAGGGCATTTATTAACGATACCATGATCAAGTTTATCGTGAATGTCTTCATTGTAGTTTTTGCCTTTACATTAATGTTTATTTATAACGGAAAACTTGCCCTCATTATGTTACTGGTCATCCCATTATACTTTCTGGTTTACCTGGTAACGAACAACCTGAACAAAAAACGCGAACGAAAAATAATGGAACAGGCCGCTGATTTGGAAGCACAATTGGTTGAGTCAATCAACGCTGAAAAAACAATTAAACAATTGGGACTGGAAGAATTTGCAAACCTGAAAACTGAGGTGCGGTTTGTGACACTTTTACAATCGGCCTACAAGTCGGGCTTGAATTCGGTTTTCTCGGGAAATTCATCCATGTTTATAAGTCGGATTTTTACCATTATTTTGTTGTGGACCGGAAGCTTATTCGTTCTGAATCATGAAATCACACCAGGTGAACTGATGTCATTTTATGCTTTGATTGGCTATTTTACCAGTCCGGTTTCATCACTTATCGGGATGAATAAAACCTACCAGAACGCTACCATTGCTGCCGACCGGCTGTTTGAAATTATGGACCTTGAACAGGAAGCCGACGATGAGTTGATAGATGCTTTAGAAGTGGATTTAGGTGATATTGTGTTTCAAAATGTAACGTTTAGTTACGGAACAAGAGTAGATGTTTTTGAGGATTTTAGTGTTACTTTCAAACAAGGCGAAATTACGGCTGTTATTGGCGAAAGTGGTTCGGGGAAAACGACTATTGCTGCATTAATGCAGAAACTTTATCCCTTAAACGAAGGTGCCATTTTTATTGGTGATACCAACATAAAATATTTCAGTAACCAAAGCCTGCGTCAGGTAGTTGGTATTGTTCCTCAGAATCTGGATTTGTTTAACGGCCGGATTATCGACAATATCGCTGTTGGCGAATTTAAACCCGACATGTCACGAGTTATAGATATCTGCAGGCAACTTGGAATGATTAATTTTATTGAAAATCTGCCTGGTGGGTTTAACACCCTGGTAGGCGAGCATGGTGCCACGCTATCCGGCGGGCAAAAACAACGGCTTGCCATCGCACGTGCCCTATATCGTGATCCTGAGATTTTGATATTGGATGAAGCTACCTCTTCGCTTGATTCCGAAGCCGAACATCATGTACAACAGACCATTCAACAACTGAAAGACGAGGGTAAAACGATAATAATTATTGCGCATCGCTTAAGTACGGTGTTACTTGCCGATAATATTGTGGTGCTTGAGAGCGGCAGGTTAATTGAACAGGGAAATCATTCTGAGCTGTATGCTAAACAAGGAAAATACTACGATATGTGGCAAAAACAAATGCCCGACCGGCTTTTGAACTCACTTAAGGGGGAAGGGAAAGAATATATTTCTCAAAGCACGAATATAAAATGAGGTTATTATGGAAAAACAAAGCATAAAAGAACTGGTCCAAAAACTTTCCCCCTTTGGGGGAAATCTCCGTCTGCTGACGGAGAAAGGGGGTGTGGAATGAAAGCCATAGAACAGCTCCAGCGCTTACAACGCATCCATGACCTGATTAAAGCAGAGCGAACTGGAAATCCTGATGAGTTTGCAAAAAGTGTGCACATAAGTCGCAGACAACTTTATGAATACATACAGTTTATCAAAGATTTGGGAGTGGACGTTAAATATTCGAAAGGAAGAAACACCTTTTATCTCTGCAACGGGCATGAATTGAATATAAATTGCAGTATTAAATTGGTGACGAAGTATGAGGCTACTAAAATTAATGGAGGATTTTTCAATGGTTATTTCCAGCATGCTTTTTTTGTGCACGGAACAGAAGTAGCTTGGTAGTGAGTTTTGCGCAAACTCGTATTTATTAACTCACAAAAATTAAGTATTATGGAAAAAACAGTAAATTTAAAACTGCCCGGGGTAATGGAACTGGGTAGAATGGACTTGCAATCGACTAATGGAGGCTGGGGCTTTCTTGGTCCCATTTGGATACCAAAAATTGTGGATGCCGTTGATGATTTTATGGATGGAGTATGGGATGGATTTAGTGATAATAACTATAAGCCTGAATAACGTAATGGAAACAATAGAATTAACAAAGGCAGAATCCATTTCAATCAATGGAGGAGAATACGATTCTACTAGAGGAACTGTATATGATGCTGGTTATGCCGTTGGTAAAACCATCGCTGATCTCGTAGATTGGTTTGAAGGTTTTATCGATGGTTTTAAGGAAGGTTTTGATTAATATTAAAATTAAAGAATATGAAAAAGTATTTTGAAATGCAGAAAGAAACTCTTTTGGAGATAAATGGAGGCAGTGAAGAAACTTACGATGTAGGACATAAAATTGGATACTTTTTTGGTAAAATTGGAGGTTTTATAGATCGAGTAACAGAAATCTTTAAATAATATATTTCTCGAATGAAACTTTTAAAATCATTCTTGTTCTATTTAAAGAAACCGGAGTTATCTGATCCGGTTTCTTTGACATTCAAGCAATCTATTAATCTGCTTATTAATAGCATTCCCATTTATTTTATTTTTATTTTTTGCTTTGTAATACTTTTTATTCCGCTAGCAATCTTTGATCTAATTCCAGAATTACCGCCACGGCAATTGTCCGATATAAAGTGGATTATTGTATTTGGCCCTGTGATAGAAGAATTGATATTTCGACTTCCCCTTAGGAACTTCTTTAAAAATATTTTTATAGCATTAGCACTCGGTTTTTATGCATTAGGAAAATCACATTTAGGTATTGGTTTATCCATTGCACTTGGTATTGTAATTCTCTTGTTACCTTATATTCCTGGATTTATCAGTAGGTTTGAGGATGCAATCAACAACTTTATAAAAAAGTACTTCGTATTGTTCTTTTATCTCATTGCAGTTATTTTTGGTTTTATGCATATTACAAATCTCGAAACAATTAGAACTTCAGATATATTGTTTAGCCCGGTTATTGTTGCCTATCAATTATTTTTAGGATTATATCTTGGATTCATTAGGATTAAATATAAAGGGGGAATTTTTTATGCCATTCTGTTACATGCTTTCTTCAATTCTATTCCCGTTATGGTAAAGTTGCTATGAATAATCCGTGATTTTCCGGATATGAGTTTAGGATTCTGTAAAATTAGAAATCTTTCTCACCGATTAATTCCACCATCCTCATTCGTTAATCTTCAATCCGTATTCAGTATTTCTTCCGGCTTTCAGCTTTCCGCTTCGCGTTTCTGTCTTTCCGCTGCCCACTTCAAACTTCTCTTTCTCAATTCGTTTCAATCTTAATTTTTTCAAAAAAAAGGTAAAAAGGCATTGCAGATTCACTAGAATTTGTACTTTTGCGAGCCGTTTTTAGGGGAAAACTATGCTTTTCGCTCTCGAAACGATTGATAATTAAGGATTTTTGCATACTTTTGCAGTCCGTTTTGAAAAATGATTATTAACTATATAAAAAACAGGTATTTATGCCAACGATTCAACAGTTAGTTCGAAAAGGAAGACAGAGCAAGGTTGAGAAGAGCAAGTCTCCAGCCCTGGACTCATGCCCGCAGCGTCGTGGCGTGTGTGTTCGTGTTTATACCACCACTCCGAAGAAACCTAACTCGGCCATGCGTAAAGTAGCCAGGGTAAGGTTAACCAACGGAAAAGAGGTGAACGCCTATATTCCCGGTGAAGGTCACAACCTTCAGGAACACTCGATTGTGCTGGTTCGCGGGGGTAGGGTAAAAGATCTTCCCGGTGTTCGTTACCACTTAATTCGTGGTGCGCTCGATACCGCAGGTGTTGAAGGACGTTTACAGCGTCGTTCGAAATATGGAGCGAAAAAACCGAAAAAGTAAAAATTTAAAAAAGTAAGAAACACTGTTATTTACTAGTGGTTTGGTTGAGTAAAGGAATCTCTTAATTGTCTTCCGGAGATGAATTGAAGACCGCCTACGGGCAACCAATTTAGATAACACTAAAAAGTTTTAAAATGAGAAAGACGAAACCTAAAAAGCGAATTCTGCTTCCGGACCCAAAGTTTAACGACGTTTTGGTAACCCGGTTTGTCAACGACCTGATGGTAGACGGTAAAAAATCGGTCGCCTATTCTATTTTCTACGATACAATGGCTTTGGTAGAAAAGCGTATGAAAGATTCCGAACTGTCGCCACTTGATGTCTGGAAAAAGGCACTGGAGAACATTACTCCTGCCGTTGAAGTGAAAAGCCGCCGTGTTGGTGGTGCAACTTTCCAGGTTCCGATGGAGATCCGTGCGGAAAGAAAAACCGCTATCAGTATCAAAAACATGATATTGTTTGCCCGCAAACGTTCGGGTAAATCAATGGCCGATAAATTGTCAGCAGAAATTGTAGCTGCCTATAATGAAGAGGGTGGAGCTTTTAAACGAAAAGAGGATACCCACAGAATGGCCGAAGCAAACCGTGCATTCGCACATTTCAGATTTTAGTTTAGTTACATCGGTTATAGTTTAGTAGTAATAGGATAGAAAATTTGGTTTAAAAATGGCTAAACAAGATCTGAAAAATACAAGGAACATCGGTATTATGGCGCATATCGACGCCGGAAAAACTACCGTTACAGAGCGAATTCTGTTTTACACCGGACTGACCCACCGTATTGGTGAGGTACATGATGGTGCAGCCACCATGGACTGGATGGAGCAGGAGCAGGAAAGAGGTATTACCATTACTTCGGCTGCTACTACTACTTTTTGGAAACACAACGATATTGAGCACAAAATTAATATCATCGATACGCCCGGACACGTCGACTTCACGGTTGAGGTTGAACGTTCACTGAGGATTCTCGATGGTGCTGTAGCGCTTTTCTGTGCTGTAGGTGGTGTTGAAGCACAATCGGAAACCGTATGGCGTCAGGCCGAGAAATACGGCGTTCCGAGAATCGCATTTGTAAATAAAATGGACCGTCAGGGTGCCGATTTCTTCAACGTTTACAACGAAATCAAAGAGAAGTTAGGGGCTAACCCGGTTCCAATGCAAATACCCATTGGTGCAGAAGAAAAATTCGAAGGCGTGATCGACCTTGTGGAAATGAAAGCTATCCGCTGGCACGATGACGCTAACATGGGCACTAACTACACACTTGAAGAAATTCCTGAAGAACTGGTTGAGCAAGCTGAAGAGTGGAAAGAAAAACTGGTTGAATCGGTAGCCGAAGTTGACGACCATATTTTGGAACGTTATTTCGAAGATCCGGATTCGATCACCAATGAAGAAATGCTTGCGACCATTCGTCGTGCTACGCTCGAAGGTATTATCATACCAATGATGTGTGGCTCGGCATTTAAAAACAAAGGTGTTCAGCGTTTGCTCGATGCCGTTTGTGAGTTCCTGCCAAGCCCGCTTGAAAAAGGGGAAGTGAAAGGAATAAATCCTTACACGGATAAAGAAGTGGTGCGTAATGCTGATGCAGACGAACCACTTTCAGCCCTGGCATTTAAAATTGCCACCGATCCGTTTGTAGGCCGTTTGGCTTATGTACGTGTTTACTCGGGTACCCTGCATGCAGGTGATTCTGTATACAATTCACGCACCGGTAAAAAAGAACGTATTTCGCGTTTGTACCAGATGCACTCGAACAAGCAGAATCCAAAAGATGCTATCGAAGCAGGTGATATCTGTGCAGCGGTTGGCTTTAAAGATATCAGAACCGGTGACACACTGGGTGATATCAAAAATCCGATCGTATTGGAAAGTATGGATTTCCCGGAACCGGTTATTGGTGTGGCGGTGGAGCCTAAATCGCAGAAAGATGTGGATAAACTCTCGAATGGTTTGGCAAAACTGGCTGAAGAGGATCCGACTTTCGTGGTGAACACTGATCCCGATTCAGGACAGACTGTTATCCGAGGAATGGGTGAACTTCACCTCGAAATTCTTGTGGATCGGTTGAAACGTGAATTCAAGGTGGAATGTAACCAGGGAGCACCACAGGTAGCTTACAAGGAAGCAATTACCGAAATGGTTGAATTGCGCGAAGTATTCAAGAAGCAGACCGGTGGTCGCGGTAAGTTTGCCGATGTAATCGTAAAAGTTGCCCCTGCTGACAATGGACAAGCAGGTCTGGAATTCATCGATGAAGTAAAAGGTGGACGTATTCCACGCGAATTTATTCCTTCGGTAGAGAAAGGATTCAAAGATGCATTGTCGAATGGTCCGTTGGCCGGTTTCCCGGTTGACAGCCTGAAAGTAACATTGCTCGACGGATCGTTCCACCCGGTTGACTCCGATCAGTTGTCGTTCGAGATCTGTGCCCGCCAGGCATTCAAGAGCGCAGCCTCAAAAGCTAAACCGGTATTGCTCGAACCGGTCATGAAAGTAGAAATCGTTACTCCGGAAGAATACATGGGCGACATTATCGCCGACCTTAACCGTCGTCGTGGTGAAGTTGCCAGTATGGATAGTAAAGGTAATGCCAAGGTGATAGCCGCAAAAGTTCCGCTGGCTGAACAGTTTGGTTATGTTACCGTATTGCGTACCCTTTCATCGGGCAGGGCTACTTCCTCCATGGAATTTAGCCATTATCAGGAAGTACCGCGCAGCCTTGCTGAAAAGGTATTGTCAGATGTGCAGGGAAGAGTTGATTTATTAAAATAATTATATAACAATTTTCTCTTATGAGTCAGAAGATCAGGATTAAGCTTAAATCGTACGATCACAACTTGGTTGACAAGTCGGCTGAGAAAATCGTTAAAACGGTAAAAACTACTGGAGCAGTCGTAAGTGGACCCATTCCACTTCCTACTCACCGCAGGGTTTTCACTGTTTTGCGTTCGACCTTCGTAAATAAAAAATCGAGGGAACAATTTCAGTTGTCTTCTTACAAACGTTTGATCGATATTTACAGCTCAACCGCTAAAACCATCGACGCGCTGATGAAGCTGGAGCTTCCGAGCGGCGTTGAAGTAGAAATTAAAGTTTGATAATTTAAAAGTAGTCGAAAAAAATGGCTGGTATTATTGGAAAAAAAATCGGAATGACATCCGTATTCAGTGTTGAGGGGAAAAACATCCCATGCACTGTGATTGAGGCCGGACCTTGTGTGGTTACACAGGTGAAGACCAAAGAGACCGACGGCTACGAAGCGCTTCAATTGGCTTATGGCGACAAAAAAGAAAAGCACGCCACCAAAGCTGAGTTTGGCCACTTCAAAAAGGCTGGTGTTTCACCAAAGCGTAAAGTAGTAGAGTTTCATAACACCTATCAGGAAGAGTTCGAACTGGGACAGGAAATTGATGTTAGCATCTTCCACGAACGCGATTATGTTGATATCATCGGAGTGTCGAAAGGAAAAGGGTTTCAGGGCGTAGTTAAACGCCACAACTTCCGCGGGGTAAACGACGCCACGCACGGGCAGCACAACAGGCTGAGAGCACCGGGTTCAATCGGAGCTTCATCATGGCCTTCACGTGTTTTTAAAGGCATGCGCATGGCAGGTCGAGATGGTGGAAAAACCGTAACCATCGAGAACCTCGAAGTGATGAAAATTATTCCTGAAAAGAATTTGATCGTGGTAAAAGGTTCAGTACCTGGAGCCAAAGGTTCATACATAATTATTAGAAAGCAATGGAACTAAGTGTACTGAATATCGAAGGAAAAGAGACCGGAAGAAAGGTTACTTTGAATGACCATATCTACGGTATTGAACCCAGCGACCATGCCATTTATTTGGATGTAAAACAATATCTGGCCAATCAGCGTCAGGGTACAAGCAAGACTAAGGAAAGAGCTGAAATCGTAGGAAGTACGCGTAAGATTAAGCGTCAGAAAGGTACCGGAACAGCACGTGCCGGTAGCATTAAGTCACCAATCTTTAGGGGCGGAGGTAACGTTTTCGGACCGCGTCCTCGCAACTATGGTTTCAAGCTGAATAAAAAAGTGAAGCAGTTGGCCCGTAAATCGGCCCTGACATATAAGGCAAAGGAAAACAGCATCGTTGTGTTGGAAGACTTCAGTTTCGAAGCTCCTAAAACCAAGCAGATGGCAGCCTTGAAGAGCAATTTGCAAATCGCTGAAAAAAAGGCAGTTTTCGTTTTACCGGCTGAAAATAATAACATATATTTGTCCTCGCGAAATTTACAGGACGTATCGGTTATAACCGCTTCAGAATTAAGTACTTATCAGATTCTAAATGCAAAAGCGCTGGTGCTTTGCGAGGGATCTGTTGCGAAAATTGAAGAAGCATTTAAACTTTAACGGAGGAGAAAAATGGAAATTTTAGTAAAACCAATTGTTACTGAAAAGATGACCGAGCAATCGGAACGATTCAACCGTTATGGTTTTGTAGTAGATCGCAGAGCAAGTAAACCGCAAATCAAAAAGGCCGTTGAAAGCCTTTACAATGTTACGGTTGAAAGCGTAAACACCATGGTTTATGGTGGCAAAATGAAATCGAGATACACCAAAGGCGGTATCATTACCGGAAAAACACCGGCTTTTAAGAAGGCTGTTGTTACTTTGGCTGAAGGAGAAAGTATTGACTTTTATAGTAATATTTAATAAAAAATGGCAGTAAGAAAATTAAAACCAGTAACTCCGGGTCAGCGGCACAAAATTATTGGTGCCTTTGATACCATTACTGCATCTACGCCTGAGAAATCATTGTTGGAGCCCCTGCGCAAGACTGGTGGACGAAACAACCAGGGTCGCATGACAATGAGGTATAGAGGCGGGGGACACAAACGCAAATACCGTGTTATCGACTTTTTACGCGATAAAGATGGTGTTGCAGCTGTTGTCGATTCCATTCAGTACGATCCAAACCGTACTGCTCGTATCGCCCTTCTGAAATATGAAGACGGCGAAAAACGTTACATCGTTGCACCAAACGGATTGCAAGTTGGGCAAACGTTAATGAGCGGTACAGGAGCAGATCCTGAAGTTGGGAATGCACTTCCCCTGGCCGAAATTCCTCTTGGAACATTGGTTCACAACATTGAACTCCATCCCGGACAGGGTGGTGTAATGGCACGTAGTGCAGGCGCTTATGCGCAATTGACCTCACGTGAAGGCAAATATGCAATTCTGAAATTGCCTTCAGGCGAAACTCGTATGGTACTTACATCCTGCAAGGCTACAGTAGGTACGGTTGGAAATACAGAACACAACATCGAGAAATCGGGTAAGGCCGGTCGCTCGCGTTGGTTGGGAAGAAGACCTCGTGTTCGTGGTGTTGTTATGAACCCGGTAGATCACCCAATGGGTGGTGGTGAAGGCCGTGCTTCAGGAGGACATCCCAGATCACGTAACGGTATGCTTGCGAAAGGGTACAAAACCCGTTCGAAAAAGAAAGCTTCCAACAAGTACATTGTAGAACGTAGGAAAAAATAGTAAAGAGGAATAATTATGAGTCGTTCATTAAAAAAAGGTCCTTTTATCGATTATAAGCTTGAAAGAAAAGTGTTGGCGATGAATGAAACCAACAAAAAATCGGTAATTAAAACATGGGCCAGAGCATCAGTAATTTCTCCTGATTTTGTAGGTCATACTATTGCAGTACACAACGGAAACAAATTCATCCCGGTATACATTACCGAAAACATGGTAGGACACCGTTTGGGCGAATTTGCTCCAACCCGCACCTTCAGGGGGCATGCTGGTAATAAGAAAAGATAGGCATTTAAAATTTAAAAAGTAAGTACAATGGGTGCCAGAAAAAGACTAGCAGCTGAAAAAAGAAAAGAAGAGAAAAAGCAACAATATTTTGCGGTATTAAGAAACTGCCCGACATCTCCAAGGAAAATGAGGCTTGTGGCCGATATGATCCGCGGCATGGAGGTGAACCAGGCCTTGGATGTTTTGAAGTATTCTTCAAAAGAAGCATCTCAAAGGGTAGAAAAGTTGCTGCTTTCGGCCATTGCCAATTGGCAGGCTAAAAACGAAGGAGTTCGTTTGGAAGAAAGTGAACTTTACGTATCTCGTATTATGGTAGATTCAGGCCGTATTCTGAAACGTTTACGTCCGGCTCCCCAGGGTCGTGCACATCGAATCAGAAAGCGTTCGAACCATGTAACGATTTATGTGGATAGTAAAGAAAATGTTGTTGAAGAAAACCTTAATTAATAGTAGTACATGGGACAAAAAGTAAATCCGATAGCAAATCGTTTGGGATTCATCAAAGGATGGGATTCCAATTGGTTCGGTGGTGACAACTACGGCGAGAAGCTGGTGGAAGACCAGAAGATCAGGAAATACCTGAACGCCCGTTTGGCCAAGGCCAGCATTTCAAGGATCGTGATTGAACGAACCCTGAAGCTGATCACCATCACCGTTCACACTTCACGCCCCGGTATTATTATTGGTAAAGGCGGACAGGAAGTAGATAAATTGAAAGAAGAGTTGAAAAAACTGACCAGTAAAGAGGTTCAGATCAACATTTTCGAGATCAAACGCCCGGAACTCGACGCCAAGATCGTTGCCAATAACATTGCACGGCAGATTGAAGGAAAGATCGCGTATCGCAGGGCAGTTAAGATGGCCATTGCTTCAACCATGAGAATGGGAGCCGAAGGAATCAAAGTACTTGTTTCGGGTAGGTTAAACGGAGCAGAAATGGCGCGTTCTGAGATGTATAAAGACGGCCGTACCCCGCTTCATACTTTGCGTGCTGATATTGACTACGCATTGGCTGAAGCCCTGACTAAAACCGGTTTGATCGGTGTAAAAGTCTGGATTTGTAAAGGTATGGTATATGGTAATCGCGACCTTTCGCCTAATGTAGGACAAAAATCCGGTCGCCCGGGTGGTCCGAAAGGCGGCGGCGGTGGCCGTAGAGGTAGAAGAAAATAGAGGTTTAACACTCACAATCTTAAACAAGAATGTTACAGCCGAAAAAAGTAAAATTTAGAAGAGTACAGAAGGGCCGGATCAAAGGTAACGCACAACGCGGAAACCAGTTGGCATTCGGTTCATTTGGAATAAAAACGTTGGAAGAGTCGTGGATTACCGGTCGCCAGATAGAGGCAGCAAGGGTTGCGGTAACGCGTCATATGCAACGTCGTGGTCAAATATGGATCAGAATTTTCCCCGATAAACCTATTACCAAAAAACCTGCGGAAGTTCGTATGGGTAAAGGTAAAGGTGCTCCTGAAGGATTTGTTGCTCCGGTAGCTCCGGGCCGCATTTTGATCGAAGCAGAAGGTGTGCCGTTCGAAATGGCCAAAGAAGCTTTGAGACTTGCCGCTCAGAAACTTCCGGTTAAGACAAAGTTTGTCGTAAGACGCGATTATGTTGAAGAATAAAATTTGGTGAATCATGAAAGTATCAGAAATCAAAGAATTGACGGAAAAAGAAATCGTCGAACGCTTACAGATTGAGAAAGAAAGCCTGGTTCGCCTAAGATTGAACCATGCAGTATCGCCGCTTGATAACCCGAATAAACTGAGGGAAACCAAGCGTAACATTGCCCGGTTGGAAACTGTTCTTCGCGAAAGAGAATTAAAAGAAAATCAGAAGTAATTCAACGATGGAAGAGAAAAAAGAAAGAAATCTCAGGAAAGAGAGAATCGGGGTCGTTGTTAGCGATAAAATGGACAAATCGATTGTAGTGGCTGAAAAACGTAAAGTTAAGCACCCGATCTATGGTAAGTTCGTTAACAAAACAACGAAATTCCACGTCCATGATGAGAAAAATGATTGTCACGTTGGAGATACGGTAAGGATTATGGAAACACGTCCTTTAAGTAAAACCAAATGCTGGCGGGTAATTGAAGTAATTGAAAGAGCGAAGTAATCATGATACAACAAGAATCAAGATGTTCGGTAGCCGATAATAGTGGAGCAAAAGAAGTTCTATGTATCCGGGTTTTAGGAGGTACAAGAAAACGCTATGCTTCTCTGGGCGACACTGTAGTGGTTACTGTGAAAAGTGCGCTGCCAGGTGGCGAAGTTAAAAAAGGTACAGTTTCGCGTGCTATTGTAGTACGAACAAAAAAGGAAGTACGTCGCCAGGACGGATCTTACATCCGTTTCGACGATAATGCAGTAGTACTGTTGAACAATACCGGCGAAATGCGCGGAACACGTATTTTCGGGCCAGTGGCGCGTGAATTACGCGAGCACAATATGAAAATTATTTCACTCGCACCAGAAGTACTGTAATTAGAAAAAAGCTCAAAATGCAGAAAAAGTTACACATAAAAAAAGGTGACACTGTGGTTGTGATCACGGGAGTAAATAAGGGGCAGAAAGGCCGCGTACTCGAAGTGATCCGCAAAAACGACAGAGCAATTGTAGAAGGTGTTAACATGATTAAGAAACATACCAAACCTAACGCAGAAACGCCGCAGGGTGGTATTATCGAAAAAGAAGCACCGGTGCACATTTCCAACCTGATGCTGGTCGATCCTAAAACAGGAGAACCAACACGTATTGGCAGGAAATTGAATGATGATGGTAAATTAGTTCGAGTTTCGAAAAAAACAGGAGAGGAGATAAAGTAATGGCTTACGTACCAACTCTTAAAAAGAAATATCAGGAAGAAATAATCCCTGCCCTTCAGAAGGAGTTCGATTACTCTTCTGTAATGCAGGTTCCGAAATTGGAAAAGATTGTTCTTAACCAGGGAGTAGGCGCCGCGATCGCCGATAAAAAGCTGATCGATGTGGCCCAGACCGAAATGACCAAAATAGCCGGCCAGCAAGCCGTACAAACCGTGTCAAAAAAGGACATCTCCAATTTCAAATTGAGAAAGAAAATGCCGATTGGCGTGCGCGTAACACTGCGTCGCGACCATATGTATGAATTTCTCGACCGTTTAATTGCTGTGGCACTGCCACGTATCCGCGACTTTAAAGGGATCGAAAGCAAAATGGACGGACGTGGAAATTATACCTTAGGCGTTCCGGAACAGATCGTTTTCCCCGAGATCGTGCTTGATAAAGTAAGCAAGATCAATGGGATGAATATTACCTTTGTCACTTCTGCAAATACCGACGAAGAAGGATTTGCATTGTTAAGAGAATTAGGTTTACCATTTAAAAACGTTAAAAAGAACTAGTAATGGCTAAAGAATCAATGAAAGCACGCGAAGTTAAACGTGCCAGATTAGTTGAGAAATATGCCGAAAAACGTGCCAGGCTGAAAGCGGAAGGCGATTGGGAAGGTCTGCAAAAACTTCCTAAAAACTCGTCAAGGGTACGCTTGCACAACCGTTGCAAACTTACCGGACGTCCGAAAGGTTACATGCGTCAGTTCGGGATCAGCAGGATTAATTTTAGGGAAATGGCCTCCAACGGCTTGATTCCCGGAGTTAAAAAGGCAAGTTGGTAATCGTTTAAAGAACTTGAAAAATGAGTAAAGTATCAGATCCAATAGCAGATTATCTGACAAGGGTAAGAAATGCAATTATGGCAAAACACCGCGTGGTCGACATTCCTGCTTCAAACCTTAAAAAGGAAATCACCAAATTGTTGAAAGACAAAGGTTATATCCTCAACTATAAATTTGAAGACGAAGTTGGTCACCAGGGAAACATCAAAATTGCGTTGAAATACAATCCAGAAACTAAAGTATCTGCAATAAAAGAGTTAGAACGCATAAGTAAACCAGGTCTGCGTCAATACTGTGACAGCACAAGTATTCCGCGTGTACTGAATGGTTTGGGCATAGCAATTATCTCTACCTCAAAAGGTGTGATCACCGATAAAGAGGCACGTGAACTGAACGTGGGTGGAGAAGTTTTATGTTACGTATATTAAAAGGAGGAACAGTCATGTCAAGAATAGGTAAATTACCCATAGCAATTCCTGCAGGAGTCGAAATTAAAGTTGATGACAATGTTGTTAGCGTTAAAGGACCTCTTGGAGAATTGACTCAGCAAATTGACCCGGCTATCGAAGTTGCTGTTGAAGAAGGCAACATAGAAGTAAAAAGGTCAGGCGATTCAAAGCGCGAGAAATCGATGCACGGACTGTACCGCTCGTTGGTAAACAACATGGTTGAAGGTGTTTCCAAAGGGTACGAAATCAAGTTGGAATTGGTAGGTGTTGGTTATCGTGCAGAGGTACTGCCGAATAATGTAATCGATCTGGTGTTGGGTTACTCACACCACACGTACCTGCAACTTCCTCCTGAAGTGAAAGTAGAAGCAGTATCGGATAAACGTAGCAACCCGATCGTGACCCTGAAAAGCCACGATAAACAATTGATTGGACAGGTTGCTGCGAAAATCAGATCATTCCGTAAACCTGAACCTTACAAAGGAAAAGGTATTAAGTTTGTTGGCGAAGTATTGAGGCGTAAAGCTGGTAAAGCCGCTGCAAAATAATTATTTAAAACATTAATTGTTATGGCATTAACAAAAGTACAAAGGCGAACAAGGATTAAAAGTCGCGTGCGCACCGTTGTTTCAGGCACAGCAGAACGTCCAAGATTGAGTGTATTCAGAAGTAACAAGCAGATTTACGCTCAACTGATCGACGACGTACAGGGAACAACACTGGTAGCTGCATCGTCTTCAGACAAAGCAATTGCTGGTGCTGAAGGTTCAAAATCCGAAAAAGCTGCAATGGTAGGTAAACTGGTAGCTGAAAAAGCTCAGAAAGCCGGTATTACCGAGGTTGTATTCGATAGAAATGGTTATTTATACCATGGAAGAGTAAAACAATTAGCTGACGCTGCCCGCGAAGGTGGCCTTAAATTCTAAAATATTATGGCGAAAATTTCTAGTAAAGTAAAAACAAGCGACCTGGAACTAAAAGACAGGTTGGTAGCCATTAACCGTGTAACCAAAGTAACAAAAGGTGGACGTACATTTAGTTTCTCTGCCATTGTTGTGGTTGGTGACGAAAAAGGAATCGTAGGTTGGGGCCTCGGTAAGGCAAGCGAAGTAACAACTGCAATTGCCAAAGGCGTAGACGCAGCTAAAAAGAATCTGGTGAAAATTCCGGTAATCAACGGAACTATTCCACACGAACAGGCTGCCAAATATGGTGGTGCCGACGTATTGCTGAAACCTGCTTCATCGGGTACCGGAGTAAAAGCCGGTGGTGCGATGCGTGCAGTACTCGAAAGTGTTGGTATTCATGATATCCTGGCAAAATCAAAAGGTTCATCAAATCCGCATAACCTGGTTAAAGCAACCATGACTGCACTGATGGAACTCAGAGATGCCTACACAGTAGCCGAACACAGAGGTGTTTCAATTGAAAAAGTATTTAAAGGATAAGAGGTTATGGCGAAGCTTAAAATTACACAAGTAAAAAGTACAATCGGTTCAACAAAACGCCAGAAAGCCATTATGGAGGCACTGGGACTGAAAAAATTAAATCAGACCGTTGAACACGAAGCTACACCTCAGATTGTTGGGATGGTAAATAAATTAAGCCATTTGCTTAATGTTGAGGAAGTAAAATAAGATTTCAAGGTAAAGGTGGAAGAGGCTCTTGCAAAAAAGAACACATCTGCCGACACATTTGAAAATAAAAAACATTAATAAGATGAACTTAAATAACTTAAAACCTGCTGAAGGATCGACTAAAAAAACGAAGCGCATCGGACGCGGACAGGGCTCAGGTCGTGGTGGTACATCAACACGTGGACACAAAGGCCAGAAGTCGAGATCGGGTTATTCCAGGAAAATCGGTTTCGAAGGCGGACAGATGCCTTTGCAACGCGTTGTTCCTAAAATGGGTTTCAAAAACATCAACCGTGTTGAATACAAAGCGATCAACCTCGATGTGCTGGAAGCCGTAGCCGAAAAGAATAACCTCAGCGTTATCGACAAAGAATCGCTGATCCAGGCAGGTATCGCTTCGAAAAACGACAAGATCAAAATTCTTGGCGGCGGAACTTTAACCAAAAAACTGGAAGTTAGAGCAGACGCATTCTCGAAAAGCGCAAAAGAAGCAATTGAAAAATTAGAAGGAACAACTGAAATACTTTAAACCGTAATGAAACGATTTATTGAGACCCTAAAGAACATTTATAAGATTGAAGATTTACGATTCAGAATCGGAACAACGCTGTTCTTCCTGTTAATTTACAGGTTGGGTTCGTTTGTTTCGTTACCCGGGATCGATCCGGCGCAGTTACAGAATTTGCAGCAGCAAACTTCTGATGGGTTGCTGGGCCTGATCAACATGTTCTCTGGAGGTGCTTTCGCACAAGCTTCAGTCTTTGCTTTAGGAATTATGCCATATATTTCTGCCTCAATCGTTATCCAGTTGCTGGGTATCGCAGTTCCCTATTTCCAGAGGTTGCAGAAAGAGGGAGAGTCAGGAAGGAGGAAAATCAATCAGATTACACGTTATTTAACCGTGCTGATCTTGATTCCTCAGGCGTCGGCATACCTTACCAACCTGCATTATCAGTTGCCCGATACGGCTTTTGCAATGAAAGGAATTTGGTTTAATGCCCCTTCCATTGTGATCTTAACGGCTGGATCGATGTTCGTCCTTTGGTTGGGTGAACGTATTACCGACAAAGGAATCGGTAATGGTATCTCGCTGATCATCATGATTGGTATTATTGCCCGTTTGCCAATGGCAGTGGTCCAGGAGTTTGGAGCACGCCTTACAGGCGGTGGTTTAGTAATGTTCCTGGTAGAGTTTGTTGTCCTGTTTGTCGTGTTTATGGCTTCCATCGCGCTGGTTCAGGGAACCCGCCGGATACCCGTACAATACGCCAAACGAATTGTGGGAAACAAGCAATACGGAGGTGTACGTCAGTACATCCCACTGAAAGTGAACGCCGCAGGTGTTATGCCTATCATTTTCGCCCAGGCGATTATGATGGTGCCCATCACCATTGTGGGCGTTGCAAACTCTGAAAACCTTCGTGGTGTTGCGGCTGCATTATCAAACATTACAGGGTTTTGGTACAATTTAACACAGTTTTTATTAGTGGTAGCTTTTACGTATTTTTACACCGCTATTACGATTAACCCTACCCAAATGGCAGAAGACATGAAGAAAAACGGCGGTTTTATTCCGGGAGTTAAACCGGGTAAGAAAACTGTTGAATTTCTGGATACTGTGATGAGTAGAATTACCTTACCCGGATCTATTTTTCTGGGATTGGTAACCATTCTTCCGGCTTTTGCTATGATGGCAGGAATGAGCCAGCAGTTCGCACTGTTCTACGGTGGAACATCGCTGCTAATCCTTGTTGGGGTTGTGTTAGATACCTTACAACAGATAGAAAGTCACCTGTTGATGCGCCATTATGACGGACTGATGAAATCAGGAAGGATTAAGGGACGTCCGGGTATGGGAATGTAAATGTATAGCGACAAGCAGATTAGTAACTTTTAATTGTAAAAAGATTATTTATGGCAAAACAACCTTCCATAGAACAAGATGGAACGATAATAGAAGCATTATCGAATGCGATGTTTCGCGTTGAATTGGAAAATGGCCACGTGATAACCGGCCACATTTCAGGGAAAATGAGAATGCACTATATTAAAATTTTGCCGGGCGATAAAGTGAAAGTCGAAATGTCTCCTTACGATCTTACCAAAGGAAGAATAACATTCCGTTATAAAAATTAGAAGTATAAATGAAACGAGTCACGTCCTTCAACTGTTGGATGGGGTGAGTTATCCCGACAGAAGTGTTGGGGCATCGTATAAAAATTAAAAGGAAATAAAAGATGAAAACTCGTGTTTCAGTAAAAAAACGTAGCGAAGACTGCAAGATTATCCGCAGGAAAGGACGTTTGTATGTGATTAATAAGAAGAACCCGAAGTTTAAACAACGTCAGGGGTAATTAATCTGTTAAAATTAAATTTATGGCACGTATTGTAGGTGTTGATATTCCAAATAATAAAAGAGGTGAGGTAGCTCTTACCTATATTTATGGTATTGGCCGTAGCAGGGCACAAAAAGTTCTGGCAGAAGCCGGAGTGGACAAAAACCTTAAGGTACAGGACTGGAACGACGATCAGTTTGCAGCCGTTCGTAAAGTAATCGGCGATAGCTTCAAAGTAGAAGGTGAACTGCGTTCGGAAGTTCAGATGAACATCAAACGACTGATGGATATTGGTTGTTACCGCGGTGTACGTCACCGTATCGGATTACCGGTACGCGGGCAGAGCACCAAGAACAACGCTCGTACCCGTAAAGGAAAACGTAAAACCGTTGCCAACAAAAAAATGGCCACTAAATAAGGAATTTGAGTTATGGCAAAAAAAACAGGTACAAGTAGAAAGAGAAAAGTGGTGGTTGAAGCCAACGGAATGGCGCATATCCACTCTTCTTTCAACAATATTATCGTAACGCTGACCAACATGAACGGAGAAGTGATTTCCTGGTCGTCAGCGGGTAAAAAAGGATTCCGTGGTTCTAAAAAGAATACTCCCTATGCTGCTCAGGTAGCATCGGAAGAGTGTGCTAAAACTGCTTATGACCTTGGATTACGTAAAGTTAAGGTATTCGTTAAAGGACCGGGCAACGGTCGTGAATCAGCAATCAGGGCACTGGCTTCAATTGGACTCCAGGTAACAGAGATTGTTGATGTTACGCCGCTTCCACACAATGGTTGCAGGCCTGCTAAACGACGTAGGGTTTAATTTTAAAACGAAAAGGAAATGGCAAGATACAGAGGACCAAAATCTAAAATCGCTCGTAAATTCGGAGAACCAATCTTCGGGCCGGATAAAGTGTTCGAACACAAAAATTATCCTCCGGGAATGCATGGTTTATCTTCGAGAAGAAGAAAAACTTCGGAGTACGGGCTACAGTTGAAAGAAAAACAAAAAGCAAAATATACCTATGGTGTTTTGGAAAAACAATTCCGTAACCTTTTTGAAAAAGCTTCGGCTGCAAAAGGGGTTACCGGTGAAGTACTGCTTCAGTTGCTCGAGTCGCGACTAGATAACGTTGTTTTCCGCATGGGTATTGCTAAAACACGGGCTGCTGCCCGTCAGTTTGTTTCGCACAAACATATCACTGTAAACGGAAAAGTAGTAAACATTCCATCGTATTCTGTAAAACCGGGCGACGTTGTTGGCGTTCGTGAAAAATCAAAATCGCTGGAAGAAATTACAGACTCATTGCATTCGCGTAGAAGTTCACAATACGAATGGATCGAGTGGGACAACGACCAAATGATTGGTAAATTCCTGAATCGTCCGGAACGCGAAGAAATACCGGAAAACATCAAAGAACAACTGATCGTAGAGTTGTATTCAAAATAATAAATTTACTAAAGTTATTATGGCAATATTAGCATTCCAAAAGCCTGACAAGGTGATAATGTTGGAGTCCGACGAGAAAGTCGGCAAATTCGAGTTCCGTCCCTTAGAGCCGGGTTACGGTATTACTGTGGGTAACGCGTTGCGTCGAATCCTTTTATCGTCGTTGGAAGGCTATGCAATTACAACTGTTAAAATTGAAGGTGTTGACCATGAGTTTTCTACGATTAAAGGAGTTATTGAAGATGTAACGGATATTATCCTGAATCTGAAACAGGTTCGTTTTAAAAACGAGGTGGAAGATTTTGACAGTGAAAAAGTATCGATCTCGATCTCAGGTCAGGAAGAACTGACTGCCGGCGATATCAATAAATTTATGACCGGTTTCAGGGTATTGAATCCCGAACTGGTGATCTGCAGAATGGAACCCGACGTGAAAATCCAAATGGAGTTGACCATCAACAAAGGTCGTGGTTACGTACCTGCAGTGGAAAACAAACCGGTAGAAGAAGAATTCGGATTGATTCCGATCGATTCGATTTTTACTCCGATTAAAAAGGTGCAATACGCTGTTGAAAACTATCGTGTTGAGCAAAAAACCGACTATGAAAAGCTGGTTTTGGATATTCAGACTGATGGTTCGATCCACCCGAAAGACGCATTGAAAGAAGCAGCAAAAATTCTGATTTATCACTTCATGCTTTTCTCTGATGAAAAGATCACTCTTGACACCGACGAGAAATTTGCAAACGAAGAGTTTGACGAAGAAGTACTGCACATGCGTCAGTTGCTGAAAACAAAATTGGTAGACATGGATCTTTCAGTTCGTGCACTGAACTGTTTGAAAGCAGCCGATGTAGATACCCTGGGTGACCTGGTAACCTACAACCGCAACGACCTGTTGAAATTCAGAAATTTCGGTAAAAAATCGTTAACAGAACTGGATGACCTTCTGGATAACATGGGGCTGAATTTTGGGATGGATATTACCAAGTACAAATTGGATAAGGAGTAAAATGCAATGAGACACAATAAGAAATTTAATCATTTAGGCCGTAAATCTGCACATCGTAAAGCGATGTTGGCAAACATGGCAAGTTCGCTTATCGCGCATAAACGAATTACAACGACAGTAGCTAAAGCCAGAGCTTTGCGCATGTATGTTGAGCCACTGATTACCAAAGCAAAAAACGATACTACACACTCGCGCAGGGTAGTTTTCAGCTACCTGCAAGACAAGCATGCTGTTTCTGAATTGTTCAGAGATGTAGCAGCAAAAGTTGCCGACCGTCCGGGAGGATACACCCGTATCCTGAAAACCGGTAACCGTTTGGGCGACAATGCCGAGATGTGTATCATCGAGCTGGTAGATTACAATGAAGCAATGTTGGCAGCCAAGGAAGAAGCGGCAAAACCGAAAAAACGTCGTTCACGTCGTGGCGGTGGCAAGAAAGCTGATGATACTGCTGCTGCTCCGGTTGCAGAAACTACAGCACCCGCTGCAGATGCCGAAGAAGACAAAGCTGAAGTGGAAGAAGTGAAAACTGAAGCTACCGAACCGGTAGAAGAGGCTAAAGCAGAAGAATCTGAAGTTACTGCCGAAGCCGAGGTTGCTGAGGAAGAAGTAGCTGAAGAGCCAAAGGCTGAAGCAGACACTGAAGAACAAGCTTCGGAAGAAGGTGATGCTGAAGAAGACAAAAAGAAAGAAGAATAGAGTATTTCTTTACAATATTGAAAAGCCGGTCCGTCAATGACAGACCGGCTTTTTCGTTCTATAAAAGGATACGATCTGCATATGATTTAACTCAATCGGATTTGACCTTCTTTAAATATCCAATGAATCGTGGCCAGTGACTAAAACCGCTTTCCCCACCACTTTTTCAATCGCTCGAGAATTTTTAATTCAGTGGCATTTTGCTGTGGTTGGTAAAACTTTTCGGTTTTTATTTTCTCCGGAAGAAAATCCTGCTCCACAAAATTCCCATCGTAAGCATGTGCGTATTTATAATCTTTTCCATACCCAATTTCCTTCATTAATTTTGTGGGTGCATTTCTTATATGGAGCGGAACAGGCAGATCGCCCGTGCGTTTCACCATTGAAATGGCTGCATCAATAGCCTCATAGGCCGAATTACTTTTTGGCGAGGTGGCCAGGTAGATCACACACTCGGAGAGGATTATCCGTGCTTCGGGCATCCCGATTTTATGTACGGCATCGAATGTATTTTGCGCCAGCAACAATGCATTTGGATTTGCCAGACCAACATCTTCGGCAGCCAGGATCAGCAAGCGGCGGGCAATAAATTTCACATCCTCACCACCTTCCAGCATGCGAGCCAGCCAGTAAACGCCTGCATCCGGGTCGCCACCTCTGATACTTTTTATAAAGGCCGAAATAATATCGTAATGCATTTCGCCCTTCTTATCGTATATCGCCAGGTTTTTTTGAAGGCGATCGGTAACTTTCTTGTCGGTCACTACTACCTTGTCATTTTCTTCGCCCATTACAACCAATTCGAGTACATTGAGTAGTTTACGGGCATCGCCACCTGAAAAGCGCAACATTGCCTGGTCTTCGCGAATGGTGATCTTTTTGTTTTTTAATACAGTATCTTTTTTTGCAGCCTGCTTTACAATTTTAAGCAACTCCTTTTTGTTGAGATACTCCAGGATATATACCTGGCAGCGCGAGAGCAGGGGAGAAATTACTTCGAAAGATGGATTCTCCGTTGTGGCACCTATTAGCGTTATGGTTCCGTCTTCAACCGCACCCAGCAGCGAATCCTGTTGTGACTTACTGAATCGGTGAATCTCGTCGATAAAAAGAATAGGATTGGGTCGGCTGAAGAACTGCTGTTTCTTTGCTTTTTCAATAACTTCCCGGATATCTTTTACCCCCGAGTTGATGGCGCTTAGCGTAAAAAACGGACGCTCCAGTGTATTGGCAATGATCTTTGCCAGGGTCGTTTTACCAACGCCCGGAGGCCCCCACAAAATCATCGAGGTGAGGTTCCCCGATTCGATCATCCTCCGCAAGACGGCATTTTTGCCCACCAAATGTTCCTGCCCGATGTAGGCATCAAGCGTTTTGGGTCGAAGTCGTTCTGCAAGTGGCTGGTTCATAGTTCATGTTAAAAGTATAAACTAAAAAGGCAAAAGTGTAAAGATAAAAGTTTTGAACTTCAGTCCTTCAATCCCTCAGTCCTTCAATCCTTCAGTCCTTCAATCCTTCAATCTCTTAATTACAATACCGTTTTATAATGTTATACGCACCTTCAATGCCAAGTTCACCGGCCCGACTGAGATCCAGGGCACCACCCTCAATATCATTCAGGTATATTTTTGTGAGGCCGCGATTGAAATAAGCTTCTGCAAACTCGGGTTCCAGTTCAATTGCATGATTCAGGTCTTCTACCGCACTGGTGTATTCACCCAGGCGAAGCTTAATAAAAGCCCGGTTGTAATACCCAAAAAAGAATCGCGGATTCAGAAAAAGGGCAATCTGGTAATCGTCTAGAATCTGGTTGTAATCAAGTGCCAGGGCTTTCACATCGTCATCGCTGGCATTATGCAAATTGCGTTGGCTTGATAATGAAATCGAATTCGTTTGACCACCTGATATCATTTCGATCTGTTCCTGCATTTTGTAAACACAATTGGCACGCGAAAAATAGGCGATTCCAAGTCGTTCATTCATTTCAATGGCTTTATTCAAATCGTCAAGTGCTTTATTGTAATCGCCTGTAAGACTGTAGAATATACCTCGGTTCAGGTAATTATGCGCCGTTTCATGAACGGCAATTTTCTCATTAAAAAACAATATAAAATTCTCGAAAACCGACTGGTAACTGCTTACCGGCTTGTTAGTTATCGAAAGCAAGGGATTATAATTGTTTTCTGCATTTAAATCGTCGATAGCCAGATTGTAATACTGGAAACGATCGTAGTCCACTGCATTTTTTTCAAAGGCTGAAATAAAGAACAAAGGTTGAAGTTCGATGACGATATTCTTGTTTTGAATGCGTCCGTCATCGACTTCCTGACGTTCTTCCGGTAAATCGCGGGTTTCTTCAATGGCCAGGTCACGCAATACCATTCGGCGACGTCGTTCTTCCTCACGTTGTTTGGCTGCCTGGGCTGCTACCTCTTCCTCCGATAATTGTTCCTGGTCAGGCTGTTTCTGTTTGGTGGCCTGATTGGAAGCAGCATTTGACTTTTGTTGTGGCTTATTGGTTTGACCTGGATTACCCGTCTGCTGGTTTTGTTGTTGTTGTTGTTGTTGTTGTGCAAGCTGTTCCGCGTCAATTCTTCGCTGACTCAAATCGAACTGAGGATTCAGGCGGGCAGCTATTCGGTAATCATTCTCGTATCCCGGCCTGTCGAGAATTTCCTTGGCCATGGCGCGGTTAAAGTAGGCGCTGGCCATTTCGGGATTAAGCTGAATGGCCATATTATAATCCATTATGGCTCCTGCATAATCCTCAAGTTTATGTTTAACAATTCCCCGGTTATTAAAAGCCAGTGCATTTTGCGGATCGAACTTTAAGGCCTGGTCGTAATCGCGCAGAGCAGACGCATAATCCTCCAATTCGAACCGGGCAAGTCCGCGGTTAAGGTAGGCTGCTGCAAAATGAGGCCGGATAATGATCACCTGGTTCAAGTCACTTATGGCACCCTGGATGTCACCGCTCATAATTTTTGCATTGCTCCGGTTCATCAATGCATGTGTCGATTTGGGATTGATCTCCAGCGCCCGGTCATAATCTTCAATGGCACCCTCAATATTTTTCAATGCAAGCTTGGCAATTCCCCGATTGTTATAAATGGTTTCATCCTCCGGATCGAATTCCAGTGCCCGGTTGTAATCTTCAATGGCTTTGTCGTAACGCCGCAGGTTATGATAGGCCATTCCGCGGTTATTGTAAGCCATCGGATAAAAGGGCTTAATTTCTATTGCTTTATCGTAATCTTCAATGGCACCACGGTAATCTTCGAGCGAATGTTTGGCCACGCCGCGGTATAAATAGGCTTCAGCTAGGTAAGGTTTAAATTCAATAACAATGTTGAAGTATTCAATGGCTCCCGTGTAGTTTCCAATTGAAATCCGGGTTCTGCCAACACGTATAAAGTGGTTAATATTTAGTTGCGCTTCTGCCATATAACTGAATGACATGAGCACAAAAAACATGATTGTTAATTTTTTCATTCTGTTTTTACTGAACAAGCAAAAATAACATTTTAGAAGCTTGGCTGTTATTCTGCTTAATTTTATTTAACTTATCAATTAAAAACAAAGTATGTGTAAACGTTGCGAATGGAGCACTTCAAACGAATTGATGCTAAAATACCACGACGAGGAGTGGGGCGTGCCGCTTCATGATGATCAGAAATTATTTGAATTTATCATACTGGAGAGTTTTCAGGCCGGACTAAGTTGGCAGATCGTTTTAAACAAACGAAAAAATTTCAGACGTGCCTTCGATGAGTTCAATCCGGAAATTGTGGCCCGATACGATGATATAAAGATGGAGGAGCTTGTTCAGGATAAGTCGATAATCCGAAACCGTCAAAAAATAGCTGCCTGTGTGAACAATGCAAAACGCTTTCTCGAAATTCAAAAAGAATTTGGCAGTTTTGATCAATATATTTGGGGTTTTGTCGATTATCAGCCAATTGTGAATTCATTTACTTCGATAAAAGAGTTGCCTCCCAAAACTGAGCTTTCAGATGAAATCGCTGCAGATCTTAAAAAACGCGGATTTAAATTCGTAGGTTCGACTGTTGTTTATGCCCACATGCAAGCTACAGGAATGGTAAACGACCACCTTGTTTATTGTTACCGATACAAGGAAGTACAAAAGATGTAAATATCTGATAATCTGTGTATGTTTAGACTGATTTAAAATTTGTGCCAAAATTTTCATGTTTCATTTAAAATATTAATTTTGTTTTCTGTTAGTGTTTAGAGGGGTAATACATTTATGAAAAATTCGCGCTTTTTAATTGCCGCAATTTTTGCGGTTGTATCAATTAGTGTATTTGCACAGGAGAATAACGAGAATAAGGAAGATTCGGGTTATGTTTTCACCGATGAAATCTCGCTTCCGGCTACACAAATAAAGGATCAGTACCGTTCCGGTACATGCTGGTCATTTTCAACACTGTCTTTTTTGGAATCAGAAATGTTAAGATTGGGGAAACCCGAAGTCGATCTTTCGGAAATGTTTGTGGTTTGGCACACTTATTCTGAAAAAGCAAAAAAGCACGTACGTGTTCACGGCAACCTGAATTTTGCTGCAGGTGGTGCATTTCATGATGTTACAAAAATGATAAAGGAGTACGGAATCGTACCTGAATCGGTCTACGACGGTTTGCAATACGGCGAAGATAAACATGTCCATGGAGAAATGGACCGCGTTTTGAAACAACATGTTGATGCAGTGGTGGAAAACCGTAACCGAAAACTGAGTACCGCTTGGCACAATTCGATTGAAGAAACCCTGAATTCGTACCTGGGAGAGTTACCAAAGACATTTGAATATGAAGGGGAAAAATATACACCGCAAAGTTTTGCCGGCAATTACGTTGGTTTAAACATGGATGATTATGTAGAGATCACGTCATATACACATCATCCGTTCTATTCGAAGTTCATCCTCGAGGTTCCTGATAACTGGGCATGGGACCAGGTGTACAATGTACCGTTAAATGAATTGAATGAAATTATTGATTACTCGCTCGAAAATGGATTTACAGTGGCCTGGGCTGCGGATGTAAGCGAGAAAGGTTTTGCTACAAGTAACAAAGGTGTTGCAGTTATGCCGGCAGCACCAAGCGAAAATATGGACGATGCAGAAATTGCGCGTTGGGAGTCACTTCCTGAAAAGGAAAAGGAAAAAGAGTTGTACAAACTGAACGAGCCGGTTCCAGAGTTAAATGTAACCCAGGCAATGCGCCAGGAAGCGTTTGACAATTACCAGACAACGGATGATCATGGCATGCACATAATCGGTACAGCCAAAGATCAAAATGGAGATCTTTTTTACAAAGTGAAAAATTCGTGGGGCGATTACAACAAGTATAATGGATACTTTTACGCTTCGCGACCTTACGTGACCTACAAAACGATGTGCATTATGGTGCACAAGGATGGCATACCCCAGAGTATAAGAGAAAAACTTGAGCTTTAGTTCAATCAGGAAGCCCTTCAGAATTTTTTCTGAAGGGTTTTTTTATCTTTGGAATTCAATCCAAGCTGATGAAAAACCGCTTAATCATTTTTCTGATTTTTTTAAGTGGCAGCCTTGCAGCCCAGGAAGACTGGAGTTGGTGGAACGACCAGCATGGCTGGGAATCGGGGATGCCCGGCTGGCGAAACTGGATCATCATTTCACCGGGATATTTGGGCCCCAATGCTCTGCCGGTTCCGGAAGTGAAACGGGGCTTTATAGCGAATAAGACCGAAATCGAGATTACGGCATCGAATCATTTTCATTCAGGAGATCCCACCCAGGATATATCAGGGCGGGCTTTTATTTCTTTTACAGGAGGTAAAATTGCAGTTGAAATGTATGGCGTATTATTCGAACATTATGCGTATACAAAAGAAATCAGAAATGAACGCTTTTCACGCGATAAAGATGGCAAAGGAACCGCAATCGGCGATTTTTACTTTACTACACTTATTCAACTGGTAAAGGACAGGAAGTTTCCGAATACACTTTTCAGGATGGCATTGAGAACGGCTTCGGGGACCAACCTCGAAGCAGCGCGTTACTCCGATGCACCCGGTTATTTTTTTGATTTTAGTATCTCCGAGGATTACGGTTCGGTGGATAATTTTCTTTTCCGACCGTTTGGAATGATCGGGTTTTACAGTTGGCAGACCAACGATGAACTCATGTTGCAGAACGATGCACTTCTGTATGGTCTGGGAGCCGATTTCATAAAAAATCACTGGCGATTCAGTGCATCATGGTCGGGCTACTATGGGTATAAAAACAATGGCGACAGACCCATGCAACTCAACTTCGATTTGCGAAAGGATTACAATAAAACGGCCATTAAAATTCAATATCAGCACGGTTTGCACGATTGGCTCTACAAAACGGTGCGTTTCTCTTTTATCTGGAAGTTAAATCCTGTTCAGTAAATCCTGTTTATGCGCAAGATTGATTATGTTTGTACTGCAAAAAAAACTGCAGATGAATAAACTGCACGAGTAGCTACAAACAACAAAGTGATGAAAAAACTTTCCCTGGTTATTTGCGTATGGAACGAGGAACCCAATATCAAACCTCTTTCCGATCAGATAAAGGCAGCTTTAAAGGACATCGATTTTGAAGCCATTTATGTTGACGATGGTTCTACCGATAATACACGTGAGGAGATTCGCAGGATTAACGACGAACGATTCATTCTGGTTGAACTGAAGCGTAATTATGGACAAAGTTCGGCCTTGCAGGCAGGCATCGATCAGGCGGAAGGTGAGTACATTGCATTGATCGATGGTGACCTTCAAAACGATCCATCCGATGTACCGATGATGCTCAAAATGATCGAACAGGAAAACTGGGATATGGTGGCAGGAGTTCGGGCCAACCGTAAAGATGGAATGTTTTTAAGAAAGGTACCATCGAAAATTGCCAATTACATGATCCGGCGCGCTACAGGTATCCATATGAAAGACCTGGGGTGTACGCTCAAAATATTTACAAAGGAAACCATTAAAAGCATACACATATACGGCGAACTGCACCGCTATATTCCCATGCTTATTACGCTCGAAGGTGCGACCCGGATTACACAAGTTGATGTGAACCACCGGCCCCGGGAATTTGGAAGTTCAAAATATAACCTGGGGCGCACAACACGTGTAATGAGTGATCTGGTGCTAATGGTGTTTTTTAAGAAATACATGCAGCGTCCCATGCATTTTTTTGGCAATATCGGAATTATCACCCTCGGAATCGGAGTGCTAATCAACTTTTATTTGCTGGTACTGAAAATTCTTGGAAACGATATCTGGGGAAAACCGCTTTTAATGCTGGGAATTCTGATGGTTTTAGGAGGTATTCAGTTTATTACAACGGGAATCATTGCAGAGGTGCAAATGCGGACTTATTTTGAGTCGCAGCAAAAGAAACCATACCGCGTGAAAAGTGTGGCACCTGCTAAGCTACAGCAGTAGCTAAATGTGGCGTTTGCCGATAAAAATGCGGACCGAGGATTTTTCAGAATGCCAATTTAAACCCATCGTATCTGTACTTGTCCAAGCATCGTGGTATTCAGGTATCAATCCGTATTAGAATATTGGCAGATGAAAATGATTCAATAATCGTTTGAATTCGGAAGAATACCATAGGGGTATAGTTTTTGTTAATTGTCTTTGTATAGAAACAACATATCATTTTATAATGCAACTATCATGAAATTCAAACAATCATTATTCGCGATCATACTGCTTTTGATAACCGTTCTCACCGGGAATGCACAGGAAAGGCTGCTGCAGGGTATGGTAACTACATTCGACAGTATTCCTCTCATTGGAGCTGAAATTAAAGTGAAAAGTTCGAAACAAGTAGTAATGACAGATACTTTGGGACGTTTTCGTACCTATGTGGAAGCAGAAGACAAGTTAAAAGTGACAGCCAGAGGATTTTATCCACAAAACGTTAAGTTGGATGAAAAAATCAAACTGGTACTGATTAATCTGAGATTGAAACCAACGCCTAAAGCCAAAGAATATGCGATTGGATATGGTTATGTAAAAGATGCAGAAAAGTTGAATGCACTGTCACAATTGACCGGCGACGATGTTGATTTCTCGCAGTATTCGAATATGTACGACCTGATTCGCGGACGTTTTGCTGGTGTGGTTGTGCAACCGAACGGCGACATCGTGATCAGGGGAGTAAATTCACTGAACCTTAGCAGCGCAGCGTTAATAGTGATCGATGGCATTCCCAGCGACAATTCCGTGCTCGAGTCCATTTCGCCCATTAACGTGAAAAGTATTAACGTTATAAAAGATGGAAGTTCTGCCATTTATGGTTCGCGGGGAGCCAATGGAGTAGTCGTTATCGAAACGAAAAAGGGAGATGATTAGGTAAGTCATAAAAATCTTACCCTTCAGAAATAAGAGTAACGAACAACTTTGTTGCTGTTGGCAGTTTTTATAAAATTCTTTTCTGCCGAGATTCCGGAATTTTAACGCGAAAGTTGTTTGAGTGGCTGGAAGTATTTTATTCACGATCGGTTGAAATATTAACTACAGAAAACATTTAATTTAGAGTAATCTACAAAATACGGTATCATGAGTACTCCGGTTACGATTGCAACATTTACGAGTAATTTCGATATGAAATACATTTTATTCAGAGAAATGCTCGAAGAGGCTGGGATCCAGTACATGCTGGTAAATGAAATTACGAGTACGGTGGATGGAATATACCGGGGCAGCCCAACAAACATTGGCATCGAACTTCGGGTGATGGAGGAAGATGCAGAGGAAGCACTTGAAATATACAAGTCGATAAAATAAGTAAGGATTCCAAACGGAATCCTTACTTATTTTATCTCTTTTAGTCCACGAGTTCGTAACCCATTTCGATACCTTTTTTCGTGGCCGGAATGCCTTCCTTCATCCATTTTGGCATGGGCTCATTTTTTAAATAATGATCGAAGAACTGCGCCATTCGTATCTGAAAATCATGTTTATCCCTAATTTTCAATGGCCAGTGGTCGGCTTCGTTATAATTGAGCATCCAGGCAGGTTTGCCCATCCTGCGAAGTGCGATAAAGAATTCAATCCCCTGGTACCATGGAACAGCTCCATCATCATCGTTATGCATAATCAGAATCGGTGTTTCAATTTTATCAGCGGTAAACAAAGGCGAATTCTCAAGATAGCGAAGTGGTGCTTCCCAAATCGATTTTCCAATACGGCTCTGTGTATGTTCATACTGGAAAGAGCGATTGAGTCCTGAACCCCAGCGAATACCGCCATATGCACTGAACATGTTTACAACAGGTGCTCCCGATTCGATTGCAGCAAACATAGAGGTGCGCGTTGCCAGGTAAGCTACCTGGTATCCGCCCCAACTGTGACCCTGGGTGCCAATTCGTTCCGGATCGATAAAACCCATTTCAACTACATGATTTACTCCCGGCATTACGCAGTTAAAGGCTGACTCCCCCGGATAACCTTCGCGGTAATAGACATCTGGATTGAAAATAACATATCCGTTACTTGTGTAATAATGATAATCTACTGTTGAACGGTTGTTTTCAGGCATGCGGTAACTGAGCAGGTTTTGCGAACTTTTTTCGTAGAAATTTACGATCATGGGGTATTTTTTATTCGGATCGAAATTTTCCGGTTTGTGCAGCGTTCCTTCCAGAACCAATCCGTCTAGCGATCGCCAGGTCACTAATTCTGCTGTTCCCCATATAAATTCTTTCTGTTGCGGTGCCGCATCCGAAATCTGAACTTGTTTTTTGAAACTTAGATCGCTGGCTAAAAGGTTCGGATAGGTTTGAAAGTTCTCTTTGGTAAAAACTATCAAATCATCGTCTTTGGCTTTTCGAGGCGTATTCAGCTTCATTTGCTCCTCAAAAAGTACTTTCTGCTGGCCTGGTTTTTCGGGATCGAATGAAAAATAGGAGTCAGCACGAGTCGTTTCGTTGCGGGCTTTTAAAATCATCGCTTCATCGGGAGCAATTCCTTCATCGCGCTCAGGATTGAAACGAACGAGCCGGTAACTAACTTTTGTATCCCTTCCGTTTTGAGTGAGGTTAACCGGCGCTCCGGCATTGGTCGGATCAACTTTCCAGATATCGAAACGGTCGTAAACCAGAAGTGCATCGTCGTTTTGCAACCAACCCGCTGTTCGGTACGAACCGGGTAAATTGGGGACATCATTCAATTCGTCAGCCACCTGAATGGTTGAAGGCGATGTTATTTGATAGGAATTGCCACTGGCGATTTCATAGGTGTTCCAGGTCGTGTCAGTGGCATCGTACCAGTAGACAAATTTGCCTTCCGGCGAGGTCATCGGGCGTGCTCGACAATCCTTTTTAAACAGTTCTGCTTCACCTGTTTTTACATCAACCAGGTAAAAGTCGAGATGCTGCGGACTGCCTTCCCACATCGATTGAACAGCATAAGGCCGATTGGAATAGGCTAGTAAATAATCTGCATCCCCGCTTTTAATGGGACGAATTCCTGTAAATTCCTCTGTTTCCAATTGAACGACTTTCTCACTGATTAGATCGTAAACAGCCAGGTATGTTTTCTTTTCGTCGCGCGATTTGTTATTGAGCTGTACAGCGTGTAATTCTTCCTCGTTCCAGTGCCAGATGTCGAGCATCGGAATTTCTTCTTCAAGTACGGTTGTATCTTTTGGCACTTTGGGCGGCGCTGTACCAAAAAACAATCGTTCATTGTTGTCGGAAAAAAAGAGGCGGCCGTTCTCGCTGATTATTCGGTTTTCGGGCAAGGCTGCGTTAGCGTTATCCATTACTATATCGGTTGTACCCGAACCGTCCCATACAAAGAGTTGAAAATTGCTTTCATCATTAATATCGGTTGAATCGCAAAGAAAAGCCACTTTATCGCCGGTTTTATTGATCGTAAGTTGTTGAATCTTGCCAATGCTGTCGAGGATCTGGATTTCGGTACCGGCAGCCAAATCGTAAACATAAGTTCCGCTTTCGAATAAACTGTCGCCATTCGAAACAAAAGTCAAAATTGCTTTTTCTTCCGCCAGTTCGTAATCAACCACCGAAGGGATTGTTTTTACTTCTTCGTTTGTGAGGTTTTTAATGAAAAGCGGAGAGTTCTTTTTATTGTCTTTTTTCTTTCCTTTTTTATCCTTGTTTTCCTCCTTTTTACCATCGGTTTGATAGACGATCCAGCCACTCCACTTTTCAGGTACTTTCACCGATTCGAGTGATTCGATTTCTTCCAATGTGCTCTCTTCGAGGTTATAGATCACCAACTTGTCTTTTGGCAAATCCTCTTTTTTTGTGCCCTTTAACTTGAGCATACGAACGGTATCGACAGGTGCTTCCCTGGTAAACACTACATATTTCGAATCGGCAGTAATTTTAGCATCGGTACCACAGTCGATCGAAGCAACCTGTTCCCCTTTGGGTGTTGTGATCTTTAGTACAGGATCGCCTTTCCAGGGTTCTTCCTTATACACAATATACTTTCCGTTATCCGAAAGGTGTGTTTCAGTAATGCGTTTCCATTTCAGGATCTCTTCGAAGGTTAACGGTCGTTTTTCGGTTTGCGCAAATAATATGGTTGCAAGCAGAAAAAACAAAATAAACACAGTCAGCTTTTTCATAGAAATAGATATTTATTGTTCGATGTATTGATGAATGAGTATTAACTCTGATGATAAATTACATTTCTTTCTTCGAGGTATTTTAATACATATTGAAGGTTTCCTTCAACGGCACCGACCATTTCGGGGGCACTTACTCCTTGAACTGTATAACCATTATCAAGGAGGAGATTGGCGACAGCCGTGCAAGTATAACCCGTTGTCCGGGCCATCGAAATAACCTGGTTCTCACGATCGAATCGATCAAGAAGATCATAGCGATAAGTTTTTTCCAGGCCGTTTTCCATCCCTTTGATCGTAATCCGCATCACGGTAAAATCTTCCTCTCCCGGTTTTAACTGCCACTCAGGGAATAGTAGTTTTGAAGTAACATCGATAGGACGTACCTTTACACCCTTCACTTCAATCTCTTCATACGAAAAGAAACCCGATTCTCTAAGTACCCGCAGGTATTCAATACAACCCGGGTAACGCAACGTTTTTTCAATCATATCCGGAATGTTCTTCATCGTTTGCATGAGTGATCGCAAGCCGTCAGAGTTCCACGATTCAAGCGTTCCGATTCCATTGAAGTGGATCAGTTCGGGATCAGAAAGAGCTTCCCGCGTTACCATTTCGTAATTCTGGATAAAACGCGCCGGACGTGTGTATTCTTCAATCACATCGATGGGCGAGAATACAGCTTTATACTCGTAGGGCCATTCGCGGATAACGGGTAGTCCACCAACCAAACACTCGTAAGATTTTACACTCATTTTTTTGTTATGGTGGCCCAAAATAATATTTCCCATTCCAGGAGCCACACCACAATCGGCAACAACGGTTACGCGGTGCTTTTTTGCTAGGTTATCGAGTTGCATGAAATCTTCGGGCATAAATGAAATATCAACCATGTTTTTTCCAGCCTCAATAACAGCTTTCATGGTTTGAAATCCCATAAAACCCGGAACAGCGCCAATCACCAGATCAAAGTCTTTGACGATCTCTTTTATCGTTTCCGTTCTGCCTAGATCAGCTTCCAAAAATTTGATTGTCGGATGCGCTTTAAATTTTTCTGCCGTTCCTGAATCGATATCAACACTGGTTACTTCGTAATTTTTCGACAGATCGATAGCAATCGCACTGCCCACAAGACCGGCGCCAAGTACTATTATTTTTTGTTTCATTTAGTGTATTTTGTTTAAAAAGATTAGCGTGCCGAAGCAATTTTTTAAATGAGAATTTTATCGATTAAGATTTCTCAGCCCTGAAACTAATAAAAGTAATGAAGAAATGGAATTATTATCTTGCCGGCTTATTTTTCGCTCTTTCTTTTTCCCTTTCAAATTCTAACTATCTTTGTGTTTCACTCAATCAAAAGTATGTCAGAAAAACCATTGATATTAGTAACAAATGACGACGGGATTCACGCAAAAGGATTAAGGGAACTGGTAGACGTTATGCAGTTTTTTGGCGATGTGATCGTGATTTCATCTGAAGTCTCCATGTCGGGGAAAGCATGCGGAATCACCGTCGATCAACCCCTACGTGCCACGCCGGTCGAAGAGATACACGGGGTGCCAACCTACAAATGCAACGGAACGCCTGTTGATAGTGTAAAGCTGAGTTTTAATAATTTGCTGGACAAAACACCTGATTACGTGGTTTCAGGAATTAACCACGGAGCGAATACTTCGATCAGCGTAATATACAGCGGGACCATGGGAGCAGCCATCGAAGGAAGTTTGCACGGTGTACCTTCGATAGGATTTTCGCTGGATGATTTTGGCCCGGATGCCGATTTTTCCAAAGCAAAACTGATCGTAGCCCGTATTTTTCAAAGTGTCATCGAAAACGGCATTCCCGAATTCTCCTGTCTGAACGTGAACATTCCAACCGGAAAACCGAAAGGAATTAAAATTTGTCGTCAGGCACATGGGAAATGGGTTGAAGAATTTGAGAAGCGCACTGATCCACATGGCAGGGAATACCACTGGCTGGCTGGTTATTTCAAAAACTTTGAAGAGGATTCTGTTGAAACAGACTTGCATGCACTGAAAAACAATTTTGCATCAGTAGTACCCGTTTCTGTTGATATGACCTGCTATAAAACGCTCGATCATTTAAAAAAATGGGAACTGTAACATGCGACGAAAACGACAAAACAAATTTGATAGTTTAGGAGTTGGACTGCTTGCAGGAATGGTTGTGCCACTGGTTATCTTTATGGCAATCTATTTTATTGGCGAAAATTCCGTCGCATTTTCGGTTTACCTGAAAAGCCTCTGGAAACTGAACGCTTTGCTTAAAGTTGGTAGTTTGTGTGTTCTGGGTAACCTCGCTGTTTTTTGGATTTTCCTTTCGAAAAAGTACGAAAAAGCAGCACGCGGTGTGCTGGGCGCAACCCTGCTTTATGCAATGGTCGTTTTAATTTCAAAAGCGCTGTAATATGCGTTATTATCTTGTTGCCGGCGAAGCATCGGGCGATTTGCATGGCGCCAGCCTGATGAAAGCCTTAAAAGCAGAAGACGATTCAGCAGCCTTTCGTTTTTTCGGAGGTGACCTGATGAAAGAAGTTGGTGGTGATTTGGTGAAGCATTACCGCGAGATGGCTTTTATGGGCATCGTTAATGTGGTGATGAATATTCGTACCATCAAAAAGAACCTCGACTTCTGCAAAAAAGATTTGCTGCGTTTCAAACCTGATGTACTGATACTGATCGATTATCCGGGTTTTAATCTGAAAATTGCCGAATTTGCCAAACAGAAGAATATCCGGGTATTTTATTACATCTCGCCAAAATTATGGGCCTGGAAAGAATACCGGGTAAAAAAAGTCAGGGATTATGTAGACGAGATGTTTACCATCTTTCCTTTTGAAACCGGATTTTATAAAGAACACGGTATCGATGTCCATTATGTTGGGAATCCCCTATTGGATTCAGTTTCAGCATTTGAGAAGCAGGCACTTCCCGAAACCAAATTTCGAAGCCAAAACGGAATTTCAGGGAAACCTTTGGTGGCTTTGCTGGCAGGAAGCCGCGTACAGGAAATAAAAAGAACACTTCCACTTATGACAAAGATAGCCGGAAGTTTTCCGGAATTCCAGTTTGTTGTGGCCGGGGTAAAAAGTATTGATGGCGCTTTGTATAAAAAATACCTCGATGGTTCGGCTATCCCGGTCATTTACGATCAGACTTATGATTTGCTGAACAATGCACACTCGGCACTGGTTGCATCGGGAACGGCTGCACTCGAAACGGCTTTGTTCCAGGTACCCCAAACAGTGATTTATAAAATGGAAGGTGGCTGGGTGGTCGATTTTGTGTTCAGAAAGTTTATATTTAAAAAGGCAGGCGTTTATAAAATAGCAGGCGTTTCTTTACCCAATATAATCATGGGGCGGGCATTTATCAGGGAATACATTCAGAAAGAAATGAATTTTAGCAACGTAAAAAATGAAATGCAAAAACTGCTTTACGACGAAAATTACAGACTTAAAATAAAGCAGGGTTACCGTGAACTACTGGAGATGATGGGAGAAGCGGGCAGTTCAAAAAAAGCCGCAAAAAAAATGACAGAACTGTTAACTTTAAACGTTGAACTTTAAATTTTTAACCTAGGGTGTACAGTTTATTTAAAAAAGAAATAAAAACATTTTTAGGATCGCTGATTGGTTACCTGGCGGTTTTTGTTTTTCTGCTGGTTACCGCTTTATTTTTGTGGGTTTTCCCGGGGAATTACAACATCCCGGATAGTGGTTATGCAACACTTGAACCCTTGTTTTCGCTGGCTCCATGGTTGTACTTGTTTTTGGTACCGGCCATTACCATGCGTTTTTTTGCCGACGAAAAACGTAGTGGGACCATTGAGATCCTTTTAACACGTCCGATTTCCGATTTCCGATTGGTTATGGCAAAATTTCTGGCCGGAATGGTTTTGGTCCTTTTTTCATTACTGCCCACACTTCTTTATTTCTTGTCGGTTTATTACCTCGGAAATCCGATTGGAAGTATCGATATCGGCGCTACCTGGGGATCGTTTTTTGGCTTGTTTTTTCTGGCTACAATATATGTCTCCATCGGTGTCTTAGCCTCGGCACTTACCGATAACCAGATCGTGAGTTTTATTCTTGCCATGGCACTGTCATTTGTATTCTACCTGGGATTTGAGTTTGTGGCATCTTCCGAAATTCCATATCTCCTCGAACAGATTCTAATGTGGTTGAGCATTAACGAGCATTACCTTTCGGCATCGCGTGGAGTGATTGATTTGAGGGATGTGGTTTATTTCCTCGGCATGACATTTATATTTCTTTATGTTACTTCGTTGCTGCTGCGACGTGGTAAACTCAGGACACAGAAAGGCAAACTTCAGGTAATATTGGTTGGATTTGCAGTGTTGGTGGTTTTTGTTGCTTCAAGCAACTTCCTTTATCGAATTGATCTGACGGTGGATAACCGGTATTCGTTGTCGCACGTAAGTAAACAGATTGCTGCCGAACTTCCCGATGCTGTTTCCATCGATTTCTACCTTGAGGGTGAACTTGAACCGGGTTTGAAAAAGCTGCAGCGCGAAGTATTTGAAAAAATTGCCGTCTTAAATGCGTATGCCGAAAAACCCATCAGGATATCGGTGACAGATCCTTACAGTATTTCAAATTCTGAGCAACGCGAGGAGCTGATAGAAGAATTATATGAAAAAGGAATAAAACCTACGAGTTTCAGGCATGAAACTGAAATGGGAGTAAGTACAAAACTGATTTTTCCCGGAGCGCTTATACGAATGGGAGGACGTGAAGTGGCAGTAAACTTCCTCAAATACAACCAGGATTTTTCGCACGAGTACAATTTTAATCATTCAGTTGAAAGTGTGGAATTCGAACTGGTAAATGCTTTTCAAAAACTAATGCGAAAACAGCGTACGACAGTTGCTTTTCTCGAGGGGCATGGTGAATTCGATCAATACCGGGTGATGGATTTTACGAATACGCTGCTCGAAGATTTTGATGTTAAACGAATCACAACGGTTACACTTGGCGAGTATGCCGAAGATTTTGATATTCTCGTAATTGCCGGTCCAAATCAACGTTTCGAAGAAGCAGATAAATTCATCATCGATCAATACGTTATGAACGGTGGGAAAGTGGTCTGGCTGATCGATCCGGTTAGCATTAATACCGACAGCCTTTCACGCGGTTTCCGCACCTTTGCCTTTCCGCACGATATTAACCTTGGCGACCAGTTTTTTAAATACGGCGTTCGCGTGAATTACGAATTGTTACAGGATGTTGAATGTGCCCGGATTGCAGTGAATACGGCGCCGGTAGGAGTCGATCCGCAATTTACGACACATCCCTGGTACTATTCGCCATTGCTTATACCCAACGATAATCACCCCTTAAGCCGTAACCTGAACCGCGTTTTTACGGAATATGTTTCGTCGGTAGATACCATTGGTGGATCCCGGGGATTGCATAAATCGGTCATTCTTTCGACATCTCCTTACGCCCGACGGGTGAAATCACCATCTTCGGTTAGTCTTCAGAACATTAATAATCCACCGGCTCGCGAATTATTTACAAAATCATTTATTCCTGTTGGGGTGGTAATTGAAGGCACATTCACTTCGCTTTTTAAAAACCGTATGGTCGAGGAGTACGGTTTTTCATCATCAACAGTGCTAAATGAAAGCAAACCAACGAAAATGGTGGTGATTGCCGATGCCGGCATCATTGCCAATAAAGTGGATTATTCGGGTCAGACCCCGCGGTTTCAGGAACTGGGTTACGACCGGGTTTCGAACCGTGTGTGGGGGAACAAGGAATTCCTGATGAATACGATTTACTACCTGAATGATGATCGGGGAGTGATGCAACTTCGGAATCGTACACTCAAAATGCGACTTCTCGATCAGGTGAGATTGCGCGAGGAAAAAAGCCTGTGGCAGTGGCTCAATGTAGTGGCTCCACTGGTGCTGCTTGCACTTTTCGGAATCCTCTACAACCTCCTTCGCCGGAGACGTTATGCACGTTCATAAAATCGGGGTAAATTCAATAAATTCGTGGTAGGTAATATCATTAAAGTTTGTATATTCGTGTACTTGGTTTATGAAAAAACACGGACTAAACCGATTTTTTAAACCAGTAGAATCAATTGTAAGAATTAAAAATAAGCACGCAGTTGGAGTGGCGTCAGAAATAATTAGCTTGGTGCCAATACATCGGGTGTTTTAATCGAATAAAAATTATAACAGATGAAGTTTGTAGTTTCCAGCACCGAATTACTGAGTCACTTGTCAGCAATCAGCAAGGTTATCAGCAGCAAAAGTACCATGCCGATTCTCGACAATTTTTTGTTTCAATTAAGCGAAACAGAATTAACCATCACTGCTTCCGACCTGGAATCAACACTGATCACCAGTTTGGAACTGGACAATATTGAGGGTGAGGGAGCTGTGGCTGTGCCGGCAAGATTAATTACCGATACGTTAAAGGAATTTCCTGAGCAGCCGCTAACTTTCCAGATCGATAAGGAATCGTTTCAGGTTGAGATCTTTTCCGATAACGGAAAGTTTAGCATTATGGGACAGGATGCCGAAGATTTTCCGGAGCAACCGGAACTGGATGAGGATGCTGCTTCTTCAATCGATGTAAGTCATGTTGTGCTGCTGAAAGGAATTGAAAAAACGTTGTTTGCCACTGCCGACGACGAACTTCGTCCGGTAATGAATGGTATTTATGTCGAACTGACACCCGATTTTATGAGTTTTGTCGCTTCCGATGCACACAAACTGGTGCGCTATCGAAGAATGGATGCAAAGGCAGAATTCGAATCTTCGTTTATTCTTCCGAAAAAGCCTGCGAGCCTGCTTAAAGGTTTATTACCCAAGGAAGAATTCGATGTCAAACTGGCGTTCGACGAGCGAAATGCTTTTTTCACACTCAGCAACTATAAACTGATCTGCCGCCTGGTAGAAGGAAATTATCCAAGCTACAATTCGGTGATTCCGACCAACAACCCGAACAAGATGGTTATCGACCGTCTTAATTTCTTTAATACAGTTAAACGGGTATCGGTATTCTCGAATCAGGCTAGTAACCTGATAAAATTGAATATCAACGAGAATCAGCTGGTCGTTTCAGCTCAGGATATTGATTTTTCGATCTCGGCAGTTGAACGTCTCAATTGTGAATACGAAGGCGAGGAAATTGAAATTGGTTTCAAATCTACATTTTTACAGGAAATCCTGACCAACATTTCGGCGGGCGATGTGAAAGTGGAGCTCAGCGATCCAACAAGAGCCGGATTACTTTTACCAGCCGAAAACGATGATGACGACGAGGATATGCTGATGTTGCTGATGCCAATGATGATAAATGCCTGATCGCTCAAAAGAAACAGAAAAAAGGTATCCGGAAATCAAAAGGTTTTAGGATACCTTTTTTAATTTAATACAAGCACATGCAGTTAAAATTAAAAAATCCGATCGTTTTTCTTGATCTCGAAACAACCGGGATAAACATAGTAACTGATCGTATTGTCGAGATCGCTATGATAAAAGTGAATGTTGATGGCAGCGAAGAGGAAAAGTTGTTACGCATCAATCCCGAGGTTCCGATTCCGCTGGAGGCTTCGCTAATTCACGGCATTTATGATGAAGAGGTGAAAGATGCACCTACTTTCAAGGAAGTGGCAAAGACACTGGCAGCTTTTCTCGAAGGATGCGATCTGGGTGGCTTTAATTCGAACCGTTTTGATATCCCACTACTCGCCGAAGAGTTCCTGCGGGCAGATGTCGACATCGATTTGAAAAAACGAAAATTCATCGATGTGCAGGCCATTTTTCACAAAATGGAAAAACGAACCCTGGCTGCTGCCTACAAATTCTATTGTGGTAAAGAGCTTACTGATGCACACAGCGCGATGGCTGATACAAAAGCAACCTATGAAGTACTGAAATCGCAGCTTGACAGGTACAAGGGAGTGGAATATGAAGACAATAAAGGGAATAAATCGACACCTATTGAAAATGACGTGGAGAAATTGAGCGAATTCTCATCGTATGATCGAAACCTCGATTTTGTAGGACGTATTGTTTACGACGATGATGGCGTGCCCGTATTTAATTTTGGTAAAAACAAAGGCGTTCCGGTGGAGCAGGTCCTTGAAGAACAGCCCGGCTATTTTGGTTGGATTCTGAACAGCGAATTTCCGCTTTACACCAAAAAGGTGCTCACCCAGTTGAAATTTAAAATGATGAACAAGTAATCCCGCTACGTCAAAATCTTTTTCGATTATGAAAATAATTTGTATTGGAAGAAATTACGTGGAACACGCCAAAGAACTTGGTAACGATGTTCCTGAGGAACCCATATTTTTTATGAAGCCTGATTCTTCGCTGCTTCGTAATAACGATCCTTTTTATATTCCTGACTGGACAAATGAAGTGCATTATGAAATTGAGCTGGTGATCAAGATTAACCGAATTGGAAAGAATATCGAGAAACGATTTGCACACCGCTATTACGACGAAATTGGTTTGGGAGTAGATTTTACCGCCCGCGACGTGCAGGCGAAACTAAAAGCAAAAGGTTTGCCCTGGGAGAAAGCAAAAGCTTTTGATCGAGCTGCCGTGATCAGCAATATTTTTATCGATAAGAAGCTGTTTCCCGATGATGAGTCGATTTTCTTTAAGCTGGATATTAACGGGAAGACAGTTCAGGAAGGTGATTCGGGACTGATGATTTTTGATTTTGACGAGTTGATTGCACATGTTTCGAAATACGTAACGCTTAAAATCGGTGATTTGATCTACACCGGAACACCGGCAAATGTTGGTCCGGTTAAAATTGGCGATCATCTCGAAGGTTATCTTGAAAATAAAAAGTTGCTGGATTTTGAGATAAAATAATTGTGCGCTTAAAACGCTGAAAATTGCAGACAAATGCAGGACTATCAATTCCAACTCGAACTCCAGGTTCGCGACTATGAATGTGATTTGCAGGGTATAGTAAATAACGCTGTTTATCAGAACTATCTGGAGCATTGTCGCCATAAATTTTTAAACCATGTAGGGCTCGATTTTGCAAAGCTACACAACGACGGGATTGATGCTGTGGTCATTCGAGCCGAACTCGATTATAAATTTCCGCTTCGTCCAAACGATGAATTTTTCGTTCGGCTCAAAATGGGAAAACAAGGACGTTTGCGAATTATTTTTGATCAGCAGATTATTCGCAAATCTGATATGCAATTATTGCTTAATGCGCGCATTATTGCTGTCCTCACAAAAAATAACAGGCCGGTTTCGCCTGAAATTCTGGAAGAGAAATTCATGGAAGCTGGTATTGAACTAAAGGATGTTTAGCATTAACTACTCAAATCAGTTTTTCCTCAATCCTAAATTCTTTGGCACTTCGACCGTTCGTTTTTAATGCGGCTTTAAATCCCTCATTCATCATTCTTCCGGCGCGCATCGGGAAATCGAGTAGAGCAGGGAAGTTTGATTTATCTTCCGGCTCATGAAAAAATTTAAGGCAGGTATTTACATCCGATGACAGGTATATTCTACAGGCAACCGGACGTGCCTCATAGGCCATGCAAAGTCCGTTTTTTAGCAGGGGGCAGGGATGTTTGGCATTCAGAAGGGCATCATTATTTAAGACCTTTAGTTTGTTGTTTTTTTCGGTTGCACGCTCAGCAATAGTATATTGTTCCGGCTCCGGGAAATTGTTTTTAAGGTAATTTGCCAAATAATCGAGTTCATAATCCAGTGCAAAAATAGGTTGATGGCAACACCATTCGCAACCTTTCTTACAATTAATTGGTTGACCTTGTTGCCGGGCAAAATCAAAAAGAGAATCGTTGAGCTTGTCGATGACCGCGTACATTGAATTCAAAGCATTGAATATGCTTTCCGAAGAAAAGCCATTTTCGGCAGCTTTCATTCCCAGTTGGAAACCGTCGTGATAAAAGGCCTTTTCTATGTTTTCCATAAATCCAAAATAATGTCAGTTAAGGTGCTTTAATTTAACGAATATGTTGAAATGAGTCAATGTCTGATGCAACGTTTACATATTTTAGCTACGTATTTTTTCTGATTTTAAACGGGCAAAATAATCCTTTGCAGCCCTTTTTACATGGGGAGACAATAGAATCGCGGTAATTACGGTTGGAAATGCCATCAAGGCAAACGAGATATCGATGAGACCGATAATTACCCGAAGATTGGATACTGCACCAATAATTACTACGGCTACAAAAATGTAGTTATAGATGAATTGGTATTTAACGCCGGCAACAAAACCAAGGCATTTTACACCGTAATATGGGAAGGCAAACATTGTTGACATGGAGAAAAAGATCACGCAGGTAGAAAGGATGTATTTTCCAAAAACTGGGATGGCTGTATCAAAAGCCTGGGCCGTCAGTGTTATTCCGTCGGCATTACTTTCAATCCAGGTATCAGTAATGATGATGGCCAGGGCGGTCATGGTACAAACCACAATTGTATCGATTATGGGCCCGAGCATGGCTACCAGTCCTTCGCGAATGGGTTCGTTGGTTTTGGCTGCCCCGTGTGCCATTGGAGCTGTTCCCAAGCCGGCTTCATTTGAAAATGCTGCTCTTCGAACGCCTGTGATGATAATTGCGCCCAGCGATCCTCCCAATACAGCATCGCCGGTAAAGGCATCGTGAAAAATGGTTTGAAACGCCGGAATGATATGTTCTGCATTCGAAAAAATAATATAGAGTACGGTTACTGAATAGACAACTACCATGGTAGGAACCAGGCTCCCTGTGACTTTTCCGATTCGCTTTATTCCGCCTATAACGACCAGCCCTACAACAAAGGCAATAACGATTCCCGTAAACAGGTCACTGATAAAAGATCCTCCGATATTGTTGGGAACCAGCACCACATCACGAATCATTTGTGTAAGTTGGTTCGCCTGAAACAGCGGAGACACACCGATCATGGCCATGATGGAAAAAAAAACAGCCACTGGCCGCCAGTTTTTACCCAGTCCCTCAGTAATGTAGTACATTGGGCCACCCTGAATTTCACCGGCCGAATCCTTACCTCGAAACATGACTGCCAGCGAGCAGGTAAAAAATTTGGTACTGATGCCCAGCAATGCTGAAACCCACATCCAGAAAATGGCTCCCGGTCCGCCCATAGTAATGGCTACGGCTACTCCGCTGATATTTCCCATCCCGACGGTTCCGGCGAGGGCTGTTGAAAGGGCCTGGTAATGGCGCAACTGACCGGCTTCGTTTGGATCATCGTATTTCCCGGTAAGAATTTTTATGGCATGACCAATATAGCGAAGCGGTGCTAAACGCGAATAAACTAAAAAATAAAAACCACCCCCAAGGAGCAAAATCAAAATAGGAGCGCCCCAAATACCGTCGGCAATGGCAATAATAAGCTGGCCAATTTTTTCAAACATCGCACTAAGAAAGATGAATTGCCGCAGAAATGCAATTTTATTTCAACTGTAATTTCACAAATACCGGAAGATGATCAGAAGGTGTACGGTTTTCTTTTGCATCGCTCAATACGGCGTATTTCAGTACTTTAATACCTCCCTGAACGAAAATATAATCGATGCGGCGATCACCTTCACTTCCCGGCTTAAAACCGTTGTAGGTTCCCACCGGTCCGTAGGGCGGTTGTTCTGAAATATCACGGCTGTCGTTCATGTATTTTTTGATCAGCGAAATGGGTTCCTGGTCGGGTGTCAGGTTAAAATCGCCGGTCAAAATCACCGGCAGATCATTTCCGTAAGTCATTTCCTCTATTTTTTCACGGATTAGAACAGCCGAATTTTTTCGGGCTTCAACACCCATATGATCGAAATGCGTGTTAAAAACAAAGAATTTTTTACCCGTTACTTTTGACTGAAATTTTCCCCAGGTGGTAATGCGGTTACAGGCTGCATCCCAACCCAAACCGGGCTTTTCGCAGTTTTCCGAAAGCCAGAAATGACCTTTATCGATTAGGATAAATTTTTTTGTATTGTAGAAAATAGGGATGAATTCACCCGCTTTATCGCCGTCATCGCGGCCTACGCCAAACCATTTGTAATCGGGTAAAGCTTTCCGGATATCCAGTATCTGTCCGTAAAGTGCTTCTTGCAAGCCAAAAATATCCGGTTCAAAAAAATTAAGCAATCCATTAACCATTTCAATCCGGTTCGGCCAGGCGTTGATGCTGTCGCCCGGATTGTTAAAGCGGATATTAAAGGTCATGATATTCATTTGCTGGGCAAATATTCCAAAAGGAAGCACGATAAGTGCAAGTATTATCAGCTTTTTCATTCGGCGCAATAATTGAACAGTTGGTATTTTTGGGCGTTTTGTTTTCCCTCTATTACGGTATGCCGCTGCTCTTTTTCACCTTGTATGACGAAGGTGTAGCAGAAGTCGACCACTACATCAAAGTAGTCGGTAAACGGCTGGCTATGTAGTTCGTGACCTGCTCCACAAGAAGTGTGCAGCCAGTAGGGTATATCCAGTTGGTGTAGTTTCTCAGCGATCGTTTCCGAGCCGTTCAAAATGAGGTAACCTGGTGTTCCTTTGGCACAATAATGATGCGGTGCTGTCCCATAAGGAACCAGCGGATCGTCGGTGCCATGGAACAAGAGCGAAGGTACTGCCGATTCATCGTAAATTACAGTTGTATCTGGAATTGCTCCTGCCATACTAATGACACCTGCGAATGAAACCGGTCCCGAATCCAGTCCGTAACAATATGGTGGTTGATAAGCCGTGTTCAGCACGGCTTCAGCTCCGGCACTGCTCCCGGACAGAATAATTTTTTGCGGGTCGATCGCAAATTGATGGCGATTTTCGATCAGAAAAAAGGTAGCATCCTGAACATCCTCGACGGCAGCATTAAATGTGTTTATTTTTTCAACAGCAGGACAGTCGCAACCAAAACCTTCGGGTTTATCCTTTCGTGTTAAACGATACGATATGGAGGCTACAACATAACCATGATTGGCCAACCGGGTACAAAAATCAACTATTTTTTTTTCGTCACGGGCACCGCCGCTGAAACCACCACCATGCACATAAATTATGGTAGCTCGTTCAAGCTCAGGATCGGCTTGCGGAAGGTAAATGTCGAGGTCAAGATCTTCACCGTCTTTTGTGGCGTAGGTATACGTCTCCACACGTATCTCATCAAACCAGTCGCTTTGATATCGTCCTTGTGCAAGCGATATTGTTGTGATCAGCACCAGGCTGAAACTTAACCATGTTCGGAACATAAACTTTTTTTTGCGGTGAATATAATGGATAACTCAATTGTTTGCAAAAGAAAATGGAACCCGATTGGATTCCATTTCAAAATTAGCCTTTTTTAGCTTCCCTATTTTTTACCTTTTTATCTTCCTGATTTCAGGACTGGCAAATCAAAAGCCGGGCCAAAAAATAGTGGTTCTGATTTTCAACGAAATAAGAGATGTAAAGGTATTTTTCGAATTTAAATTTGGGAAATTATTCCAAAAATGGGACTAAAATAGACGGTCCGAATGGGTTGAATAATTTTGCTCGTGAAGCAGCAACCAACGCTTTCGTTCCAATCCTCCGGCATAACCTGTGAGTTTGCCCTTGTTGCCTATAATCCTGTGGCAGGGGATAATGATTGGAATGGGATTTTTACCATTGGCCAGGCCAACTGCCCGCGTGTTTTTTGCAGAACCTGACCGTATAGCAATGTCGAGATAGCTCGCGGTTTCGCCATAAGGAATTTCGCTCACGAGTTTCCAAATTTTTTGCTGAAATTCGCTTCCGGTGGGTGCAAGTTCCAGTTTGAACTGCAGGAGTTCCCCATCAAAATAAGCATCTAGTTGCTTCATGCATTCGATCAAAATGTTAGCCAACTTAGAGGAAGTTGAATGAGCCTGCTCAACAAAGGTCATGCTTTTAATGGCTTTACCGTTTGAATTGATTTTTAGCCAACCCACTGGAGAATCGTAATATGCAACGAATTGTGTTTTCATAAAAAATCCGGCACATGAAGGTACCGGATTTTATGCAATTAATAAAAGCTTTGTTCAATAACGTGCCCTTTTCGTGTATTTTGTATGAAGCAGGTGATGCGAAACTTCTCCCAGCGGCTCTTTCAGAAAGTCCTTGTAAATTTTAATTATTTCAGGATTTTCGTGCGATTTTCGAATGGGTAAATCTTTATCTTCGGCGTAAATAGCTTCTGCTCTTTTTTGTCTGATTTCCGGATTTGTCGGGATCGGTTGTCCCCCACCACCCAGGCACCCGCCCGGGCAGGCCATAAACTCGATAAAATGGTAATTGCTTTTTCCTGATTTCACGGCATCCATTACCGTTTTTGCGTTAATCAATCCGTGTGCCACCGCACATTTCAGCTCAACTCCATCGAGAAAAGCCCATTCTTTCAGCGGATTTTCAATTTTTATGGTGGTTTCGCGAATACCATCCATGCCGCGAACGGGAGTTATGTCCAGATTCTCGAAAGGAACTTCTCTTCCTGTTACAATTTCATAGGCCGTACGAAGTGCGGCTTCCATCACACCTCCGGTTGCGCCGAAAATAACAGCAGCTCCAGATGATTCACCCATTAGCCGATCAAATTTCATCGGTTCCAGTTTATTAAAATCAAGTCCGGCCTGTTTGATCAGAATACCAAGTTCACGGGTAGTCAGTACATAGTCTACATCGCGGTAACCGCTGTCATGCATTTCCGGACGATAGGCTTCAAATTTTTTGGCTGTACATGGCATAATCGATACGGATACAATGCTGTCAGGTTGCAGATTACGAGCTTTGGCGTAGTATGTTTTTGCCAGCACACCAAACATTTGTTGTGGCGATTTACAGGTAGAAAGGTGATCAAGGTGTTCGGGATACATGTGTTCGATGTATTTGATCCAGCCCGGGGAACAGGACGTAGCCATGGGCAGTGATACATCTTTATCTTTGTTAACCAACGCTTTTTTTAATCGTGTCAGCAGTTCTGTGCCTTCTTCCATGATCGTGAGATCGGCCGTAAAATCAGTGTCCAGTACTGAATCGAAACCAAGACGTTTCAGCGCGGCAACCATTCTTCCGGTCACGCGTGTCCCCGGTTCTAATCCGAGTTCTTCTCCCAGGCCAACACGTACTGCCGGTGCTGTTTGAACGACAACATGTTTATTTGTATTGGCCAATGCCTCCCAAACTTCTTCTATGTAATTCTTTTCGACCAGAGCACCAGTGGGGCAGTGGTTTACACATTGTCCGCAGTTGGTACATACCACATCACGCATTGCTTTTTCAAAAAAGGTGGTAATTTTTGTCTGATCTCCTTTGTGGGCAACAGTAAGTGCATTAACGCCCTGTAATTCGGCGCATGTCCGCACACAACGCTGGCAGCGGATGCATTTGCTGTCATCCTTCATGATCGAGGGCGAATACATATCGATCGAATACTTTTTCAATGGAACCAACTCCAGAAAATCCTGGGTCATGATCTTGTATTCCGATGAAAGTGTCTGTAATTCGCAGTTTCCGTTTTTATAACATTTGGTACAATCGGCGTTGTGTTCCGACAGAAGCAGTTCGATAATCTGTTTACGCGAATTACGCACTTTAAGACTGTTGGTCAGAATTTCCATGCCTTCTTCACAAGGCGTCGCACAGGCGGCGGAAAGACGAGATTGTCCGGCAACTTCAACGACACAAACCCTGCAGTTTCCCGCCACACAAAGGTCTTTGTGAAAACACAGTGTGGGTATTCGTATTCCCTGCGATTCAGCTGCATCGAGGATGGTTTTTCCTGATTCAATTTCAACGGGAAATCCGTTGATTGTTATATTGACTTTTTTTCTCATTGTTCTGATTTTTCGGGTTCATTAATAGATCATTTCTTCTCTGAAGTTCTCAACGATGGACGAAAACGAATTGGCCACTGATTGTCCCAGTCCACATTTGGCAGTGAGTTGCATCGTTTCAGTCAGGCGTAGCAGTTTGTCGAGATAGGACGCAGGTTTGTCGCCGCGTTTCACGGCTTTGATTCCCAGGAGAAGTTGCTGGCATCCAACCCGGCAGGGTGTGCATTGTCCACATGATTCTTCGCGGAAAAATTCGAGGTAATTATCCAGTACATTATACATCGAACGTGAACTATTGAACAGCATCATGGAGCCTCCGGTTGGTAAAGAAATGCCCCGCAGTTTTCCTTTGAAACCAATGGCTGCATCTTTAAACTTTTTGCGCGGAACCAGGAAACCCGAAGCACCGCCTACTTGTACGGCTTTGGTGTCGCCATCACCGAATTCGTAAACGAAATCCTGGAGGCTCATACCCAGTTCCAGTTCATAAATCCCGGGCTTGGGTGTATCGCCCGATACTGAGAACAACTTGGTACCGCGTGAGTATTGCACACCAAGGTCATAGAATTTTTTTGCTCCGTATTTAAAAATAGTGAAAGTATGTACCAGCGTTTCAACATTGTTGATAACCGTTGGTTTTTTGAGGTATCCGGATTGTGTAGGGAAAGGCGGTTTGTTCCTTGGTTCGCCACGTCTGCCTTCCATCGATTCCATTAATGCGGTTTCTTCGCCGCAAATGTACGCTCCGCTTCCCATAAATACTTTTATGGTGAAGTCCAGCGATGTTTCCTTACAATAGTAATGAAACTCGTCGATGATTTTTTCAAGTTCGGGTTTCAGGAACTTATATTCACCACGGAGGTAGATGTAACCTTTTTTAGCGCCTGTAATATAGCCGCAAATGGCCATGGCGGTGAGCACTTTGTAAGGTACTCTGGAAAGTATTTCGCGGTCTTTGAATGTGCCTGGTTCACCTTCATCGGCATTGCAGATAACATATTTTTCATCTGCTTTTGTTTCGGCAGTAAGTTTCCATTTTAATCCAGTGGGAAATCCGGCACCGCCTCTTCCTTTCAATTCAGAACTGATAAGTTCATTGATCAGGTCCTGTGGTTTCTTTTTTATGGTTGAAGCCAGTACTTTTTCCCAGTCGTTTTCATTTCTGAATATAAAGTCGACACGTTTGAGTTGATTTGAGTTTGCCATAGCTGATACTATTAGTGGTTGTTGTTGTTGCGTTTCATATAAGCGGAGAGGATTTCCCTAACTTTCTCAGGTGTGAGTTCGGTGTAAACCTCGTCGTTGATCAGCATTGCCGGTGCTTTGTGGCACCAGCCAAGGCAATTGGTTTCCAGCAGCGTAAATCGTTTGTCGGGAGTGGTTTCTCCCAATTTGATCTTTAGCATTTCCTGGATGGCAAACAGAACCTGGTTTTTGCCTTTCATGGCGCAGGTTATGGTTTTGCACACCCGGATAATGTACTTTCCGGTTTTTTTGGTCTCAAGAAAGGAATAGAAAGAGGCTGTTCCGTAAACATCGGCAGCCGGCAAATCGATTTCGCGTGCTATTTCCACCATCGATTGTTCCGAGAGGTAGTTTTCCTGTTCCACCACACCCTGGATGATCGGTAAAAGGCTCTCCCTGCTTCTGCCGTGCTTATCGGCCAGGTCTTTAATTAAAAGCTGAATTGGATCCATATGAGATGTTGAGTTATAAAATTGGTTAATAGTTGTTATTGTTAAACAGACCGCTCGTAAATGACCGGCCTATCGGTTGATTAGCTACAATTATTTCAGGTTATTATTTCGAATCGGTTTTCAACAAAAATACGTACAACAAGCCAAATAAAAGAAGGTATACGTTAGTTAACTAGATGTTATTCAGCATTTTTCATGGAGTCTAATTCATTTTGATTTTAAATAAGCTCCATTCACTAACTTTTGTCATGTGAACTTATGTTTTACAAAAGGTTCGGGGATGCTGTGTAACACAATCTAGTCTAAATAAAACCATGAAATTTAAAGATTATTTAATCTTTTTTTCGATTTCACGCAACCTTTTGTACCTGTTTTTTGTCTATCTTTATATAGCCAGAAAACGTTATACAATAAAACATGAAAACATTTATAATCACCAACACTTTTCTTCTCCTGTGCTTAGTGCCGGGAATCACCTGGGGGCAATTTATAACCATAACGGGATATATAAACAATAGCACTAACGGTCAGGCCATTGAAAACGTTAGTGTATTTGAAAAAAACAGTGGAATTGGCACTATTTCCAATCAAAACGGATTTTACCGCCTGGTACTTATCAAGAAAGCTGTTGATTTGCGTATAACGAACGACGGTTATAAATCATATTCAAGTGCAATGGAGTTACATTCTGATACCACTTTGGTGGTGAAACTCGAACCGCAACTGAACGAAAAAGAACAGAGTAATCCGGATGTACTGCACGCCGGGATCGAGCAAAGTAAAAAACGAAATGCACGACGAAGTCCCGATTTTAAGTAAATTTTTCCGTTTAATTTATTCCACAAGCTCTTTTATGATTTGACCCTGACATTTGTCCGGGACAGGAATATGCAGTAATTCTGAAAGCGTGGGAACCAGGTCAACTGCCCGATACTTTTCTTTTATTTGTTTATGTTTTACTCCATATCCGTAAAATACTAGCGGGATGTGTGACTGGTCGCAGTAATTTACTTTTTTGAATTTATACGTGGGTTGCCATCCTTCTTTTAGCGAGAACAGAAAGTCACCCGAACGATTCTTGTAGTATGAAGTGTAAAGCGGCTCCAGCATCCCGTTGGCAGAACTGCCTTGTTCGAGTTGGTAGGCAGGCATGGCTAGCTGCACACCTTCAAACTGATTCATAAAATTTGATGCAGCATCTCTGATCTCGTTCAAATCGAGGCCTTTTTCCTTGATGAGGTCGTGATCGAGGTAGACCTGAAGATCAGTGTAATGTTCGATCCAGTTTTCTGATCCATAGGTATTGTTCAGGTAAAGCGTAAGCAAAGCAATAGCCCGTTCAACATTAAAATGATCAACCGGCATGTGAAATTCATTTTTAAGGTATTCAACCGGATACGAAGCCGATGTATTTGATGTCAGAAAAAACAATACATTGTCTTTTCCATAGCGTATTTCTAAACTATCTACAAACTCGCCAAGATATTGGTCGAGATAAAGGTAACTGTCCATCATCTCGAGCGATGCAGGGCCAAAAGATCCATTTTCGTAATCCATCGAAGAAAAAACCACGCTGACGAAATCAGTAACATCATCTGTGCCAATGTCTTCATTCTTCATCATCCGCAATGCAAAATCCCTGATCATCAGATTAGCTGAAGGCGTAGTTTTAAAGGGATTAAAATTTTCGGTACGTTTGAGGTATTTGCTAACCGTGTGCGGGAAGGTATTAAATTCATCAAAATAGCCAGCTTCAAGTAAATAATTGTCGGGTAACGATTCGGAATATTCAGTTTCGGGAAGTAGTGTAATCCAATTGCGATAGCTGTAGCGGGCAGCATAATTTTCGCTGTTAAAAATTCGAACCCAGTCGGGGAAAGTGCTCATAAAGAACGAACTGGTGATCATTCTTCCGGCTTCGATATCGAACCAGTAAGCACCATCGGCAGCATGGCCCGCTGAAAATATGGCCGATTCGCGGTTAAGTGCTACACTGAATATTTTTGACTTTCCCTGGGTTAATATCTCCAGGTTATTTGTGATGGTATTCGAAAGCAGGTTCACCGGTGAAGCATTACCCTCATCGGTATCGGCTCCGAGGGTAATGTAGTAGTCATCCTCGGTGCATTCCGTTTCCTGGTTTTTCAAACGGTCGTACCAGGTATTATTAACAATTCCATGTATGGAAGGATGAACACCGGTGTACAAAGTAGCTGTTCCACTGGCGTAGTTGTGCGTGTGAAGCGTAAGTTTTACATTTTCGCAAATGGCACCCTGAGTGTAAAGTCTGCGAAAACCTTTGTCCCCAAATTTATTCCAAAAACGCTGCACGTAATCCGGGCGCATATTCTCCACCACAATTCCTACTACCAATTTTGGCCTGTCAGCTTCATTGTAAATTGCCTGTGCATTATTCCTTATGGGAAAAAACAGAATAAAAGACGCACATACTACAAGAAAAATTGCCTTCATAAAAACTAAACGATTGAGCGGCTAAAAATACGAAATGAAACGTTGCACGCAAAAATACTGCTCTGGAATGTACAATTTTTTTTCAACACAATAATTTGTTTTTCAGTGGTTTGTGATTCGTCCTTCAAAACAGCATAAAAAAAGTCAAAACACAGGGTAGGGTAATCGATAGGTAAAGCGGAGTATAGTTAAAACGTAATTTAAAAATATTGTCATGAGAAGAATTATTGGATTATTTACCGTCATTGCTGCACTGGGATTGTTTTCTTGTAATAACAATTCGGCCGATATGCAAACGATGAATGAGGAATTAACAGAAAAATCGGCACAGATTACATTGAATGAAGTTAAAATGGAAGCGGCTACCACCGAGTCGGAGTATGAGGTGGAATTTTTTGCCAATATGGAACAGAAGTTGTGGCGATGGTGGAAAATCGGTAAACATTTTAAATGGAACCAAAAACTGCGTTACCGCATCAATCACTGCCCCGATGTGACCGTTGATTCGGGCGACGATGATGGTTACCCAAAAATCATCACACTGGATTATGGCGACAGCACGGCTTTACGCAATGGAACTGTTCTGAGCGGTATCATTCAGATCACTATATCGGCTCCACGGAGCAGTCAAGATTTCCAGCGTAAAGTGGAATACTTGCAATTTGGGGTTGATTCGATGATCGTAGAAGGATTTTCCACCATTACTATCGATAAAGTGGATACCATGTTTCGCCAGTACGAATCGGTGCTTACATTTACACTTGCCGACGGAAGCATAATTAACCGCACTTCCAACAGGATCTGGCAATGGATTGAAGGTATGGATACTGATGAAGATCAGAGCGACGACGTATTTATTATAACGGCGCTGGCTGAGGCTTCCATGACCATTGACGGAACAACGGATACCTATAAAAAAGAAACAACTACTCCGTTAAAACGAATTGGAGATTGTCGTTACATTGTAGAAGGTGTGGTTGAAATCTCACTTAACGGAACAGTGATCAGCACGCTCGATTACGGGGACGGAACCTGTGATGAAATTGCAGTGATGTACGATGCCGATGGAAATCCAACGGAAATCGACCTCTCAGAAAGAAAATTCAAGGGTAAAGAAGAGAAAAATAAAAACAGTAACGGGAAGAAAAATAGTTCCGGTAACGGAAATTCAGGAAACAATCAATCCGGTAATAAGGGATAGTATAAGTCCTGTGCCCGGGGAAAAACGTTTCTCCGGGTACTTTTTTTTGAATTCCAGCGTATCTTTGAAATTGAATAAAATGATTGAACCGGATTTTGACACAGGAAGAATTCAAATCGCTTTTTGAAATGCATTTTGCCCGGGTGCGCAATTATGTGTTTTACCGTTCAGGAGATACCGAACTGGCTACTGATATTGCCCAGGAAACCTTTCTGAAAATTTGGGAGAAACAAGACGGTATCCAACCACAAAAAGTAAGAGGGTTACTGTATAAAATAGCCAACGATTTGTTTATCTCGAGTTACCGTAAATCACAGCGTACATTTAATTTCTTCCAATCCTATCAAGTAGACGGTGAATCACGAACACCGGAAGACGAGTTTGCATACGTGCAACTTAAACAGAGCTATAATAAAGCGCTCGGCCGCATGCCCGAAAAACAGCGAACTGTATTTTTGATGAGCCGGGTGGAGAACCTGAAATACAACGAGATAGCTGAGATGAGCGGAATCAGTGTAAAAGCAGTGGAGAAGCGAATGAAGGCAGCACTGGAATTTTTAGACGCGAACATCAACAGAAATGAATGAAAGAAATTTACATAGAACACCAATAAGCGATAACGAAAAACTACTTTTCGGGAAGGGGAAAATTAACTGGGAAAAATCGCAGGATGAGGTTTGGAACGAACTGCAGCAAAAGATTTCGGAAGGACCACATGTTGAAGTGGTTTCGTTAACGCACCGAATTTTACAGTGGTCGGCAGCCGCCATTTTGGCAGTATTAGTTGGCTTGCTGGGTTTGGTTTCCACATACACCAAAGAAGTTGAATGCCTGCCTGGCGAACATCAACTTGTGCAACTTCCCGACCACTCGACTGTTGAGTTGAATGCTGCTTCAAAATTAACGTATTACCCGCTCAAGTGGAAACTCGAACGCAAACTGAAGCTGGAAGGAGAAGCTTATTTTAATGTTAAAAAGGGCAGGAAATTTTATGTGCGGTCTCAAAATGGTACCACCACAGTTTTGGGAACTTCATTCAATATTTATACACGTCAAAAGGAGTATCGGGTAACCTGTTTAACCGGTAAAGTTGAAGTGAGCAGTGGTGACAGGCAAAAGGTAGAATTGCTGCCAAACAACCATGCAGAACTGGAAAAGGGAAAACTGGTCGTGAAAAAAATGTTTGAGCCTGAAAATGCGATTGGTTGGAAAAACAACCAGTTCTTTTTTGCCAACCGACCCCTGATTGAAGTAATCGATGAAATTGAACGACAATATGCGGTTACGATACAACTGGCACCTGAGCTGAACAATCGCAACTTTGGAAGCAATTTTTCGAAGAAGCACAGCGTTGAAGAAGTGTTGGACTATGTTTGCAAACCTATGAACCTGAAGTTTGTCAAACAATCGGAAAATGTATATTTGGTTGTCGAAAAAAGTTAATGTCACGATTTGCAGGATTGGTTGTTTTTCTGTTACTGGCTTTTCAGGTAGCAGCACAAACATCCGGTAAAATAAAAGTAAATGCCCGGAAAACTCCCCTGGATCAGGTATTGCTTGATCTAAAAGCGAATTATGGTTTTCAGTTTGCTTTCGACAGCGATTTGCTCGCCCGGTATCCGGTTACGGTGAACCGCTCTTTTGAAACGGAGGATGAAACGATCCGGTACCTCGTGCGCAATCTTCCGCTGGATGTTGAGAAATCAGGTGACGTTTTCCTGATCATTCCGCAAAAAGAAGGAGTAAAGGCTTCACCCGTTTTCCGGATCTCTGGACAGGTACTCGAGATCAATAGCAACGAGCCATTGCCGTATTCCAATGTTCTTATAAACCAGCGACCCGTGCAGGCCGATCAGCAAGGGCATTTCAATTATATTGCTTCAGCAGATACCGGTTTTAACGTGCAGATTTCGCACCTGGGTTATTTTATTTACGACACACTGGTTACCCAAAGTATTCAAAAGAAATTTTACCTCATTCCGCACATTGAGCGCATAGAGGAAGTGGAGGTTCTCAGCAATCCGATTGAAAAATCGACACTGATTGGCAACCAGGCCGGACGAATGAAGATCAACCACCAGATTGCTCCGATCTTGCCGGGGCATGGTGATAATTCTATTTTTAACCTTTTGCGATTGATGCCGGGAGTGCTGGCAGCAGGAGAGCAATCGAACGACTTATTGATATGGGGTGCCTACGAAAGCCACAGCAAGGTTCAGTTCGATGGATTCACGGTTTTTGGACTCAAAAACTTTAATGATAACATCAGCGTGGTTAATCCTTTTATGGTGAAGAATATAGAGGTTATGAAAGGAGCCTATGAAGCCCGCTATGGTGAAAGGGTAGGAGGTATTGTCGATATCACTGGGAAAGATGGAACTCTGCTTAAACCTACGCTTGAATTGAATATTAATTCTACCACCATTAATGGCATGCTGCAATTGCCATTATCAAAACGTTCATCGCTGATTGCCGCTTACCGACAAACGTACTATCAGTTGTATGATCCCACTCAATTATCGTTTTTTACACGAAAAGAAAAGAATAACAGCAAAGAAAATGCCAATCCCAATGCCCAAAATCAAAAGCTAAATTTTAATGTTACGCCTGATTTTAGCTTTCGGGATGCAAATCTGAAGTATACGTTTAAAGGAAATGATGGTGCTCGTTTTGCACTGAGTTTATATGGTGGCGGTGATAATTTCATGTATGACATGCAAAGCGAGATTGCGCGTTACATGATCTCCCGGACCGAAGAAGAACAAAACCGGCAATACGGCGGATCAATACAATATAACCAGTCTTGGGGGAATGGAGATGCGACTAATATTACCCTGGCATATTCCTCCTTTCAGCAAAAAAGTTTTGAGGAAAATACAACTGAAAATACCAAAACTGATATATTGCGTACCACAAAACTGGCCGACTCGGATAACTCGGTTGATGAATTAAAGCTGAATGTGGAGCATACCCTGAATTTTGAAAAAGGACATAAAATACTGCTTGCTGCTGGCGGCATAGACAACCGTGTTCAATTGTCGCGAATGCGGAATGAAGAAACTACCTTTGACCTGGATAACAGCATGCCCCGCTTATTTGCTTACGTACAGGATGAATTGCCGATAGGTAAATTGATCGAACTTAAAACAGGTCTTCGTTTCATTTATGCAAGCGAATTTAATAAATGGTATTTCGAGCCCCGCGCTTCTGCTTCGTTGAATATTGCAGATGGTTTGAAATTGAATGCTGCCTGGGGAATGTATCATCAGTTTACCGCAAAAACTACCCTGCTCGACAGTGCATATAATTTCTCGACTTTTTGGGTGAATTCAGATACGAAGGAAATTCCTGTTTTGAGCGCCGAACATTATGTTGCCGGATTGGCTTTTGATAAGAACGGCTGGTCGGCAAGCGCTGAAGTGTACTACAAAACGACCGAAGGATTAACCCGCTTTTTCAACGAGAACAAATTGTTTGAGCGTGGATTTTACCCGGGGAATGCGCGTAGTTATGGCCTGGACCTGTTCCTGAAAAAAGAATACAAACGACAAATGGCATGGATCTCGTATACCTTGAGCCAAACTGAAGAACATTTCCCGTTTTATGTGCGCGAATATTACCAGCCGGCACCCCAACATCAGAAACATGAATTAAAATTTGCCGGTGTGTTGAATTATAAACGATTTTACCTTTCGGCGAACTATGTTTATGGTTCCGGATTCGAGCGTTTTGATATTGAAACAGAAGATGGTGTAAATCTCGATCAACCGTATAACCGAATCGATGCTGCCCTTGTCTACAAATTCAAACCGGGAAAAGTAAAAGCTGAAGTAGGCATTTCTGTTCTGAATGTCTTGAATACCGACAATATCAAATATTCGAATCTGCGCGTAAGTTCGGTCGAAGAGATCAGTTTGGTTGGTGTTTATGCGGATGCGATTCCATTTACACCTGCACTTTTTTTGAAGATTGAATTGTAAACCATCAAATCTTTTTCATTGTTTCTGAACCAAAACCCTTTCTATCGGTTAGAACTATCTAAAAACTTACAGGTATTTCAAATATGAACAATCGTTTTCTGGCCAAATTTCTCAATGTTGTTGAAAAAGGTGGAAATGCTTTGCCGCATCCTGCCACACTGTTTGCATTATTTGCTCTTTTTGTGGTATTTCTTTCCGGGTTTTTAAGTTTATTCGACATTCATGCAATTCATCCCCGAACCGGAGAAATGATCGAACCCGTTAACCTGATGTCAAAAGACGGGTTGGGAAGAATATTAAAGGAAATGGTAACCAATTTTACCAGTTTTGCTCCGTTGGGCACGGTTCTGGTTGCCATGCTGGGAATCGGAATTGCTGAAAGCAGTGGTTTTATTGCTACCGTTTTACGATTGCTGGTAACCTCGGCACCACGCCGCTTACTGACTTTTGTAATTGTATTCTCCGCCATCTTGTCGAATACGGCCAGTGAAGTAGGTTATGTGTTGCTTGTTCCGCTTGGTGCCATTATTTTTCTTGCGGTTGGAAGACATCCGCTGGCAGGAATGGCGGCGGCATTTGCCGGTGTTTCAGGTGGTTACAGCGCTAATTTACTCCTGGGCACCATCGATCCGCTTTTAGCCGGACTATCGGAAGAAGCTGCCCAGATTATTGATCCACAATACCTGGTAAACCCGGCTGCGAATTATTATTTCATGTTCGTTTCAACTTTTTTTATCGCTATCGCCGGTACCTGGGTGACAGAAAAAATTGTGATTCCCCGACTTGGTATATACGAAGGTGATGAAAAACCCGAAGAGTTGCGCAAACTGACTTCAGATGAAAAGCGCGGATTGAAATTCTCGATCGTAGCGGGAATTCTTTTAACCGCATTCATGTTGGCAGGAATTATTCCTGAGCATGGCTATCTGCGTGGCGAAGACGGTGATCTGCTGCGTTCTCCATTCTTAATGGGAATTGTTGCCATCATTTTCATTGCTGCTGCTGTTTTAGGAATTGCATACGGAATTGGCGCCCGCACATACAGTAGCGATGCCGACGTAATGAAAGGCATGGGAAAAGCAATGGAGACACTTGGTATTTATATTGTGCTCACCTTTTTTGCGGCACAGTTTGTAGCCTATTTCAAATGGACGAACATCGGATTGATATTTGCCATCGAATCGGCACATTTTATCCAGACACTGAATCTGGGATCGGTTCCGTTAATGATTGCATTTATTATCCTGGTAGGAGTACTTAACTTGTTTATGGGCAGTGCCTCGGCTAAGTGGGCCATTCTGGCACCGGCTTTTATACCCATGTTTATGATTTTAGGGTATTCGCCTGAATTAATCCAAAACACCTACCGCATCGGGGATTCGGTCACCAATATTATTTCACCTATGATGTCGTACTTCGCCCTGATTGTAGCCTTTTTTCAGCGTTACGATAAAGGTGCCGGAATTGGAACGATCATAGCAACCATGCTGCCTTATACCTTTTTCTTTTTCCTGGTGTGGGTGATTATATTAGTTATTTGGTTGCTGCTTGGTTGGCCGGTTGGTCCTGATTCCGGATTGTATTATCCTGCAGGTTAAAGATTCCGGCATTCTGGTCTATTGGAATATTAGTTGTGTATCGGGTTAATGTGCTGGCTGGAAATTTTTTCCCAGTTCGAAGGCTCCGTAATTACTCAGTTTAAACCGCCATCCAAGGTTGAGTGGCAACATGGCTTTGAAAATCGTTTCGGCTGATAAATAAGAAAAAGCCCTGGCCACACGGCGTGAAATATTGGTGTAACTGTAAAATTGTTTTTGTACCCAGGCCGTTCCACGGTCAAGTGTTTCGATATCTATTAATTTTGGCTGGTGTACCACATGGAAAAAGTCGTAATGGCTCCAGTCTTTGTCAATTATACGGTTATCCTTGTCATATTCCGCAAAAAGAGGAGTTCCGGGGAATGGCGTCAGGCGCGTTGATTGCAGGGCATCCATATTCACTTCCATCAGAAAATCGAGGGTGTTTTCAAAAACATCCGGTCCATCCTGATCACTTCCAAATAAAAAACCACTGCAGATTGATACACCGGCGTGATGAATTTTACGAACGATTTCTTTGTAATCTTTTTTCCGGTTGGTATGCTTGTGGTAGGCTTCCAGTGTTTGTTCCGACAAGGATTCAAAGCCAATAAACAAACCCCGGCAACCACTGCGGGCCGCTAATTCAAGTAATTGATCGTCGGCAGCCATTCCAATGCCACACTGGCTGTACCATCTTTTATTCAGGGGGATCATTGCCTCAAATAATTCTTTGGCATATTCCTTATTCAGAATAATGTTATCGTCCATAAAAAGCACGTGTTTCCCGAGCGTTTTTAATTCATCAATTACCTGGTTAACAGGACGCGTCCTTATCTTGTAACGATTAAAAGCAGCTACCGAACAAAACGCACAATGATGAATACATCCCCGCGTGGCTTGCATGGCATTTGCAGTTACATAAGCATTGTCCTTCAACAGTTTTCGGTCCAGTTGTGGCAATTCGGCCAAATCGACGAGTTCACTGACATAAAATTTTTTCAATTCGCCATTTTGAAAATCTTTGATAATGCGCGGCACATTGTACTCTGCTTCGCCAATACAAATTGAATCTGCATGCTGAATAGCTTCTTCGGGCATGAAGGTGGGATGGTAGCCGCCAAAAATCACGGTCTTCCCCTTCGCTCTGAATATATCACCGATTTCGTAGGCTCGGGGTGCATTGTAGGTCATAAACGAAACGCCAATGATATCCGCATCGGTATCGAAATCGATTGGTTCAACATCCTCGTCAACTATTTTGCAACTGACGTGTGGAGGCATTGCCGCAGTTACATATAAACTGGGTAACATTGAAAAACGAAAGACACTGTGATTCACTGGTTTTTGGTTGGATTCAACACGCCACAACGGTGATGTAGGATTGATGAGAACGAATTTTAATGGCTTTGTTTCCATGGCTTAATCTTTTTGATGAATGGTCGTACGAAATGATTTTCCGTTATTATTCAGAAAGGAATCCGAAGCCACTATTAAAGTTACGATATTCCATGCAGAAATGCACATTATAGTATTTATTTGAATAAGAAGGCATCCATGGAATTAGAAGTTATCTTTTCTTTTATGATTAACTTTGTTTTATGAAATACTTCATTCGTATATTGGCCCTGTTATTCATTCTTTTGGGCTCGTGTTCCAAATCTGATAATCCCAAACCTGAAGGTGACGGTCAGCTTACTGTTTTTTTTGTGAATGATGTGCACGGGCAGTTGGACAACTTCGAAAAAGTTAAGCACATCATTGATCAGGAACGACAGATAAGCAATGTGATAGTAGTTAGCAGTGGTGATGTTTTTTCGGGAAATCCGGTTGTGGATAATGCTGCAGAGAAAGGGGCGCCAATGGTAGATGTCATGAATCGCATAGGCTTCGATCTAGCCGTTTTGGGGAACCACGAATTCGATTATGGAACTGATGTTTTGCGGGATCGTTTCGAACAGGCAACTTTTGACTGGATCTGCGCCAATGTCGAAAAAGGAACAACAAATTTACCACAGCCTAAAAGTTATACAACCGTAAGTTTGGGTGGAATGAAAATTACTTTTTTGGGTTTGGTTGAAACAAACGGAAAAAGGTTTGGTACAATTCCTTCCGCACATCCCTGGAAAATGGAAGGATTAATATTTACCCGACCTGAAAATATCATTGACAATTTTACTTCACTTAAGAGCAGTGAGTCGGCTGATTTGCTTATTGTTTTGTCTCATCTCGGTTTTTCGGGCAACGACGAGATACTGGGGGATGCTCAGTTGGCCCAAAACTATGGTTGGATCGATCTGATAATTGGGGGGCATTCACACCAGGAAATTAATGAAGTTGTAGACGGAACACCCGTTTTTCAGGCCGGAAGTTACTTGCACAAATTGGGCAAGATTAACCTGACCATCGAAAATCGACGGATAGTAAATCACAGTTTTGAATTGATTGATCTTGATCATTACCAGCAAAAAGACGAAGATTTAATGGCAGTAATTGATGAATACAACAACCTGCCCTATCTGAATGATGTAATCGGAAATTCGCTGAGCGCTCTGAATAAATCGGAAATCGGATGTTTTTATTGTGACGCATTGCGCTCGGTAATGAACACCGACATTGCATTTCAGAATACAGGAGGTGTTCGTGCTGCCCTAGATGCAGGTGAAATTACCAAGCGCGAAATTTTTGAAATATCGCCTTTTAATAACGGAACTGTGATTTACGAAATGACGGTGGGAGAAATTAAACATTTTCTGAAAGATTCGGGATCGGGTTTTTACTATTCAGGAGTGAGCATCACAAAATCGGGCAGTGATGTAGTGATCAGGGATCAGAACAACTCCACGATTCCTGATGATTATGTACTTACCATCGGCATTAACGATTACATTCCGGCCGTGCACGAACTGTACTTTCCTTCGGAGGGAAACCGGCAATTGTTAACGGCTGCCGAAACCCTTATTTATTACCTGGAAAACATAAACAGTACAATCGATTACCAGGGATCGAGCTGTTATTTCAGGTACTAGTTTTCTGCAGAAATGAAGCCAAAGTCATAAAGTTAATATTGCCCTTCACTAATTTTATAAATATTAAAATCAAGTTGTTTTACGATATCTCCAGATTGCCAGACCTAAAAACAAAACGCCCAGAACAATCAACGACACAAATTCTTCGAGCAGATCCATAAATCCGGAACCTTTTAATACGACATTTCTCATTATCCGCATGAAATAATATAGCGGATTGGCGCGATCGACTGCCTGAGCCCAGTAAGGCATACTTTCAACGGGGGTGAATATTCCACCCATCATGATGAAGACCATCATGAAAAAGAAACTTACCAGCATTACCTGCTGCTGCGTGTCGGTTACGGTAGAGATGAAGAGTCCCAAACCAAGTGCGCCGATTAAGTAAACGCTTGTCATTCCAAGAAGAGTCAGGAGACTTCCGACGATGGGTAAATCGAAAATTAGCCAGGCAATGAAAAGCCCAAATGCCATATCGAAAAGTGCAATTACCCAGAAAGGGACCAGTTTCCCGATGATGAACTGGTATTTTTTTACAGGCGTTACGTTAAGTTGTTCAATCGTCCCAATTTCCTTCTCACGCACCAGGTTCATCCCGGTCATAAACATACCGATTACCGTAACCAGTACCGCCAAAATTCCTGGTGCCATAAACCAGTGGTAATCCAATTCGCTGTTATACCAGTAACTTTCTGAAATCTCTACTTCAGCCGGTGGATTAAACTCCGGAATTCCTTTCCATTCAGCAATCAGTTTTTTATTGAAATCGCCAATTATCCGCGAAGAGTAAGAGTAGATCAGTTGTGCTGAATTACCGTCTATGGCATTTATAAGCAACTGAAGTGTTGCTTTGTCATCCCGGACCAGTTTACGTTCCAAATTTGGTGGAATAACCAGGATCACATCGGCATCATCGCTAAGCAACATTTCTTCGCCAATGCGCTCGTCGGGGACACCATATTCCAGATTATAGAATGGTATGGCATCGAATTTCGCCACCAGTTCGCGCGACGTGTCAGAAAGATCCTTATCCACGACGACCATATCGATTTTTTTCATATCGAAGGTGGCTGCATAAACCAGCACCAGCATTTGCAGTAAAGGCATTCCAAAAATCATCGGCAGCAGCGTACGGTTCCTAAAAATTTGCCTGAATTCTTTTTGTAATATGTAATGAATTGTTCTCATAATTTTGCTCGGTACTATTCCAGCCTGATTTTAAATTTCCTCACACTCAAGGCAATAAAAAACAGTGTCATGCCAATGATAATTAGGGTTTCTTTCCAAACGAAAAGTAGGCCCACTCCTTTCAGCATGATGCCCCTTATGATGGTAATAAAATAACGTGCCGGCATTATATGGCTGATCCATTGCAAAACCAGGGGCATGTTATCGATGGGGTAGATAAATCCTGATAAAATGATAGTGGGCAGCATTAAACCGATCATCGATATAAACATGGCCGTCATTTGATTTTTAGATATGGTCGAAATAAGTATGCCCAAACAGAGCGCCATCAGGATGAAAAGAACCGTTTCGAGCATCAGCAGGATGAAACTGCCCATGATGGGAACGCGGAACACGAAATGGCCAATCAGCACAATAACAAATGCATTAACAATGGACAGGATCAGGTAGGGAAGTACTTTGCCGATGATGATTTGTGATGGCCTGAGTGGAGAAACCAGCAGAATCTCCATCGTTCCCAGCTCTTTTTCGCGGGTTATGGAAATGGAGGTCATCATTGCCGAAATCAGCATAAGAATGAGCGCCATTACCCCGGGAACAAACATGTAAGCACTGCTCATTTCCTCGTTAAAGTACATACGGACCTCCGGCTCTATTTGGAGCGGCAATTCCAGATTGGGATACAAATCACGAATGTAGTCGTTGATGATTCCGGTGGTGTACGAAATAGTTAGACGAGCCATGTTGGGATCCGAAGCGTCGGCAATAAGCTGTACTTTTGCTTTTCCTTCGCGGGTTAGTTTTTCTCCAAAATCGCTTTCAAAAACAATCACTTGTTTTACTTTCCCTTTTCTGAAAATGGCATCTATATCGGCGGTACTTTCCAGGTTTCGATCGAGAATGAAATAGCCGGATGAAATTATTTTGTTGGTGATTTTTAAGGATGTTTCGTCTTTCGCCTGATCGTAAAATGCAATGTGTACATCTTTTATCTCGTTTTTTATTACCGTTCCAAATATCAGCAATTGGGCAATCGGTATCCCAAACAGGATAAGTACGGTTCTCGGATCCCGAAAAATGTGGTAAAATTCTTTTTTTATAAATGACCGAAGTTGTTTCATTTTCTGCCAGGCGCACAGAGCCTTGAGCTGTGCGCTTATTTTAGTTTTTCTGAAAATTTGTAATTCCACCCTGGATATTATCTAATAGTGTCAATACTATTTCGAGTTGTTTTGTGCTGATATAACCGAGCTTTTGAGAAATGATTAACTGTGTTTCAAGTTCATAGGATGAACCTCTGGATATATTCAAAAATCTCCTGAAATCCGGGTCCGAATTACGTCCGTAGCCTTCAGCAATATTTGATGGTATGGATACGGCTGAGCGCTGCATCTGGGATGCTAACCCAGATTTTTCGTGTTCAGGGTAACCAGCAGTTAACGCATAAACGTTGGTCACAATCTCGATTCCTTCATTCCATATTTTTAGATTTTTAAACTTTTTCATCGTTCTATTTTTTGAGATTAATTAATAATTGATTCAATTGAAAAGCTCGAAGCAAGAAGCTCACTGCTCACAGCAAATCTTTATCGAGCTATTTTTACAAATACTTCATCCATATTTTTGGCCTTGTATTTTTCTTTCAGTTTTGTCGGCGTGTCAAGCGCCTCAATTTTACCGGCTTCCATAATCGACACGCGATCGCAGTATTCGGCTTCATCCATGTAATGGGTGGTTACAAAAACAGTTATTCCTTCAGCCGCAGCTTCATAGATCAGGTCCCAGAACTTTCGGCGTGTTACCGGATCGACACCTCCAGTTGGCTCATCGAGGAAAACAATGCCTGGCTCATGAAAGATGGCTACCGAAAAAGCAAGTTTTTGTTTCCAGCCCAACGGAAGCCCTGCAATCAGTTTCTTACGCGCACTTTCCATCCCAAGTTTTTTCAATATTTCAGTTTCTTTCGCTTTTCTTCTTTGGGGTGTAATACCATAAATTCCTGCATAGAGCCTTATATTTTCCGAGACCGTCAGGTCTTCGTACAAGGAAAATTTTTGGCTCATGTAACCAATATTCTTTTTGATCTTTTCGGTTTCGCGATAAATATCGAATCCAGCCACTTTTACTTCGCCGGAAGTAGGTGCTGAAAGACCACACAGAATTCTGATGGCGGTGGTTTTACCGGCACCGTTAGCTCCCAGGAACCCGAAAATTTCACCCTTGTATACATCGAATGTCAGGTTGTCATTTGCGGTAAAATGGCCAAACTTCTTCACCAGGTTTTTGACGGTGATTATTTTTTCCTTCGATACAGTCATCAGTTTCAGTTTTCAGTCAATTACTTTACTACTTCCGAATTTCTCCGGATGATTCATCATATAATTCAGTAGTTTACCAATCTCAATGCATTCATTATAAAATCGTTCGTGTTTGTTTTTATTCAAATATTCACAGGCAATCGCAAAATCAAGCCAGGATGCGGTTTCGCTATTTTCACCATCGGAATCGGTGAGTTTACTCAAAAAATGTTTTGGATAACGTCTTTTTCGGTAAGCTTCAGCAATATTGGTGCACGTTGAACGTGATGACCTGCAAATCTGATCGGTAAGTGAATATCTTTCTTCTTTTGGAAAAGTTTTCGATTCTTCAAAAATATCCATCGCCAGTTTAAAAGCTTTCTGGTAGACGATCAATTCTTTGAAATCCATGATTTATGTTTTTATCGTTATTTTTTCTGTCAACTGTGACTGCTAGCTGTGACCTCGAATCGCGACTGTTCACTTGATAGTTTACAATTTCGTTTGCATTCCCATGAAAACATCCTCAATACCGGGTGTAATTTCTTCCACTATAATTTTGCTGTGGTTTTTGCTTTTAAGGTAACTTTTCAGTTCGGTGATTTCCACACCGTCGTTCTGTCCCGTAAAATGTGCAAATTGTCCGAATGCAAAAACAGATTCAGCTTTATCAAAGGCGCGCAAATCGTTGATCAACCGAAACATGTCTTCCGATCTCACCCGAATGATCTTATGCGGGAATTTTTCAGTAATTCGATCAGGCGAATCCACATCCATCATTTCTCCATTCTGCATAAGCGCCACCCGGTCACATAATCCTGCCTCGTCCATATAAGGTGTCGATACCATGATAGTGATGCCTTTCTCCTGCAGTTTCTTCAGCATTTCCCAGAACTCTTTTCGCGATACGGCATCCACTCCTGTTGTGGGTTCGTCGAGCACCAGTATTTCGGGTTTATGAATCAAGGCACACGATAAGGCCAGTTTTTGTTTCATCCCGCCGGAAAGCTTGCCGGCTCGCCGAGTTTTGAAGGGTTCGATCTGGTAATAAATATCGCGTATCATGTCGTAGTTTTCCTGCACAGAAGTTCCGAACACCGTTGCAAAAAAGTTCAGATTTTCTTCTACACTCAGGTCCTGGTAGAGGGAGAAACGTCCGGGCATGTATCCAACCAAATGACGAATCTTTTTAAAATCGTTAACGACATCCAGCCCCTTCATTTTTACATTGCCCGAATCGGGCAGAAGTAGGGTCATTAGTATTCGCATCAATGTTGTTTTTCCCGCGCCATCGGGACCAATCAACCCAAAAAGTTCGCCTTTTTTTACCTCAAGCGAAACGGCTTTCAATGCCTTAACATCGTCGTATGATTTTGTTATTTTGTTTATTACTATCATATCACTTTGCGAATGATTCCAACTGCGAGGGCCAACAAAAATTTTTCACTGAAACCGAATTTCTCCCGGCATCCCGATTTTTAAAGTACCGTCGTTTTGTACAGCGACCTTTACTGCATAAACCAGCTTAACCCGTTCTTCTTTTGTTTGAATGATCTTTGGCGTAAATTCGGCTTCCGGCGATATCCAGGTGATTCTGCCCTTTAATTCCTGATTCTCGGTTTTTGTTTCGTCGATCAATACGTTGACTTCCTCTCCGATTTTTACCTTCGGTAATTGTGCCCCGCTCACATATACTTTCAATGTGAGCACATCCAGATTCGCCAATTTAAACAATGGTTTGCCCGGTGCCGCCAGTTCGCCTCTTTCTACATAGGTTTCCAGTATTGTTCCCCCGGAAGGTGCGGTAACGATACAACGTTCCAGCATATCGCGGGAAGCGGCCTGCTGTGCATCCAAAACTTCCAGTTCTTTGTTTACGGCAGTGTATTTGGTTTGAGTGTTTTCGATCTGACGCTCAAGTACACTGATCTGTCCGTTAATGTCGTCGAGTTGCTTTTGAGTGGCAGCGCCATCTTTCAACATATTTTCCACGCGTTTCTGATTAATGCGCAGGTTCTTGATCTGTTCTTCAAAAACTTCAATTTGTGTCCGGATCGACTGGCGATTGGCGGTAACTGTTGCCTTTTGAGCCTCAATCTGTTTTAATTTCAGACTGACCTGCATGGTGTCGATGACTGCAGCCATTGCTCCCTGTTCAATCTGTTGCCCTTTCTCAATGTTCAGTTCCAGTATCTTGCCCGACGATTCAGCAGAAACGATAACCGGATCAGCTTCAAAATTTCCAAATGCATCCGATTTCTCCTCGTTATTACCACAGGCGAAAAACAGAAATGTTACCAGTATTAAAATGAATGATTTCTTCATGATCGTATTTATTTTATGTGTTTATTTTATCACTTTTCCCTGAATGAGGTGGTATCTTTCACGTGCTTCGTTTAGCTGAATTTTATGCAACTCGTAATTGAGTTTGACAACCGTTTCTGCTTGTACTTCCGTTATGTACTCTGTAGCTGTGATCAACTGGTTTTGTAATTTCGATTCGGCTGCTGCAGTAATTGCAGCACGCAGCGCCAGCAGTTCTTCATCGGTTTGTATCATTTTTTTAAGTTTGTCAACCGTTTCTTTCTGTTGCACCTGGAGCAACTTGATGTTTTGCCGGAATACATCTTCGTTAAAGGTTAACGATTCCTGTTGCAGTTTCAATACTTCTTTTTTGCGCGCCGTATTTTTCCAGTCGAAAGCATTCCAAGAAATACCTACCCCAACCATGTACCACGAGTCGAATCCATCGTTGAGCATGTTTAGTCCGGGTTTTCCATAACCCAACTGACCAAAACCAAAAACCTTCGGATTACGGGTTTTATCCAGTATTTCCATTTGCGATTGCAATAAATTGGCTTTTTCGAAGAACAACCTCAGTTCGGGCCGGTGCAGTTCCGCGTCATAAAATAATTCGCCTCCCGAATAAATGAGTTTCAAATCGGATGTGATTGATTTACCGGTCAATACTTCGAGCATTTGGTTGGCCGCATTTTTTGCTGCTTCCAACTGTGTTTTGTTTTGTTCAAGATTTAACAGTTCTGCTTTTATAACCAGTGCCGAAGAAGGTTCGATTACGCCGTTTTCCACACCCGATTGAACAGTTTTCAGGCGTTCCTGCAATACCTTCTCCTGAGTTTCCACCACTGCCTTTTGCTGGTCGATAACCAATGTAGTGAAAAAGGCCTGCGCAACCTGTTCATACAATTTATATATTTCAATCTCGAGTTCACTTAAATGGCTTTTCAAAACCGCATCTTCCAGTTCGCGGTTTGCTGCAGAAATACCGCCGTCCCATATCGCTTGTTTCAATTCGGCGTAGGCTTTGTATTGATCTTTCGGCACCGTTGGCCCGGTAAAACCCGGAATTACGGTGGGGATCTCGGTTACTTTCGACTGGTATGAAATCTGCCCGTTCAGCGAAAGTTGTGGGTAGTAACTCGTCTTCAGGTTTTCCCGGTTCAGTTCCGAGATTTGTTCCCAAAGCTGCGATTGTTTCAGGTTCGGATAATTTTGCCGTGCCCAGGTGTAACACGTGTCAAGTGGCACTTCTTTTTGCGGGAAAGCAAAAGTTCCATAAAATACAAATAATATGGTGAGAAATCGTTTCATGGCATGAGCGAATTTAAAATGAATGTTTTTACTGTTTCTTTTCGTTGCTGAAGAAAGCGTTCGTATTCTTTTTTGTTGTTATCAAAGAACATAATATTCAGTAGCGGACCTGCAGCAACAGGAAAAATGCTCAGTCCAAGAACATTTACCATAAGGTCACGCGGATCCATTTGCCTTATGTTTCCTGCATCCATTTCACGTTCGAGCATGGCAAAAATATCGGCCGGCACAACACCGGAGCTTTTAATGATATGTGCCAGAATTTCCGGATCACGATTCATTTCCTTTAAAATGAAGGTTGGAAGAAAAGGATTGCGCTGCAGTAAATCGATATACTTTTCCAGGAAACTGCCCAGCTTTTCTTCAAAAGGCTGATCGGAATGCACCAGTTCCATCAGATTTGGAAATATCTTGCTGAATACCTTTTTAAAAATGGATTCAAAAAGTTTTTGTTTCGTGCGGAAATAATAATGCAGCAAGGCTTTGTTAATGTCTGCACGATCGGCTATTTCCTGCATGCGTGCACCATCCATCCCTTTTTGAATAAAGACTTCCTGTGCCGCTAAAAGAATTTTTTCTTCCGTATTGTCTTTTTTGATTTCATTCATGGCATTAAGCTTTTGATTTAACCAGTTGGTCAAAAATAGATGTAATAAAGCAATTAACCAAATAATTTAACCACATAAATTAACTAATTGGTTAAAATTGATTTATTTTGAATTTCTTTTACCTTTATGTTTGAACCTAAAAAATTCTAATCCATGAAAAAATTTCGAGTTTCCCTTGGCGTTTTTATCATTTTGATTGCTCTTACTAGCAGCTATTCTTCAAATTCGTCGAAAGAGAAAAAGGTGGAGAAATCCACGTCGGAGTGGATACAGCTCTTTAACGGCGAAAACCTGGACGACTGGATAATCAAATTCAAGGGTGAAGAGTTGGGTGTAAATTACAACAATACATTTCGGGTGGAAGACGGTCTCTTGCGTGTTTCGTATGACAACTGGGATGAATGGAATGGAAAATTCGGACATATTTTTTACAACGAAGAATTTTCGCATTACAAGCTTCGTGCAGAATACCGGTTTGTTGGTGAACAGGTGAAAGGGGGACCGGGCTGGGCCTACCGTAACAACGGTTTGATGTTGCATGGTCAGAGCGCCGAATCGATGGAACTCGATCAGGATTTTCCCACATCGATTGAAGTCCAGTTGCTGGGGGGAAACGGTATCGATCCTCGTCATAACCTGAATGTTTGCACCCCGGGTACAAATATTGTGATGAATGGGGAGTTAATCACCCAGCACTGCAACGATTCCCGCTCGAAAACATATCACGGCGACCAGTGGGTTACTGTGGAAGTGGAGGTACATGGCGGCAATGTGATCCGACATTTGATCGATGGGGAAGAAGTGTTGTCTTACGAAAAACCGCAGTATGATCCTGAAGACCCAATTGCCCGGAAACTGATTCCTGCTGATGGAAATCTTATCATTACCAGGGGAACTATTTCTTTACAGGCTGAAAGTGCGCCCACCGATTTTCGTAAAGTTGAATTACTGGTGCTGGACGAGTAAAAATCAGGCAGCCATTTTTCGAGCTCTCCGGTTGGCAAAATTTAGGGCGATCAGGGAGACAGCGATAACAGCCATTCCAATTATTGATATTAGATCCGGTTTTTCATCGGCAAGGAGCATCCAGCTAAGCGCGGCACCGGAAACCGGGATCAGGAATTTCCACACATTGAGTATGGATACTTTAACGCCCGGACGTTTCAGCAAGGTGTACCAAATGGTAATGGCTGCAGCCGATAGAAAACTGAGCCAGGCCAGTGCATACCAGTATTTTGGCGGAAATGGACCAAGATGGATTCCTTCCAAGGGAACCGATACAACAGACAACATCAAACCACCGATCATCAATGAAGTAGAACTCAGGACGATGGGCGAGATACCTGTCGATTTTTTGGCGATCAGAACATTGGAATAGCCGGAAACAACATTGTTGATCAGTAATAGCGCAATTCCTAAAAATTCCAGCTCGCCTTTCAGTTCTACATTTGCCCGTCCAAGGGTTATAATGGCAATACCGGCTACGCCAATTAGGATGCTTCCTGTTTTCAAAGGTGTCATTTTATCGTTGTGAAACGAAAAGTGAGCAACGAGCGCAATAAACAAGGGTTGTGAACCAACGATCATGGCAGCCAGTGCACTGGGAACCAGGTTCAAACCACTGTAAAAAAGCGCGTATTGGCCAAAGATCTGTACCACTGAAAGCAACAGAATAAACCGTAGGTTTTCTTTTAACTCCAATAGGAAGCGTTGCGGTTTTCCAAAATACAGGAAGATAAGCACACCGGAAATAAAAAATCGAATACCGGCAAATTGAAGGGGTGTATGGAATTCGAGCCCAATCTTAACACCCACGAAGGCTGTCGACCAAAGCCAGCAGGCCAGAATAGCCAAAAAAGTCGTGCTTTTAAAAATGTTGTTCATAATCTAAAATCGGATGCAAAGGTGTGAAATATTATGGAAATACGAAGTCCGTCTTTAAAATTAGAACAGGGTGTCTAAAAATTCTATGAAAAATTGTTTTATCTTTTTAAAATATGGCTGTTCAATCCGGAATTTTTCAGCGCACGCCACAAAAAGGCTTAAATTGGCACCTCAAATAAAAAACAATGGCAAAAAGAATCATTAACAGTTACGAGGAATTTGAGGCCCTGCTGGGTGAACTTATCGGGGTTTCAGACTATGTGCAGATCACCCAGGAGCAGATCGATAAATTTGCGGATGCCACGATGGATCATCAGTGGATTCACACCGATCCGGACCGTGCAGCCAAAGAATCGCCGTTTGGGACGACCATTGCACATGGTTACCTCTCGCTTTCCATGCTTACCTATTTATGGTACAACGTGGTTGAGGTGAATAACGTAAAAATGATTGTGAATTACGGCATTGAAAAACTTCGATTTCAGTCACCGGTGAAGGTGAATGACCGCATACGTGCCATTGTTTCGTTAAACGATATTAAAAATCTGCGGGGAGTTGCCCGGATTCAGGTAAAAATCGTAGTTGAAATTGAGGGGGAAAAGAAGCCCGCCTACGATGCACTGGTGAATTTCCTTTACCACTTTAATTGATTAGAAAAATCAATGAGTGTTGAGAAATGGCTGAACTCATTGTTTTACTGTTGTTTCAAGCAGCCCTTCGCATGCATCTTCAAGCAGGTCGAGCACCAGTTCGAAGCCATCTGAGCCCCCGTAGTAAGGATCGGGAACTTCATCATAGCCAAAGTTGCGGCTAAAATCGGTCATTTTGTAAAGCTTTTTGAGATCGTGTGCATTTCGGGCCATACGTTTCAAATCTTCCATATTGCTGTCATCCATTCCAACGATCATGTCAAAACGATCAAAATCGGCATGCGGATCAAATTTCCGACTGATGCTTGTGAGGTTATATCCACGCCTGATGGCGTGTGATTGCATACGTCGATCAGCTGGTTCACCGGCATGCCATCCTGAAGTTCCGGCCGAATCGATCTCAAAATCATTGCTTTCGCCCTTCTTTTTTACGATTCCCGTAAAAACCGCCTCTGCACTGGGTGAACGGCAAATATTTCCAAGACAGACAAATAGTATCTTTTTCTTTTCCATTTCTTTTTAGCTAGAGGCACAAGCAGCAAATTGCATGAACTGAGAACTGATAATTGGGACTGGCCACTGCATTTCTACGCTTCCGAGTTCCAGATCTCGTATGATTTTAAGGCCTGGTTTAACAACATTTCGTAACCATTCTTAACGGTGGCGCCACGTTCCTTCCCTTTGGCCATAAATTGGGTGACTTCCGGGTTATAAACGAGGTCGAATAACAAGTGTTTCTTTGTAATGAATTCATACGGAATTGATGGGCATATATCGACTTTGGGATAAGTTCCCAGCGGGGTGGCATTGATGATCAGCATACGCTCTTTCATCATTTGCTTATCGATATCTTCGTAACGGATTTCATTTTCGTGCAGTTCCTCGATAGACGCAGAAATGTAGTCGATCCCGAGTTTCTCCAAAACGTATTTCAATGCTTTTGAGGCCCCACCTGTTCCAAGTATCAAAGCTTTGTTGTGATAATCCTTTAATAAGGGGCGCAGTGAAGTCTCAAAACCGTGCGTATCGGTGTTAAATCCTTTCAGGTACACATTTTCGCCCGACCGCTTCACTTTTATGGTATTTACCGCACCAATTTGTTGTGCTGAATCATTAAGCTCGTCGAGAAACTGAATCACCTGTTCCTTGTAAGGTATGGTAACATTGAACCCTACCACTTCGGGGTTGTTTTGAACTACTTCTGGGAACTTATCGATGCTATCAATCTCGAAGTTTTCATAAGTCGCATCAATGTTTTCCTCCTCGAACATTTCAGTAAAAAAACGTTTCGAGAACGAATGCGTAAGCGGATAACCAAGAAGTCCGTATTTTTTCATTTTATAAGTATTGATTCATGTGTTTCAATCATGAAGGATCGGGTATCCAGCATCAAGTATTCAACTCACCTTTTTAACTTTTTACCAATTCCTTCGACAACAAATATAAGTACAAAGCCGAAAACAGCCAATGCTATGGCGCCCAGCAGCCAGGCTTCGTGTCCGGTAATTTGTTCATATGTTCCGGGAAGGATATTCCGTTCGGTAATTGGTTTTAATTCACCGTGACGGTCTATAATGGTTTCGGTAACTTCTTTCCAGGGCCACACTTTATTCAGCGAGCCCACCATAAATCCGGCCAGCATGGCAATGGTGAGGTTGTGGTATTTTCTTAGTAACCACGACAATACATTCGAGAAAGCGATGATTCCAATGGCTGCCCCTGCAAGAAAAATTCCGATAACCACCAAATTCAAATCGCCAACGGCACCCAGGATGAATTTATACATGCCCAGCAAAACCAGTATAAAGCTTCCTGAAATACCGGGCAGGATCATGGCACATATGGCAATCATTCCTGATACAAACACAAACCAGTAAGCGGTATTGGCCTCTGCCGGACTAAGCACGGTAATCGCATAGGCAATGGCAATACCGGCAATACCCGAGATCACGGTGCCGGCATTCCAGCTTTTTATCGAACGCGCCACATAAATGGCCGATGCCACGATCAGTCCGAAAAAGAAAGACCATACCAAAATGGGGTAGTGATGGAGCAGGTATTCCAGTCCTTTGGCCAGCGAGAATACACTGATGCCAATGCCGATAAAAACGCTGATCAGGAAGGTTCCGTTAATGGCTTTCCAGAATTCGTTGAGTTTAAAACTGAATAATAGCTTTAAAGCTGTTAGATTTATCGATTTGATCGAATTAATTAGCTCTTCATATATACCGGTGATAAAAGCAATGGTTCCGCCCGAAACGCCCGGCACCACATCGGCAGCACCCATTCCCATACCTTTGAGTGTGAGTAGTGCGTAATCTTTGAATGTTCTGTTCATATAAAACCTTACTAATGGAAACTGACTATTGATGGTTGGAAATTGTTGTTCGTTCTCAATAATCAAAACTCATTTTAAATGAGGGGCCAAAATACAAAAACCATGGTAATTGCGGGAAAAATGTGTTTATTTTTCTCCGCGTCTGAATTCGTCAACCACTTTTTTCAGCCGTTTACTTTTTAGCGATTTTGGATAAATATCGAACAGGTAATTGATGTTTTCGAAATCCTGCTTCATGGCAGCTTTCAGCCATTCAAATGCTTCTTTTTGTTTGCGGTCTTCGAGCAGGAAGGCAACCAGGCGGTATTTCAGCATTGAGTCGCTGTTTTTTTCAATGGCTTTTTGCAGCACATCCACAGACTTTTCTTTTTCGTCCATAAACCGCAGCAATTCTGCCCATGTTAACCAGATTTCCGTATTATCGGCATCTGCTTTGGTACCTTGTTTAAAGGCCTTCAGCGCTTCACTGCGCATGTCTCCGTCGTTATACACTTTGCCAAGCGTAAGCCAGTATTCCGAGTTTTGCTTATCGAGTTTTATGGCTTTTTTGATAAAAACTACGCTTTCGTCGAATTTTTGCTCGATCCACATGAGCAGTCCCAGACCAAACCAGGCCGTATCATTTTCCGAATTCAGGCTGATGGCTTTCTGATAATGGGCCTCTGCCTGAAAATTGTCTTCCAGGTTCAGGTAACATTCGCCAAGGTAGCAATAGGCATCGTCGTTATCCGGTTCAATTTTAAGGTATTCGTTATATTTTTCGATGGCTTCTTTAAACTCCCCGGCATTGGCCAGTGCATTGCCGATATTAAACAGAGCCATGTGAAAATTCTCATTGATCGCCAGGGTGTATTCGTAGGCCTCTATCGCTTTCTTGTGTTTATCTGCTTTGTTATACACAATGCCCAGATTGAACCAGGCGGTGTAATTGTACACATCATTATCGATGAAGCGGTTGTAATATTCGATACTTTTGTCATAGTCGCCCAGCTGATCGTAGAAAAAAGCCAGGTCGTAAAGGGCCAGATCATTTTCGGGATTAACCTCGATAGCCTTTTTCAGGTAATTCAGTGCTTTTTTTGTTTCGCCGATCTGTAAATGTGCTGAAGCAATATGGTAAAGCACTTCGTCGGAGTCACCATCAGCAAAATCCACTGCCTTTCGAAACGATTCATGTGCCTTATTATCGTTTCCCATGATCAGCCAGGCCGAGCCTCTTAACAGATGTACGTCGGGATTGTGTTCTTCCACGCGTTCTGCAATTTCGAGGTATTTATGCGCCTGATTGTATTTGCCTTTGCTGATGAGGATCTGGGCATATTTCAGTTGAAGCGGAACAGCGTTCGGATGGATCTGAATTCCCTGTCGTGCGGCGATCTCCGATGCGTTCAGGTCGCCTTCTTCCATTAACTGATCGACGATCCCTTCAAATTCCGAAACATCAAAGTACTTATTTCTTCCCGATACAAGCGAGCTTTTAAACTGCTTAAGTGCCTCACTCATATCTTCTTCCCAGAAATTATCTCTTTCCTCGTTCATTGGCAAAAAATGAGTTCGCGAAATTAATAAATCAACCGATACGACAAAACAGCCGCTTAAAGATGTTGCTCGCGTAAAAGGTCATTCACGGTTTTAACAGGATTGAACGTTTCGATCGGTACTTCAACGAAAAGGGTGTTCCAGTTGCTCATGGCACCATTCCAAAGGCCCGGTAATTCCTGGGCTTTCAGTTCCTTTCCATCTTTCGATTTTTTTGAAATAAATCCCGTTGCCGGATCGGTATATTTTGTCAGATCGTATTTTTCTCCCTTGTAATTTTTTACGCCACACACCAAATCAACCGGGTTGAAATGTGTCGCATGTTTAACAATATTTTGCTGCTGAACGCTTTCCGGATCGATCTGCGAACTTTCGACCACCTGCAATGAAACGGTTCCATCGGGATTTTGTGCCCAAAACGGACCTCCTCCGGGTTCGCCTTCGTTGCGCACCATACCACATACCCGCAGCGGGCGGTTCAGCTTTTCTTTCAGGTAATGGAACAGGTCTTCTTTTTCGGTGTAGTAGTGATTTTTTTCGGGTTTAATGTTCAAGGTATTTTCAAGGAAATTGGCCACTTCTGCGAGGAAAGCACTTTCCAGTGCAACGTGATGTTTTTCATTAATTTCCTTTTGGTACATGAACAATTTATCCTGATGTTTTAGCAGTACACCTGCCAGTGCCTTTTTGTAATCGATGGTAGTGAGTTTCAGGCGATCGGGCACCACATTATCGATGTTCTTGATAAAAATAATGTCGGCATCCAGGTCGTTCAGGTTTTCGATGAGGGCACCGTGGCCACCGGGACGAAACAATAAGCTGCCGTCTGCCTCACGGAAGGGGTCATTATTCAGGTCAACCGCAATGGTATCGGTTGATGGTTTTTGCTGGCTAAAAGTAACCTCGAATTTTACATCCAGCTCTTTTTCATATTTTTCTTTTACCCATTTCAGTAAAGTGTTAAAACCGGCCTGATGTTCGGGTGAAACTGTGAAATGGATTCGTGCTACGCCGTTGTTATCGCGTGCATATTTGGCGCCTTCCACCAGGTGTTCTTCAAAAGGTGTGCGCGCACCCGCCTTGTATTTATGAAATTTAAGCAATCCCTTGGGTTTATTCCCGTAATCGAGACCTTTGGGAGTTAACAGGTAAGCGATTTTATTTTTCACTGATTCATCTTCACCGTCGTTTTTTATTTCGGCCAGCAGTTCGCCTGCAAATGCAAATTTGTCGAATTCAGCAATGTACTGTGCAGCCGCTTTGTTTTCTTTCAGCACTGTCTCAGCGGGTTTACTTTCCATAGCTTCCAGGGCTTCAAATAAGGCTTTGAACATTCGACTGGCCGCTCCCGATGCAGGAACGAATTTTAAGGGTTTTGTACCTGTAGCTACTTTTCTGTCGAAACGCTCGATACGTTTTCCAAGGTCTTCTTTCGAAAGTTTTATGATGCCGTTGCTTACCGAAGCGGCTTCCTGGATGGGCAGATATGGAAATCCTTTTTTGAAATTTTCGATTTGTGACAGAACGGTTTCTTCCTTACTCCCTCGTTGTTCGATCTGTAACTTATCCTTTTCTGAGAACATATTCTGCGGTTTTATCTGTTTTTAAAAATAGACAATTGATTCTGGAATTAAAACCGTTCAAACGGAAGAATGGTTCTAAAGTTTTCAAGAAATGTTGATAAGTTCTCGCTAAGATGCAGTGCTCTGGAATTTTAGCTAATTTTATGCTCGAAATTCACCGCCGATGGAGCATAAAACTTTTAGCTGGGGACACAAACGACGCTACAACGACTTCCCGACTTACTTCAGAAACCTTTATTCAGAGCGGGTTCAAAAGGTATCGGTGGATGCGGGTTTTACCTGTCCCAACCGCGATGGTTCGAAAGGAGTTGGCGGTTGCACCTATTGCAACAATAAAACCTTTAAACCCACCTACTGTAACCTTGAAAAAAGCGTGACGCAGCAAGTGCAGCAGGGCATCAATTTCTTTGCAAAAAAATATAAATCGATGAAATTCCTGGCCTATTTTCAGGCCTACACCAATACCTATGCGCCACTCGATGATCTGAAACTTTTATACGAGGAAGCCCTGCAACATCCTAAAGTAGTTGGGCTGGTTATTTCCACGCGCCCCGATACGGTTGATGAACAGTTGCTCGACTACCTGGCAGAACTGAGTACAAAAGTGTATGTAATGGTGGAATTCGGGCTGGAGTCGCACCTCGACCGGACGCTGGAAAGCATCAATCGCGGACATTCGTTTGCCGATTCTGTTTGGGCACTGGAGGAAACGGCCGGACGTGGCATCAACAATGCTGCACACATGATTTTGGGATTGCCCGGCGAAAGTAGAAATGAATTGCTCGATCAGGCGCGTGTAATCTCGAAACTGCCGATTAAGAACCTGAAATTACACCAGTTGCAGATCCATAAAGGAACGGTGCTTGAAAAACAATTCAGAGAAAATCCGAAGCAATTTAAACTTTACGCTGCTGATGAGTATATCGAACTGGTGGTGGATTACCTTGAATTGCTTAATCCAGAGATTATCGTGGAACGTTTTATCAGTCAGGCACCACCCGACATGCTGATCGCTCCAAAATGGGGATTAAAAAACTTTGAGTTTGTAGCTAAAGTGGAAAAACGCCTTGCTGAACGCGCTACCTGGCAGGGACGTCTATTTTAAGCCTAAGTGATGATTGTATGCGTGGTTAAAACGCTGCTAAATCGGAATTTTTTAGCCAGGTAATTGTTTTTTGTATACCATTATTCCTGCACACCTCCATTTCTATCAAGATTTGGAAACTAAAAGCTATCGCAGGTTTTCTATAACTGACAATAATGAATAATAGACTGATCTTTTAGGCTTGCTTACTTATTCATCAATACGTTCTAATTTGAAGATTACCGGACGAACCCCATCATTGCAACAGGTAATCATCATTTTTTCATCGTTTGTCCAACCCCGCATAATAGAACCGCCTTGCAGCGCAGCATATACATAACGGCTAATAGCATCCCAGGCTTCACTGCAAAACTCTCCATTCATCATATGAAAGAAATCTCCTTGCTCAAGAATAAATTCCTGTCCATCGTGGAATTTGTTACATTTCCCAACATTGGGATTAGCCAGGTATTTTCCCGCCAAATCGGGAAAAAATTCCCTTCGTAATACCGTAATTTTACACTTGTGCTTTTTTATTTCTGTTTGATTTTTGGGATCGTCTGATTCTGATTCAGCTGCACCTACATTGAATACCGGGGCAGCCAGACATGCTGTTCCAAATGCCGATTTTTGTAAAAATTCTTTTCGATCCATTTTTATAAATTTCTGATTTATATTCATTTATAAACTTTGTGTAAAACAATTAATCCTCAATACTAACATATGCATATGTGCAGAACTGCATTTTTTTGCTTATATCGAGCAAATAAATATTATCGGTTTGGGTGAGTATATGTTGTTTTTACTTTTTGTTGATGGGTTCGTACCAGAGTGGTTCCTGCTTTTAAATATTTTATTTCCGATTTATTTTATGGTATGCCCGGTGCGGTCGTCGATTACTACCAGCCGGTATTTGTGTTTGTCCATCACCAGCCGGTGCGTATCGATGTGAAGGTGCTTGGTTTTTACCTTGTTGTTGATTACAAAATCGCGGATCATTACCATTTCCGAAATATTGCCCGAAAGCAGTTCGCGCAGCTGGCAGTGTTTGCAAAAACCATTGTCGCGGGCATTGAGTTTTTCGCGTTGTGTGCAGCCCATAATTTCGCAAAATTCGTGATCGATAATATCGCCTTTATCGCTTTTTGTGAGTTTCTGGAACGCCTGGTTGTAGTACTTTACTTTAAAATCGTGGTCGGTTAGAAAAATGGCCTGCGGATGGTGTTCGATCAATTGGTTCAGCAAATCGTTGGCTTCTTCAACTCTGCAAAATTCTAATCTCATGGCGCTTGTTTTTCGGTTAGTTAATGTTTAAAAATGCAGTGGCAAACTGCTTTAATTGCGCAATTTGAAAGTATGAATTATTCAGGAATAATTCAATGAAACATGTTCAAGAAGCTAAAATTTATTGGAAACTGGATGCTGGATACTTGTGGCTTGTAGTTGGTAAATTACGTGTCCACCGAACCAAATACGCGTTTTAAAAGGCTGCTTACTCGGGCGGCTGGGTCTTCGCGTATCTGTTTTTCTTCAGCTGCAATTTTAAGAAATAAGCCGTCGAGTGCTTTCTTGGTCAGGTAGTCTTCCAGTTCAGTATCCACCGGTTTTAATCCGACAAACTGTCCGGCAACACTATTGGCAACCTTGTTGTATTTTCCGGTTAGCGAATCCCAGCTTTCTTTGGTTGAAATACCCCCTGCCAGATCTTTCTCAACCGAGGCTTTTATTTTGGGCCGGTACAATTCAAACAGCTCTTCGTAGGTAGTTTTGTAAAGGTACTGGGTAGCCGCATTTTCTTCGCCGTTTAAAATTCCAACGGCATCTGAAATGGTCATGCTTTTTATGCTGTTCACAAATATGGGCGCTGCTTCTTTTGCAGCATCCTCGGCTGCCCGGTTGATATGCAGCAACACGTCTTCCACCAGTTCATCGCCACCCGGTATTCTTCGCACATTATCCACGATGATGTCGGCTTCAGGAGGGAGCATAATTTTTACCAGCTCATCCTGGTAGTAACCATCCACCGAGCCCAGTGTTTCAGCTGAGTTTGTAGCGCCTACTATCAGGGCTTCTTTTAAGCCGGCAACAATATCGTTTTGGGTAAGGGGGGCGTTTCCATTTAGCGTTTGTTGTGCCAGCTGGTTAAGTTCAGTACAACTGCCCAGGCCAAACACAAACAACAAGGGTAAAATTCGTTTTACAATCATTCCAACAACAATTTATTGGGGTTATTTTTTGAATAATTTTTTTGCGAGGTCAAATCGGCCTTTGCGTTCAAGTTCGTTTTTAATTGAATTCCTGAATTCGTTTTTATACCAGAAAAAGAACTGTCGCTGCTTTTCCTTAGCGTGCTTGTTTTTGGCGGTATAAATTTTCTCCATCGTGTAAGGGTGGTAGCCCGAATAATACACCACAGTGGCCAGGGTCATCGGGGTGGGTGTAAAATCCTGCACCTGCTCGAGCCTGAAATTCATTTGCTTGGTTTTAATCGCCAAATCGGCCATATCTTCCGACTGGCTGCCTGGGTGACTCGATATGAAGTAGGGAATAAGTTGCTGATTCAGCTTCTCTTCCCTGTTTATCTTTTCAAATTCGGTATTGAGTTCCTCAAACAGTTTGAACGATGGTTTACGCATAAATTTCAGTACTTCGTCCGACGAGTGTTCGGGCGCCACTTTCAATCGTCCCGAAACATGGTGTTTGATTACTTCGCGCAAATACTCGCGGTTGGTTTGGTTCACATCCTCGTTACCCGTTTTTTCGAGAATCATGTCGTAACGGATGCCGCTACCCACAAATGCTTTTTTCACTTTTGGATGCTGGCGCACTTTGCGATACAGGTCGAGCATCGGTTTATGGCTGGTGTCGAGGTTTTTGCAAATGGTAGGGAAAATACACGACGGTCGCTTGCATTTTCGGCAGATCTCTTCGTGGATTCCTTTCATTTTGTACATGTTTGCCGATGGTCCGCCCAGGTCTGATATGTAGCCTTTAAAATCGGGCATCTCGGTTACTTTCTCCACTTCTTTCAAAACCGATTTTTCGGAGCGACTGGCAATAAATTTTCCCTGGTGGGCCGAAATGGTACAAAAGGTGCAGCCGCCAAAACATCCGCGGTGGATATTGATCGAATGCCGGATCATTTCATAGGCCGGAATGGTTTCTTTATTGTGGTAGCGTGGATGCGGTAAACGCGTGTACGGTAGGTCGTAAATCCGGTCGATCTCGTTCTCTTTGAAAGTGGGCCACGGCGGATTCACCACTATTTTTTGATTCCCGATTCGCTGCACCAGCTTTTTGGCCTCCATCTTGTTCGACTCCTCTTCAATGTGCATGAAATTCCGCGCAAATTCCTTTTTATCTTTCAAACAGGTTTCATGCGAAGCAAGTTCCAGTTGATCCCAGTTTTTCTTAGTGGCGTAATTTTCGTTCTCTCCGGCCAGAAAAACGGTTTGCGGAATGCTGGTGAGTGTATTGATGGGAATACCGCGTTTTACCAGTTTGGCAAATTCAACGATCGATTTTTCGCCCATGCCGTAAAAAAGCAGGTCGGCTTTGGTGTCCACCAAAATTGATGGCATCAGTTTATCCGACCAGTAATCGTAATGTGTCAGGCGGCGAAGTGAAGCTTCAATTCCGCCAATAACAATAGGAGCATCGGGATACAATTCCCGCAATATTTTGCAATAGGTGATGGTCGCATAATCGGGGCGCTGCCCTGAACGTCCACCAGGCGTGTAAGCATCGTTGTGGCGTTTGCGTTTACCGGCCGTATAATGATTCACCATCGAATCCATATTGCCCCCGGTTACCGCAAAGAAGAGTTTGGGGAGCCCCAGTTTTTTAAAATCGCGGAGATCGTCTTTCCAGTTGGGTTGAGGAACGATGGCAACACGCAGTCCCTCATGCTCCAACACACGGCCAATCACAGCAGCACCAAACGAAGGATGATCGATGTAAGCATCGCCTGTAAAAAGGATCACATCGATAGCTTCCCATCCCAGTTGTTCCACTTCCTTCTTCGATGTGGGAAGCCAAAGCTTTTTATCCAGATTAATCTCCACAATACTTGTTTTCAGTTATAACAAACTCAGTGCAAATATGATTAAAAAAATGCAGTCGAATGCACTGCATTGCTCTTTATCTGAGGTTTTGGGAAACAGGTGTATTGTTCTTCCGAAAAAAAATCACCGTCAAAATGAATATTCAAAAAACATTCTATTTTTGTAGCAGAACCAATTGTGGTTTTATACCGTAGCAGCAATTAATGGAACTACTAAATCCTAAGGATCTGTTCAAGGACCGCCCCGCTTTGCTTGCCAGTGGCGATTACTTCGCCAAATTCCTGATGTATATTTTACGTTTCAATGAGCTGAACAAGCTTTACAGCCAGATTGCCGAAAAAAAAGGGGTGGAATTCATCGATGAACTGATCAAATCTCTTGAGTTCAATATCGAATTTGATGAAAGCCAGCTTGGCAAAATCCCAAAGAAAGGTTCACTGATCATTGTTTCGAATCATCCGCTGGGTGGTTTCGATGGCTTATTGCTGATCAAGTATATTTCGATGGTGCGCAAAGATGTAAAGGTACTGGCCAATTTCCTGCTAAAAAAAATTGAACCGGTATCGGAATTCTTTTTATCTGAGAATCCTTTTGAGGAGGATGGAACGGTTTCGGATGCTTCGAATGAAGCTATGGAACATTTGGGAAACGGGGGCGTGATCTGTCTTTTTCCTGCTCTTGATTTAAACAGAAAAGACACCTTCGATGGGGTTACAGACCGCGTTTGGCAGTTCCCGGTAGTGAAGTTTATAAAGAATGCCAGAGTACCGGTGATGCCGGTTTTATTTCAGGGAACCAACAGCCGGCTACTTCATCTTTTTGCTAAAATTCATCCATCGCTGAAAAATGCCCGCATGCCCTCGGAGATACTAAGCAAAAAGCATAAAAACATAAAAATCCGCATGGGCAGCCCGATTCGGGAAGAAGAACAAGATCGTTTTGGCGATGTGTATCAGTTTGGTCGCTACCTGCGCGCCAGAACCTACAGCATGGCATCAGACATCGAGGTTCGCCGGTTTTTCAATTATACGTTAAAGCCATCGCTTAAACCACAACCAATTATCGATCCCGTTCACAGGGAAATAATCCAGAAAGAGATCCAGGCGATCAAGTCGGATGGGATGCTGTTCAAGCTGAAAAATTATGTGGCTTATTGCGCTCCGGCAGCAGATATTCCGAATATATTGAATGAAATTGGCCGCCTGCGTGAGATCACTTTCCGCGAAGTTGGAGAGGGTACTAACCGAAGCATTGATATCGATGAGTTCGACCTGTATTACAACCAGTTGGTCATTTGGGATGAGGATGAACAACGCATTGTTGGTGCCTATCGTTTGGGAAAAGGGAAAGAGATCATGAGCCAGTTCGGCAAGCGTGGTTTTTACCTGCACACCTTATTCCGCATGGACGAGAAGTTCAAGCCGGTTCTGGAAGAAAGTCTCGAACTGGGACGTTCTTTCGTCATCAAAGAGTACCAGCGCAAACCCATGCCACTTTTCTTGTTGTGGAAAGGGATTTTGTACTTTTTGCTGAAAAATCCGGAGTATCGCTACCTGATTGGGCCGGTGAGTATCAGCAATAATTATTCAACGGTTTCGAAAGACCTGATCATCCGGTTTATCATGCGGAACCATCTGAACTGGAAACTGGCACGACATATTAAGCCGCGAAACAGCTACAAATTCAAGAGCGACAATACCGATCTGAACCTGTTGATGGAAAACATGGACCATGACATCAACCGCCTCGATAAAACCATTGGCGATTTGGATGAACAGAATCCAGGTCTGCCGGTTTTATTGAAGAAGTATATAAAACTGAATGCCAAGATCATTGCTTTTAATGTCGATCCGAAATTCAACAATTGCCTCGATGGTTTGATTCTTCTTGATGTTTACGATGTGCCAAAGAATACCATAGAATCGCTTTCGAAAGAGGCCAACGACGGCTCGATCTTCGATCGCTTTTATGGTAGCCGCGAATAGAAGAGGGGATTTAGAGTGTAGAGTGTAGAGTGTAGAGTTCAGGGTTCAAAGTTCAGAGTTCAGAGTGTGAGGGGCAGCGATTGGCTTCGGTTCAAGAGGTATATTAATGAACCAACCGGCAAATTGGTTCAGAGTTCCAATGACCTGTTACTCTTAATTCTCTTCCAGAACATTTTTCACCCGGCCAACCTGTCCGTCTTCAAGCATTACTTTTAATCCGTGAGGGTGCGATGCAGATTTCGTCAGCAGTCGCTTTACAATCCCTTCGGTGAGTTCACCACTTTGCTGGTCTTTTTTAAGGACAATTTCTACCAGCATACCCGGTTTTATGTTCTTTCGATGCCTGCCGTCCATCATGCTGCATACATTTTTGCGCGTAATTCCCTGATTCGTTCATTTGCAATATAATCGTCGTAATTCATCAGTTTGTCGATGGTGCCGTTTGGTGTAAGTTCAATAATACGGTCGCAAACCGATGAAATAAAAGCGTGGTCGTGCGACGACATGAAAATATTGCCCGGGTAAGTTACCAGGTTATTGTTAAAAGCCTGGATCGATTCAAGGTCGAGGTGGTTGGTTGGGGTGTCTAGTATGAGCGCATTGGCATCGAGTAACTGCATTTTGGCGATCATACAACGCATTTTTTCACCTCCCGACAGCACATTGACTTTTTTATAGATCTCATCGCCAGCAAATAACATCCGGCCAAGGTAACCCCGAACAAATAGTTCAGTCGTGTCGGTTGTAAACTGGCAAAACCAGTCGAACAACGATTTTTCGCTCTGGAAATACGCCGAATTATCCAGGGGCAGGTAGGCTGCTGTAATGGTTTGTCCCCACTGGAAGTTTCCCGAATCAGCCGTGCGATTGCCGTTAATAATTTCGAAAAGCGCGGTCATGGCCCGGTGGTCGCGCGACAGGAAGATGATCTTTTCTCCTTTTTGTGCTGAAAAGCTCACATCTTTAAACAAGGTCGTCCCTTCGATACTGGCACTGAGTTCCTCCACATCGAGAATGCGGTCACCGGCTTCGCGTTCGGGTTTAAAAATAATCCCCGGGTATTTTCGGGTCGAAGGCTGAATGTCTTCAATATTCAGTTTCTCCAGCATTTTCTTCCTACTGGTTGTTTGTTTCGATTTGGCCACGTTGGCACTGAATCGTGCAATAAATTCCTGCAATTCTTTCTTTTTTTCCTCGGCTTTTTTGTTTTGTGCTGCCTGTTGGCGCAAGGCCAACTGACTGCTTTCGTACCAGAAACTGTAGTTTCCGGCAAACATTTTTATTTGTCCGTAATCGATATCAATGGTGTGCGTGCTTACTGCATCGAGGAAGTGGCGGTCGTGTGATACCACCAAAACGGTGTTCTCGTAGTTGGCCAGGTAATTTTCGAGCCAAACTACGGTTTCGAGGTCGAGGTCGTTGGTTGGCTCGTCGAGCAAAAGATTGTCCGGATTTCCGAATAAAGCCTGTGCAAGCAGCACCCGCACTTTTTGATTACCGCTCATGTCCTTCATCAAGGTATAATGGAATTCTTCTTTTATGCCGAGGTTGCTCAATAGCGTGGCTGCATCGTTTTCGGCGTTCCATCCGCCCATGTCGCCAAATCTTTCTTCCAGTTCAGCGGCTTTGATGCCATCTTCCTCCGAAAAATCGGCTTTGTTGTATAAGGCATTTTTCTCCTGCATCAGGTTCCACAACTCGGTATAACCTAACATCACCGTATCAAGAATGGTGAATTCATCGAAGGCGAAATGATCCTGACGTAACACCGAAAGCCTTTCACCTGAACCCAGTGTGATACTTCCGCCCGTGGGATCGATATCGCCTGATATCGCTTTTAACAAAGTTGATTTGCCGGCGCCATTAGCTCCAATTACACCGTAACAATTACCGGCCGTAAATTTGAGGTTGACATCCTGAAACAACACGCGCTTCCCAAATTGGATGCTTAAGTTCGAAACTGTAATCATTTTCTAATCCATTTTTACCATTTTCCCGAAAGGGGCTGCAAACGTACATAACCCGATCAATATTTCGGTTGTTTTACCGCTGTAAAGTTCTGAGATTTAACAAATGAGTATGTGAAATTGCTCGCGTGCCTACTTTAAGTATAAGTTACTGTCGCCGTAACTCAATAAACGGAAACTGTTAGATAGCGCATAATCGTACACACGTTTCCAGTCGTTGCCTAAAAAGGCACTGATCAGCAGCAATAAAGTGCTTTGAGGCTGGTGGAAATTGGTGAACATTCCACGGATCAGCTTGAAATCGTAACCCGGAAGGATAATTATTTGAGTGGAAAAACGAATGGCTTTTTCATTGTTCTCAGCCAGAAAGTAAACAATGTTTTGTAAGGCTTTTTCAATCGAAATGCTTGCTTCATTCTCATAGGGTTCCCATTGTTTTACTTCCGGATGAAACGGGTCGAAGCGCTTTTCTTCCAGTTGCAGGCCGATCCAGTAAAGGCTTTCAACCGAACGCACCGAAGTAGTTCCAACAGCAATGATATTCTCCGGATTTTCCAGAAAGGAGCGTAGTATGTCAATTGGGATACTTACCTGCTCGTGATGCATTGTGTGGCCTTCAATGGTTTCCGACTTTACCGGCTGGAAAGTTCCGGCACCCACGTGCAGGGTGATTTCACGGGCTTTAATCTTCTTCTCTGAAAGCCCTTTCAGCACTTTATCAGTAAAGTGAAGCCCGGCCGTTGGCGCTGCCACCGAACCATCGATTTTGGCATAAACGGTCTGGTAAGTTTCCTCGTCTGATGCTTCGGTTTCCCGGTTCAGATATGGCGGGATGGGCAGTTGACCGATGTGTTCGATGATCTCTGAAAAATGAAGACCGCCGCTCCAAATGAAACGAATGTGAAACGAATTGCCGTCCTGTGCAACTTTTGCGGCTGTCAGTGTGATCGTTTTCCCGTTTACATGGAAGTTTTTTTCGAGGAAGCCTTCCTTCCATTTCTTCGAATTGCCCACCATGCACTTCCACGTTACTTCTTCGGTTTCCTGGAAGGCGAGCTGATGATCGCCGGGCTCGACAGGTTCGAGGCAAAAGATTTCGATTTTTGCACCGGTTTCTTTATGAAAGAACAGGCGTGCGTGGATCACCCGCGTATTGTTAAAAACCAGCTGCGCGTTTTCGGGGAGGTAACGATCGCAATTTTCAAACACATCCTCACCGATCTTCCCGTTTTGCCAGGTCAGTAATTTCGATTTGTCGCGTTGCGGTAAAGGATATTTGGCGATTCGCTCGTCGGGTAGTTCGTAGGCAAAATCGCTGATCTGTATGTGCTTATGCGAATTCATTGTTTTATTGCGTTGCAAAAGTAATATTTTCCGGGTAAGTGAATGAAATCTTTGCATTGAGCGTGTCGCTAATTTCAACTACTTTTGCACAAAACAAGTAATGATGATCAAAGTAGGCGACAGGGTTAAATTTCTGAACGATGTGGGAGGCGGTATTGTGACCGGTTTCATCAGTAAAAATATGGTGAATGTGGAAGGCGACGATGGATTTGAAGTACCTTATCCCATTCACGAACTGGTAAATGTAAATGCACCTGAGTTAAACGAGAAAGGCAGTGTTCCACCATTGGTGATTCCCGAGGAAAAAACACTGGACAATCCTGTCTTAATCGAAGCCGAAGGCGAAATAATTAATGGAAAAGATACCCCGGATTTTTACTTCTGCTTTGTCCCTGCTGATCCCAGGAATCCACTTTCAGGCGAAATTGAAGTTTACCTGGTGAATAACAGTAATTTTAAATTGGTATACACCTACTCTTACCTAACTGAACTGGAAGTTGAAACCGTTAAAACAGGGAATATTAAATCGAACTCACGAGAGAAAATCGATTCACTCTCGCGTGAGGATTTGAGCGATTTTCCCGATTTTGGTTTTCAGCTGTTACGTTTCAAAGGAAAATCAAATGAATGGTTTCCTCCGGTTGTTAAGCGTTTTCGGGTGAACCCGGTGAAGTTTTACAAGGAATCTGCATTTCGGGAGAACAGCTTTTTTAAGCGCAATGCAATGATCCTGAAAATCGAGTCGAATCTGGTACAGGAAAGCCTGGATAAGATGACCGAGGATGATTTTAAGAAACTGGTGAGGGATAAAGACGAAACGGAAACCAATGTAAAACCAGTAAAAAAGAAACCGCCCGAAGAGGTGGTCATCGATCTGCATATTAGCGAGTTACTGGATAACACCGAGGGATTAAGCAATCGCGAGATCCTTGAGGTCCAGATGGAGAAAGTGGAATCAGAAATGAGCGTCGCCATTCGCGACAGGGTGAAACGCATTGTTTTTATACATGGTGTGGGACAGGGCGTATTAAAACAGGAAGTAGCCAAACTGCTCAAAGCAAAATTCAAAAAATATTATTTCCAGGATGCCTCCTTCAAGGAATACGGTTATGGGGCAACAATGGTGATCCTGCGGAAATAACTTCAGAACCGTGTTATAACATAACAAACGGAACTACGATTGCAACAATGCCTGTGAGCACCACGACCATCATAAATAAATTATAGCGCGTGTTGTAGTTCGAAAGCAGCGAGGCGTCGTAATATTTGGAAACATTTTCATCCTCGTACATTTCCATTAGTCCTTTTATCAGTTTCGATCGGGTCTGTTTTCCTTTCAGCAACCCAAAGATTACGACCAGGTTGAGTAAAATTAGCAATCCGACAAATAAAAACATGATTAAAAGTGAAGTATCCGGGTTGTTTTTGTTGCTTGCAAATCCCGAATTAACAGCCAGAATAATCAGGTTTAAGGCAATGGCCGATAGAATAAAGATTATGTCGGTTTTCGTGTTTTGCTGCAATTCCGACGTAATGTGTTTATGTACATATTCTTTCATAATAAAGTCCTCCTTTTAATTATTTAGTCGTTTCCGAAAATCAGTTTTTTATATTTATTATACATGAATGAGACGATAAGCAGTATGGCTCCAATCGATATGAATACAATGGTTTTAGGTACGGTTGCCAAATTGGTGAGATCGTAGAAAAATAACTTCAGGATAGTGCCGCCAAACAATATAATGGCTGTAATACGCAGGTGCTTTTTTTTCTTCCAAATGCCAAATCCAATGAGTAAGAATGAAAGGATTCCCCACAGAATACTCAGGCCGTGTTTATACACCTCAGTCGATCCGGTTAGATTGAGCCAGTTAATCAGTTCGCTGCTGCAGATCCAAATAATTGAAATGCTTATAATGATCTCGAATATTTTACCAAGATTTTTATTCATGAAATAGGGTATCGAAAAGTTATAAGTTGAATAGAGCAGCAAAGCAAAGAACAAATAGGCTATATACCGGATCAGCAAATGGAAAATGGTAACGGAATAATTGTCCGGTAAATTATCGGATAAATAGCTATTCCTAAGTCCGCTCAGCGTTGGTAAAGTATTTGCCAGGAAGATCAGAACAAATACGCAAACGGCAACAAAAAGAAAACCTTTGAATATATTATTTTTAATCCATCTAAAATTGACATAAGCGAGCACTGAAACAAACAAAAGGCTGTAGTTATTTAACCAAATCGACTTGAACTTAAATATGTCATCATTAAGTTGTTCGTAGACTTTCGTCCAAACCCCATCATTTTCTAATTCATAAGATGTATGAACCTGAATATTGTTGTAAAGCAAGTCGATTTCGGTGTAAAACGTAAAATAAATGGTGAACAGAAAAATAAGATTGAAAAATATGTCAAAAATCTCCATCCAGTTTTTCTCTGTTTGTCTGCAGAAATCAATTTTCTTGTTCATGTATGATACAAAAGCAAACGACCCAATAACGATCAGTGATGAAAGAAAAGTGCCATTGATCAGCGAAGGGAAAAAATGGCTGATGGATGAAATTCGAAACTCATATGAAACAGTTAGCCAGTTAGAAATTGCGGCAAAAAAACCAATGCAGAGAATTGCAAATGACAGGTAGTCATATAGTCTTATTTCCCGTTTTCTTCCGAACCAAAACAGCAGTGCACCTTCCAGTGACCAGAAGGCTGCAGCCAGGTAGGAATTGAATTGCAATCCAATGGCCAAAGTAAAGAAACCAATCACAATACTAACGATCCAAAACAGCAGGTTTTTATCTTTCGATTCAGATTTAAAAATAAAATAGGCCACCGAACCGTGAACGATCACATTTACAAACGTAAAGAGTCCTTGAAACTTGTCGCTGTCAAAGTGCTGAGTTATGGCTTCAAATCCAATCAAATAGAAAACAGCCGTATTAAGCAGCAGGAAAAAAATATCTTCGACACGAAATTTTTCCTTAAGAATAAGCTTATAAGACAAAAATACGAGGTAAAACAAAACAAAAAATATACTCGCGAAGGGTAGTGAAAGTTCCAGCCGATTATTGTAATCTTCTGAAACGAACCAGGATATGAAGATTATCCAGGTTGCAACAAAAGCCAGGTAATAAAGGGGCTTCCATCGTTTCTTTGTGGAAATGAAAAGTATGCCCAAATTGATTATTGCCATGTAGCTGAATAGCACCAGAGCACTGGAATCAGGAGCATACAGTAAAAATGGAACGATGTAGGAACCGGCTAAACCAAAATGGGCAATTACCTGTCGGTTGTAATAGAGCGCCAGTGCAACGGTTAAAACCGTGAAAATTACCATCAAGATAAAAGTCAGGGGGTACGAGTACAACTGATAATAGGTATAAGCCGCATACGAAATAAAGTAAAAAATAGCCATGGCTCCACTTGCGAGAACGGCGCTGAAGTTGTAGTATGACTTTTTAAGCCGAAAGGCAAAAAATCCCAGTATTACGCCAACCAGGTAACCCAGCACTATTCTCATTGCGGGTGAAATCAGGTCGTTATCGATGGCATATTTTGCCCCAATACCAACACCAATAATTACCACGATCATTCCTATTTTATTGATAAGGTTTGTGCCAATGAACTGTTCGATTTCGGAACTTATGCCGGTTTGTTCCCAGAAGCCCGGTTCTTTTTTGAATGCTCTACGAACGGGTGGTGTCGGCGGAGTGCTTTTCCCGGGTGTAGTTTCCACCTCATGAACTATCGACGATTGTTCCTTTTCGGGTTCCTCCGCCTGCACTGTTTCCGGCTTTGTTACTTCAACCTCTAAATGAGTGATCTGTCGTTCCAGTTCGTTTATTTCTTGTTGAAACAACGATTGCTTTTTGAGCAGTTCATTGAGTTTCTCGAGGAGTTCTTGCTTTTCGGATTTCTTGACTGGCATATTTTGTTTTTTACGCTTACGCGATTAACGCTTATTGGGTTCCTTTCTTTTTGGGCATGCCAAAAATATTTGTCAGCTCGATGGCGATCAGGTTCCCGTTTTCATCAAATTTCAACGTATTGTTTTTCTCAACTTTATTACCTTGAACTATTTGATCTTTTGCGGATGTGCATTCCTGCAGTTTGCCACTTTTAAATAATTTTATTCCGCCCCTTACACCGGACGGACGGCACCAAACATTTTGCACCTGAATGTCGCTAACCGGCTGAAAAAATTTCAGTTTCCCATTCGGGTAAAGCTGAAAATTGGTATCACCCATAAAAAGAAACTTATTGTAGTTTGTTTTTTTGATTTGGTAACCTTGAACGGTAGGTTCATATAAACAATGAATCAGAAAAGTGTCGTCTGTTCGAATTACAACATGAGTTTCTTTTTTAAATCCATTGCCTGCAACTTCAGAATCTTCAGCCAGAATAAAGAATTTCAGTTCTCCGTCTTTGTTCAATGTTACTTTTTTATGGCATGGATAACCCTCAATGATTGTTTTTTGCTTTAAAACTCCTTCCGCATAAAGACTTTCCCTTCCATCTTCCCTGAATCTGATTTTCTCGAATTCAATTCCTTGATAAGTTATATCCTTTTTCCATTTACCATATTGGCCCAACACAGTGTTTGATAGGATGAAAAACAGTGAAATCAGTGAAATTCTAATTATTAGATTGGAGTTCATTTTTGGTAATTTTCTATTCTTATGGAAAACCATAATTACGGTTTCCCTAAAAGTCATAACCGATACTAAAACCAAGTGGCACATATGTATATCCGAAGTCAATGTCGAACTCGGGCCAGAAAGGATTAAAATCCTTGCCAAAGACCGACAATGGAAAATTGAAGTAAACTCTGAATCCAACTCTTTTTGCTTTTAAAGGAAGATGCCTGTATCCGATCAGTGGTCCTATGGGATAGGGCTTTTTCACATCTCCCAAAACGAGAGTACTACTGAGTCCAAACTCAAAATAACTTCTTTTCCTCCCGATATTACCAGTGAAATGATGCGGTAAAACCACAAAATTCTCAATTGACTCACCGGTTTCTTCATCGTAATTAGTGTTGTATCCCATTCCAATCTGACCGGTCAGGAAGAAATTTGATGTCACATAATACAGTCTTTCAAAATTCGCGGAGAATTCTGTGCCGCCGCCAAAGTTCAAACTGATGTTGTTCAAGGCTCTCTTCTGATCGTTGAAATCTGTTTCCTGTGCAAACAATGTTACTCCTGAAATTAGTAACAGAGTTAATAGAAATAGCTTTTTCATTGTAGGTTTTATACTTTTAAAACGTTGCCGTAAAACCAATCGTAAATCCGAAATTGTTAAAACTTATTTCGCTGTCATCGCTCGATTCTGCATCCTTTAGTTTCATGTTTTTATAGCCTAACATACCGTCAATGCTAATAAAGTCGTTCACAAAAAATGCGGCACCGGCACCCAGTGCAAACATGTTTAGTTTTTCTTTGCTTTCTCCATCCGAATAATCGCTGTCCCAGGTCTCCTTGTAGGTGCTGAATGTCGCTTCAGCTTCGGCAAAAGGCACAATTTTTCCATCGGTAAAGTAGTACCTCACAAAAGGACCTATACCGCTGATTGAAGTTTTGGAATCGTCTATTTTTTGTGTCCACAATTTCATGTTTGCACCAACAACCAGATTATTTGCAATAAAAAAGCCCAGTTTGGGGGAGAAGTTAAGAATGGTATATTTTTCTTTTTCATCGCCGTCACCCCAGTCCATTGATGAGTGTGTTATACCTATCGAGTTATTTGTTCCGGTAAGTAAATCGTAACTGCTTCCTGCAATTGTTGTTGAAGTTCCGAGAAAAATAGTACCTTTTTCAATCTGAGCATGTAATACTCCTGCAAAGAGTAATGCAGCACAAGTAAGTGTGAGTAGTTTTTTCATGATCGTAAGCTTTTAAAACGGGCTAAAAAATGAGCTGAAGTGGTGATTGATCGCTGTGGGTGGTTCAAACAGGGCCAGGGAAGGAATACCGAATGCACGCGAAAAATATGGATCAAGAACTTCTGCCTCTTTCATTAATTTTTGACCGTCTTCCTGGTTTCCCATAAACATTTCAGCTTTAGCCAGCATGCCCAGGGCATATGCCTGCATAGGCGGAATGGGTGCAGGAGTCGATTCGAGGTATTGTTCTATGTAAACTTTTGATTTTGGTAATTCTTCTGCTGCGGCATCACGGTTTTGCATTACTTTCATTTGATGGTAACGGGCAAGATCGAGAAGCCTGATATTCTGGGATTTATCTAAATTCATGGCTTTTTCAAAATGTTTTTTGGCTCCCGTAATATCATCGTTAAAAATGCAGGCAACACCCAATTCTTTCAATGCTTTGCAGCTTTCTCCATTTTCCGAGATGAATTTTTCCCAGTATTCCGCCATGTCTGTTCCTTCCGGCATCAGAACCAGACGAGCTTTTGCCCCGTAAAATTTATCCATCTTCTCAAGCTGTTGGGTATATTTTTCCGCTTTTGCTTTATCACCACCCAGATCAGGAGGCAACATTCCGTAAAACTCAACCAGGTACATTAGTGCTTCAGGATAATCCGGCTCCAGTTCAAGCACATGGATGAATTCTTCGCATGATTTTTCCACAATTTCCGTTGCATTGTCTCCACCCCTTTGAAGAGCGATGTAGGCTTTCAGAAAACAGTTACCTGCGTTGTAGTAAGCATAAATGACATTGTTGGGATCAAGTTCCAGTGCTTTGGATAAATGCCGATCGGCTTCCTCACTCCCCAACATGTTCATGTAGTTAAGTGTCCTTGCCATTTCGAAATGGGCCAATGCATTGGTCGAATCTTCGCTCAAGATCAGTTCCAGCTGCTCTTTTGCCGCATCAACTTTTCCATCAATTCGAAGCTGATAAGCCGCCAATACAGCTTTTTCATTTTGTTGGCATGCACAAAATACCGAGGAAAAACATAGTAAAAGGAGCAAAACTAAGATGGGCGCATAATTAAATATCCCCATTTCTTTTTTCATTTTTAAGACTGTTTCTGTAACAGCCCGATAATGAAATCCGTTAATTAATTGAATCAGGTTTTTCATAATGTAAAATTTATTGAATCTCAGTTCAAGTTACGATGTCGGGGAAGGAGGGGACTTGTATAACTCTTGTAGAATAGTTGTAAAATCGATGAGGTCATCAGGCTTGAAGTTCTAAAACACAGTCTGTGGCAGATCCTGAGGAAAAATATTTCGCGCTGCTAAAAAGTAAGATTGTTGCAACAATGCAGGAAACTTACCCGGGGATTCCTGCGTCCATTTCCGACTGGAAAGGTCAAAATATTGTTGACTTTCAGAGCGATCTGAAATTCAAGCAAAATCAATATTTAAGTGAGAAGTGGTTTTATACCCACATGAAAACGGAGAATCAGAAATTACCACGAATCGACATATTAAATTTTCTTTCACGCTATACCGGTTATCGAAGTTGGGATAATTTCAAACATGCCCATTCAAAATCGAACAATGTTGACGCATCCGATAAATCGAACAGTTACTTTTATGTGGTACCACTGATAACAGTAGTAACTTTAACGGTATTTTATTTTTTATACTTACTGCTTTACACGCAAGAGTTTACCTTCTGTTTTTACGACAGCATTTCAAAACAGCCTATTTCAAATACAATAATTGAGATAACATTATTGGAGAACGACCAGTCGCCTCGAAATTACCTGTGCGATTCGCTTGGTTGTTTTTCGCTGAAAACGCATAAAAGGCAAGTGCATTTTGTGGTTGAGTCGCCATACTATCACAGAGATACAGTTGTTAGGGTGCTAAGCCGATTTAACCGAAATGAAAAAATTAAACTTAAGGTTGATGATTATTCCCTGATGATTCATTATTTCTCGAAGAATAAAATTCAGGACTGGTTAAAAAGGAGAGAAGAATTGGATCAAATGTTTTCTGATAGTGCAAAGATATTTCAGGTTTATGAAGGAACAGTTGGCATGGAATTGTATAACAAATGGGAATTTATTCAGAAACTTAGCATACCGACCAGTGGATTAAAGGACATTGAAATACTGAATACGAAATATGAGGATGATCAGATCACGCACCTGAGTTTCAAACAAAACAATAATTCGGAATGAAGTATATTCTAAAAATAATAGCCTACCTGTTTCTTCTGTTGTTATTGACATCGGAAGATTGTTCGGATGAAATGCACAGACCATCGGTTTCTGAACAACAGCGAAGTATGTTTGAAAAACTGGAGGATAATTTTACGGCTGTTGTTCCACCCGTTGAAGATTTAGATGCAATGGAACGACGGTCAGTTCAAAAGTTTAGGGAGTTGATTGAATATTTAGAAGTGTATTCAGATACAGCCTATAACGATGAGTTTAGGCAGGAAGCCAGAAAGATGATTTCAAAGGCTTTTCTGTCAGAGATGGATTTACAGCAATTTCTCGCGCATTTAAATTTGCAGGAAGATACGAATCGGCTACTGGTTGAAAGTCCGCAGCATGAGATGAACGTTATCAAGCTTGATTCAATTTCCATCCTGCATAGTTTCACTTCAACAGGTCCGTCTGAGTTTAGCAGCGAAATGTATTATGCGGTTTCAGGCATATCAGAAAATTACGAAGGTCAAATAAAGGTCGTTGTAACGAAGAGACCCAAGCAATTTGGTGAAAAGCGGCTGCTGGTTTGGGAACAATTTTTTCAACAGTGAATATTAAATTCCACACACCAAACTAAATATGTATCTTTGCACCAGCAAACCGCTTTATCGCCCCGATAGCTATCGGGGAGGAAAGTCCGGGCAACACAGGGCACCGTGCTTCCTAGCGGGAAGGTCTTTGAAAGGGGACAGCAACGTAACAGAAAATAACCACCCCGACATTGCGCGTCAATCGTCGGGGAACGGGTGAAAAGGTGCGGTAAAAGCGCACCGGTGGTGATGGCAACATCATCAGCCGTGCGTCTCACGGGTTGCAAAGCCATGTATATCCAAAGTGTTTGCCGCTGTTGCGGTACAGCAAAACGGCCCGTTTTGTTCTCAACGCACAAGAGACTTTGGAGGGGTAGGCTGCAGGACTCAGGTAGCGATACCTGGGCAAGATAAATGATAAAGCTTTCCCGAGTTATCGGGATTGACAGAACCCGGCTTACAGGTTTGCCTTATTTTAAAATCGGAGTATGATCAGTTTCGTACCCCGATTTTTATTTGTAGTACGATTTATACCACTTAATAAATTCGTTTATTCCTTTTTTGATGGGCGTGTCGGGCGAGTAGCCAAAATCTTTTTCCAGTGCACTTACGTCGGCAAAGGTTTTGTACACATCGCCGGGTTGCATGTCGTGGTATTCTTTAATTGCTTCTTTTCCCACGGCTTTTTCGATAGTTTCGATAAAATCCATCAGTTTTACCGGTGTTGAGTTACCAATGTTATATAGGCGATAAGAATTCTCTCCTAAGGGATTGAAAAGGATTTTCTCAATTCCATTGACGATATCATCGATATAGGTGAAATCGCGGTACAAATCGCCGTGGTTAAATACTTTGATCGGTGTGTTTTCCAGGATATTTTTTGTGAACGAGAAGTAGGCCATATCGGGTCGACCCCAGGGACCGTATACCGTAAAAAAGCGTAAGCCTGTAGTTTGAAGTCCGTAAAGATGGCTGTATGTATGCGCCATCAACTCGTTGCTTTTTTTTGTGGCAGCATATAAACTGATGGGATTGTCGACACGATCCTCAACCGAGAGAGGCATTGTAACGCTGTTCCCGTAAACACTGGATGAACTGGCATATATCAGGTGCTGAATGTTGTGGTGGCGACACGCCTCCAGAATATTCATGAATCCAACAATGTTACTTTCGATGTAAGCATGTGGATTTTCGATGCTGTAACGCACACCGGCCTGTGCAGCCAGGTTGCAAACGATGTCAAACTTTTCTTCAGAAAACAGTTTTTCTATTTGTTCCCTGTTTTCCAGGTTCATCCTGTAAAAACTGTAGTTCGCATGCTTTGAGCTTGGCACTTTTTTATTCCACTCCAAAGTATTCTGATCGATTCCTGCTTCCTGCAAACGGGCAAATTTCAGATCGCTTGAATAGTAGTCGTTGATGTTATCGATACCAACTATCTCGATGTTTTGTTTCGCCAGTTTATTAACCAGGTGAAAACCAATAAATCCCGCTGAACCGGTTACCAGAATTTTCATCTTTCAAATTTAATGAATTGGAAAGATTTTATTTGCAGCCAGATAATCCAGAATGGCATCCAGGTTCTTTTCGTTTTCTTCCGGCTTGAAGGCCATTTTTGCATTGTCGGGTTTGTGGTATTCAAGATCAACTCCCGGGAGGTTCTCAATTTCGCCCTCTTCTGCTTTGCGATACAGTTCGGGCTTGTTTTTTTTGCAGTATTCCAGGGTTGCATCCATGTAGAACAGGTGGAAACGATCCGCACCCACGATTTCTTCCACTTGTTTGCGCAAAGACTCATTGCGGGAGATAAAAGAACAAATGGTAATGATTCCCTGGTCATTCAGCATTTTACTGATATGAGCGATCCGGCGGACATGTTCTGCGCGGTCGGCCGGTGAGAAGTCCAGTTCGCGGTTTAAGCCTGATCGCACAGAACTACCATCGAGCAAAACAGCTGTGGCGCCATTCTCGAACAATTTTCGTTCGAGGCTGAAAGCCAGTTCGTTTTTACCTGATCCATGCAAACCAGTAATCCAGATGGTTTCACCTTTCTGGTTATATTTTTCCTGGTATTCTTCCGTTTTGATCAGCGGTTCACCTTTTGCAATTTTCTTCTTGTCGACATCCGTTATTCTTGAAGGCAGGTGTTTACTGCTCAGTTTATCTATGATCATCCCAACGGCACAGGTATTGTGCGTCACCGGATCGATAAGAATAAACGAACCGGTTTGTTTGTTCTTTTTATACGGATCGAAGAAAAGTGGCTTGGTGGTGGTTATTACCACACGGCCAATTTCGTTTAATTTGAATTTTTCGATACTCGATTTTTCCAACGTGTTCACATCAACCCGGTAACGGATCTCGTCAATGCGGGCTTTGGTATTGTTGTTGGCCTGTTTGATGTAAAACTGCGTAGACAGATTCATATCATTCTCATCCATCCAAACTAGCATAGCTTCAAAATGACGTTCAACACGCGGAAGGTTATCCGGATTTACCAGCATGTCTCCACGGGAAATATCGATCTCGTCTTCCAAAGTAACCGTAACCGACTGAGGAGGGAAGGCATAATCCAGTTCTCCATCATAGGTTACAATTGACTGCACCTTCGATTTTTTCATCGACGGCAGCACCATCACCTCGTCGCCTTTACGTATGATTCCTGAAGAAACGGAAGTTGAAAAACCGCGGAATTTAATATCTGGTCTTAAAACATACTGCACCGGGTAGCGCATATCGTCAAAATTGCGGTCACTGCTCACATGCACGTTTTCCAAAAACTCCAGCAAACTCGGTCCGTGGTACCACTTCATCTTATCCGATGTTTCCACTACGTTATCGCCTTTCAATGCAGAAAGCGGTATAAAGTTCACATCCGGAATATCCAGTTGCGTTACGAAAGCTTCGTAATCGTCGCGAATCTCCTCGAAACGTTCCTTGCTGAAATCTACTAAATCCATTTTATTGATGGCTACAACCACGTGTTTGATACCCAGCAGATTGGCCAGATAAGTATGGCGCTTGGTTTGGGTGATCACACCATGGCGTGCATCAATGAGAATGATGGCCAGGTTAGCAGTGGAGCCGCCGGTGATCATATTACGGGTGTACTGCTCGTGTCCGGGCGTATCAGCAATGATAAATTTTCGTTTGGCGGTAGAGAAATAACGGTAAGCCACATCGATGGTGATGCCCTGTTCGCGTTCAGCTTTCAGCCCATCGAGCAGTAATGCATAATCGATATCTTCGCCGGCATGACCGACACGTTTACTGTCGCGTTCGAGCGCTGCCAACTGATCTTCGTACAACATTTTACTGTCGAACATCAAGCGCCCGATCAGCGTCGATTTCCCGTCATCTACCGACCCGGCGGTTAGTAAACGCAATAAGTCCTTTTTCTGGTCCTGATCAAGGAACTCCTGTATGTTTAATTTTTTACTTTTCATTTTCAAAGTTGCTTTGTCCTGCCGGACGGGCTTTCATTTTTCTCCTTAGATGAGAAAAACGAAACAAAAAGAATCAAGTCAAAAATAACCTTTGCGTTTTTTCACTGTACCGGGTTAGCCCGATTGATGGATTTTTGACGCGCCCGCACAACAGGAATGTTTTTTTAGTCATACTGTAATTTAATGAATACTGTAAACCGTGACTGAAAACTATCTTTTGGTCCTGATCAAGGAACTCTTGTATATTTAGTTTTTTCGTAGTCATCTTACTAACTTTTAAAAATATCCCTCTCTCTTCTTTTGTTCCATACTGGCTTCCTGGTCGAAGTCGATCACACGGGTTGTGCGTTCCGAAACGGTAACAGTCATCATTTCCTCCACTATCTTTTCAATGGTGTCGGCTTCAGAATCAATGGCGCCGGTAAGCGGATAACAACCCAGGGTACGGAAACGTACCTTTCGCATTTTTGCTTTGTCCCGCAATTTTTTGGGCATGCGGTCATCGTCTGCCATGATCAGTGTACCATCCATCTCCACAATCGGCCGTTCTTTGGCGAAATATAAGGGAACGATCGGAATGTTTTCTAAACGAATATACTGCCAGATATCCAATTCTGTCCAGTTCGAAATCGGGAATACACGGATCGATTCACCTTTTTGAACTTTGGCATTATAAATATTCCACAGCTCAGGACGCTGATTTTTTGGATCCCACTGGTGGAATTTATCGCGAAATGAAAAGATGCGCTCTTTTGCACGCGATTTTTCTTCATCCCGGCGTGCACCACCAAAAGCAGCATCAAATTTGTATTTGTTCAGGCCGGCCAGCAGTGCCTGAGTCTTCATAATGTCGGTATGTACCTTACTTCCATGGGTAAACGGTCCAACTCCGGCTTCGTAACCTTCCTTGTTGTAATGTACGATCAGGTCCCAGCCCTTTTCGCGGGCATAATTATCACGAAATTCGATCATCTCCCTGAACTTCCACTTCGAATCAATGTGCATTAGAGGGAAAGGAACTTTGCCCGGATAGAAAGCTTTTTCGGCCAGCCGAACCATCACCGAGGAGTCTTTTCCTATGGAATACAACATGACCGGATTCTCAAATTCGGCTGCTACTTCGCGAATAATATGAATGGCTTCCGCCTCCAGTTCCCGAAGATTTGTTAACGAATAATTATTCATTGAGAAGTATCTGTTTTTAGATTGTACTAATTTGGAATGGCAAAGATAGAATTTTATTCTTTCCGAAGAATTTTCAGCAAGGTGACCGGCAAATTAGAAGACTAAAAACTCCAGAAATAAGGAATGAGTAACATAGAGAGGATAAAAGCCAGTAAATTAAGTGGTAATCCGATTTTGAGATAATCTCTGAATTTGTAATTCCCGATGGCCTGAACGATCAGGTTGGTTTGATAACCAACTGGTGTAGAGAAACTTGCCGAAGCAGCAATGGCAATGGTAACAAAGAAAGGCTTAGGATCGATACCCAATTGTTGCGAGGCTGCCAGTGCAATTGGGAAGACCAAAGCTGCCGCTGCATTGTTGGTTATAATTTCGGTAAAAACGCTGGTGAGCAAGTACAAGGCTGCTAAAACACCAATCGGGCCGAATGCTTTCGAGAAATTAATGGTGGTTCGTGCTATAGCTTCTGCAGCGCCCGAATTCTGCATGGCTTTGCTAATGGCAAATGCACAGGCGATGGTGATCAGAACATCCCAGCTAATGGCTTTGGTGTATTTTTGGTGCGGCATGATCTTCAGCCAAATCAGCAATATGGCCGCGATAGCTGAAAAGTAGAACATATCGAATTCGATTTCACCCGGTGAATGTATAAATTTGCCTACCGTCGTTCCAACAATCATCAACAACAGGATAATGAAGGCCAGCCATTTTTTCCAGAAGGAACCGGTACTGCGGTAATCACGGATGTACGAAGTGAGGTAGAATATTTTAGACTCACCCCAGTTCTGAATGAATTTCTCGGTGGTAAGTAATACCAGATTATCGCCGGCTTTAAGTTTGAGCTTGTCCATGTTCCTGGTAATACGTTCTCCGTTTCTGTGAACGGCAATAACAACTGCCTGGTAGTGATCGTAGAAATTAAATTCATGAATGGTTTTGTCAACGGCCGGAAAACGGGGAGCGATTACAGCCTCATATTGCTTCAACCGGTCTTTCGGAATACCTTTCAGGAGATCGATACCACTTAGTTTGAGATTATCGTTGGTCAGAATGGTATTCAGTCGATCCGATTTTCCGGCGAGCAGCAATTTATCATTAGGGAGCAATTTATGTGTGCCTTTGCGCGTTTCAATGGTCTTGCCCTCACGGTTGATGCACTGGATAAACAGACCTTTCAATTCTTTCAGCCGTCCATTTTTGATTTCTGTTCCTGCGAGCTTACTGTTTTCCGGAATCATTACGTCATAGTAATAGTCTTTATATTCTGTTGTACTTTTCCCGTTGAAAAAGATCTTCTCTCCCGGTAAAAAACGGTTCCCAAAAACCGTCATGTAAATTGTACCGAAAATCGCAATAAAACCTCCCACTTTGGCCAGTTCGAACATGCTAAATCCTTCGTATCCGTTTTCCAGAATTAAACCGTGCACCACAAGGTTTGTCGAGGTTCCGATCAGTGTGCACATGCCGCCAAATATCGTGGCATACGAAAGCGGTATCAGGAACTTTTTTGAAGAGAGGTTCAGCTTTTCCGACCACTTTTTTATAATGGGCGCAAAAATAATCACCACAGGTGTGTTATTCAGGAAACCCGAAAGCAAGGAGACAGGAAACATGATCTGCGGAATCATTGAAACCATTCTTCGCCTCTTTCGGGGCAGGTAAGTTTGTGCCAGTCGGTTCAAAATACCCGATTGGCGGATACCTTCACTAACCAGAAAAAGCAACCCGATAGTAAGCATTCCCTTGTTTGAAAAACCGGCCAGCATTTCCTCATCCGAAATAATTCCGAGCGCCAGCAGAAGCATAGCTGCAGAGAAAAATATCAATCCCGGGCGCAATAATTCTTTGCCTAGTGCAACTATGGTTAGAAAAACAACAGCCAGTACGATATATCCTTGCGTGCTGATCAAAGTATTGAAGCAATTACTGTTTAGTACTCTTGAAAGTCCGGTTTTCTGAGGAACCAAAACTACTATTAAAAATTATTTCCTTCAAATAAATTTGTTGAATTTCATTTGGAGCTAAAACAGTATAACGCTCTGGAATGCCGGTGAACTTTTTCTTTAAATGCCGGTTTCTAAATACAGCCAAAGGCTTTCGCAGGAGATTGAATTGGGCCTTATTTGATTGTTTAATATTTTTTCCAAAAAATTAGTAACCGGGTTTGCCTGAAAAAAAATAAATACTACTTTTGCACCCGCCTTTGACAAACAAAGGTACAACAAGGATGACTCAGTAGCTCAGTTGGTAGAGCACATCCCTTTTAAGGATGGGGTCCTGGGTTCGAGACCCAGCTGAGTCACTCGAAGATTTACAAAAATCTACTAAAAAGCTTGAAATCAATGGATTTCAGGCTTTTTTCATTTTCAGCCATATCGAAATTCACTAAAATACTCCTTATTCAGGTGTCCTATTCGGTGACCTATTTTGAAAATAGAAAATGGGATACCAGAATCTCTGCAATGCGTTCAACAATTTGCACTTAATTGCCTTTTTACACCAGGGGTGCATATGATTTTGAGGTATTTTTGTAAATACAGTTACAGTTTATTATGCAATTTGATTTGCCACTATTCATACAACTGAAAACATGATAATTAAACTAATCTTATTCTATTAATAATTGTTCCTTCATTCGTCTGTCACATACGGGCAAATGAATATTAAGAAGGATGTACTTGCGGCTGCTGAAAAAGATCATGTTGCCTATTTGGAAAGGATACCGCTGGATAAGGAGCTGCTTTACGGTTTTAATAACAGGGATGTTTACTAAGGTTAAACTTGGGAAACCATACCAGTTAATGACGTTAAGTGAAGATTTCTTCACTGATCCTGCTTTGAAACAAAAAGATTACGTTGTCTCCTCAGGTGAATGGCGGATTCCTATGATTATTGACAAGGAATACAGGGCATTGCTTACTGTATCGAATGTTGATGGTAATTGGAAAGTTGTTGGACTCGGTGCTACTTCATTGGCCAAGTAGATGGAAGTTTTTGAAAAAGAATAGCCTTCTAAAAATCAATACGGGAGAATCCTCAGAGTATATCAAAGTGAAAGTGATTACATGCTTATTTCTAAAGAAGATGCTGAGGATATGGCTGTAATTCCTCTTCATTCGGCAAAGAATTCACTAGCTGAAGATGGAATGACCTTTTCATCTGTGAAACTGAAACAGGCACTGCCTTTCATTAAGGAAAATATCAAAATACAAAATAATATACGTATTATTCGTACAACCGATTAAAGTGATTGTCGAGATGTTTGCGCATCCCTTCCCTGAATTTTCTTGCGTTCCCTGTTTTTAATATTTGAACAAGTTCTTTATGAGATACATGTTTTTTCTTCTTTATGGGTTTATTTATTAACCCACTGTCGTAAGCAAAATTGAATACAGGAAGCAGGATGGTCTGGAAATTTTTCAGGGTTGTATTTCGGGTTATCTCGTATAATTTACCATGGAATTTTATTTCATGTTCAATATCAAACAATACATTCCCGGTTGAGTCCGGCTCAGAATTGACAATTTCCTCAAGCTCCTTTATATCATCGTCGGTTATATAATTAAATATAGAGTCGGCCATTCCAATTTCAAGGATCAGGCGAATTTCAAAAATATCTTTCAGGGTTTCATTATCAAGAACTTTTGGGATCATCGATTTCTGGAGGATCTGTGCCAGGTTGGGACTGGTAAGAATCGTTCCTTTGTGTTTAATGGAGTCGACTAAGCCCATTGCCTTCAATCGGGTAAGCGATTCCCGAATCACAGTTCGACTTACACCCATGGCACTGGCCAGTTCCAGTTCTTTTGGTATGGTGTCACCAGTTTTCAATCCTTTATTTATAAAAATTTCCAGTAACTGCATTTCCACGCGGTCAACCAGACTACTATTATCAATTGTAGATATCTGACTTAACAAGTTATTTTCTGCCATATTGTAAGTATAACACTATAAAAATTAAAAACATACAAATTTTAAAAAACATTTTGAATTAAAAAACTAATTCATATATTTGTCGTCTTATGTCATACATAAAACAACAATTAATATCAAATTTATGGAAAAAATTCTAACAAAAAAAACTATCATTTTACTCTTGCTTCTTTTCGTGGGCATTGTAAATGGTGTGTCACAGATTGTGATAGAGGGTAGGGTTGTCGATGTCACAGGAAACACTCCTTTACCTGGAGTTAATGTGATTCTTGTCGGCACTGCAACTGGTGTTTCAACAGATGTCGATGGTGAATTCAGCATTGAGGTACCATCAGAAGAGTCAGAGCTAATGTTTTCCATGATTGGTTTCACGACCCAAACAATTACGGTTGGATCATCACGGTTTTTAGAAGTGGCTTTGGAGGTTGAGACAACGGCTTTGGATGAGGTCGTGATTACGGGTTATACCACTCAATCTCGTGCTGAGATGACAACATCGATTGCAAAACTCGACACAAAAGTACTCGAAAGTGTTCCGCGATCGAATGCTGCAACCGCGCTGCAGGGAACCATCGCCGGATTGAAAGTAACTCAAACTACCGGTCAACCCGGAACTACGCCATCGTTGGTTGTTCGAGGGGGTACAAGCTTTTCAGGAACTGGCTCACCGCTAATCCTTGTTGATGGAGTGCCCAGTTCGTTTTATGCATTAAACTCTGATGACATAGAGTCGATGGAAGTTTTAAAAGATGCAGCTTCAACTGCCATTTATGGAGCGAGGGCTGCAAATGGTGTTATTCTTATAACCACTAAAAAAGGGAAAGTAGGTAAATCGAACATCAATTTTAGGGCCAAGTTTACTTCAAACCAACGACGCGATGATCCCATGGAGTATTTGGGAGCGGCCGACTACGTAAAATATAATCGTTTGGCTGTGCGTGCTGCACAAGATGTAATGGGCTATCCGTGGCTCGATGTATTTTTAACTGGTGGTCATGCTGCAGCTACGGGGAACAATACTACCAATTCAATATACACCACGATGGTTCTTTCGGATGAAAACAAATATTTGCTGAATTACGAAGGATGGCAGACCATTGAAGACCCGATCAATCCGGGAACGACATTGATTTTCATGGAGAACCAGATGAACGAATTGTTTTACCAGGAAAGTTATTCGCAGGATTACAGTTTGTCATTCGACGGTGGAAACGATAAAGGAACCTATTACCTTGGTCTTGGATACATGGATGACAATGGTCTTGTATTTGGATCATCGTTCACTCGTGTTTCAGGTACCTTTAACGGATCGTACAAGATTACTGAAAATTTCAAGGTTAGCTCAAACATCATTTTTGCGCATTCAAGTCAGGATTTGCCTTATGATTCAGAATACAACTTGTTTCAACGAACTGCCGGTTTAGCACCTACTTCAAGAATTTACAATAATAATCCTGACGGTAGTTTGTCAGATGAATACCAGCCTGGAACCTACCTTGGATTTGGAAATCCACTATATTACAAAGATAAATTTGTACGATCAAATCTGGAAGAACGTTTTACTGGTTCCGTTCAGTTCGATTATAAGTTCCTGAACGATTTTAATCTTACTGTTCGGGGAAGTCATTTCTCAATCAACAATACCAATGAATCCTTTGATAAAGCATACTTGAATTCAGGCTCTTTGCGGACGGAAAGAAAATCTGCAGCCTCTTATCAGAGAACGCTGCGTGATCAGTTGACCACGATGTTGAATTATAAAAAGTCCATTGAAGGGCATAACATAACTGCATTGGTGGGATCTGAATATTTTATGGAAAAGTATTTCACTTTTAATGCAGCAACCCGGCTTTCGCCAACCGATTTAATTTACACGATGAACGTTGGTTCCGAGGCCAGTGGTGTCCCGTATTCATATAAAACCGGTTACGAAATTGCATCACTTTTTGGCCAGGTGAACTATGATTTCGATTACAAATACCTGTTTGGTTTTACGTTTAGATACGATGGTACATCTCGTCTTGGAAATAATAAATACGATTTTTTCCCGGGAGTTTCGGCAGGTTGGAATATCCATAACGAAGACTTCTTTGGCAAATCAAAAATAAAATCTACGATCAGTAAAATCAAGCCGCGTTTAAGTTATGGAGTTAACGGTAACATCGACGTCTTGAGCAACTTTGGAGTATTTGGTACGTACGCTCTAACCAGTGTATACGATACACAAACAGGTTATGCCAATACACAACTTCCATTACTTGATCTGAAATGGGAACGATCAACAACCTTTAACATGGGATTGGATATTGGATTTTTCGATGACAGGCTGACGTTGATCGGTGATTATTTCATCCGCGATGTGAAGGACAAACTTGCAGGATTGACTTTACCACTTTGGACAGGTTTTTCTTCAATAACAACCAATAACGGAACCTTGCAGAACCGCGGTTTGGAATTGCAGGTGAATGCTGATGTTATTAAAACCGGCGACTTTAACTGGAATTTAGGAGTAACCTACTATTCAGTAAAAAATTATGCCAAGTCGCTTCCCGATAACGGTATAGAAAATAATCGACAGGGAGGTACAGAAATCTATGATCCGGCAACTGGTGGAACAAAATACGTTGGTGGTTTACAGGAAGGCGAACGTGTTGGTCTTGACCTAATTACTGCCTATGTGTTCGAGGGTGTTTACCAAACTCAGGCTGATATTGATGCGCACGCAGGAAGGGTAGTGGATTTTGCCACTCGAAAGGATGTCAGGTTCCTTGGAGATACAAAATGGAAAGATTTAAACGGAGACAATGTAATTAATTACCTCGACCGTGTTGTAATAGGAAGAAGAACGCCTGACTTTACAGGAGGTTTCACTTCCGAATTGAATTACAAAGGCTTTAGCTTGTTTGTAAAATCAGACTTTGCTGTTGGCCACTATATCATTAATGGTCGACGTGTAAAAGGTATTGCACAAACACAGGGCAACCAGAATGGCCCGATTGAAATTGCAGATTCCTGGACAGCAGAAAATCCGACTTCGAACATTCCGATATTCACTCTGGTTGATCGTCAGCGAAACCATCTTGCCGCTGGAGGTGACCAGGGATCAATGGATAATAGCAGCTCCCGCATGTGGGAAAAAGGGGATTACCTGGCACTACGTGAAGTAACACTCAGCTATGACCTGGATGGAAAAATTGCTAATAATGTTTTCCAGAATGCAAGATTATACATTAGTGGTTCCAACCTGGCTTATTTCAACGGTTTCTCCGGAAGTTCTCCTGAAGAATCTTCATCAGGTCTCGATACCGGAAGATTCCCGCTGCCGCGGACTTATACCCTTGGATTAAATGTAACTTTTTAACCATTTACGATCATGAAAAAATATATCATATTATTTATATCAATTTTATTCCTGTTTTCGTGTGAACTCGACATGAAACCGGAAAGTGATTTAACGTACAACGGATTCTGGGATACAGAGGAAGCAGCCAAAGCTGCACATGTTGGAATTTATGCCAATTTCCGAAATTATCACTCGACTATTTGGCGAATGGGAGAGGTACGATCTGATCTTTGGGGCGGAGCAACCTTTGCGAATTCTCCATCTGATCTCGATCTGATCGAAAACAACATCAGTACTTCATTAGTATATTTTTCTAATTGGGCGAACTTTTATGGCATGTTGCATTACATTAACGATTTTATTAAAAATGCAACTGAAGTACAGTTTGCTGATGAACAGGAACTAAATCATATGATGGGGCAGGTTTATGGCCTTCGTGCATTTATTTATTACACCATGGTGAAAGCCTGGGGAGATGTGCCAATTAACACTGAGCCACTTTTAGAAGTAGATCTGGAAGCATTGAAAAAGCCTCGTGCTCCAAAAACAGAAGTAATGGATCAGATTAAAAGTGATATTGCTAAATCACTTGAATATTTTGGAAATGATAACAGTTTGTGGTTGGGAAAAACAATATACTGGTCGAAAGCTGCAACGCTGGCTTTAAAAGGAGATGCATATATATGGTCAGGAAAAGTTCTTGGCGGAGGTAATGCTGATTTTACGGAGGCAAAATCAGCCCTTGAACAGGTAACAGGGTTTGAACTGGTAGATTATAGCACACTCTGGGGTCAGGAATACGAAAGTAACAATGAATTTATATTCACAATTGATTATCAGAAAGACCAGGCCAGTAATTTTTACGGTACCTGGACCACAACCCGGGCTGTGGATTTAGTTAATCTGACGGATGAACAAGGCGAACCCATGGACAATTTTGTAGTGAATGGTCTAAGCCGTTACGGAGTTTCTGAAAAAGTACTTCTAATGATGGATGATCTTCAGGATCAACGTCGAAATACCTTCCTGCGTGTTTATGACGATGGAAACGTTCATGTACCTTATCAGGCAGGAGATCCCAATTATCAGGGATCAATTTTGAATAAATTTTTAGGAGTGATAGGTGATGATGGAACACGCTGGAGCTACAACAACGTTCCTTTATACCGCTATGCAGATGTTTTGCTGTTGCTGGCAGAAGCAAAAAACAACCTTGGTGAAGATCCTTCTGAACTGATTAACCAGGTGCGGGCAAGAGCATATGGCGAAAACTTTACCGGCCACGAATACACGAACGGCACCAAAACCGAAAATACACAAGCCATACTCGACGAGCGGTTAAAAGAATTCTTTGCAGAAGGGAAACGCTGGTGGGATCTCGTAAGAGCAGGGGATACCTATGTTTTCGATGAAGTTGCGTCACTGGATGCAGCTGAAGCATATAAGATTTATTATTCAATTTCAGAATCAATGCTTGCTAATGATCCGGAATTGACTCAGACCGAAGGTTATTAAATTAAGTTTTTCACATAGATTTAGTTTGGTTAGTTGGATTACCTACAGGTAATTAAGGAGAGCCATTCAAAATGGTTCTCCTTAGGCCAACAATCAAGATCAAATTTTAAGACAGGATTTGCAAGTAACTTGCAAATGATATCAATTGACGTTAATTGACGTATCTGAAAGTCACTAATTTTCATAGAGTAATATTTGAGGTTTATGAACCTTGAATTAGGGAGAGTCGTAAGAGACGACTCTCCTTTAATTATACTTTCTAATAATTAGTTTCCAATGAATTTTACAGATTCAGATATGTAAGAATATTTAACGAAATGAATTAACAAGGATTATGTGTATCTTTTGAAAGATATAAAAAGATGCATTCTTGAAACTTATTTAGTGACGCTCAAGAATTATAAAATAGAAAAGAATGAAGATCGTATTTTTGAACATTATTGTTTTACTACTAACATTCGCAGCGTGTGCTCAGGAAGACTTACTTCAGAAAACGGAGGAGGTTCTGTTATTCCATGATTTGTTTGATGCGGCTAATAATGATGCAGTTTCCTGTTATCGAATCCCTGCAATCGTAACCGCTCCGAATGGTGATCTTGTTGCCGCAATCGATGAGCGCGTTCCGTCGTGTGGTGATCTGAAATGGAGCAAAGACATTAATATTGTGATTCGGCGTAGTACTGATTTGGGCAAAACGTGGACAGAAATTGAAAGAGTGATAGATTTCCCATTTGGACAATCAGCTTCCGATCCTTCGATGATTGTGGATGAAGAAACGAAGGAGATTTTCCTTTTCTATAATTTTATGGACCTCGAAAAGGAAAAGGATGTGTATTACCTGCATTATACAAAAAGTGCCGACAATGGTAAAACCTGGAGTGATCCGGTTGACATCACATCTCAAATTACGAAATCGGAATGGGATAAGGATTTTAAATTTATTACATCGGGGCGCGGAATTTATACCAGCACAGGAAAAATGTTACACTGTATGGTCAATCTCAGTAACGGGTTACATGTATTTGGTAGCGACGACCATGGAAAAACCTGGTACTTTATTGATACACCGATTACGCCTGCTGACGAATCAAAAATTGTGGAACTCGAAGACGGTAGCTGGATGATAAACAGTCGTGTTAACGGGAAAGGAATACGCTATGTGCATGTGTCAACCGATGAAGGTAAATCATGGCAAACACGCCCTGAATCGCAATTGATCGATCCGGGCTGTAATGCGAGCATCATCCGCTATACTTCCGAAAAAGAGGGTGACGACAAAAACCGGCTGCTTTTTTCCAATGCAAAAATGAAGGATTCGCGCAGGAACATGACGGTTCGAATAAGTTACGATGAAGGTAAAACCTGGTCGGAAGGAAAAACGATTTATCCGGGAAGTTCGGCTTATTCATCGCTAACGGTGCTCGAAAACGGCGACATTGGGTTGTTCTTCGAAAAAGATGAATATACCCAAAATACCTTTGTGCGCTTTTCTTTGAAATGGCTAACGGATGGAGAAGACAGTTTTAAGAAATGAGTATGTTAATGTGTTTCTGCATAGGATGGAGAATTCAACTTGCTATTCGGGAATGCATTAGCCAAATTAAACCAAGTTATAAGACAGAGATAATCCTTTAGAATTTAACAAGTAAACAAAAACATGCATCATTTCAGATTAAATAAAGGTTGGCAACCGTTCATAAAATTGAATTTGCTGATACTGTCAGTCCTGGTTTTGTGCACATGTAAAACAGAGTCGACCAAAAAACCTGCGCTAATTCCCCTGCCACAGGTAGTGGAATGGAACGATGAGGTTTTTAATATGACCGACAGCAGCGCGTGTTTTGTACAACGTTTGGTCACCGACCTTCCCGGAGTTCCTTTGCACATGGAAGAAGCTTACAGGCTGAACATATCCGCTGATTCGGTAATCCTCGAAGCCACTACCCCAAAAGGTTTATACTGGGGGCAGCAAACCATCCGGCAAATCAAGCAAACGCATAACGGACATACCATTTTGCAGGGATGTAAAATAATTGACTGGCCGGCCTTTTCTGTACGCGGCTTTATGCAGGATGTGGGCCGCAATTTCCAGCCCATGGATATGCTGAAAGAGCAAATTGATGTGCTCGCGGCCTATAAGTTTAACGTATTTCACTTTCATATGACAGAAAATCCGGGATGGCGCCTGGAAAGCAAGATATATCCGCAATTGAACTCACCGGAAAGTATGACACGCCGAAAAGGCGAATACTACACACAGGAAGATTTTAAAGAACTGGTAAATTATTGCCGGGATCGCGAAATTACCCTTATTCCCGAGTTTGACATACCCGGACACAGTGCAGCTTTCCGCAGAGCAATGGGATTTAAAGAAATGAGTGATCCCCGTGTGCAACCGGTACTAATCGATTTGGTTGATGAACTATGCAGTCTGGCGCCGGCGAAGGTGATGCCTTACATTCATTTGGGGACAGATGAAGTTTGGCACAGCTACGAAGAACCTTCACCAACGCTTTTGCCTGCACTTCTTGAAAGGGTAACACGATATCACAAACGCGAGTTAATTGTTTGGCGTCCGGGACAAGAAATAGAGGGAGATTCAGTTTCCATCACGCAACTCTGGTCATCGAATGGCCATCCCAAACCGGGACATCGCTATATCGATTGCCGCTTAAATTATTTGAATCATCTTGATCCATTAGCCGGTGTGGTACAGTTATACTTTGATCGCATATCAGGAGCCGCTCATGGTGATTCTCTGCGGATGGGAGGTATTCTATGCTGTTGGAACGACAACAATGTATACGATCCATACGATATTTTAGCTCAAAATCCTGTATATCCGGGAATCGTAACCTACAGCGAAACTTCCTGGAAAGGACAGTCTGAAAATACCGGGGATAAATACCTCGCAAAGTTTCCTCCCAAAGAGAGCACTCTTTTTGATGCGTATTGTGCTTTTGAAAACCGTTTGATCGAGCACCGGGATCGTTATTTTTCAGGGAAACCCTTTCCGTACATCAAACAAACCAATATTGAATGGAGCATTATCGGGCCGTTCGATAACGAGGGTGATGTAAGCCGCGCTTTCCCGGTTGAAAATGAAATTAAAGCCCATTATCAAATCGATTCAACAGCTTATGAATGGAAAAAGGGTATTGTGGGAGGAACCATTCATCTGCAACATTTCTTTGCCTATCCTTCTTACTTTCCCAAAAACAACGGAACGTTTTATGCATTTACCCGGCTTTGGTCGCCGCAAGAACAAACTGTTGGTGCCTGGATCGGTTTTCACGACTGGTCGCGCTCTGGAGGCAGGAGAGGTGGTCCGTTTCCGAAAGACAGAGAATGGCACAATACCGATCCAAAAATATGGGTAAATAACCGTTTGATAGCTCCGCCCCGCTGGAATAACCCGGGACTGAAGAGCAATACCCCGGACACCCCATTCACCGATGAAAACTATTTTTTCAGGGAACCTCAAAAAGTTCGTTTGAAAAAAGGATGGAACGAAATATTAATTAAAATTCCGATTGTTGAAAATACCTGGAAGCGAATGTTTACGTTCGTGCCCGTTGCCATTGTCAACGAAAATGTAAGGGAAGTGCCGGGATTAAAGTTTGATGCTGAAATAAATTAAAATCATTACAATGAATAAAATACAAGGACTTATTGCCGCACCGTTTTCAACCCAGGACGAAAAGGGAAATATTCTTTATGATAAAATCCCGCTGTATCACGATTTTCTTGTAAAAAACAAGTTGGCTGGCGCTTTCATCAATGGCTCCACAGGCGAGGGAGTTTCGCTTTCTCAACAGGAAAGAATGAAAACGACTGAGTATTGGGCAAAGGCGGCCAAAAGCAGTCGACTCAAAATAATTAACCTGGTGGGAGGCACAAGTTACGTCGAGTGTATCGAAAACGCACAACACTCGAAAGAAACCGGGGTAGATGCTATCGCCCTGTTGGCTCCCTATTATTTTAAACCCGCGAATGCCAAAATGCTGGTCGAATTTTGCGCCAAAGTGGCCGCGGCGGTTCCGGAAATGCCTGTTTATTTCTATCATATTCCGGTGCTCACCGGTTGCCATGTATCCATGTTTGAATTCCTACAGGCCGCCGATGGAGTAATCCCAAATCTGGCCGGAATTAAATATACCCACGAAGACTTTATGGATTTTATGAGTTGTTTGCACTTCAAAGATGGCAAATACGATATGCTGTGGGGACGCGATGAAAATCTTCTGTCGGCACTGGTACTGGGTACCCGGGGAGGCGTTGGAAGTACTTTTAACTATTCGGCACCGCTGTATTTAAAACTGATTGAAGCCTTCGATGCCGGAGATCTGAAACTGGCACGCGAACTCCAACAAAAATCGATCGATATGATCCGATTACTCGGGAAATACGGTGGGATTGCGACCGGGAAAGCCTACATGAAATATATTGGTTTCGATTTAGGTGCCTTCCGATTGCCGGTGAAAAATATGAGTGACGCAGAATACAGTAACTTTAACGGGGATGTGAAAAAACTCGATATGGAGGAATGGTTTTCTAATGTATAACAGCATGAAGAATTTTATTGTCGCAGCGCTTTTGCTGTCAATGGCATTTCCCTCGTGTAATCCAAGGAAACAAAATAACATGAATATTGAATTCGATTGGAAACGTTTACCTACTCTTCCTGCCGCCAAAGGGCAAAGCCAACAACCCGGGCTAGCCGGTGCCATAACGGGATTGATTGGCGATGAATTGCTGATAGCAGGGGGCTCGAATTTTCCCGATGCCTTGCCCTGGCTTGGCGGAACTAAAACCTATTATAATGAAATGTACAGCTTGAACCTGCAGGATACTGCCGCGGGCTGGAGACGTGAGCAATCGAAACTTCCCGAACCAATGGCTTACGCGGCATGTGTTTCTGTTAACAATAATATTTATTGCGTGGGGGGCGAAAACAGCGACAATATAACTTCCCGGGTACTCAAAATATCGAGAGCCAATGACCAATGGCTTGTCGGGGAACAAACCAATTTTCCGGTGGCCGTTTCCAACGCCAGTATTTCCGCAATTGGCGATGTAATATACGTGGTTGGAGGACTGGGCAACGGGCAGGCACTTTCGTCGTTTTATGCAGCAAACACTGCTGAAAACTCCTTGAAATGGGAAAAACTTCCTGATATTCCGGTGGCATTTTCCCATGCTGTTGTGGTTAGTCAGTGGGACGAACGGGAACAATGCATTTATGTACTGGGAGGCAGAAATAAAACCGGAATACTAACCGAATTTTTTAGTGCCGTTTGGAAGTATTCACCGTCAGATAAAAGATGGAGCCAGGTGGGTGATATTACAAATCAAACTGGCGATAAAATGACGCTTGCTGCAGGCACAGGCGGAGCATATGACAGAAATTATATCCTTCTTTTTGGTGGTGATAAAGGAGGCCTGTTCAATAAAACAGAGGATTTTATTCACCGGATTTCAGTAGAGAAAGACCATGACCGGATAAAGAAACTAACAAACAAAAAGAACAGCCATCTTTCTTCCCATCCGGGTTTTAGCCGGGACGTTTTCCTGTATAATACGAAAACCAATCAATGTTCGGTTATAGAACAAATGCCGTTTCCAGCCCAGGTTACGACTACTGCAATCCGAAAAGGGAACGATTATATAATTCCAAATGGCGAGATAAAACCGGGCGTTCGAACACCGGAGATCAGCTGGGTAAAGGTTGTAAATAAGAATGACTGATCCACTATAAAATACATTATCGATTATGGATTCAAAATCACTGGCCGGGATATACCGCAATGAGTTGTTGAAGAAAGTTATTCCTTTTTGGGAAGCGCATTCTGTCGATCAGGAATACGGGGGCTATTTTACCTGCCTCAAACGTGATGGAGAAGTCTTCGATACCGATAAATTTGTATGGCTCCAAGCCCGCCAGGTGTGGATGTTCTCGAAGCTTTATAACGAGGTGGAACAAAAACAGGGCTGGCTGGATATGGCTGAGCATGGAGCCGGGTTTCTTAAAAAACACGGGCACGATGAGCAGTTAAACTGGTATTTCTCGCTTAACCGGGAAGGGAAACCGCTCGTTCAGCCCTACAATATTTTTTCCGATTGTTTTGCGGCAATGGCGTTTGGACAGTTGTTCAAGGCAACCCAGAGCGATATGTATGCAGAAATCGCCAAAAACACATTCACCAACATTTTGGAGCGAAGCGGTAATCCCAAAGGAAAGTACAACAAACTTTACCCGGGGACGCGACCGCTAAAAGGCTTTTCGTTGCCCATGATTTTATGCAATTTGTCGCTGGAACTGGAACATTTGCTCGAACCGGAGCTGGTTGAAAATACGATCGAAACCTGCATTCACGAGGTTATGGAGGTTTTTTATCAGCCGGAATCAGGATTAATTCTCGAAAATGTGCAACCCGACGGAAGTTTGTCCGATTCGTTTGAAGGCCGCCTCTTAAACCCGGGGCATGCCATCGAAGCCATGTGGTTTATTATGGACCTGGCCAAGCGTAAGAATGATCAGGGACTGATTGATAAAGCCATTGAAATTGTGCTGCGTACGGTGGAATACGGCTGGGATGAAAAATACGGAGGTATTTTTTACTTCCTCGATAGCAAAGGCTTTCCGCCGCAACAACTCGAATGGGACCAGAAATTATGGTGGGTCCACATCGAAACACTGATCAGCCTGGTAAAAGGATATGCACTTACCGGAAACCAGGAATGTTTAAGTTGGTTTGAAAAAATACACGAATACACCTGGTCGCATTTCGCCGATCCTGAATACGGCGAATGGTTTGGTTACCTGAACCGGGAGGGAGAGGTTTTACTTCCGCTAAAAGGAGGAAAATGGAAAGGTTGTTTTCATGTGCCACGCGGTTTATTTCAGGTGTGGAAAACCCTGGAAAATATCAATAACAACAAATAGAACATATCATTCAAAACAATATGAACAGTAAAGCAGCAAAAATATATCCCTGGGTGGTTGTAGGACTTTTATGGGTTGTGGCCTTGTTAAATTACATGGACCGCCAGATGTTGTCGACCATGAAAGTCTCGATGATGATCGATATAAAAGAGCTGGAAACCGCCGAAAATTTTGGCCGCTTAATGGCCGTCTTTCTTTGGATTTATGGTTTGATGAGCCCGGTAGCGGGGTTAATTGCCGATCGCGTAAACCGGAAATGGCTTATCGTGGGAAGCCTCGCCGTTTGGTCGGGAGTGACCTTGTCGATGGGGTATTCCACAAATTTTCACGTGTTGTATGTACTGCGTGCCGTTATGGGGATTAGCGAGGCCCTTTACATCCCGGCTGCGCTGGCATTAATTGCCGATTACCATAAGGAAGGCACGCGCTCGCTGGCCGTTGGAATTCACATGACCGGCCTTTATTTCGGACAGGCCATCGGCGGGTTTGGAGCCACCGTAGCACACGAATTTTCGTGGCAAACCACTTTTCATTCGTTTGGACTGATCGGAATTTTTTACAGTGTCGTTCTTATCTTTTTCCTGCGCGAAAAAAAGGATCGTTTTGCATCGCATAAAGTTGAAACGGTAAAAGGAACGAAAGTCCGTGGTTTTAAATCCATTACGCAAAGTCTTGGAATGTTACTCGGAACGGTAAGTTTCTGGGTCATCCTGTTTTATTTTGCAGCCCCCAGTTTCCCGGGGTGGGCAACCAAAAACTGGCTGCCTACGCTGTTTTCCGAAAGTCTTGGGATGGACATGTCTAAAGCAGGTCCACTGGCAACAATAACCATTGCAGCCTCTTCGTTCATAGGTGTAATATTTGGAGGTATTCTGGCTGACCGCTGGATCATGAAGAACTTGCGTGGAAGGATTTACACAGGAGCCATAGGTTTGAGCTTGCTTATCCCTTCTTTAGTACTGCTCGGTTTTGGGCATGGAATAATTGGGATCATTGGTGGTGGAGTATTGTTTGGAATTGGCTTTGGAATGTTTGACGCGAACAACATGCCCATACTGTGTCAGTTTGTTTCGCCGAGACATCGGGCAGCCGGTTACGGTTTAATGAACCTTACCGGTGTTTTTGCGGGCGCTTTTGTCACTGAGTTACTCGGTAAATCTACCGATTCAGGTCATTTGGGAAGAGACATGGCTTTGCTCGCAATTCCGGTTGGTCTGGCTGTTGTTTTGCAGATACTGGTTTTAAAACCTAAAGTGGCCAACAAAGAAGAGGATTAGATTTTTAGAGTACGTTCGGAAATTAGAGTGATCAAAACTTGAATAAGCCAAAAGAATAAATGAAAGGAATCTTTTTGAATCTTGTATTGCTATTCACATTATTCTTCGTTTCGGCTCAGAAAAACGAGTTTGGTGGCTATTACAATCAACGACTTAGCCTTTTTAGAAGTCTGCCTGATGAGCCTGACGAAATTATTATGCTGGGTAACAGCATAACAGATGGCGGGGAATGGGGTGAATTACTCCCTGGTTATAACGTAAAAAATCGTGGAATCAGCGGAGATGTAACTGCTGGTATTTTATATCGACTCGACGAGGTGACGAGCGCAAAACCGGCAAAAGTATTTTTGTTGATTGGGATCAATGATCTGGCCAGGGGAATTGAGGCTGATAGCGTTTTTAGGAATATCTGTTTGATTGCACATAAGATCAGGGAAGCAACGCCTGGAACCGACGTATATATTCAGAGCATCTTGCCCGTAAATCCTTCATTTGAGAAGTTCGCCGGGCATGTGGACAAAACCAGTTCTGTTAAGAATATCAATCAAAAATTGAAGGAATGGTGCAGCGAAAATAATGTTCAGTTTGTCAACCTTTATGATTTGTTTACCGAAAAGGATTCGGACTATTTGAATCCGGAATTTACCAATGACGGATTACATCTAACGGCTAAAGGGTATTTAAAGTGGGTACAAATAATCTATCCATTCATCAAACCTTAATTCGATTAATTGATTACAACTATTACCTTTACCTTTAGAAATTCACTGAGATTTATAAAAAAAGGTGTAAAATTCGAGAGTTGGTAAAACTGACCTTTCGGAATATGCTAATAACGAGATCAATACAAATAGAGTTCAAGCCCAGGTGGGCCTACAAAAAAACATGTAAAAGTGAGAGAGTTAAAGAACTTGTTTTCTGTAACTCTTTTTTGTCGTCCAGGTTTTATCTGCTTTGTTCAATCTTTAATACAGCGAACACACAAACCGGCGTTTTTTTTGATTTGTTCCATGCGGAATCTGTCGGAATCGTTATGCAGGCTCATGTACCATTCGTAAAGGGTGGTGCCTGAACCGTCCCCAACAATCCACCAAAGCCCGTATCTCTTAATGGCGTCGAAAAAACCATTGCCCATATAACCGCCCGGACGAGCAGAGAACCCAAATTCATCGTTGCCGTAGATCATATTTACGTTGTTGTACATTTCCCAACCTATTATATCTTTTAGGTGAGCCCCCACGCCTTTATAATCTTCTCCCAGTTTATTGTAGGCTTCGTTCCCTTCAACTTGTAAAATATATTTGATAAACTCTGCCAGCATATCGCATTCAGCTTTCGAAGGTAAATGCCATCCGTCGGGGCACACCGTTTTTGCGGCCTCCCAGTTATACAGGACTCCATAAGTTTCGTAATTTACCTTTTGTTTGGCTTCCGCTTTGTCGTTTCCATCATAGTTATATACATAGTAACGGGGTTCGGTATAACTTAAAGATTTTGGTGGGTGGACAGAAGGGAGATAGTCCATGTTCTCAGCCATCCATATCTGGTTTCCTATGGTATCTCCTTCTTCATCTGTATTGGTGTAATCAATGATAGCATATATTCTACCACCAGCATCTATGCATTCGTAAAATGCAACTTCATAAATTTTTGACGCGGATGGAGAATCTGCGATTTTCGTTATTTGATCACCAGAATAAACCAAAAAATGAATGATGTCCGGGTTATCGACTACCGTCGATTTCTCAGGGAATTTTTGTGTTGTTGAACCCATATATTGAATATCTTCTGAGTAATATCGATTTTCAGTTGTAATGATTTTTTCTGAAAGGTTGGTATGGTCTCCCAACACTTGTATCAGATATAAACCATTGAATCTGGTTGTAATATCAAATTGATGAAATCCTTGTTTTAAATAGTGCTTTTGTGATGCCATTATTTTACCAACTTCATTGAAGAGATTAATTTTAAATAAACCACTTTGTTCAGCGTAAAATTGCATCTTTGTTTTTCCATCAGAGGGATTAGGAAATACGCTGAAGTTTTCAAAGATTTCCTTATCATCAATGGATGTTGTTGAAAACGAGATTTGATCAGAGCCTGATACAAAAACGCTTTCCCCAGACGTCAAATTTGTTGCACTAATACTATCAATGCTATTACTTGCATCCTTTGGAATGAAAGTGAAGACCATATCTTGTGCCGTCAGTACACTTGTTAATAGCATAAAAAAAATGATCGAAAGTCCTGGTAATTGTTTCATGGTGACCTATTCAGATTTAGTGTTTTAGATATACGTAAGCGTTTAAATTTGGTTCTACACAGACGTCATAATCCATTCAACAAAACAGAACAATCTCCTTTGAGAAATTTGAGAGTTAAAACCACCTTTCATTACCGTCACCCTACCTTATACTTCCAATCTTTCTCAAGACAAGTTATTTATATATGTTGGGATTTTTTTGTCAATGTAAGGTACACAAGTGATCAAGTTACTTAGTTTGTATTGTGTGACTCTTTTTTTATGATTGTCTAAAGGTATACGATTGAATTCGAAACTATTTTCGACCTCCGCTTTTATACCCGAGTTTTATAGATAGCCTTTAAAATCAATTTCTTTTTAGGAAGAAAACCAACATGTATTTCATGCTTTGTTGTATGTCGCCTGAAAAGGTATAAGCATAAAATAGTTGGTTGTAATTTTTAAAAAGGTCTGAAAATCAATCCTTAAGTTGTTTGTTTATGACACTTGTGATCATTTCATAATCATACAATCAGAACAATGTATAGCATAGTACCAAGCAAAAAAAGGAAATATTTTAAAAAAAGTTCTATATAAAATGTAACGTCATCGAAAAATGTGCGTCATATAGATGAAAACAATTAGAAAACGATAGAACAAAAAACAACAGGAGGATACGTCATGAAAACAAAAAACAATGTACAGAGAGCAGTTTTGAGGTTTGCAGCAGTAGTTGCCGGTTTAGTATTGATCAGTTCTACTGCAAGTGCGCAGGATTTTTGGAAAAGCTTCCTTGAAAACAGTAGTTTCAACCCTGACGCCATGGTAATGGCAGAGGCAGAAACTCCCGCAGCTGAAAATGCCGTTACACTTCCGGCTGCTGATTTTACGATTGAAACAGAAACAGAAAACGTCCTCGAATTAGAACCCTGGATGACCAATGAAGCCACTTTCGCCGTTACTTTTGAAATTGACGAAGAGGCCGATGAAGCCCTTGAGTTGGAACCCTGGATGATGAACCAGGAGTTATTTCAAACAACAACTGAAACAGATCCGGAACTCAACCTGGAAGACTGGATGGTTTCGGACACCCTTTGGAATATCTGAATCCAAATGACAAAAACAGAGAAGTAGTACAATTTTTACAGTATTTAAAGAGGGACATAAAATGAAAATAGAAAACACAAAAGCGCAAATGAGAAAAGGAGTATTGGAATACTGTATTTTACTTCTTTTGAAAGGAGAACCCGTATACGCGGTTAATGTTATCAAAGGTTTACGGGAGGCTGACCTGATAGTAGTGGAGGGAACTGTTTATCCTTTGCTAACCCGCTTAAAAAACGAAGGTCTGTTATCCTATCGCTGGGAAGAATCGACACAGGGACCACCACGAAAATATTATGAAATTACCGAAAAGGGCAGAAATTTTCTGGTGGAACTGGAAGAATCATGGGATGATCTGGTTAGTGCTGTTCGTAAAGCGAAGAAACTAAGAGCATAATAATCAAATTCAGTAACAAGGTAGAAACTAAAAAAACAGATAAAATGGAAAAGACATTGACAATAAACATAAGTGGCACGGTATTTCACATTGAAGAAGACGCCTACGCGATGCTTCAGAAATACACAACAACCTTAAAAAATTATTTTGGAAAGGATGATGAAGGCAAAGAAATTATCGCTGATATTGAAGCCAGGATTGCTGAAATTTTCACAGAAAAAACGAGTTTGAAAAACCAGGCAATTACGCTTGAATGGGTAGAAGAACTAATCGAAACGCTGGGCACACCCGAGAATTTTTCGGAGGAGGCAGGCGAAGAAGAACCTTTGGCAGGACAAAAATCACGTAAGCGAAAACTTTATCGCGATCCAGAACAGACTGTTATAGCAGGCGTCTGTGGCGGATTAGCCGCTTATTTTAACATGGATCCGGTGGTTATTCGATTAATTGCTGTATTGCTCGCAATGCTTACATCAGGTGCAGGTGTATTGGTTTATTTGCTTCTTTGGATAATTGTTCCCAAGGCAGTAAGCACAACCCAGAAGCTTGAGATGAAAGGTGAAGAGGTTACCATTAAAAATATTGAGAAATTTTTGAAAGATGAAATGGATGCCGTAAAAGAGAGCTATAAAAAAATCAGGAAATCCCGGTTTTTCTCAAGTAGGAAAGCATAAAAAAGAGCTTGTTAATCCGCAATAAATTAGCGCAATGATCATTGCCAATAGCAAATTAGGTTGCAACTTCTGCAGTATCCTTAGGGAGGGGATTGGGTAGAACCAAAATAAATCGTCTAATAAGCTATTTTTGTGACAGGTTTTTAATCTGAAATTCGTTTCATTTCCTCGTCGATGGCAGATTTCTTGCGTTTATTGGTTTTTAAGTTTTGATTACCAAATTTGTACGTTGCACTAATTCCGAAGCGGCGGTTGTCAAAAGATCTGACACCATTGATAATCATCCCACCATAATCGCTGTTGTAGGTAAAATCACTACTGGTATTTAGAATATCATTGGCAGTGACTTGTAACAAAAGAGTGTTCTCAAAGAATTCGCGCTTCAATCCCAGGTCCAGACGCTGAAAAGATTCTACATTTACGCTACCTCTCCAAATCACAGGGCTACTGTAATAATAGCTTACCTCAAAACGTATAGCTTTTGGCAAGTTAAAATTGTTTTGAATCCTGAAATTGGCAATGTGCGATTCTATATCAATGACCGTACCGTTTAAATCTCCATCGTATTTTTCGTAATTGTATATAAAAAACGAGGTGAAGTTCCACCAGTTAAATGCACGTAATGAGTAGCTAGCTGATAATCCATTATTGAGTACTTTTTCCATATTTCTGGGAATAAGTACGGATGATCGTTCATCGACGATTTCAAAAATGGTAGCAAAAAAGTCACGGGTTATGCTGAAATTGTTGGAGATGACGAGTTTTCGTTTAAATGAATAGGTCAGTTGGTAGTTTGTAATGTAATTGGGTTTAAGAAAAGGATTTCCTTTCCATGAAGAAATTTCACTTAGCTTGGTTTCGAAGGGATTTAAATCCTGGTAATTGGGCCGGGTAATCCTTCGACCTATGTTAATGCTCACACCATGGTTTTTTTGGTCGTCGTAGGAAAGACTTATATTCGGAAACCAGCTGGTATAATTACGGGCAACCACGTCGTCATCGGTTGGCACAGCACTTACCAATTCTCCGAGCGAAGAGGTATTTTCAACACGTAGACCTGCATTAAAATTTAATCTTTCGTTAAGTTGTGCGCCAAAATTAAAATAACCGGCAGCAATTTTTTCGAGGTAAGAAAAATCATTACTTCGGTTAATATCGAGAATTGGTTGACCGTTATCCAGGTTGTAAAATTTTAAAGAATTATCGGTTGATATATACGAGTATTTTGCTCCAGTGCCAAAACTCAGTTTGTTAACCCTTTTCTCGTAGTCAATTTTTACCGACATGATCTCGATTACTTTATTTGCATCATATTCGCTGTCTACAATTCTGAGTATGTTTCCGTCCAAATCGTAATACGTGTTGGGCTGCCGGGTGTTTTTATCGTTGGTATATCTTCCCAGGCTAAAGTCGGCCGAAAAATTTGAACTGCCATTTGGTGAAAAATTATAATACATGTTCATGTTGTAATTGTCGCTTGGCGACTTGTCCAAAGCCTGAGAATAAAGTATCTCTGTAAGATTAGTATTGTTAATGTCTTCAATAATAGTGTTGCTTTCCAAATCTCCATCACGCTTATTTAATAAAGCTTTCACATCTAAACCGATAGTACTCTCCGAATTGATTTTGTAATCTAAGCCACCGGTTAAATTTATTCCTTTTCGGTAACTTCTGCTGTACGATTCCATATCGAGAATGTATTTTTCACGTTTGGTAGTTTGCACAAAATCATCCTGGCCGGTATAGTCAGAAACATTGATGTTACTGTAAATATTCACTTTCTTACGATTAAAGTTGAGCGTGGTTCCAAGGCTCGATCTGGCGAAGTCTCCCCTGGAATAGTTCCCAATAACATTCCCGTTAAAACCACCCGACACGTTTCGTTTCATTTTAATATCGATGATTCCACCCGAACCTTCAGCTTCGTATTTTGCTGAAGGATTTGTAATGATATCGATCGATTCAATATCGTCAGAACGCATTCCTTCCAATAAATTTGAAAGGTCGGTCCCGGATAGTCGCGATGGTCGTCCGTTAATGTAGATTCGTACACCGCTTTTACCTTGCAGAATTATGTTATTGTCCATGTCGACCATTACACCTGGTGTTTTGCTCAGCAACTCCAATCCGCTGTTTCCCGATGCATTGGCACTGGCAGCTACATTGTATACCATTTTGTCGGGCTTTACTTCAATCAAAGCTTTTTCGCCTTTTACCACAATTTCTTCAATACCCATGACTTTTGTTTCCAGTGCAATAGTGTCGAGCGAGTAGGCTTCATCCTGCATTAGGGTAATTGCTTGTGATACAAAGGTGTTGAACTCCATGTTTCTAACCATGATGTAATACAAGCCTGGCTCCATTTTTTCGAATAAAAAAGAACCGTCGTTATTACTTAAGGTCCCTTTCATAAAAACCGAGTCCTGGTTCATCAGAACAACAGTGGAGAATTGTGACGGCTCATTCTCAGGAGTAAATACAAATCCCTTTATTGAACTTGTCTTTTCCTGGGCAAAGCCTGAAAAACAAAAAAGAGCATTCAGGGCAAAGAGCAGTAATTGAATTTTGTAGGATTTCATGAGGTAGTAGTATAAAGTGTGACTGTGTTTGAAGATTGTAAATTTTAGTACTTATTTGCTTTTCTTATAAATCATGTACCAGTTGATGTAATATATGTCAGAGTCAGGTTTTTTAAGTTCTTCTTTATCTTCAGGAGATAGGAAGGGGAGCATGTAATCATCTCCGGGTTCCCAGTTTGCCGGCAAAACGATACCTTCAACACGATCGTGTTCCTGAAGTGCTTTTAAGGTTCGTAAAATTTCATCGGTGTTTCTGCCCACTTCAATGGGGTAAAACTGAAACGCACGTATAGTATTTTGCGGGTCAATAAAAAACACACCACGCACACTTTGGCCTACCTTAGATTTTGAGTCAAGCATCCCGTATTTGTATGAAATAACAGCCGAACTGTCCACCACCAAAGGAAATAGTATTTTAACTTTATCACGACCCTTAAATTCAATCGACTCCAGGTCTGCTTTCCAACTTTGGTGAGATACCATTTTATCCACCGATAACACTACAATCTGGGCATTCAAATCTGTAAATTCTTTTTGCCGATAGGCCAGCTCCAAAATCTCAGATGAACAAACTGGTGTAAAATCGCGTGGGTGTGCAAAAATTATTTTCCATTGTTTGCCAAAATCCTTGGGGAAATTAATCATTCCGTTCGTGGATTGAGATTTAAAAGAAGGAGCCTGAGTCCCAATAAGCGGTATTCTTTGACTTTCTCCCTGTTGCGCCTGCACAGTGGAGGAAAGTAGTTGCAGCGCTAAGATAATCCAAATGGAGTATTTCATAAAAGTTGATTTTGTTAATTTAGAACAAATTAAAATAGACAACATCAAAATTTATTAATAGTTCATAATTAGCGTATTAGAATAATCTGTCAGAATATTCGATTTGATAAAAGTCGAATAAATTGAAATAATTAGATTTCTGGTATTTCTTTCATTCGAGGGAAGTACTCAGCAGCTATTTTTCGATTCAGGAAATCATCCTTAGGGTTTGGAATAAGTTCTTTGACCTCTTTTTGTTTTAAGTTATTGCATTTCAATTGTTTATTATATAACTTACTGATTAAATATAAATGACCAAAAACAAGTATTATGAAAATCTCTGTTCGCACATTGTTCTTATTTATTACCTTTTCTATTTTCTGTTCTGCTTACAGTTCAAATGCACAGGTTAATGAAATGATTATTGAAATCGAAGATTTTCGCAATAAGGAGTTTCCAAGTTTCATTCCAGATAAGCATCGTTATAAAGACATTGAAGTATTCAGATCAACAGCGACTAAAGAATCTTCCTATTTCTTCTTTGCTTATGGTAAGAAAGACGGAGAAATTACCCAAAATGGATTCATGGCCTTGGAGTTGAAAGATAATTTCGATAGGGCGGCATATGAATGGAAGTCAGATACTTTAGCCAGAGTTCGCCTTTTTAATTCAGAAACCGGGAAAGATTTTTTTGTAGAAATGGAAGGTGGCTGGCTAACCGGTGAAAGTTTTAGCCTTCGTGTAGTCGATTAGAAGTAATCTGAACTTGTTGATTAGGCATAAATTTGCTTGCAACTTCTCCCGATAGCAATCGGGAGAAGGGGAGCCACACAGGACAAGGGGTCATTTTTGACCATTTTTTTATGCCCGAATTTTTGAAAAAATTACTGAAATTGAAAAGCACTTTTATCGGTTTTTTATGAACTGATAGGTTGCAACTTTTTCTTGCTTCAAAATCCATCTTTTAGAAAATATGATATCAAAATGATTGTTCTTGCCTTTCCAAATATATTTTGAAATCATATAACAATATATTCTTTTAATAGGAAGGTTGTTTTTCTGCGATTATTGATCTAATTTAATAGTAAATTTTCCTAATTATGTCTGAACCAGGGTGGTACAAATTTTATGATGATAAAGTCCCACGGACAATTAACCAACCCGAACATAGTATTGTAGATATCGTTGATAAATATGCCGAATCAAACCCCAAAAAAGTAATATTTCTATGTTGTGGTCGAAAGATGAACTACAGACAACTGGCAGACAACATAAATAATTTTGCTTCATCTCTCTTGTCTTTCGGAATTAAGAAGGGAGACAGGATTTGTTTTTTATTGCCAAATTTATTTCAGTTTCCTATTGTTCACCTCTCAATATTAAAAGTTGGTGCGATATCGGTGCCACTAAATCCCCTGCTTACTACACATGAAATAGAAAAGCACATTAAGTTATGCACAGCAAGAATTTTAATAACAATAGACACTTGCTATGACAAGATTGAGAAAATTAAGGAAACAACATCAATAGAAAGGGTGATAGTGACGCAGATTACTGATTATTTCTCCTTCGTTAAAAAGATAGGTTATTATTTTAAATACGGGAATAGTCAGAAACTGATTGACTACAATGGATCTTATTCATTTACTGAATTAAATAAAATGGCAAATTCGGTAACAAAGTTTCCAGATCTTTCCATGAGTGACGATGCCATGCTGTTATCCACTGGAGGACTAACAGGAACACTAAAATTGGCAACAATGACTCATAGCAGTCTTATGTCAAATGCAGAACAAGTACAGTTATGGAATTTGCAATTTAGAAAGAAGAAAGATACGATGTTAGGAGCTTTGCCTTTTTTTCACAGTTTTGGCATTACACTTGGACTTCATTACTGCTTGCTAAGTGGAATCAGATTGGTTTTCATGCCCAAATATTCTGGACAAAAAGCTATAACTGCCATCAAAAGATATAAAATCAATTATTTTCCGGGGGTTCCAGCCATGTTTTCCAGTATTACGAAAGTTGATAAGAAGGACTTAAAATCCTTGTATTTTTGTTTGAGCGGGGGATACAAGTTGAATAGAGAATTACAAAAGGAATTTGAAAAGAATACGGGAGTCAGGATCATTGAGAGTTATGGATTGACAGAAGCATGTCCTGCTGCTATTTCAAATCCACTGACAAATAATTCAAAAACAGGATCAGTAGGGATTCCGTTGCCTTCAACTCAGGCTAAGATTATAAATCCTGTCACAAAAGAAGAAATATTAAATGGTCAGGAGGGTGAACTGATCATCAAGGGCCCCCAGGTAATGAAAGGGTATTGGAAGAATCCCAAAGAAACGGAATCAACTATTCGGGATGGGTGGCTCCATACTGGAGATATAGCTAAAACTGACAATAATAAATTTTTCTACATAACTGGAAGGTTGAAGGATTTAATAATTTATGGCGGATTTAATATTTTTCCACTTGAGGTTGAAAATGTCCTTTTGAAACATCCTAAAATTAAGGATGTTCGTGTAAGTGGAGTAGAGGATAAGAAATACGGTGAATTAGTAAAGGCTTCTGTGGTTCTAAACTATGGATTCGATATGAATGCCGGGGAATTAAAGGATTTCTGTAAGAAATACCTGGCGTGGTATAAAATTCCACGAAAACTGGAGTTTCTTCCTGAATTGTCGAAGAAGAGAATAATCCACTAAACTAAAGGAGCTATGTGTCAAAAATATCCATTATGAATAGTAAGCGTTTGATGTCTATTGATTTTTTGAGAGGTTTGGCAATTATTGTTCTTGTTTTCATTCATCGCATACATTATAACTGGACAGGAATGCGATCGGATGATACCGTAAAAGATTATATGTCGGGGCCTTTACTACCCATACTCATCTTTTTGATATTGCTACTCAGCATGGCTGGGATTTTCTATTATTTGACTGGTATTGTAAATGCATATACAATACAAAAAAGAATTGAAAGTGGTCAAAACAGTTGGAAACAGACAATGATTTTTGGTTTTTTTGGAGGTATTTGGTTATTGATTCTTAATTATATTCAGCGATTATTCTTTATGAATGGTTTTTTGGTTGGTAAAGATGGTGGGACACCAGAATTCCCGGTTGGATATTTAACTGGATTAATTCGAAATCCTGATCAAGTTAAATTTTATTGGCAACAGTTTACTGAACCCGGAACTCTTTCTTTAATTGGTATTCTGATAATAACAATAAGTATCATTCTAAGTTTACTAATGAGTTTCCGAAAGAAATTGAACCTATCCAAAATACAACTTGTAATTTTCGGATTAGCTATTGCAGCGCTATTTTCTTCAATATTTGTAAAGTTATATGTAACTCCTTTGTATGAGAACTATTTCAGCAATGGGCAGTATTTTAAAGCTATGCTATGCGGTCATCTTTGTTTGGATTTTTCTCTTGCTCCATACCTGGGATATGCTTTAATTGGGGCTGCCTCAGGACTGGGCCTTGCCTATGGTGAAAGTAGAAAAATTTATAAACGGAAATCTGTGTTAACAGCACTTGGGTTAATACTAATGGGTATTCTAATTTTTTTATTTTTTGATAAAGAAAAATTTGGAGGAAGAGGAACTATGGGGGCGATGGTCTCACTTGTAGAACTGGGAATTTTTATCTTATTCTTACTCGTTTTGTTAAAAAGGTTTGATTACTGTGGTAAAGAAAAAAGGGAAAAAAGAAGAATACGTACCAAATGGGTTAGGCGCTTTGGTATGCTATCATTAACTGTATTTATTTTAGAGCCAATTTTAGCTGAAATATTAAAAAAAGCCATTGATTTTGTAATTGGGACAACATGGAATAATCATCTTATACTTGTAACTGTCTTTGCAGGTATATGTTTATTCACCTGGCACCTGTTGCTTATATTATGGCAGAAAGTTCTATTTAAAGGATCCTTTGAATGGCTTACAGCCTGGCTTTTACTAAAACTCGCAGGTAAAAAATCTGGAAAAATAAATTTTAAAGAATTATAAATCTAAATTTTTGCGATTCAAAAAAATGTAAGCATTTCGAATTCTCAAGTATATTGCAAATTGAATGCATATCTTCAAGAAATCGGGTAGGATTTACAATAACTTCTTTTGCATTAAGATCAACAAATCATCCAAATATCTTCTACTTGAACAGTCGGATTATTTATAACAATATTAATTCAACAATGATATACTATACTTTTAAAATTTAGGTTGCAACTTCTCCCGATAGCAATCGGGATAAGGGGAGCCACACAGGACAAGAGGTCATTTTTGACCTCTAATTTTTTAGCTCGCAAATAACGAACAAATTGCTGACATCCATTCTGAGGGTTAAGGTATTGCTAAATTTGCCACTTTCTCGCCTCAAATGATAATATACCATCCACAGGAGAAAGTCTGAATTTTGGGAGGGCGTCAATGCTCAGAATGGAAATCTTCCATCGTACTAAAAAAGCATCGTTTGCAAGGGAAAGGAAAACGAAACAGGAAGTCCCCGTTATCGGAGTCCGAGATAATTTAAATCCCATCCTTTAATTTTGGTCCTTAGAATATATGTAGAGGTGAACTTGTTTAGTGCTGAGAGTTGAAAAATCATCGTACTTGTATTCAACGGCTTCATAGTTCTTTTCAAAATAATCCAGATACGGTGCTAAAGCATATATGTTAACGACATCCTCTGAATTACGTAGATTGTAGCCAACAACTGAACTGGTCCAGTTACCATATTCATCAGTATTGCCTTGATAGGTGAAATTGCCCTTTGCTTTTGCAAAGCCACAGGCTGTTTTGCTGATTTCAAAGTTGATGAATTCATTTGGTATTGGATTGTCATTGAGATCCCTGATGTGCACAGTCGTCCTGATTGAAACGGCAATTTCTGGTTTTTTTGTATCATCGCACGGATCAAAAGAATCATCGCAGGTAGTAATATTTAAAAAGACGAATAAAGTTACTGCTATTCGTAACATCGATTTGATTAGAAGCATACTCTTGTTTTTATAGCTAATATATGGATAATAAAAAATATTTCTGTATTAATTAAGTTGAAAAAAGAGTAAGCTATTTTTTTAATAGATTGATTTCCTAAAGTTAACTATTTGTATTTAAGACAATTACAGACTATAACTATTTTTAATATCTTTGGGCTGAAGTTAATACTCCAGATTTTCAATAGAGCAAATGTCCAAATAAATAAGTGATTAGTAATCAAATATATTATTTATGGATACCTGGGGTTTTAGTTATTTTGATGAAAGTTAAAAAGACTGTTTCACAATGTTCGGAAACAGCAGAAGAAATATTATGGTATTCCATTGTTTCAATCGTTAATAAATTTTTTGTTGAAAAAAATGGATATGCAACACAAACCTGCACGGATAGTCAAGTATCACGCTGCCAATTTTTGTTTTTCATTTATTAATTCAAATTCTTCCATTGTTTTATATCCCAAAGCTGAGTGTCTGCGTTTTCGATTATCTCAGGTTTCAATCCAGTTAAACAGCGATATTTTCGCATCATTTTGGTCGGCAAACCGATTGTCATACACAAATTCAACTTTTATCGTTTTAAGGATACTTTCTGCAACTGACATTATCCCAGCAGTTCCCTTTTCAGCTCATGCTTCTATAAACCCATTTGTTTGCAGCCAGTGAGTTTGAAAATGCAGAACAAGCATATTGTATGCCCCTGCTGGAATGACAATTTAATTTATCCACGACTGGCCTGTTTTTATTGCCATCTGCAATGCAGCAATTGTGGTTTCTTCTGCACTCAACCCTTTGCTCATCGCCCATCCGATAACTTTGCGGTCAAACAAATCAATTGTAAGGGGGGACGTATATGTTCTGAATGGAAATTAGCTGTCTGGGAATAATCACTATTGCATGATGTAGCAAAATTAAACAATTCAAAGTTACTTTATGATTGGCCAATCAAAAAGAAGGGGAAAGCACTATGGACGCTTTTTGAAGATGATTGATAATTTACAAACCCCTTAACACAAAACCAATCATAAATACAGAAGTCGCTTTCCCCTGAATACAATATACAATTATTCTCATTTAAATCTAAAAGATACTGTTTTGAGTTATTAACAATGGATTTTTCACATCGCTCCCATAATGGATTTATCCCGTAATTATATTGCATGTTCATCTTAGATATGAGAATATTATTCCCAATATAGGAAAATACCAATTCTCAATAGCGCCTAAATTGTTGATATTCAGGACTCCAAAAATATTGGCGTAGGATTTGTAATAATTGCAATGAGTAATACTATCATCAAACCCATGCCTAAACTATACATCGTAAAAGGAGGCTTTAATCCTGAAGGTAAAATTGAGACTGTTGACTACAATCCGTATACCACCTATCACGCAATCTCACTTCATCTTAATACCATTGACGGTTGTATTGAAAAGAAAGTTCCAACTAACTGGAGGCTTTGTATTCAGAATGGTGAAACCCGAAAGTACCATTTTCCAACTTTTAAAAAGTGTATTGATAAACTAAAGGAATTGTTTCACCCAGCTGATTTTGAAATAATTAATGGAAATGATATTACCAGAATAAAAGATTCTAAGAAAAGAAATGGGTAGAATTATAGGTCTGTTCTAGAAGAAAGCGATTTATGCAAACCATTTATCATATAAACAGTGATTTATGACATTCTACCCATCTTTATTCATTGAATATATTTAGTCCTTCTGTATGCAATACAATATACATATAATTGAGGAGATAATAGTATTTAATTTATTAAAATAATGTTAATTGGCAGATATTAGGTCTTTGTTAAAAAATAAATAGGGAATGAATAAACCAGTCCACATTTGAAATGACCAGATTAATTCACAAACCAGTGATGCCTATCTATGTCTATGGCTTTCCTTATTCCAAAGCACAATAAATAATGCTGCTGAATTGGTCATGCATACATCGGACTAGGGACAGGAACAAGAGGAAAATTACAGCTAATCAGACACAGGCAATAAGTGAAATAATAGTTCCTATTAATTTCCACTTCCAATCAATTAAGTGTCCTGTGAAACCGATTCCCACAATATAAAATCCTATCAGGGCTTTTGTGCTTAAAGGATTCATATCTTCGGAATCAGGAAATACCCTGTAGTCCATAAACATCAGTATAGATGTTCTGATTTTTATTGCCAGGTACTCCAAAGATATAAGGTTCGATAAATAAAATATCATCCATACGTTTACCCTAAATAGTGTGGATGGATGGACGATAATTCAACTTACAAACCAATGATGCCGATTCAATTCTATAAAAACATTGAGAAGTCCATGAAATTATTGAAATTTAAATAATCAAGCGAAAATTGTAAGCGGTTCAACACGTGATTTCGAAGCATTCCTTAGGACATATTTAACGATGAACTTGTTTACAAAATCAGGCTTCAATATACGAGCACTATTAGCACATACCTGAACACATGCCATACAGCCAATACATTGTTTTTTAGCTTCTTTTGATAAAAAATCACCTGTGTCTGATGATATGATGCCAGTCGGACAATATTCTGAGCATAAGCTACAACTTGTACAGTTTGTTTCTATAAAACGAGGTACTAGTGGAGTATAATTCTTAGATTTTGAAAACAGATCAAGTTGTACTGGAACATTTTCAAGAGAAATTGATAATTTCCGACTTGTACTATCCTTCCCAAACTTGAAAGCAATGTTCAGGTCCTGATCATCTGGTCTTCCCATTGCAACAGGTATTAAATCAGAATAAGAATGTTGTCCGATAAAGGCTCCCGCAGAAACAACTGAAAAATTATGATCTGATAACAGTTCAACCATCTGTTTTAATGCCACACCATAGTCCCTATTTCCATATACGACAACAGCCGTACATGTTTTACCTTCACCTTTCAAACTATTAAGACAATCAATGACTTGTAAGGGTAATTTCCCTGTATATACAGGTGCTCCAACAATAAGATGATCCAGATCAGCTGTAAAGGGAGTAGGATCTTTGATAAGTTCTGAGCGAATTGAAGGCATGGCCATATTAATTAGCTGGGGATTATTCTCTCCAAGACCTGCAGCAATGGAGGAACAAATTTTCTTCGTAGTATTGGTTGGCGAAAAGTATAATAAACCTATTCTTTCTTTCATTTCCCTGAATTATGAAACCAGTTATAATTTACAAATATAGGTATAGAAAATGTATCATCAGAAGAGTTTTCCTTTCGTGATTTGGTTAGTTGTGCTTTAATGGATTTGTTTTACGTAAAAATTATGAAAACAATTCGGTTGAATGGTATTAATCTTCAATTGAAATGTAAAATCTTCTTCTTAAGCACTTTTAAACTTACATCATAAGGAAAATATAAAATACATTTTTGATTATTTTTAATTTTAGTTGAATCTAAAGAGTGAAAAATACAGGAGAAGAAGCAGTTATTCCCCACAATAAAGCGATAAATGAAAGAATAACAATTGAAGCAAGAATAGCTTCAGGCAACTTACCTGTAACATAAGTAATTTTTTTGATGTTCTTCCTTTCAATTACAACATGTTTTGACGGACTAAGATCTATGACCGTATTGACGTAAATGTGGAAAGTTTTAAAATCTTTGTTCTGTTGGACTTTCATTATTCCTTCTAATGTAAGATTACTAAATTCAAATTCATGAAGTTCAAAAGTTGTGTTTGTCGCATGAACTGTTATGTAATCAAAATCTTTAGAATAAAAGGTACATACAACTCTCTTGTTGTTGTACAACCATATACAAGAATTAACATACAAAAAGCCAGAAGCGTATAACCAAATTTTTTCACCTACAGTTATTAATGCTTTAATATGATTACTTTTTATCCATTACGCTAATGAAAATGAAATGTTTTTCAATTCTTACATGCATAACCCATCTCAATGATGGCAAGGCTTAGAGGAAGTGATTCCTGATGCAAGTAGAAAAGCTGATGTCGTTTTCCCAGATCCGGGAAGTCCTTGTAAGTCAAGCTTAATTTTAGCTTGTATCCTTCAGCTTTACGTAAATCCATAATTGTAAAATTTAGAGTGATGCTAATGATGTAGCGATATTGTGAAGAGGACTGATATTTAGTATATTAGTAGACGGGGGTAAATGTTTACAAACGTTTGTAAGTAATTATAAAAGCTTATAAACGGATATGTTCTTATGCCTCAAATGATTAACTTAGAAAATTGAAAAATATAAAAGGTACACGTACACATCCATTACCAAACATAGAGATATAATTTTCTGATGAAAAACTTCTTTTTTTGCCTAATCACCATACTATTCCTACTAAATTCTTGTTCAAAAAGAGGACCTGTTCTCAAAATTGGTCTAGTAGCTGACCCTCAATATGCGGATAAACCAACCGCAGGAAATAGATATTATAGAGAATCCCTATGGAAGCTGGAAGAAGCAATCGACACCTTTAATGTTAATAATGTTGATTTTGTACAAAACCTTGGAGATATTATAGATATTGATTGGGAAAGTTATAATTCAATTATACCCATTTATGATAAGCTTAACCCTGATATTGACAATTACCAACTTCTGGGAAACCATGATTTCGCTATTGACACAACTCATTTGAAAGATTTACTTGAAAGGTTATCAATGCCAAATTTTTATTATTCATATTCAAAAAAAGGCTGGAGATTTATTGTATTAGATGCTACGGATTATTCATACTATTCAAATTCATTACACCATCACGATATCAACCAAGTAGATTCTTATTATGAGAAAACCAAAGGAAAATCAAACAATAATAACTGGAACAGTGCAATTGGTGAAGAACAACAAAATTGGCTTAAACAGGAATTGGATAGCGCAAGTTTACGGAGTCAAAAAGTCATTATTTTTTCGCATTTGCCTATAAGACCGCAAGATAATCCGCATAATTTGTGGAATGATTATGAAATTATTAACCTCATTGAGAAGAGTCATAATGTTGTAGCATTTATTAATGGACATAATCACTCAGGAGGATATGTATTCAAAAATGGAATACACTATATTACGATATTTGGAATGGTAGACACTAAGATTAGCTCTTATGGAATACTGGAAATTTACAAAGACAGTTTAGTAATAAGAGGCTATGGGAATCAAAAAACACTACACTTGAACAATGAGTAATGAGTTTGGTAACATTTTGTATAAGTAATGGCAGGCAAAGCACTAAATATCAAGATTTGTAGCCCGTTCAAACTGTTTAGCGGTTTGACAAGCAAGAAACCTGCCATCTGCCACTACTCATACAATTTACCGGTACAAGTAATGGCTATTTAAGTGATAAAACGAAAGAACAAACATAAAACAAAGCTCCGTATAAAACTAAAAAGTTTGTAAGTATAAATTTGCTACTACTCATACACGTGAACGTTATGGTCAATTTAAAAAGAAAACAATGAAAAATGGAATTCTAAGTTTACTAATAATACTAATAGTGGTTTCTTGTGTTCAAAAACAAAACAAGAATGAAGATATTTTGGAAAATCAGAATTCAAACATTCAGGAATTGATTCCTGACTCCATAAGAGCAAAACAAATTGCTGATCTTAAATATGGAATGTTTATTTGCTGGTCGTTTAGTACTTTTTATGGACAAGAATGGACACCAACACTTGATAAAGATGCAAAGTACTTTAAAGCCAAAGGCTGCGATACCGATCAATGGTGTAAAACAGCAAAAGATGCTGGCATGAGTTATATCTTATTTCTTTCGAAACACCACGATGGTTTTTGCTTATGGGATACAGAAACAACCGATAAAAAAGTAACAAATAGCGAGTTGGGAATTGACGTTCTTGCCAAACTCCGTAAATCGTGTGACAGATATGGAATTAAATTAGCTCTGTATTTTTCAGAAGGCGACTGGAACTGGGAAGGTGCAGTCGACGGAAAAGGCTGGAGGGCTGGAAGCAGTTATAATCCTGAAATGAAAAAAGCTCAGCTCAAAGAGCTTGTTACAAAATATGGTCCCATTGAATTTTTCTGGATGGATCATGCAGTAGGTGATGGAGGATTAAGCCATAAAGAAACTGTTGATTTTATTCATCAATTTCAGCCGAATTGTTTTATAGGTTTTAATCATGGAGAAGCAGCGGGAAGGTTATGTCTCAGAGAGCGAGGAAAACCAGGCAAATTAGGCGATTCTTCTGCTACAAAATACAACAAGGATGCTGAAACTAGTTACAAAGATTATTTAGTTGCTGAATTTACCTACCCAATTTTACCTGATCATGAAGGTGGTGCTGATTGGTTTTATTCTTTGCCTAAACACGATAATTTGTGTCACACGGTCGAAAAAATTTACAATGATTATCAGGGAGCTGTTAAATATGGGAATATATTCTCAATTAATATAGGACCAAATTATGAAGGGAAATTACGAGATATTGATGTTAAAACTTTAAAACAAGTGGGAACATTAATAAAAGAGAAAACAAAGAGATAAAAGACCTTAAAATCAGTGTCTTAAAGCACTATCTCATAAACTGTGTAAATAGGAATACCGGGGGTTGCAACCCCCGGTATTTTTTTGTTTAATTTTAAACTTTACACAGTAATGAAAAAAGAAGATTTATTAAATGATGATTTTCTCAAAC